>Ga0256830_1000205_pt1 | contig 51785 bp, 31 predicted proteins | sample 128326metaG_FD_190537 | JGI IMG/M metagenome (GOLD analysis project Ga0256830, IMG submission 190537) | Hydrothermal vent microbial communities from Lau Basin, Pacific Ocean - 128-326 | ecosystem: Environmental > Aquatic > Marine > Hydrothermal vents | place: Pacific Ocean: Lau Basin | collected... | reverse complement strand
GTCGGGCGAGGGGGTGATGGGGGTGGCCTGGGGGGTGGTGGGCCGGACGGCGGGGGAAACGGCGAGCCCCGGCGTAGGGGGTTGGGGAGATGGGGTGGAGGGAGCCGGCCCCCGGCAGCCGGCCAGCGCCAGCAGGGCCAGGAGCAGCGCCGTCAAGGTTGCGTCGAAGAACCTGAGAGGTTTAGGCATTTTCGTGCTCTTTGAGCTCTTGGTGCCCTTCGTGTCTCCCGCCGTGGCCGGAGCGGATGAGCTGTCAACGGATTGGGAAACGGATAGCTGTCAACGGATTGGGAACGGATTGAACGGATTTGGAACGGATGGGGGGCTGGTGCTCCCAAGAGGGCTTGTCCAGACTTTCGCACCGCTTCGTGCTCTTTGAGCTCTTGGTGCCCTTCGTGTCTCCCGCCGTGGCCGGAGTGGACGAGCTGTCAACGGATTGGAGAACGGATAGCTGTCAACGGATTGGGAACGGATTGAACGGATTTGGAACGGATAGCTGTCAGCGGATTGAGGAACGGATTGAACGGATTTGGAACGGATGGGAGGTTGGCGCTCCCAAGAGGGCTTGTCCAGACTTTCGCACCCCTTCGTGCTCTTCGAGCTCTTGGTGCCCTTCGTGTCTCCCGCCGTGGCCGGAGCGGACAAGCTGTCAACGGATTGGAGAACGGATAGCTGTCAACGGATTGGGAACGGATTGAACGGATTTGGAACGGATGGGGGGCTGGTGCTCCCAAGAGGGCTTGTCCAGACTTTCGCACCGCTTTGTGCTCTTTGAGCTCTTGGTGCCCTTTGTGTCTCCCGCCGTGGCCGGAGCGGACGAGCTGTCAACGGATTGGAGAACGGATAGCTGTCAACGGATTGGGAACGGATTGAACGGATTTGGAACGGATGGGGGGCTGGCGCTCCCAAGAGGGCTTGTCCAGACTTTTGCACCGCTTCGTGCTCTTTGAGATCTTGGTGCCCTTCGTGTCTCCCGCCGTGGCCGGAGCGGATGAGCTGTCAACGGATTGGGAACGGATTGAACGGATTTGGAACGGATGGGAGGTTGGCGCTCCCAAGAGGGCTTGTCCAGACTTTTGCACCGCTTTGTGCTCTTTGAGCTCTTGGTGCCCTTCGTGTCTCCCGCCGTAGAACTGTGCTGCGCGACCTCATTCGTTCATTCGTTCGACATTCGTTGACCAGCCCCTAGCGCCGAGACCTCCGAAGTCGTTCAGTGCCCTCAGAGCGTTTCAGGGGTTCAGTGATTCAGGGATTCCCCCCCGACGATTGATCGTCGGGCCACGCCCCTTCCCCAAGCCGCCGGAACACCTCCAACAAAGGCTCCACCAGCCCCCGGTCCGGCTCCCGCCCGGCCGCCTCGCAGGCTTGGAGGTAATCCCGAAGCAGGCTGGCAATGAGATCGGCGAAGGCGTGGGGCAGCGCGTGAAACAGGGGGGCAAGCTGCCGCACCCCCTCGGCGAAGGCCCAGGCGGCCCCGGCGTGGCGGCCCAGGCTCTGCAACACGGTGCCGTAGGCCCCCAAGCTCCTCGCCAGGTCGGGGCGGAAGGCATCGGGGTGGGCCTGGGCCAGCCCCCGGTAGAGCCTCACCGCCTCCTCCATCGCCTCCAGCGCCTCCTCCCGCCGGCCCAGGGCGGAGAGGTCGCTGCCCAGGTTGTTGAGGCTCATCGCCAGGTCGGGCAGGAAGGCCTCGGGGTGGACCCGGGCCAGCCCCCGGTACAGGGCCACCGCCTCTTGGGCCGCCTCCAGCGCCTCCTCCCGCCGGCCCAGGTCGGAGAGCATCTTGCCCAGGTTGTTGAGGCTGGAGGCCAGGTCGGGGAGGAAGGCGTCGGGGTGAGTCTGGGCCAGCTTGCGGCGGATCGCCACCGCCTCTTGGGTGGCCGCCAGCGCCTCCTCCCGCCGGCCCAGGGCGGAGAGGGTATAGCCCAAGCCGGTGAGGCTCGTCGCCAGGTCGGGGAGGAAGGCGTCGGGGTGGGCCTGGGCCAACTGCCGGTAGAGGGCCACCGCCTCTTGCGCGGCCGCCAGCGCCTCCTCCCCCCGGCCCAGGGCGGAGAGGACGCCTCCCAGGTTGTTGAGGCTCCTCGCCAGGTCGGAGAGGAAGGCGTCGGGGTGGGCCTGGGCCAGCCCCCGGTAGAGGGCCACCGCCTCTTGCGCCGCCGCCAGCGCCCCTTCCCGCCGGCCCAGGTTCGAGAGCATCATTCCCAGGTTGGTGAGGCTCCTCGCCAGGTCGGGGAGGAAGGCGTCGGGGTGGGCCTGGGCCAGCCCCCGGTAGAGGGCCACCGCTTCCTGGGCCGCCTCCAGCGCCTCCTCCCGCCGGCCCAGGGCGGAGAGGTCGCTGCCCAGGTTGTTGAGGCTCCCTGCCAGGTAGTGTAGGAAGGCGTCGGGGTGGGCCTGGGTCAGCTCCCGGTAGAGGGCCACCGCTTCCTGGGTGGCCTCCAGCGCCTCCTCCCGCTGGCCCAGGGCGGAGAGGAAAACTCCCAGGTTGTTAAGGCTGGAGGCCAGGTCGGGGAGGAAGGCGTCGGGGTGGGCCTGGGTCAGCTCCCGGTAGAGGGCCACCGCTTCCTGGGTGGCCTCCAGCGCCTCCTCCCGCCGGCCCAGGGCGGAGAGGTCTGTGCCCAGGTTGTTGAGGCTAGAGGCCAGGTCGGGGAGGAAGACGCCAGGCTGGGCCTGGGCCAGCTCCCGGCGGATCGCCACCGCCTCTTGGGTAGCCTCCAGCGCCTCCTCCCGCTGGCCCAGGGCGGAGAGGAAAGCTCCCAGGTTGTTAAGGCTGGAGGCCAGGTCGGGGAGGAAGGCGTCGGGGTGGGCCTGGGTCAGCTCCCGGTAGAGGGCCACCGCTTCCTGGGTGGCCTCCAGCGCCTCCTCCCGCCGGCCTAGGGCGGAGAGGAAAGCTCCCAGGTTGTTAAGGCTGGAGGCCAGGTCGGGGAGGAAGGCCTCGGGGTGGGCCTGGGTCAGCTCCCGGTAGAGGGCCACCGCTTCCTGGGTGGCCACCAGCGCCTCCTCCCGCCGGCCCAGGGCGGAGAGGTCTCTGCCCAGGTTGTTGAGGCTGGAGGCCAGGTCGGGGAGGAAGGCCTCGGGGTGGGCCTGGGCCAGCTTGCGGCGAATCGCCACCGCTTCCTGAGTGGCTTCTAGGGCCTCCTCCCGTCGCCCCAACTCGGAGAGACGATTGCCCAGGTCGTTGAGGCTCCCCGCCAGGTAGTGTAGGAAGGCATCGGGGTGGGCCTGGGCCAGCTCCCGGTAGAGCCTCACCGCCTCCTCCGTCGCCGCCAGCGCCTCCTCCCGCCGATCCAGGGCGGCAAGACGCACTCCTAAGTTGTTGAGACCCTCTGCCAGGTCAGGGAGAAAGGTGCCAGGGTGGGCCTGGGCCAGCTGACGACGGATGGCAACCGCTTCCTCCGTCGCCTCCAGTGCTTCCTCCCATCGGCCCACAGCAGCGAGAGCGTTACCTAGGTTGTTGAGGCTTCCCGCTAGGTCAGGGAGGAAAGTATCAGGGTGAGCCTGAGCCAGCCGACGACGGATGGCGACTGCCTCCTCTGTGACTGCCAATGCCTCCTTCCGCCGACCTAGGGCATTGAGCATTGCGCCCAGGTTGCTGAGGCTCATCGCTAAGTCAGAGAGGAATGCCTCGGGGTTAGTCTGAGCCAGCCCTCGGCGGATCTCCACCGCCTCCTTCGTCGCTCCCAGCGCCTCCTCCCGCCGGCCCAGGGCGGAGAGGGCCACACCCAGGTCGTTCAGCGCCCCGGCCCGCTCCTCCGGCCCCTCCGCCCCCTCCGCCCGGAGCCGGTAGAGCACCTCCTGCACCCCCCGCAGGCTCAGGGTCCGGTCCGGCGCCGGCAGCGCCCGGCCCAGCGCCGCCAGGAAGGGCCGCGCCCGCTCCCGGGGAGCCCCTCGGACCGCCGCCAGCGCCGCCTCCAGGTTGGGCAGGGCCGCCGCCAATCGGCGGTGGCGGGCCGCCTCCCCCTCCGGCAGCCCCTCCAGCCAGGCGGTCCAGGCGGGCAGCAGGGCGGCCAACCGCGCCCGCCGCTCCGCCTCCCCCAGCGGCCAATGGGTCCGGGCGTACTCGGCCACCGTCCCGTGCCATCGCCAGAGCTGGAGGGCGGGGTCGAAGTCGGCCAGGGCCGCCCCCCGCAGCGCCTCCAGCCCCTCCCGGCTCCCCCCCGCCGCCGCCTCCAGCACCCCCTCCGGCCCGTTCCCGGCGGGGAAGAGGGGGAGGAGCCGCCAGGCCTCCCGCCCTGGCTCCCCCACCTGCTCCGCGCTCCAGGCGTGCACCCGCTCCAACTGCTCGCCGAAATCCCCCCGCCGCCCCTCCACCTCGGCCAGCAGCGCCTTCAGCTCCCGTCGCTGCGCCCGGACGACCAACCGCTCCACCAGCAGGGGGTGGCCGTCGGCGGCCTCGGCGATGGCGCGGGCCCGGCGACGGGGGAGGGAGATCCCCCGCCGGTCGGCCAGTTCCAAGGCGTATCGGGTCGCCTCCTGGGGGCCGATCCCCTCGTGGAGGGCCAGGGGGTGGGCGGTGGGCAGCTCCTCCAGGGCGGGCGAGGGGGGGCGCAGCGCAACGATGGCCCCGCTCTCCTCCCCCAGCCGGCCCAGCAGCCGGGCCAGCCGTTCCAACTCCCCCTGGGCCAGGCCCTCCAGGTTGTCCAGCAGGAACAGGGTGGGCCGGAGCGCGGCGTACCGCCGGAGCGCCTGGGCCTCCCGCCCCGGCTCGGGGGAGAGGCCCAGCCCCTCGGCCAGGACGCGCAGGAGGTCGTCGGCCGTGGCCGGGCGGGCCTCCCCGGCGGGAGGCCCCTCGGCGAAGACGACGCCGCCGGGGAAGCGCCAGGCCTGGCGGTGGGCCGCCTCCACCAGCAGGCCCGTCTTGCCGATCCCCGCCGGGCCGGTGAGGACCACCACGGCAGGCGGATGGGCCAGGGCGCGGGCGATCGCCACCAACTCCCGCCCCCGCCCCAGGAAGAGGGGGCCGCGCCGGGATGGGAGGTTGCCGGGGGGCCAGCCGTCGTCAATCCACCAGGGCGGTTGGGGCGACCGGTCGGTCACCCCCACACGGTCGGCGAAGTCGAGGTCGCGATCGCCCAGCAGCACCACCTCGTGGGTGGTGACGGCCCCTTGGGCGCGGGCCACCGCCTCGCCCAAGGGGTAGCCCGCCGTCAGCTCGGCGTAGAGGCGGCCGGCGAAGCGGACCGCCTCAGGGTCCAGGACAGGGGCGGCGTGGCCCACGGCGGCGCGGGCCATCCCCCTCTCCACCAGCGCCTGGGCCACGGAGCGGGCGTCGGCGGCGCTCTCGCAGCCGTTGAGGACCACCAGGTCCAGGGGATGGGGGAGGCCCTGCAGGGCGGCCACGACCTCGTCGGTGGTGGCGCGGTGGAGTTGGCCCAGTTCGTCCTCCAGGAGCAGCCCTCCGGCCCAGGCGTGGCCGGAGACGTGGAGGATGTGGGGGAAGGTCGCCTGGGCCTCGGCGCGGGGGGAGAGGGCGCTGCGGAGGGCGTCCAAGGTGGGCGGGGTGAGGCGGGCCAGGAGGATGGGGGCCTCGCTGCGGCGGACCTCCTGGGCCAGTTGGTGCCACTCCTGCTTCAGGTCCAGGGGGGGAGGGGCGCGGTCGGGCCGCTCGGGGTCGAGGACCGGCGCGGCCAGGAGGGCCAGCACGCGGAGCATCCGGGCGGGGTCGTGTTGGCGGGCGTGGGCCTCCTTCGCCGCCCGGACGATCACCTGCTCGGCCCGGACGATCACGTTGTACGAGCCGGTAACCAAGGTAGAATCGGTGACGTCGCCGCCGATCTGAATGTCGGCCATCGGAGCCTCTCCGGTTCCAGCAGCTCGGAGCACCGGCTTGGGTGCGCCGGTGCTCCGGGCCCGACCTCTCTTCGCCCTGCCGGATCACGGCGGGGCGGCTGGATTATACCTCGAAATCCGGCACAACACCAGAAAGAGCCGGCCTCGGTTGGTCAGGTGAAGATCACCCTCCCCTCACCACACCACCACCGGCAGGTAGAGGAGATAGGGCACTTCCCCCACACGCAGGAGGTTGTTGCTGACGTCCTGCTCCTCCAGGGCCTGGTTGACGTTCACACCCACGTAGAAGCCCCGATCGTAACGACCCAGGTTCAGGGTGACCACCCGATGCTCGCCGGCCGGGATGTCCAGCACCGTGGAGAGCAGCGGCACCGTTCCCGAGATCGGGCGGACAGGATAGAGCCCCAGCACCACGCCGTTGGCGTCTCGCAGCCCCCGGTTAAAGACCCACACGCTCACCGCTTGGGTTCCATCGGCATTGGTGCCGGTGACGATGGCCGTGGGGTCCAGCACCAGATCGGCCAGGACCCCCACGCTGGACCAACCGACGTTGTTCTGCTCGTCCGCCTCCACGACGACATCCGCCGGGTCCACGACGGCGTAGACCTCGTGCCACCCGGTCGAGGTCGAGGCCATCGTCGCGACCGCCTGCATCTCGGCCTCCCTGCCGGCAGCCAGGCTCCCCAGGCTGGCCTGGGCCACCACCGTCCCCGTCACCGGATCGTCCAGCCGGAAAGCCACCAAGACAGGAGAAGCGGCCACCACACCATCGTTGCTGACGACGGCAGTGAGGGTGATGGTCTGTCCAGAGCCGTAATCCACTCCTACGGCGCTCACGATCAGGTCGGGGACCGCGACCAGCGCGCTGGTCCGGTTGTTGGTCTCATCGCCCTCGGCCACCGCTCCGGCCGGATCGGCGACGGCGTAGAGGGCAAAGGGGCCGTCCGAAGCGGGCACCGTCCAGTCCACCGTCAAGGTGGTCGTCATCCCTCCCGCCAGGGTCAGGGGGGCGGTAATCGTGTCAATGAGGATGCCACCGGCGTCTGGATCGCCTTGATAGAGTGCCACCTGCGGGTGCGCCACCGCCCGGTCACCCGCGTTGTGGAGGGTGATGCTAATGCGGGCACCGCTCCCCAGCGCCGGATTGGCCGGGTCCACGGCGACTCCCCCCGCACCGAAGGTCAGGTCCGGCCCGAAGGTATGGCGGAGCACATAGAGGTCGCTCTGGCCGAAGGTGGTAACGCCGCTGATGACCAGCGTAGGTGAGACCGTGACGGTGGTGGTCACCAACTGGTCCTTGCCGTAGGCCACCCATAGATCCCCGTTGGGGGCGAAGACCGGATCTATGGACTTCTCCAACGGCTCATCGTGGGTCAACTGCTCCACCAAGCTGAAGAGGTCGTAGGTTTCATCGTAGGCAGCGTAAAAGAGGTCTACCCCTTCGGTCGAGTAGTCCTGCCAGAGGAGCACCAGGTTGCCACTCCCATCCTGGGCGGCGGCGTAGTCCAGCACCGCCACCGGTGCCTCCACGACAACGGCTCTGGGCGTTCCCCCCAGGCCACCCAGGAGGGCGTAGAGGGTATCCCCCTTGAGCCAGAGGAGGCGAGGGTTGCCGGAGGCATCGTAGAAGAAGGCAGGACGGTTATCGGGCTCGGCATCGTCCGTCAACCGGGTAGGGCCGCTCCAAGCAGAGCCATCCCAGGTCAGCAGGTAGAGTTCTTGATCGGCATCGGTGGAAAGATCGCCGTCGGTGTCTCGAGCGTAGGCTACGGCCATCCGACCCCCGTTGTGCCGGGCAGCGGCGAGGCCCACGATGCCATCCACCCCGCCCAGAAGCACCTGAGGGGCGCTCCAGCCGGAGCCGTCCCAGACGGTCCAGAGGAGGGTATCCGTATCGGTGATGGTGCCCATCAGTTCTCCAGCCTGGTTCTGCCGCCAGACCAGGAGCAGATCCCCATCGTTGCCCCGGACCAGCGTCGGTGCGTGGTCGAGGACGTCGTTGGTGGTGAGATAGGCCGGCGCCGTCCAGGACGTGCCGTTCCAGACCGCGTAGGCGATCTCAAAGGCCCGGGCGTAGTCGGCGTCCATCTTGGACGAGGAGGATTGCACCACCTTGTTCCGTTCCCAGACGGCGACAGCGCGGCCGGTGCCATCATAGGCCACCTGGGGGGCGAAGTCCTGGAGGTTGTCGTCCGTGATGCCCGCCGGAGGGCTCCAGGCGGAGCCGTCGTAGATGGTGTAGTAGATCTCCTCCCCCTGCATCAGAGGCCGAGAGGAGTCATCGTGCACCCAGAGGAGGAGCACGTTGCCGTCGGCGGCGACGGCGGGGTGGGATTCGGGGAAGACGTTGGCGGCGATGAGGTTCTCTTCGGTGGCCTGGATGCCGACGGCGCCCAGGGCCTGGACGTCACCGGCCAGGTGGAGAGGCTTCTCGTTGGCCCGGAATACGGCGTAGGTTTTGGGATCGGCGGCGTAGTCCCTGGGGATGGGGTGCCAGCCGGATACGGAGAGGGTGCGTGTGCCCGCCGGTTCGGTGGCGGAAAGGGATGTGGTGCCGGAGGGGGAATAGAACCATTTGTAGGAGGCTTCGAATTCGTCCTCGAACCTCCAAACCTTCAGCTTTAGACCGACAAATAATTTGGCGGCTACCTCTTTCAGATAAGAGGGGGCGGGTGGGACCTGGAGGGTGATGGAAGGTTCGCCGCCACCGTAGGCGGTGGCGGAAAGCGAGTCATCGAGGACGTCGAATATGAGTGAAAGGGTCAAACGCACCTTCGCCCCCCCTGTGATCCTTTCCCACTCCCACCCTGAAGAAGTGGCTGCGAAAGTGGCCTCGGCATTTACAGAGGGTTTGATCGTCACTTTGAGCTCGGCCTTCTCGTTAAACCACCGGATGATGTTGCCGATAACGGGGATGCCCTCGGCCTCCTTCAACGGACAGGCGCCCCCTGTGAATGCCTTGCAAATGACATCCAGCACCGGACGGGGAACCTCGATCTTGCCCCAAAGCCCCAGGCCGAAGGTGGCTCTGTCAATGCGGAGACCTCCCCCTTCCCGGGTGGAGACATCACCCCGGCCGTAGACCTTGCCGCCTACGGCTTGCCCTGCAGCACCGAATCCCGTCTGGCCGGAGAGCTTGACCAAGCCGTTGCCGGCGCTGGTGACCTCGACTTCCAGGCCGGCCTGGGTTTCCCGGACGCCGAAGGATTGGCCGCCGATGTACGGGAACCAGGATGGCGGGGTGACTTTGCCTTCAAAAGGCGGTTCAGGGAAGTGGATTCCCACAAATTTGTATTTTGCCTCTCCTTCCAGGCACCCAGGATTGAGCACGACCGGCTGAACGGGCAACCACCAGGGGGGCCGGATGCCGATAGGACGCAACGTGCGGGGAGGGGAGGTCCGCCCATCCTTGGTGACCGCTCGAACGCGCAGTTCGTTGCGGACACCCAGGAGGCCGTAGCGGAGATCGCTGCCCATATTGTAAACGTGAGAGACAGGATTGCCGGAGGCCGGCTCCTGACTGGTGACCCCGTTGAGGGTGAACTCCACATAACCGGGGGTCGCGCCCCGCCAGTCCACGAAGGCATCATAGCGGTTCGGCAGCCAGACACCCTTCAGGTAGAAGGGACCGATGAAACAGGAGCGGACGTTGTCGAGGGAGGGCCTCTCCGGCACCGGTGTTGGTGGCGGTGCCGTGGGGCCAGGGGTCGGTGTGGAGGTAGGAGCAGGCGTGGACGTGGGCATGGGCGTAGAGGTCGGGCTGGACGTGGGTACAGGGGTCGCGGTGGGCGTCGGCGTAGGCCCTATGGTAGCCACCTTGGCCACAAAGGCGTCCGAGTTGCCGCCGTTGTAGGTCAGGTCCGGCCCCACAAGCACGGGAAAGCCCCCCCCTTCGGATGAGGAAGCCTTCCCACCCACATAGGCGTTCCCCGCCCCATCCACCGCAATGCCGAAGATGGCGTCATCATCCGAACCACCAATGTAGCCGCAGGTGTCCAAGCCCGTCCCATTGGCCCGTACCTGGGCGATAAAGCCATCCCATCCGCCGTTGTAGGTCAGGTCCGGCCCCACAAGCACAGGAAAGCCATCCGCCTCTGAGGACCAGGTATACCCCACCAGGTAGACCTTCCCATCCCCGCCTATGGCGATGTCGGTGCCGTGGTCATCGCCTGAACCGCCGATGTAGCCGCTGTAGTCCAGCCCCGTTCCACCGGCCCGCACCCGGGTGATGAAAGCATCCCGCCATCCATTGAAGGTCAGGTCTGGCCCCACAAGCACGGGGAAACCCTCGGACTCTGAAGACTGGACATCGCCCACCACGTACACATTCCCCTCTCCATCCACAGCGATGCCCTGGCCGGAGTCGCTCTCCGAGCCGCCGATGTAGCCGCTGTAGTCCAGCCCCGTTCCATCGGCCCGCACCCGGGCCACGAAGGCATCCCGTCCGCCGTTGTAGGTCAGGTCTGGCCCCACGAGCACGGGGAAGCCATCGGACTCCGAGGAATCGGTATACCCCACCACATAGGCGTTACCCGCCCCGTCCACGACGACATCCTGGCCCGCATCCCCCTTCGAACCGCCGATGTAGCCGCTGTAGTCCAGCCCCGTCCCGTCGGCCTTCACCCTGGCGATGAAGGCATCGTAGGAGCCGTTGAAGGTCAGGTCCGGCCCAACAGCTATGGGAAAACCATCGGACTGGGATGAGTAGGTATACCCCACCACGTAGACCCGCCCGGATCCATCTATGGCGATGCCGGCGCCATAGTCATCCCCTGAGCCCCCGAGGTAGCCGCTGTAGTCCAACCCCATCCCATCGGCCCGCACCCGGGCCACGAAGAGGTCCACACCGCCGTTGTGGCTCAGGTCCGGCCCCGTGACCACGGGGAAGCCGTCGGTCTCGGAGGACTTGGTCGAACCCACCACGTAGGCGTTGCCCGCCCCGTCCACGACGATGCCGGACCCCCAATCGTAATCCGAACCCCCGATGTAGCCACCGTAGGCCAATCCCGTCCCATCGGCACGCACCTTGACCACAAAGAGGTCGGTCACCCCGCCGAAGGAGAGGTCCGGTCCCACAACCACCGGAAAGCCCTCGTCCTCGGACGACCAGGTATCCCCCACCAGGTAGAGGTTCCCCGCCCCATCCACAGCGACATCCTTGCCCGTATCGCTGGACGAGCCGCCGACGTAGCCGCTGTAGACCAGGATGGCGGGATCTATGATGAGGGGAAGGGTGGGATCATAGTCGCCCAGGCTGAAAGCCAGGTGCGTCGTGGAAGGTGAGCGGTCGGTAACACGCAGTGCGTACTCGACGGCGACAGGGAAGCGGCGTCCCCCCACCTCTTGGTAGGCTGTGGGGAGTTCGTCGGTGAAGCCGCCCATCGGTGTGCGCACCTCCAATTGCCCGGCCCCGTTCCGCCTCACCTCCGCCCCCCGATAGGCCAGCCCGATCCGCCCCGGATCAGCCCCCGGATGGACGACGAACTCGTACTTCATCTGATCCACGGTGCCGTAGAAGACCAGGTCAATCCCCGGCCACAGCTCCTTGTAGACAATACGACGGTAGGTGGCAACGCCGGTGTGCCACTGATCCGGGGGGCCCTTGAAGAACGAAAAGGTGGTGCTGGTCCTCTCCTCCCCTATGGGGCGCACCCCTGCGTTGGCTCCCACGAAGTCCAGCTTCACCACCCAACGGCGATGGACAGGCCGTGTGTCGTGATCGGCCAAAGGCGGAAGGCGTAGATTAGGGAAGGAGACCCGCCTATCGTCAGGGGAGGGACGTTCCGCCAGCACGAACGTAACGCCTTCGGCAGTGAAGTAGATCAGCTTATCCTGCCCCTTGATGTAAAAGGCCACCTGCTCGTCCACCTGGCCCTGGTTGGCGATGAAGTAGAGGGGTAACGGTCCCAAGGAGACCTCCGCGCGGTCGCGGTTGGCCGGCTCGGAGGATCGGGTGGCCCTCCATCCACTTGGGAGGACCACAACGACGAGGATGACGAGGCTGACGAACACGGACCATCGGGCTTTCATCGCACTCCCTCCGAGACAAATAGAGCCCGCCGATGGTGGAACATCGGCGGGCTAACGGGATGCCATGGCGCTGGTGGGACGACGTGAACCGTCCTGACCGCCGCCTCAACGCTGTGAGGTGTTATGAGGCCCCACGGACTGCCTGGGGCCAACCCATTGTAACACAGCTAGGCCGCCATTTCAAGGGTTCAGCACTCTGCACTCTGGCGATTACCCACAAGTGAGCAAGAGAGTGGTCCGTAGCAGGCCGTCCACGAATTTCCCACAAATGCACGAATGAGGCGAATTCGTGTATTCGTGCCCCATTCGTGGATGGCCAGTCTCCCTATCTCCAAAGATATGGGTAATCAGTGGACTGCGGACTGCGGACTACGGACTGCGGACCACGGATCATTTGACATCCCCTCCAGATTGATGTACAATGTACAAAAATTAGCCGGGGTAACCGGCCCTCATCCCCGCAAAAACCCTGTGCACGCCGGGTACACCCCGCCGGTCACCAGACTTTGTTTTACAGCGTAAAAAAACGGAGCGTCCCGATGAGCCGCGATTTCATCTTCCCCGACTCCCGCCTCGTGCGGGAGCACGAGACCTACTACACGGCCCGGCTGGGCGGTCGAGACCTGATCCTCTGCGCCTACGACCCCCGGCAGCCCGCCGTGGCCCGCCAGCACCTGCAGGACGCCGAGACCACAACCCAGACCGGCTCCTTCGCCCTCGCCCTCTACCCCGCCACCTACGAGAACGTCCTGGCCTTCGACCGCCACGTGGCCCCTCGGCGGAAGCTGGTCGCGCTGACCCAGGAGGCCGGCCTGCGCCACGGCCTGGGCACCGGCAACCGCGTCATCGTCACCGAGGACGACGGCGCCGGCCTGGCCGACCCCTCGGCGCTGGGCGTCTTCCCCGGCATCTTCCGGGCCGTGGCCGAGGCCGAGGCCCCCAACTGGTTCATCCAGCAGTCCATCGTCCGCGAGCTGATCCCCCAGGAGGTGGACCCGGCCCACCACCCCGGCCTGGGCCACACCGGAGGATACGGCCCCCGCGAGCTGCTGCGCAGCGGCCTCTTCGCCTTCATCAGCCTGGGCGGATACCGGCGCTACCGCCACCCCATCGGCGCCGACGCCGACCACGCCATCGTTACCGGCGACGACGAAGCCTCCCTGGCGGCCTCGATGGAGCTGAACCGCATCGCCCTGGGCGAATCCCGCGACTACACCAAGTTCACCGTGGACACCTCCCGCCTCTTCGGCTTCCCCCACGAGCTGAGCGCGGCCGAGGAGGCCCGCCTGCGGGATGTCTTCCTGGGCCGGACCTGGGAGGTCCCCAACATCCTGCCCGACCGCCCCGGCTTCACCTACACCTTCGACGAGGCCGAGGTCCTGCGGCTGGGGCGCAAGTACTGGGTCGCCTGCCGGGTGCACAAACAGCTCTACGACTTCATCGCCGACCTCAAGGCGGGCGAGCCCTTCGACTACGAGCTCTCGCTGGACGAGACGCCGGCCCCCACCCCGCCCCGCGAGTACCTCTTCTACCTGGTGATGCTGGAGGAGGTGATGGGGCTGCCCCGGGGGGGCGTCGTCTCCTCGGCCCCCAACTTCGGCTTCCAGAAGCGGGCCGACTACGCCGGCGACCCCCGGCGCGACCTCTGGCCCCTGGTCAACGAGGCGGCCAGCATCGCCGCCGCCTTCGACCAGGTGGTCTGCTTCCACTCCGGCAGTGGGTTGGGGGTGGAGACGGGGAAGGGGCCGGGCGTGGACCAGGTCCTGGCCGAGGCCACCGGAGGCTGGCTGATGCTCAAGGTCTCCGGCATCTACCAGGAGATCCTCTGGCGCGTCCTGGCCGCTTCGCCCGAACCGGCGGAGCAGGCCCTCTTCGTCCGGGCCTGGGAGGAGACCCATCGGGTGACGCGGCTGCTGGCCCTCGTCTACGAAGCCCTCATCGCCGGCCGCTCCGAAGCAGAGGCCCACGCCCTCCTGGCCGACGAGGGCCGGATCGCCCAGGCCGCCCGCGCCTGGGGAGACCCCGACGAGGCGGTGCGGCTGGTCCGCCAGACCCTGGGCTACGGCCTGCACCAGGCCGTCCTGGCCCACCGACTCCTCCCCGCCGCCGACCCCCAACGCCGGCGGGCCGACGACGACTTCTTCCGCCACTTCGCCTACCTGGTCTTCCGCCCCCTCCGGGCCGACCTCTACGCCACGATGACCGCCGGGGGATGGGAGCGCTACGCGGCGGCGGTGCAGCGGTACACGGCGATGCGGCTGCGAGACCTGGGGCTGAGCCGGGCCGGAGATCGGGGCGCGTGAGTTCAGGAGGTGGATAATGGGAGAATGGCAAGCGATGTTCGACCTGAAAGGCAACGTGGTCGCGGCCACCGGCGGTGGCGGCGTCCTGGTGGGTGAGATGGCCCGGGCGCTGGGCAGCGCCGGCGCCCGCCTGGCCATCCTGGACATCGTGGAGGAGGCCGCGCAGCGCGTGGCCGATGAGATCACCGAGGCCGGCGGCGAGGCCATCGCCATCCGCACCAACGTGCTGGAGAAGGCCAGCGTCGAGGCCGCCCTGGAGCGGATCCTGGACCGCTTCGGTCGGGTGGACATCCTCATCAACGGGGCCGGGGGCAACCGGCCCCAGGCGACGACCTCGCCGGAGCTCCCCTTCTTCGACCTGCCCCAGGAGGCCGTCCGCTGGGTCTTCGACCTCAACTTCATCGGCACGCTGATCCCCTGCCAGGTCTTTGGCCGCCAGATGGCCGAGCAGGAGGAAGGCGTCATCCTCAACATCTCCTCGATGAACGCCTTCCGCCCCCTGACCCGGATCCCGGCCTACTCGGCGGCCAAGGCAGCGGTGAGCAACTTCACCCAGTGGCTGGCCGTCCACATGGCCCAGGAGTACTCGCCCCGCATCCGCGTCAACGCCATCGCCCCCGGCTTCTTCCTGACCCACCAGAACCGCTTCCTGCTCATTGACGAGGCAACCGGCGAGCTGACGCCCCGGGGGCGGACGATCATCGAGCACACCCCGATGGGCCGCTTCGGCGATCCCCAGGACCTGCTGGGCACCGTCTTCTGGCTCCTCTCGCCGGCCTCCCGCTTCGTCACCGGCATCGTCGTGCCCATTGACGGCGGCTTCTCCGCCTTCAGCGGCGTCTGAACCTCGGCGAGGAGGGGCGCGATGGTCCTTGGCAAGGGGCTCACCGACCGGCTGCTGACCGAGGGAGAGGTCCGAGACCTGATGGGGGAGGCGCTGGCCCGGACCGACCTGACGGGCCGACGGGTGCTGATCATCATCCCCGACCACACCCGCAGCGGCCCCATCCCCCTCTTCTTCCGCCTCTTCCACGAGTTCCTGTCGGGGCGGGTGGCCGCCCTGGACTACCTGATCGCCCTGGGAACCCACCAGCCGATGTCCCAGGAGGCGATCTACCACCGGCTGGGCGTCACCGCCGAGGAGATGGCCGACCGCTACGCCGACGTGCGCGTCTTCAACCACCACTGGGAGCGCCCCGACACCTTCCGCACCGTGGGCGTGATCCCGGCCGAGGAGGTGGAAGCGCTGAGCCGAGGCTTCCTCTCGCAGGAAGTGCCCGTGGCCGTCAACAAGATGGTCTTCGACTACGACCACCTCATCATCTGCGGGCCGGTCTTCCCCCACGAGGTGGTGGGCTTCTCCGGCGGCAACAAGTACTTCTTCCCCGGCATCTCCGGCCGGGAGGTGATCAACTTCACCCACTGGCTGGGGGCCCTCATCACCAGCTACGAGATCATCGGCACGAAGGAGACGCCGGTGCGGGCGGTGATTGACCGGGCGGCGGCCTTCATAGACCGCCCCAAGCTCTGCTTCAGCCTGGTGGTCAAGGGAGAAGGGCTGGCCGGCCTCTACATCGGCCCCCCGGAGGCCTCCTGGTCCCACGCCGCCGACCTCTCGGCCCAGGTCCACATCGTCTACGTGGACCGACCCTACCGGCAGGTCCTCTCGGTGATGCCGGAGATGTACGACGACCTCTGGACGGGAGCCAAGGGGATGTACAAGCTGGAGCCCGTCGTCGCCGACGGCGGGGAGGTGATCATCTACGCGCCCCACATCACCGAGATCTCCTACACCCACGGGCGCATCATTGACGAGATCGGCTACCACGTGCGGGATTACTTCGTCAAGCAATGGGATCGCTTCAAGGACTACCCGTGGGGGGTGCTGGCCCACTCGACCCACCTGCGGGGCATCGGCACCTACGAGGGCGGTGTGGAGCGGCCCCGCATCCAGGTCACCCTGGCGACGGGCATCCCCCGGGAGCGGTGCGAGCGGGTGAACCTGGGCTATCGGGATCCGGCCACCATCCACCCCGAGGCCTGGGCCGGCCGAGAGGATGAGGGCATCCTGCTCGTCTCCCACGCCGGCGAAATCCTCTACCGACTGCGGGAGTGAGGGCGATGGGCTCCCTTTTCGACGGGGAAACCTGGCGCAGCCGGCGCCCCTACGTCACCGCCGAGGCCGACTTCCGGCACCATGGCCTCGACCCGACGGCGATGGAGATCGGGGAGGTCTGCCTCATCACCTTCAGCGCCGGCCTCTTCCGGCGGGTGCTGGAGCGGGTGCCCTGGGTGGATGAGGCGTTCACCTGGCCCTACAGCACGACGCCGCTGAAACGGTGCCGGACGGAGGGGGGAACCCCTTTCGCCCTCCACTTCCCCTCCTACGGCGGCCCCCGGATCGCCAACTCCCTGGAACAGCTCGCCGCCTGTGGCGTCCGGTACGTCCTCGGCCTGGGGTTGGGGGGCACGCCCCGGCCCGACGTAGCCATCGGCGACATCGTGGTGCTGGAGGGTGCCGTCCGGGGCGACGGCGTCTCCCGCTACTACGTGCCCGACGAGTTCCCCGCCGTCGCCGACCTCGCGCTGACCGCCCGGCTCTGCCGGGAGCTGGATGCCCACCACGAGCGCTACCACCTGGGCCTCTCCTTCGGCACCGACGCCCTCTACCGGGAGGGGAGAGCGCTGGTCGAGAGGCTGCGGGAGCTGGGGGTGCTCTCCCTCGACCTGGAATCCTCCGCCTTCCTCACCGTCGGGCGGCGGCTGGGGCTGAAGTGCTGCTGGACGGGCGTCATCTCCGACCGGCTGGCCGAGGCGGACCACGAGGGCACCATCCATCCCGAGCACGTGATGGAGAGGCTGCTGCGCCTGAGCGACCACCTGCTCCGCGTCATCGAAGAGCTTTAGGGGCCTGCCGGCTGCGGACTGCGGACCGTGGACTATGGACCGGCAGGCCGTTGACGGGAGCGCCTCCCTCGTTTATAATCTCGGAAGCCCGTGAAAGCCCCCCTCCCCAGCGCCCCACCAAGGGAGGGTGACCCGCCGGTGGAGGCGCAGCGATACCACACTGACAAGAGCAGCTATGACCCACCTCACCATTACCATCTCTGAGGAACACCTGCTACAACTGAAAGAAAAGGCGAAACACTTCGGCGTCACACCCGAGGAGCTGATCCAAGCCAGCATCAAGGAAATGCTCACCCGGCCTGAAGAGGCTTTCCAACAGGCGATGGACTACGTTCTCACCAAGAACCGCGAACTCTACCAGCGGCTGGCATCAACTCCGAACCTCTGAGGTATCATGCGCTATCTCACCCTCAGCGAGGCCCTCGAACTGTACCACCGGGTGATGAAACAATCGGGTGGTACTGTCGGGATTCGTGATTTGAATGCATTGGAGTCAGCCTTGGCCCAACCTCGTATGACGTTCGGTGGCAAAGACCTCTATCCCACCATTGTCGAGAAAGCCGCCGCTCTCGGCTTCTCGCTCATCAAGAACCACCCCTTTGTGGATGGCAATAAACGTTTAGGCCATGCAGCGATGGAAACGTTCCTCGTCCTGAACGGCTATGAGATAGAAGCATCAGTGGACGAGCAGGAACGAGTGATTTTTCGAATTGCGTCAGGAGAGATCGAACGCGAAGAATTCACCAAATGGCTCCGCGACCATCTCGTGCCGGTCAAGAGGATCCGGTGACGGCGACCGTCATCCCCCAGGAAGCTACCCCACCCCTCATCCTGGCCCTGGACATCGGCACCTCGGCGGTCCGGGCGCTCCTCTTCGACCGGCTGGGCCGGGCGGTGCAGGGGCCGACCGCCCGCGAGCCCTTCCAGATTCGGACGACGGTCGAGGGCGCTTCCGAGGCCGACCCCGACGCCCTGCTGGAGCGCATCTGGCGCTGCGTGGACGGCATCCTGGCCCAGGCCGGCCCCCTCACCGACCAGATCGCCGCCGTCGCCTCCTGCACCTTCGTCAGCAACCTGCTGGGGGTGGACGCCGAGGGGCGGGCGATCACCCCCCTCACGACCTACGCCGACACCCGCGCCGCCGCCGAAGCCCGGCGCCTGCGGGCCGAACTGGACGAAGCCGAGGTCCACGACCGCACCGGCTGCCTCTTCCATCCCAGCTACCTGCCGGCCCGCCTCCGCTGGCTGGCCGCCGCCCAGCCCGACCGCTTCCGCCGTGTCGCCCGTTGGATCTCCCTGGGCGAGTACATGGAACTCCACCTCTTCGGCGAGACCGCCGTCAGCTACTCCGTCGCCTCCTGGACGGGGCTGCTGGACCGACGGCGGCTGGTGTGGGATGAGGCGTTGCTGGCAGCCCTGCCCATCGGGGCCGACCGGCTCTCCCCTCTCACCGACGTGAGCGTTCCCCGGCGGGGGCTGCGCCCTCCCTTCGCCGACCGCTGGCCGGCCCTGCGGGAGGTTCCCTGGTTCCCCGCCATCGGCGACGGGGCAGCGGCCAACATCGGCAGCGGCTGCGTCTCGCCCCGGCGGGTAGCCCTGACTATGGGCACGACCAGCGCTATGCGGGTCGTCGTGGACGGTCCGGTCGAGCGGGTTCCGCCGGGGCTCTGGTGCTACCGGGTGGACCGACGCCGCTCCCTCCCCGGCGGTGCCCTCAGCGAGGGGGGCAACGTCTACGCCTGGATGCGGGAGACGCTGCGCCTGGCGGAACCGGAGGCGCTGGAGCCGGCCCTGGCCGCCCTGGAGCCCGACGGCCACGGCCTGACGGTGCTTCCCTTCCTGGCCGGCGAACGCAGCCCCGGTTGGGCCGGCCACGCCCGGGCCACCATCCACGGCCTCTCCCTGGCGACCACGCCGGTGGAGGTCCTGCGGGCCGGGATGGAGGCGGTCGCCTACCGCCTCGCCCTCGTCTTCGACCGACTGCGCCCGCTGCTGCCCGAAGCGCCCCAGATCGTCGCCAGCGGCGGGGCGCTGCTCCACTCGCCCGTCTGGTTGCAGATCGTGACCGACGTGCTGGGCCGGCCCGTCGCCGTCTCCCAGGTCGCCGAGGCCTCGGGGCGGGGCGCGGCCCTGCTGGCCCTGGAATCCCTGGGCCTGCTGAGCGACGTGGGGGAGGCCCCTCCCTTCCTGGGCACCACCTACAAGCCCAACCCGGACCACCACCACCGCTATCGCCGGGCCATCGCCCGCCAGCAGGCCCTCTACGAGCAACTGGTAGCGGACCGCCGACCCTAGACCACCGACTGCGGACCGTGGACTGCGGACTACGGACCACGCAACGCGCAACCCGTGAAGCGTGGACGAGGATGGAGAGAAAGGAACCCTGATGAGCGAACACGACATTGGCTTGATCGGGCTGGCCGTGATGGGCCAGAACCTGGTGCTGAACATGGAGCGCAACGGCTTCCGGGTGGCCGTCTACAACCGGACGGCGGCCCGAACGCGAGCCTTCATCGAAGGTCCGGCGGCCGGCAAGCAGATCACCGCCACCTACACGCTGGAGGACCTGGTCGCCGCCCTGAAGCGGCCCCGGGTGGTGATGCTGATGGTGAAGGCCGGGGCCCCGGTGGACGCCTTCATCGGCAAGCTGAAGCCGCTCCTGGAGCCGGGCGACATCCTCATAGACGGCGGCAACTCCTTCTTCAAGGACACCGAACGGCGCTCCCGGGAGCTGGAGGCGGCCGGCATCCACTACCTGGGCGTGGGCATCTCCGGCGGCGAGGAGGGGGCGCTCTGGGGCCCCAGCATTATGCCGGGGGGGCAGCGCGAAGCCTACGCCCGCGTTGAACCCATCTTCACCGCCATCGCCGCCCGGGTGAACGGCGACCCCTGCGTCACCTACATCGGCCCCCGAGGCGCCGGCCACTACGTCAAGATGGTCCACAACGGCATCGAGTACGGCGATATGCAGCTCATCGCCGAGGCCTACGACCTCCTGCACCGGGGGCTGGGCCTCTCGGCCGAGGAGCTGCACCGGGTCTTCGCCCGCTGGAACGAGGGCGTGCTCTCCTCCTACCTCATCGAGATCACCGCCGACATCTTCACCCGTCTGGATGAGGAGACGGGACGCCCTCTGGTGGACCTGATCCTGGACGAGGCCGCCCAGAAGGGAACGGGCCGGTGGACCAGCCAGGACGCGATGGACCTGGGCGTGCCCACCCCGACCATCAACGCCGCCGTCGAAGCCCGTATCCTTTCATCCTACAAGGCGGAGCGGGAGCGGGCGGCCCAGGTGCTCTCCGGCCCCGAGGGCCGCTTCTCCGGCGACCGGGAGGCTTTCATCAACGCCGTGGGGGATGCCCTCTACGCGGCCAAGGTCTGCACCTATGCTCAGGGGATGGCGCTGCTGCGGGAGGCCAGCCGGGCCTACGAGTACGACCTGAACTACGGCGAGATCGCTCGCATCTGGCGCGGCGGGTGCATCATCCGCGCCCGTTTCCTGGACGACGTGCGGGCTGCCTTCGCCCAGGAGCCGGACCTGCCCAACCTGCTCCTGGCCCCCTTCTTCCGGGAGGCGGTGGCGAGCCGCCAGGCGGCTTGGCGCTCCGTCCTGCAGACGGCCATCACCTTGGGCATCCCGACGCCGGCCCTCAGCGCCTCGCTGGCCTACTTCGACGGTTACCGCAGCGCCCGCCTGCCCGCCAACCTGATCCAGGCCCAGCGGGACTACTTCGGGGCCCACACCTACCGGCGGATAGACCGGGAAGGGGTCTTTCACACGGAGTGGACGCGGTGAAGTTCAGCATCGTGCTTTCCGTCCAACAAGCCCACTTCGAGGCCGTTGCCTACAAAGGGGATTTCGAGCACAACGTGGCCCGCATCGCCGAGTTGGGCTACGACGGCGTGGAGTTGGCCATCCGCGATCCATCCCAGGTGGACGCCGACGCCCTCCTGGCGGTGGTGGGCCGGTATGGGCTGGAGGTGCCGGCCATCGGCACCGGCCAGGCTTGGGGCGAAGAGGGGCTTTCCTTCACCGATCCCGACCCGGCGGTGCGGGAGGCGGCCGTCCGGCGGGCCATCGCCCACATCCCCTTCGCCGCCCGGACCGGCGCGGTGATCATCATCGGGCTGTTGCGGGGCGTCGTGCGGGAGGAGGCCGGCGTCACCCACGAGCAGGCGATGGCCTGGCTGGTGGAGGCGTTACAGCGCTGCGCCGAGGCCGCCGCGCCCCACGGTGTCCGCTTCGCCTTGGAGCCCCTCAACCGCTACGAGACCGGCCTGATCCACACCGTCGCCGAGGGGCTGGCCTTGGTGGAGCGGGTGGGGGCCGACAACTTCGGCCTGCTGCTGGACACCTTCCATATGAACATCGAGGAGCCCGACATAGCAGCGGCCATCCGGCAGGCGGGGGAACGCCTCTTCCACTTCCACGTGGCCGACTCCAACCGCTGGTATCCGGGGGCCGGCCACATAGACTTCCCTGCCCTCCTGGCCGTGCTGGAGGAGATGGGCTACGCCGGGTACGTCTCCGGCGAGTTCATGCCCCTCCCCGACGCCGACACCGCCGCCGCGCGGGCCATCGTCTATCTGAGGGAAGCCGCCGCTGCCGCAACCGGGAAGCCCGTTGAGGGGGGGCACCCGTAGGAGGGCTTTCGTAGGAGGGCTTTCGTAGGAGGGCTTTCCAAGCCCGACTCTCGGCCCTGCAAGGGCCTCCTACATCCCGACAAACAGGAGAAGGGCGCTCGCAGGAGAGCTTCCGTAGGAGGGCTTTCCAAGCCCGACCAACCGCCTATAGACGCCATCGAGGGAGAAGATGAACGGCAAGACCGATGTGGAGATCGCCATCCTGGGCCACTTCGCCCGTGACCGCATCGTCGTCCGAGGGGAGGCCCGGATGGCTTCCGGCGGGGCCGTCTACTACGGCTCCATCGCCCTGCGTCGCCTGGGGTTCCGGGTGGCCGTCATCACCCGCCTGCACCCCGACGACTTCCCCTGGCTGGAGGAGATGAAGCAGGCCGGCGTCCTGGTCTACGCCTCGCCGGCCGAGGCCACCTCGGGCATCGAGAACGTCTACACGACGCCCGACATGGACCGGCGCACCTGCCGGTTGCTGGGCTTCGCCGGCCCCTTCCGCCCCGAGGAGATCCCGGACGACCTGACGGCCCGCACCATCCTCGTCGGGCCCATCATCGCCGGCGAGGTGGACCTGCCCCTGCTGCGGCAACTCGCTCGGCGGGCTCCCATCGCCCTCGACGTCCAAGGGTTCGTCCGGGTGCCGGAGGGGGACGATCTGGTCACCCGGGACTGGCCGGAGAAGGGGGAAGGGCTCGCCCTGGTGCGGGTGCTCAAGGTGGACATGGCCGAGGCCGAAGTGCTCACCGGCCTGACCGATCCCCACCGGGCTTTGGAGGCGCTGGCCGCCTACGGCCCTCGGGAGATCGTCCTGACGCGGGCCGAGGGTGTCCTGGTCTACGCCGACGGCGCGTTCCACGAAGCGCCCTTCCGGCCCCGGGTGCTCCGGGGGCGGACGGGCCGGGGGGATACCACTTTCGCCAGCTACCTGGCCTGGCGGCTGCGGGCCGATCCCGCCGAGGCCACCCGCTTCGCCGCCGCCGTCGCCTCCCTCAAGATGGAAGCCCCCGGCCCCTTTCAAGGCTCCTTAGAAAGTGTCCTGGCAGCGCTGGAGTAGACAGGTCTTTTTCCAAATCAGGAGCTTGATATGGCCAAACCCCACGTCTTCGTCACCCGCGCCATTCCCGAGAAGGGGCTGGCGATGGTCCGGGAGTTCTGCGACGCCGAGGTCTGGCCGGAGGAACTCCCCCCGCCCCGGGCGGTGATCCTGGAGAAGGTGAGAAAGGCCGAGGGGCTACTGACGCTGTTGACCGACCCCATTGACGCCGAGGTGATCAACGCCGGCCCCCGACTGAAGGTGATCAGCCAGTACGCCGTGGGGGTCAACAACATTGACCTGGAGGCCGCCACGGCCCGGGGCATCCCCGTCGGCCACACGCCGGGGGTGTTGACCGAGGCCACCGCCGACCTCACCTGGGCGCTCCTGATGGCCGCCGCCCGCCGGCTGGCCGAGGGCATCGCCTACGTCAAAGCGGGGCGCTGGAAGACCTGGGGACCGATGTTGCTGCTGGGGGCGGAGGTCTGGGGGGCCACGCTGGGGATCATCGGCTTCGGGCGCATCGGACGGGCCGTTGCCCGCCGGGCGGCCGGCTTCCACATGCGGGTGTTGGTCCACACCCGCCACCCCGACCCGGCAGCCACTGCCGAGATGGGGGTTGAATTTGTCTCCCTGGAGGCCCTGCTCCGCCAGGCCGACTTCGTCACCCTGCACACCCCCCTGACGGAGGCGACCTACCACCTGATCGGCGAGGCGGAGTTGAAGGCGATGAAGCCCACGGCCATCCTCATCAACACCTCCCGGGGGCCGGTGGTGGACTCCCAGGCCCTTTACCGGGCGCTGAAGGCCGGCGAGATCGCCTACGCTGCCCTGGACGTGACGGACCCGGAGCCCATCCCTGCCGATGATCCGCTCCTGACGCTGGACAACTGCCTCATCGTGCCCCACATCGGCAGTGCCACCCGGACGGCCCGGGAGAGGATGGCGACGATGGCCGCCGAGAACCTGATCGCCGGTCTCCAGGGGAAGCCCCTCCCCCACTGCGCCAACCCAGAGGTATATCAGCGGGACTGCTCCTGAGCCAGACGCTCCATCACCCAAAGGGGTAGTTTCGGCATCCCACGTGAATCCCGCGGTGATTACCCACAAGTGAGCGAGAGAGTGGTCCGTAGCAGGCCGTCCACGAATTTCTTCGTGTATTCGTGCCCCACTCGTGGACGGCTAGTCTCCCTATCTCCAAAGATATGGGTAATCACCGGTGAATCCCCCCTTGACAAAACCCTGATAATGACGTACTATTGGGTCGTAACCGCTCGATTTCGAGAAAATCTGTCGAAAATCGCTCCTTGCAAAAGGAAATCGCTATGCTTATCGAATTCAGCGTAGGAAACTACCGCTCATTTAACGAGATTCAAACCCTGGATATGCGAGCGGCACCTCTGCGGGATACGATGCCCGCAGGACAACAGCACACCTTCCAGACCGGAAAGTACACGCTCTTGCGGTGTAGCGCCGTGTACGGAGCCAACGCCAGCGGCAAGAGCAACCTGATACGTGCTGTGATGTTTATGCGACAATTTGTCCAGCAATCGGCCACGAGACTGCAAGCCGGAGACCCGACCGGTGTCGAACGCTTCAAATTGGATACCCAGGCCTATGACCGTCCGGCCTACTTCCAGATCATTTTCATTCTGCACGATGTCGTGTATCGGTATGGCTTCGAGCTGGACGAGAAGCGGGTGCACTCCGAATGGCTCTATCGCACTCGGCATCGCGAAAGCCGTCTCTTCGTGCGGGAAGGGCAAGATTTCAACATTTCCGGGGCCCTGAGAGCCAAGAAGGACATTCTAGAGATGACGCGCCCCAATGCCCTGTTTCTCTCCGTTCTGGCGCAATTCAACCACGAGCTGGCCACCGAGATACTGCAATGGTTCCGCACGAGACTGCGCGGCATCTCCGGTCTTGATGATGAGATGTACGGAAGGTACACCATCGAACGTGCCGAGCGCGACGATACCTTTCGCCGGCGTGTCCAAACCCTGCTGCGTCTGTCCGATGTCGGCATTACCGGCCTCGGAATTGAGAGGATTCCGATGTCTCAGACCGAGATGCCCTCCGAAATCCAGCAGGCCCTCAGGCATCTTATGGATGCTCTGAGCGAGAAAAGGGGGGGACAAGCCCCCCCCGATGAGGACATTCTGCTCGAGAGAGTTACGACCGTCCATCCGGTCTTTGACAGCGCGACCGGCAAATACGTGAGGGAAGAGATTTTCGATATGGAAATGCACGAGTCGGAGGGGACCAAAAAGTTCTTTTACCTGCTGGGCCCCTGGATTGACACCCTCGAAAACGGGTACGTCCTGTTCGTTGACGAGATGGACGCCCGTCTGCATCCCCTGCTCACCCGCGAACTGGTGCAGATGTTCCTCTCCCCACGGAGCAATCCCCATAACGCTCAACTGATCTTCGCCACCCACGATGTCGGCCTGCTGGCCGATCGTCTCCTGCGTCGTGATGAGGTCTGGTTCACGGAAAAGAACCGATACGGAGCCACAGAATTGTACTCCCTGGCGGAGATCAAAGCCCGCAAAGACGCCTCTTTCTACAGAAACTACCTTCGAGGGATGTATGGAGCCGTGCCCCATCTGGGCGGGTTGCAGCCTTTCGTTGAACAGGAGATGCTTTATGGCGCGCACCCCGAAGCCGAGCGGGCGTAAGAAGTTGCCCGACAAGGGACGCCCCCTGCGCAGGAGACGGAGGGTGGATCACCGGGAAAAACGGCGACGCTTCCTCATCGTTTGCGAAGGCACGAGAACCGAGCCCAACTACTTCAGGCGATTCAGAAGCAGTGCCATTGACGTCAAGGTCGTTGGGACAGGCCGGGCCCCACTTGCCGTCATCGAGACGGCACAGAGATTGAGCAACCAAGAGAAAGACATCCCGTATGACGAGGTATGGGTCGTCTTCGACAAGAACGGCGTTCCGGCCGAGCAATTCAACCGGGCTATCCGCCTTGCGAAACAGGCCGGCTTCCATCCCGCGTACTCCAACCAAGCCTTTGAACTGTGGTATGTTTTGCACTTCGAATACCTGAACGTGGCCATCCCGCGCCGCCAATACCAGAAGCGATTGAACGATCTCCTGGGAAGGCCGTACCGCAAGAACGATCCATCGCTTTACGACGTCTTACTGCCAAGACAAGAAGTCGCCCTTCGGAATGCAAAGCGCCTGCTGGCTTCCTATCCCGAACACAATCCGGCCCAGGACGACCCCTGTACCACCGTCCACCTCCTGGTCGAGGCCCTGAACAGAGGAACGTGATCTCCGGGATTGACGCCGTTGGCTGCCGAGCGGCACCCACCCCAACCAACGAAAGGCACGTATGAGCATCTACCTGGACTCTGCATCGGTCGCTGACGCCGTGCGGGCGGCGGAGCTGGGCTTCGTCGCCGGCATCACCACCAACCCCCGGCTGCTGGCCCAGGTCGGCAAGCCGGCCGAGGAGGTCATCCCGGCCCTCTGCGACGCCCTGGGCCGGGGGCTGGTCTTCTACCAGTTGAACGCCCCCACCCCGGAGGACCGGGAGGCCGAGGCCCGTCGCATCCTGGCCCTGCGCCCCGGACGGGTGGGCCTGAAGATCCCCTGCACCCCGGAGGATATGGCCCTCCTGGCCCGCCTGACCGCCGAGGGGGCCGTCTGCGCCGCCACGGCCGTCTTCAGCGCCCACCAGGGATACCTGGCCTGCGAGGCGGGCGCCCGCTACCTGATCCCCTACGTCAACCGGGCGACCCGCCTGCTGGGCGATGGGCTGGCCCTGGTGCGGGACCTGGCAGCCGTCTGTGCGGCGACGGGCGGGGAGACCAGCGTGCTGGCCGCGAGCCTCAAGAGCCCCCAGGAAGCGGTCGGCGCGGTGCTGGCAGGGGCCGCCCACGTCACGCTGCCCCTGGAGCAGATTCTGGCCCTGGGGGAACACCCCCTCACCCGCCAGGCGATGGAAGCCTTCGCCTCGGCCCGCTCCGGCGAGGGGTGAGGACGGCCCGATGACAGCACTGGGCATCGCCCTGGGCTACTACGCCGCCCTCTCCCCTTGGTTCGCCAACCTGGGCTTCACCGTCCTCTACCGGCCCCTCATCGCCGGCACGCTGGTGGGCTGGCTCCTGGGCGACCCTCTGACGGGGATGCAGGTGGGCGCAGCCATCAACGTCCTCTACCTGGGATGGATCGGGGCCGGGGGCCACCTGCCGGGCGACGCCGCCTTGGCCGGCTACCTGGGCACCGCCCTGGCCCTCCTGGGCCCCCTCCCCCCATTGGCCGTGCTCCCCCTCGTCGTTCCCATCAGCTTCGCCGGCGGCCTCCTCTGGCTGGCCCGGATGCGGGCCGGCGTCCACTTCGCCCGCTGGACCGACCGGATGCTGAGCCAGCCCCCGCCTGCCTCCAAAGCCCAGGTCGTCGCCCGCCTCTTCCTGACCCACGTCCTCCTGCCCCAGCTCCTCCTCCTGCTCCTCACCCTCCTCCCCGTCGGCCTGGCGGCGGCGTGGCTCCTCCCACCGCTGGCCCGGTTCCTCGCCACCCTGCCCCCGCTCCCGCTGCCGGGAGGCCCCTACGACCCGGTGAGGAGGCTGGAGCGAGCCGGTGGCCTGCTGACGGCGGTGGGCATCGCCCTGGGGATGCGCAACCTCTTCCGCCGGCCCTTCGTCGCCCACTTCCTCCTCGGCTTCCTCTTCAGCGTCCTGGGGCAGCACCGCCTCCCCGGCGACGTGGGGCTCCTGGCCCTGGCCGGCCTCGCCCTGGCACTCCTGCCCCCCATCCCGGATGGACCGGCTCCCTCGGAGGCCGAGACCGCCCCGGAGCATCCAGCGCCGGAGGTGCAGCCCCCACCGCCACCTCTGCGCCGGCCCCGCCGCCTCACCTGGGGAGACCTGCGTTGTTCCTGGCTCTTCTGGCTCTTCTTCTCCCACGCCAACTACAACTGGGAGCGCCTCCAGGGGACCGGCTTTGCCTGGGCGATGGTGCCCATCCACAGGCGGCTCCAGCCGGACGGCGAGACGATGGCGGCTGCCCTGCGCCGCCACACCGGCTTCTTCAACACCCAGCCCGACCTGGGCAGCGTGATCCTGGGCGTTGTGGCCCGGATGGAGGAGGAGCGGGCCGAAGGTGCGCCCGTCTCTGAAGAGTCGGTGGAGGCCCTGAAGCGGGGGCTGATGGGACCGCTGGCCGGCCTGGGCGACACCCTCCAGCAGGCGATCCTCATCCCCACGCTGCTGGCCTTGAGCGCGATGTGGGCCCAGGAGCGCCATTGGGTGGGGGTGCTGCTCTACACGGCGGGGATGGCCGCCTTCGTCTGGGGAGGCGGCTGGGCCCTCTACCGGGCCGGCTACCGGCGGGGCCGGGAGGCGGTGCTGGAACTGCTGAGGGGTCGGCGCTGGCAGCACCTCATCACCGGCGGAACCCGGATGGGCAACTTCCTGCTGGGGGCTCTGGTCCCCCGCTTCGTCCTCCTGCAACTGCCCCCAACGCTGACCGTGGGCGGCCGGCCGATCCAGCCCCTGCTGGACGGCATCCTGCCGGGATTGCTCCCCCTGCTGCTGACGCTGGCCCTCTGGTGGCTCATCGCCCGGCGGCGCATCTCTCCCCTCCGGTGCATCGGCGGGCTGACGCTGCTGGGCCTGCTCCTGGGGGCCTAGCCTGGGCTTACCAGCACGTCGGCGTAGGCGAAGAGGGCCGGCGTTCCCCCGGTGTGCCAGAAGAGGATCCGCTGACCGGCCCGAAACTCCCCCCGCCGGATCAGGTCCACCAGCCCGCCCAGCGCCCGCCCCGTGTAGACGGGGTCCACCAGCAGCCCTTCGGTCTGAGCCGCCAGCCGGATCGCCTCCCGCTCCAGGTCACCAACCACGGCGTAGCCCGCGCCCAGGTAGTCATCCCGCAGGAGGACTTCGTCAGGGCTGATGGTGATCTCCAGGCCCAGGAGGGCCGCCGTCTCGCTCGCCAGTTTGGCTATGCGAAGACGAAAGGACTCCTCCCTCTCCATGATGCTGATCCCCAGAATGCGCCCCTCATAGCCCAGCGCCCGCGCCCCCACCAGCAGGCCGGCCTGAGTCCCACCGCTGCTGGAGGCCAGCACCATCCCGTCAAAGGCCACGCCCAGCGCCTGGGCCTGCCGCCACAGCTCGGCCATCGCCGCCACGTAGCCCGCCGCCCCCCGCGCGTTGCTGCCGCCGAAGGGGATGACGTAGGGACGTCGCCCTGCCCGCCGCTCCGCCTCGGCCTCCGCCGCCAGCGCCTCCGCCAGCGGACGGTCCCCGGCCCAGCGTACCTCCGCCCCCAGCAACCGGTCCAGCAGTAGGTTCCCCTGGGGCGGGGGCGACGGCTCCCGACCGCCCAGGACGAGGACACAGGCCAGTCCCAGCCGGGCCGCTGCCGCCGCCGTCTGACGGGCGTGGTTGGACTGGGGGGCGCCGGCCGTCAGCACCACGTCGGTCTCCTGCGCCAGCGCCTCGGCCATCAGAAAAGCCAGCTTGCGGGTCTTGTTCCCCCCCGTCGCCAGCCCCGTCTGGTCATCCCGCTTGACCCAGATCTCCGGCCCACCCAGCCGGGCCGTGAGCTGAGGCAGTGGCTCCAGCGGTGTGGGCAGATGGGGCAGCGAGAGGGGGTGCAGCCTGTTCAACCGAGCTTCCAGTTGTGCGATCTCCATCATACGCCTCGCTTGAGGGTAGATCGGGCGGGTGTCACCCCACCAGATCGGCCAGGGGCACCGGTCGGTCGTCGGGGACCGGTTGTAGCGTCACCTCCACTCCCCGTTGGGCCAACCGCTCCAACAGTGCGATCTCTTGGGGGGAAGCCGCGATGTTCCGCCACAGGGGACGGCGACCCGGCCCCATCCCGATGCCCCCCACGTTCAGCGCCGGGAAGGAGAAGCCCTGCTCGTAGAGGGCCACCGCCCCGGCCACCGAGCGGAGCAGGACCATCGTGCGATGGCCCCCATTCTCCGCTTCCCGCCGCAACAGGGGCACTGCGTCCTCCAGGCTGACGACCTGCACCTGGATGCCCGATGGGGCCGCCAGGCGATAGACCTCTTGCATAAAGGGGTCGGCCGCCACTTCGTCATCCACCACGATGATCCGATCCAGGTTCCAGGCCCGGCACCAGACCGCCGTCACCTGGCCGTGGATGAGTCGGTCGTCCACCCGCACCAGGGCAACCATACGGAACGCCTCGCAGCGCCTGGCCCGCCGGGCCGGCTCAGGCCATCGTGACGAAGACGCGGTAGGTATCCTCCCGCAGCGCCGCCTCGAAAGCGGCTTGGACCTCCTCCAGGGGGTAGCGGGCGCTGATGAGGGGGTCCAGGTCCACCAGGCCGTGGGCGATGAGCTGAGCCGCCTCGAAGAAGTCCCGCTGGCTCTGGCTCATCGTCCCGGTCAGCACCACCTCCTTGTTGTGGAAGATGTTGGGGTCCAGTTCCACCTTGGTGCCCCGGGGGTGGATGCTGGAGTACATCAGGACGCGCCCGTTCTTGGCCGCAGCCTCGACGGCCGGCCCAACCACGGCGGCGTGGGGCACGCAGATGAAAGTCACGTCGGCCCCCCATCCGTCGGTCAGCGCCAGGACGCGCTCCCGATAGGCCTCTCGGCTGGGGTCAATGGCCGCCGTGGCCCCCATCGCCAGCGCCGCCGCCCGGCGGTCGGGGTTCGGTTCGCTGACGATGACGACGCCTCCCCGGGCCAGGGCCAGTTGCAGGTGCAGAACCCCCATCACGCCCATCCCGACGATGACGACCTTCTCGCCGGGGTGGATGCGAGCCCGTTTGACGCTGCGCAGGACGCAGGCCAAGGGCTCCGTCAGCGCCACGTGCTCCGGCGGCACGCTGGGCGGCATTGGGAAGAGGTCGGTCACCTTGGCGATCAGGTACTCGCTCAGCCCGGCCGGTCCAGGGATACCGTACCGCAGGGGCAGGTCGAAGCCGTGTTCGCAGATGTTGTCGTACCCCCGTCGGCAGGCCTGGCACTGACCGCACCGGTTCAGCAGCGAGATGGCCACCCGATCGCCCGGGTGCAGGTCCAGGTAGGTGGAGCCGTTGATCGCTTCTACGCGACCGGTCACTTCGTGCCCTCCCAGCAGGGGGACGAAGGTCTCCTCGCCGGTGTAGGTCCGCTGCTCCCAGGTGCAGAGGGCACAGAGCTCCACCCGGATGAGGACCTCCCCCGGCTCCGGCTCCGGGACCTCCACCTCCCGGACGGTGAGCTGGCGGGGTCCCAACAGGACGACTTGACGCATACGGCTTGGGGACATAGAGCACCTCGACGTTCAGCGCATTGGTTTGAGCTATCAGAGGGCCAAGAAGCCCTGGGCACGCTCATGGGGAAAGGTCCAGGCTGCGCTGGATCTCCTGCCGCACCTCGGGCACCGACTCCCGGCGAAGCGCGTCCCGCAGGGCCCGGCGGGCGGCCGGCGTGCCGATCCGTCCCAGCGCCCAGGCGACGTGCTCCCGGATCAGCGGCTCCGGATCGGCCAGGGCCCGAACGAGGGCGGGGACGGCGCTGGGATCCCCCCAGTTGCCGATGGCGACGGCCACGTTGCGCAGCAGCCCTCGGCGTCGGGGCCGCCAGAGCGGCGTGTTCCGAAAGCGGCGACGGAACGCCTCTTCGTCCAGGGTGATCAGGTCCAGCAGGGAGGGCGCGATCCGCTCCGGCGAGGTAGGAAAAAAAGCCCGCTCTCCGGTAGGGCGGGCGAAGCGGTTCCAGGGGCAGACCTCCTGACAGAGATCACAGCCGAAGATCCAGTTGCCCATCCGGGGCCGCAGGTCGCGAGGGATGCTCCCTTTATGCTCAATGGTCAGGTAGGAGATGCAGCGCCGGCTGTCCAGTTGGTAGGGTGCTGGGAAAGCACCGGTAGGGCAGGCGTTCAGACAGCGGCTGCAGGTGCCACAGCCGATCCCTGTCAGCGGACGGTCGTAGGGCAGCGTCGCATCCAGCAGGAGTTCGCCCAAGAAGAACCAGGAGCCCCGTCGGGGGTGGATGAGGCAAGTGTTCTTCCCGATGAAGCCCAGCCCCGCTTCGGCGGCGTAGTCCCGTTCCAGCACCGGGCCGGTGTCCACATAGGCCCGGTAGCGGATGGGACGGCCCAGCTCCTGGGCGATGGCGGTCGCCATCCGCTCCAGCCGCTCCAACATCAGGTCGTGGTAGTCGGCCCCCCAGGCATACCGAGCGATGCGCCCCCGGGCGGGATCCTGGACCTGCTCGGGCGAAGGCTGGAGGGTAGCGTAGTTGAGGCCGACGACGACGATGGAGCAGGCGTCGGACAGGATGCGGCGAGGATCGTCGCGGCGGGCCACCCGGTCGGGGCGGGCCATGTAGGCCATCCCGGCGTGGTAGCCCTGGGCGAGCCAGCGGTGATAGGCTTCCCGGTGAGGCGCAGGCCGGGCCGGCGTGACGCCGACAAGGTCGAAGGCAACGTCCCGGAACCGCTGCACCAAGCTTTTCACTTCCAAGGACACCAGAATGCCCTCCAGCTTTCCCCTGCTCGCGGCGGGTCCGTGATGCCGCACCGGCCTTGAAGAGCCGGTGCTGGGGGAATCCGGCCAGATGCCGCACCGGCCTCGAAGAGCCGGTGCTGGGGGAATCCGGCCAGATGCCGCACCGGCCTCGAAGAGCCGGTGCTGGGGGAATCCGGCCAGACGCCGCACTCGAAGAGCCGGTGCTGGGGGAATCCGGCCAGACGCCGCACCGGCCTCGAAGAGCCGGTGCTGGGGGAATCCGGCCAGATGCCGCACCGGCCTCGAAGAGCCGGGGCTGGGGGAATCCGGCCAGATGCCGCACCGGCCTCGAAGAGCCGGTGCTGGGGGAATCCGGCCAGACGCCGCACCGGCCTCGAAGAGCCGGGGCTGGGGGAATCCGGCCAGACGCCGCACCGGCCTCGAAGAGCCGGGGCTGGGGGAATCCGGCCAGACGCCGCACCGGCCTCGAAGAGCCGGGGCTGGGGGAATCCGGCCAGACGCCGCACCGGCCTCGAAGAGCCGGGGCTGGGGGAATCCAGTCTCCGGCGGAAAGCCCCTAGCCCCGCCTGTTCCACGGCGGGGCGGCTCCCTGGCCACCCCCAGCCCCGCCGGTTCCACGGCAGGGCGACCTCCCAGCCACCCCTAGCCCCGCCGGTTCCACGGCGGGGCAGCTCCCCAGCACCCCCCAGCCCCGCCGGTTCACGGCGGGGCGTCTCCCCGGCCACCCCCAGCCCCACCGGTTCACGGCGGGGCGGCTCCCCAGACGGCCCCGTCGGCGTCGTGGCGAAACGGGCTTTGCGGTCGCCGCACCGGCCTCGAAGAGCCGGTGCTGGGGGAATCCAGTCTCCGGCGGAAAGCCCCTAGCCCCGCCTGTTCCACGGCGGGGCATCTCCCCGGCCACCCCCAGCCTCGCCGGTTCACGGCGGGGCGGCTCCCCGGCCACCCCCAGCCCCGCCGGTTCCACGGCGGGGCGGCTCCCCAGACGGCCCCGTCGGCGTCGTGGCGAAACGGGCTTTGCGGTCGCCTGGGGGAATCCGGCCAGACGCCGCACCGGCCTCGAAGAGCCGGGGCTGGGGGAATCCAGCCTCCGGCGGAGAGCCCCTAGCCCCGCCGGTTCCACAGCGGGGCGGCTCCCCAGCACCCCCCAGCCCCGCCGGTTCCACGGCGGGGCGGCTCCCCAGCCACCCCTAGCCCCGCCGGTTCCACGGCGGGGCATCTCCCCAGCACCCCCCAGCCCCGCCGGTTCCACGGCGGGGCGGCTCCCCAGCACCCCCCAGCCCCGCCTGTTCCACGGCGGGGCGGCTCCCTGGCCACCCCCAGCCCCGCCGGTTCCACGGCGGGGCGGCTCCCCAGCCACCCCTAGCCCCGCCGGTTCCACGGCGGGGCATCTCCCCAGCACCCCCCAGCCCCGCCGGTTCACGGGGCGGCCTTCCAGGCAGGTTACGTCGGCATCCTGTCCGGGTGACGCTTGTGCTGCTCCCTCACATACCGCTTCGCGGATTCCAAGGTCCGCCTGCTGACCGTATCAATGTGATAACCGCGCATCCAGCGCAACACATTTCGGAAGTCGTGGTGGTTGTTCGCCTCGTGTGCGGAGGCCCCTTTCAGATAGTTGAGAACCTCTGGGATGTAATGGACAGGACGCAGGCTGAGTAGGAGGTGAACGTGATCGCATACAATCCCCTGCTCCAGTAGATGGACTTCCAATTCGGCACATTTGGCCGGGAAGAATTCCCTCAAGAAGGCTGCGATCTCCCTGTCAATCAGGGGTTCCCGCTTATAGGTGACAAAGACGACGTGATAGTAGAGGGCATAGCTGTTATGGTTGGGTTTATGGCTCTCACCGAGATTCCACGGCATCGTTCGGCTTCCTCACCTTTGCTGGTTTACTTGGCTTTCCAGCCCCCCAGCCCCGCCTGTTCCACGGCGGGGCGTCTCCCCAGACGGCCCCATCGGCGTCGCGGCGAAACGGGCTTTGCGGTCGCCGCACCGGCCTCGAAGAGCCGGTGCTGGGGGGATCCAGCCCCCAGCGGAGAGCCCCCAGCCCCACCGGTTCACGGCGGGGCGTCTCCCCAGCACTCCCCGCCCGCACCATTCGTTTATTCGTTCCCCATTCGTTGCCCAGTATCTCCTTCCAACCGATACGCCTTCAGGGCCACGTGCAGGTTCAAACGGACATCGGGGTCCGCCAGGTCCACCCCCAGGTGCTCTTTGATGCGCTGCAGGCGGTAGAGAAGGGTGCTACGGTGCAGGTAGAGGTCGCGGGCCGTCTGCACGGCGTTCCCCCCCCGGTCCAGGTAGGCCTCCAGCGTCTCGACCAGCGCAGGGTTGGCCTGGGCCAACCGACGGATCAGGGCCAGGTAGGGATTGGCCTCGCGGACGGCAGCGGGTAGGCGGTAGAGCCAGTGAAGCAGGCCCAGAGAGCGGAAAGTCCGCAGCCCCTGCCCCTCCCCCAAGCGATGCAGGACCTCGGTGACCTCCCACGCCTGGGCGTAGCTGGTGGCCAGGTCGCCCAGAGGAACCGGCTCGCCCACGCCGATGAAAACAGGCAAGGACGCGATCCGGGCGGGCAGGGCTTCCTCGATGCGGGCCATCAACGTCTCATCGGCCACCAGGATAAGGTGGCCCTGGCGACGAGCCACGAGCCCCTGCCCATCCTTCTGCTCCACCAGCGCCGCCAGGATGGATTCCAGTTGGACCAACAGCCTTTCGGAGATGAGATCCCCTCGGGCCAGGAGGGCACAGTAGGGCCGGGTCGGGTCCAGGCCCAGCCGGGCGGCGGCCGCGGCCATCTGACTCAACCGCTCGCGGCGGGACCGGCCCTGCCCAGGCTCCTCCGCCAGCAGCACATCCAGCAGGTCCCGGCGGCGGTGGGCGTGGGCCTCCCGCACCGCCCGGTCCCGGGTCAGGATCAGCGCGGCGACGGTCGCGCCGTGCTCGATGGCCACGTAGTCGAGGCGGACGATGGGCCGCTCCCCTGCCAACACCCAGACGTAGCCCAGAACCTCACGGGCGGCGACGATGGGGGCGACGATCCGCTCGGCGGTCATCCCCAGGTCGGGGAAAGGGCCAACGCGGACGGGGCGAGGCTGACGGGCCAGTTCCTCGAAGAAGCCGCTGGTCCGCAAACGCTCCAGGATGACGTGGGGGGTGTGGCCGTGAGCCAGGCTCCAGCGTCGGGCCGGGTCCACCTCCTGGGCGGTGGCCGCCGCCAACAGGCGCAAGTCGGCATCCTCGATGGTCACCGAACGGTCCAGGAGGCGGGCCAGGATCTCGGCCACCGCCTGGAGCCCCAGCCCCTCGGCCACCGCCTGGGTCAGCGTCTGGTGGATTTCGAGGGACTGGCTCAGCAGCTCTCGGTGTTCGCTGACGATGCGCCGGGAGATCTGCTGGCTGATCTCCATCAAGGGGGCCTGCCAGGGGAGCTCGACCAGAGGGAAGCCCAGGGCCTCGGCCACCTCTCGCATCGGGGTGGGGACGTGGGGGGCATAGCGGCCCACAGAGAGGAAGGCCCCGACCACTCCTCGCTCGTGTAAGGCCCGGACCAAGGCCCGTTGCTCATCAGGTGGCTCCCGCAGGGCGAAGGCGGTGGTCAGAAGCAGGTCACCCTGGTGCAGCCACTCGGCGACGCCGGGGATGTCCACGATCTGAGGCCAGCCGATCTCCCGGTCCAGGCCGGGGGCCCCGGCGACCACGCGGGCTTCGGCCAGCAGGGAGATGTCGGTCAGCACCTGTCGGATGGTCACCATACCGCGATCATCGTCCTTCGAGCATCGCCATCAGCTCTGCTTCGCCGATCATCGGGATGCCCAGCTCCTGGGCCCGGCGGTACTTGGTGCCGCCGGGCGACTCCCCTACGATCAGGTAGCTGGTCCTGCGGCTGACGCTGCCCGTCACCCGGCCCCCGTGTTGCTCGATGAGAGCGGCGATCTCGTCGCGAGGGCGGGAGAGGGTGCCGGTGATGACGAAGGTGAGCCCTTCCAGGGGCTTCGGTCCCTCCTCGACGGGGCGCTCGGCCGTCAGGCGGACGCCGGCCCGCCGTAGCTTCTCGATGATCTCCCGATGGCGGGGCCGTTGGAACCACTGGACGACGGCCTGAGCGATGCGCGGCCCGACCCCTTCGATCTGCTCCAGCTCCTCCTGGGAGGCTTGGGCCAGCGCCTCGATGGAGCCGTAGTGGCGGGCCAGGATCTCGGCCACGACGCCGCCCACGTAGCGGATGCCCAGCCCGGTCAGCAGCCGCTCCAGCGGGCGGTCTTTGGAGGCCTCGATGGCTGCCAGCAGGTTCTCAGCCTTCTTGTCGGCAAAGCCCTCCAACGAAAGCAGGTCCTCTTTGGTGAGGAAGTAGAGGTCGGCCACGTCGCGGACCAGCCCCCTCTCCACCAGCAGCGCCGCCGTTTTCTCTCCCAAGGTCTCGATCTCCATCGCCCCTCGGGAGGCGAAATAGGCGATCCGCCGCACCAACTGGGCCGGACAGGCGGCGTTGATGCAGTAGACGGCCACCTCGTCCGGCGGCCGGAAGACGGGCTCCCCGCAGGAGGGGCAGCGGTCGGGGGGGGCGTAGGGCACCTCATCGCCGTCGCGCAGGTCCTTGATGGGACCGACGATGTAGGGGATGACGTCGCCGGCCCGCTTGAGGATGACGGTGTCGCCGATGCGGACATCCTTGCGGGCCAGGTCCTCGAAGTTGTGCAGCGTGGCCTTGCGGACGGTGACGCCGCCGATACGGACGGGCTCTAGGACGGCGTAGGGGGTGAGGACGCCGGTCCGCCCGACGTTGACCCGGATGTCGAGCACCTTCGTCGTCGCCTCGCGGGCGGGGAACTTGAAGGCAATGGCCCCCCGAGGGGCCTTGCCCACCACGCCCAGTTGGGCCGCCACCCGCAGGTCGTTGACCTTGACGACCATCCCATCCGCCTCAAAGGGAAGGGTATCCCGCTTCTCGATCCAGGCCTCGCAGTAGGCGATCACCTCTTCGATGGTGTCGAAGCGGGCGATGTGCTCGGTGACGGGGAAGCCCAGGGTCCGCAGGTAGGCCAGCGTCTCCCACTGGGTGGGCGGGGTGGGGCCGTCGGCGTCCACGATGGCGTAGCAGTAGAGGCGCAGGGGGCGGGAGGCGGTGATGCGAGGGTCAAGCTGGCGCAGGGAGCCGGCGGCCGCGTTGCGGGGGTTGGCGAAAGTCTTCTCCCCCTTCTCCTCCTGCTCCCGGTTGAAGCGTCGAAAGTCCTCGATGAACATCAGCGCCTCGCCCCGGACGACCAGCCGGTGGGGGAGCGGGTAGGGGAGCTCCCGGTCCTCGGCGACGGGGATGCGCAGGGGGAGGCTGCGCACGGTGCGCAGGTTGGCGGTGATCTCCTCGCCCACCTCGCCATCGCCCCGCGTCGCCCCCTGGACGAAGAGGCCATCCTCGTAGGTGAGGACGACGGTGAGGCCGTCGAACTTGGGCTCGACGACGAAATCGAGGGGGGTATCGGGGGGCAGGAGCTTGCGGATGCGTTCCACCCAGGCCCGCAGGTCGTCGCCGCTGAAGGCGTTATCCAGACTGAGGATGGGGGCGGGATGGCGGACGCGGACGAACCCCTCGGCCGGCTCCGCGCCCACCCGCTGGGTTGGAGAGTCGGGGGTGACCAGCTCCGGGTAGGCGGCCTCCAGTTCCCGCAGCTCCTGCATCAGGGCATCGTACTCGGCGTCGGTGATGACGGGGCTGTTGAGGACGTAGTAGCGGTAGTTGTGGTAGTTGATCTCGCGCCGCAGCGCCTCCACACGCCGGATGACGTCTTCAGGAATCGTCTTCGCCATCTATCCCTTCCTGCTTTGGTAGAGCCTCAAGTCCGTGTGGGAGATCAGGTGATCCAGCGTTGCCAAGGTGAACACTTTCCCCTTCGTAGCCTCCAGAAGCTTGCGCATATCCGCCCGACGCACACTGAAGCCGCGTCCGTCCACGCAAGCGATGACCTGGAATCCCCGTCTGCCCTCCCTTTCGCGCTGACGGCTAATCTCGGCCAGGTGCTGAATCCGGGTCACCTTATCCCGTGCCGTGCCATCGTCTTCCGTGATCTTGGCCTCGATAACGATGCGGGGATTCCATTCGTCAGGAACGACGAAGTCGGGAGCTTGATCGAATCCTTCCAGGTGCTCGGCCCGTCCGGTTTTGCGAAAGCTGATGCCAGCCTATTGCCTCATCTTCAACCTCAAAAGCGAACGTAGGCACCGGGGGCATAAGATGTCGTCTCCTCGCGCACGCGCATAGAAGCCAGAGGGTCCACCTCTATAGCCCGGTAAAGAGCCTGAGCAGCCAACCTCTCGACCAGAGGAACAGGGTAGATGCGGTCTAAACAATCCCTCACCTGATCGAGCTTCGCATCGGTCTCCCTGTCCCGATCCCATCCCCGGCGAAGCTGCCACACCCCCACGCGGGTCAGATGACCAAAGAGCAGACAACGAGCATCCCCCAGCGTCGGCTTCAGCCCTCCCTGCTGCAAGGCCGCCAGATCGTCCGCGACCAAGCGAACCAGGTTCTCCGGTGCGGCCACGAAGTCGGCAGATACGATCCGTCCGGTGGTTCGACAGACGAAGATGGTGTCCACGACCGAGGACTTGGTGCCGTTGATGTGGATGGAGGCTTTCATCTCTGTGGGACAGGGCAAAGTGGCCGTACACGCCAGACCCGCATCCAGCAAGGCCACAGCAATGGGCAGGTACGCCTCCAGATCATTGTGATGGTAGGTGAAGACAAAGAGGCCACCGGGCTTAAGCGCTTTGGTAAAGTGGACGAAGATACGGGTGATCCCTTCGGTAAAGTGCAGGATGTCTCGCCCCTCTGTGCGGTTGACCGTCAACTCCTCATCGGTACGGGTAGAGGGCCGGCGAAAGGGAGGGAGTTCCTGGGCCAGATGTTTCCGCAACCACACGTAGCAGAAGTCCATCAACTCAGCATACTGGACATTGGCTAGGTAAGGGGGGTCCGTCATCACGGCATCCAGCGCAGCGGGTGGCAGAGCCACCGTTTCAGCGGAGGCAGCAGCCAGATACGCTGCCTTGGGCGACCCAGGATCAGGAAAGCGGTCCACCAGCCGGGCCCCGATCCGCTCTCCCACCGTGTAGACACGGTGGCGGCGGCGATTGAGGGCTCGCTCGTAAGGCCGCTCGCAGTAGGCTTTTGCTCGCGCATACTTCTCAACGAAATGGCGAAATCCCCCGCTTCCGACACCAGGCACCCCTAACAGGGCATTCTCCGCCTGGATGAGGCTGACGGGGAAGCCATGGACGGAGAAGATGTCCACAATCTTCAAGGCATAGGTGTCGTACCGACAGAGCATATTCTGGTAGCGGAGTGTATCGGAGAAGACGGTCAACAAGGCATGGCGCACAACCTCATCATCCACCGAGGCGATCGCCTCAGCCAACGTGTTGAGCCCCAGCAGTTGCCGGGCATTGAAGAGTTGCCGGTAGGAACGGTATCCCCACCGGTGGAGCCGCAGCGTCTCATCGCCCGGTGGAATGGCGTCGTCGGGCACGAAGGCGAGCGAGGCCTGGGCAAGACGCCGGTCCGTCTCGGCCAGCCGGGCCAAGTCCTCCTCATCAGGAGCCTTGAAGAAGCGTCCTCGACGGTGAGGGGCACAATGGGAACAATGATACTCTAGAGCAAAAAGATGATGGTCCGGCGGCCCCATCTCGGCACGGGGGTAAGCATTGATATGCCCACAGTGCGCACAGGTGACCCGGTTACGTCGGGCCGGCCCCTCCCTCACCAGCCTGCTCCCACAGGACACACAGCGGACTCTCGCAGCAAGGGCTTCCAGGGACTCGACTTCATTGAGCGCTCCACAGGATGCGCAGACCAGTACGTAATTGGGATGGCGGGTGTTTTTAGCGACCAGGTAGTGGGGAAAGAGTCGCACCGTCTGCCCACAGGCGACGCAGGGAATTTGCTTCACCCAGAGGAAGTACTTCACCGGGGCCAAGCGACCACAGTGGAGGCACCGGGTTTGATAGAGCGCCCCGATCTGCTCCTCAACGGCTGCGATGACCTCCTGCGCCGCCTCCCGGAAGGCCATCTGTTCCAGCTCGGCCAGCTCCTGGCGCACCACCCAATAGGCCATAGGGTTGATGTCGGCCCCCACCACGTGACACCCCAAGCGGCTGGCCTCGAGCAAGGGCGTGCCACCGCCCATAAAGGGGTCGCCCACGATGCGAGGGGCCAGGTTGTGACCCCGAAAGAAAGCCTCCGGCAGGGGGCAATCTGCCACAAACTCCGCCAGCATAAGGGCACGGAACAGAGTACCCGGCCGGCGGGCGAACCACTTGTGCACCCCGATCACGGGCCGATAGCTCTGCTGAATCTGCTTTTCCCTCCGGGCCAGTTGGGCGACGAAGGGGATGTCGAAACGTTGCTCAATCACCCCAGAACCACCCCTATTGTCGTCTGCACGGCCTGCTCCAGCCCCTCCGGATACTCCAGGGTGATCTTGCGCATAGGCTTTCCTCCGCACAACGACTAGACGGTCACCGACCGCCGACTGCCCGACCATCCGACCATCCGACCACTCGACCAAGCGACCATCCGACCAAGCGACAAGGGGCAAGGGACAAGGGGCAGGGGCCAAGCGACCACCCGACCAAGCGACCATCCGACCAAGCGACAAGGGGCAAGGGACAAGGGGCAGGGGCCAAGCGACCACCCGACCATCCGACCACTCGACCACTCGACCAAGCGACCACCCGACCACCTACGGCGGCGGCACAGGCGTCAGGTAGTCGGCGGCCGACCACCCCTCCTGGCCGTCGGTGAGGTCCCGCAACTGCCACCAGGTGTAACCGCCGGCCTGCTGCGGCCCGCCGATCACCTCCAGCGTCGTCCCGTCGGGCAGCACTTTGATGAGATCGCCCCCCGGCGCTTGGCGGAAGCTCAACCCGGCCCCGCCCGTGCCCGTCACCTGGACGTAGCCGCCGACGGTGATCTCGGTAGGAACCTCCGGGGTGGGCGTGGGCGGCAGCGGCGTCGGGGTGATCTCCTCAGGCCGAGGCGTCGGCGAGGGGGGAGGCGTCGGGGTGGCCGTGGGCGTGGTGACGATGAGGGTAGGGGTAGGAGCCTCCTGGGCCTCGCCCCCTTTCCCCCGGCGGGAGAGGATGAAAGTCGCAGCCAGAGCGCAGAGGAGGACGACAACGGCGACGACCCCCAGGCCGATCATCCAGCCGGGCACCTGCTCCCCCGGCCCCGGACGCCGCCCGGTCGGTTGGCGCCGGGGAGGACGGGGCGGATAGGGCGAGGGTTCCTCCCCCCCACCCCGCCAGGGCAGCCGGCGGGCCGGACGGGCCGCCGGCCCTGCGGCGGGGCGGCTGGGTTGGGTCGGCTCCAGCGCATCCCAGTCGGTGCCTTCGTCACGATAGGGTGGCTGTCCTTGCGCCATAGCGGTTCCTCCTTAGCAATCGTCGCTTGCGGAGCGGATTGGCAGGTTGGTGTGAGTTAGCGAGTTGACGGGTTAACGAGTTAACGAGGCAACAAGGCAATAAGACAATGAGGCAATAAGTTCAACGGAGAGCGGTCAACGGACCGGGAAACAGATCAAGCGGACGGGCTCAGGACTGAGGACTCAGGACCAAGGACTACCCGACCACCCGACTATTCCCGACCACAGGCCTCCAGGCTCACGTCGTCTACCACCATCCCCGTGGGCCGCCCATCCCCGTCGTTCTTGACGCCGAAACGGAGGGCGATGGTCTTGCCCGCGTAGGCGGAGAGGTCCACGGTCCGCTCCACCCAGCCGCCCGAGTCGGTCACCTCCGTCTGCACGAAGCTCCAGTTTCCCTCTCCACCCAGCAGGTCCACGACGATGACGTACTGGAGGTCACCGGCGTCGTCCTGGGTGGTGAGGTAGGCCCAGTAGTGGAGCGTGATGGTGCACGGAGCCGACGAACCGCAGGTGGCCGGGAGTGGAACCGTCTGGTCCACCGACGAGTAGGTGGTGCCGGCCGGGTCGTCCCCCCCTGCCGGAACGCCTATCTGCATCGCCCGGCTACCGCTGTGGACCAGAGCCAGGGTGTAGGTGGCCGGATAGGTTGTGTCGTTGATGAGCCAGCCCTCATCGGTCTCAAAGCCCCCGTTGAGGATCAGGTCCTGACAAGCAGCGTTGGCGGAAGGGTCGGGATAGTCGCGCAGCACCAAGGGCAGGTAGACGGAAGACGCGCCGACGACGAAGCTGGCCTCCGACGACCAGGGGGCGCGGTTGCCCGCCGCGTCCAGGGCCTGCACCCGCCAGCGGTGGTCCCCCGGCAGCAGCGTCATCGTGTAGGCGGTCGCCGTCGTCGTCACCCCTTGGCCGTCCACCTCCAGCCGGTAGCGGAGGGGGCTGCCCGTGTCGGAGACGGGCTCGGTCCAGCGGAAGACGACCGCCTCCCCCGAGACGGTGATCCCCCCCGTGGGCGTGATGAGCGTGACGGCCGTTGGGGAGATGGTGTCGTAGACGAAGGCGACCTGGGCCGGCGAGGTGTCCGAGAGCCCCGTGCTGTCCCAGGCCCGCGCCTGGAGCCGGTAATTCCCGTCGGGCAGGGCCATCGTCAGCGGGTAGGACCAGGCAGCGGTGCCGGTGGCCGTCAGCCAGACCGTCCCGGTCACCCAGCGGGAACCATCCCAGGCGCAAGGCGGGTCCAGCGTGCCCAGGGTGCCGCCGTCGCATCGAGCCGGCCCCTCGTAGCGGACCTGGACCTCCACCCGCTGGAGCCCGTTGACCGCCAGGGCCGTCCCGCCGAAGGTGGGGGGGCGGTTGGTCGCCAGGCCGCTGACCGGCGAGGTGATGGCCGTCTGGGGAGCCTGACTGACGCACGCATCCAGGAAATCCATCACCCGGGCCATCACCGTCGCCCGCGTCGCAGCCCCGGCAATGGTCTCGAAGGGGAAGCCGAAGTAGACCAGCCGCTGGCAGCCGTCGGCGTACTGGAGGGCCGCCACGCCGCCGTTCCCCCCGTCGTAGGTGAGGGCGGCCGTGCTGCCGTTGAGGGCGCTGAGTTGGTCGGGAAAATCGGCGTCGTAGGCCGTCGGCTCGTCGAAGCGGAAGCCCCCCATCCCGGCGAAGATGCCCCCCGCCGTGGGCAGGACGGCGTAGGTGCCCGCGTCGTCGCCCACGTAGCCGGCCCGTAGGTAGTTCCGGTAGAAATCCTGTCCGTTGCCGCTCGCCTCCAGGTCCCAGCCCACCTCACTGCCACTGAGGAAGAGAGCCCCGCCCCCATCCAGAAAGGCGGTCAGAGCCGACTGTTCGGCGCCGTCCAGCGTCCGGTCCACCGTGGACTCCTCCCCCAGGATCCAATCCACCACCGGGTAGAGCCCCAGGGAGAGATCGCCGTCGGCCACCGCCTCGTTGAGGGCGCTGTCGAAGGCGCGGGTCAGGGCGACGGCGTGGGCGATGATGGTGTCGTAGCCGTTCATCCGCCCCAGGAACATCCGCAGGTTGTCCCCCTCGACCGGGTCCTGTTCCGGCAGGAGGGCGAAGCGGTCAATGCGGTCGAAGCCCTGAACGAGGAGGTAGGCCGCTTCCCCGGTCGGGCTGGTGCGCACGGCCAGCACCGGCGTGGGGAAGGACTCGCCCCCGGCGTTGGTCGCCGTCACTTTGAAGAAGTAGAGACGGTCGGCCTCCAGGCCGGTCAGCGTGTAGGAGGTCGTCGTGACCGGGATGGCATCCCCCCAGGCCACGAGGGAGCCATCCCCATCGGCCAGGCTGCCCACGTAGAGGCGGTAGCCGGTGGCCGGGTCGCCCAGCAACCCCGCCGTGTCCGTCGGCGGGGGACGCCAGCTCAGCGTCACCTGGCCCACGCCGCTGTTGCGGGCCACCAGGTGGGTCGGCGGCTCCGGCAGCAACGTCAGGTCCACGCCCTCCTTCTCCTCGAAGTACTTGACGATCCCCTGATAGACGGCACGGGCGGCCAGGAGGGCGAAGCGGGGATCCTTGAGGGCGTTGGCATCGGCTTCGTTGTCGTGGTAGGCGATCTCCAAGAGGACGCCGGGGATGCTGTAGGCCGGTCCCCGTGCATCCCACAGCTCCCGCAGCTCCCCCAGGTCCTTGCTCTTCATCCCCCGGTCGGTCCAAGCGGGGTCCCAGCCCAGCCGAATGTCGCGGACCAACTCCTGGTGCACCCAGTACTGGAGCCGGTCGGAACCGGTCACCGGCTGGAAGCTGTGGATGTAGCTCTCGGTCCCCCGGTAGAGGGTGTTGTCGCCGTTGTAGCCGTTGGTGTGCCAGGCGATGTAGACGGCCTCCTCGCCCGTGTCGGCGTGCTCCCAGCGGGCGTACATCGGGCGGGCGACGACGTCGTTGAAGTAGGGCCAGTCATTGGGGTCCAGCCCCTGGTGCTGGACGTAGTAGTAGGCCCCCATCTCCCACCAGGGCTTGTCGGGCGGGTAGGTGGCCGAGGTCTCGATGCCGGTCAGGTCGTCGAAGGTGCCTCCCCCGACGCGCATGGCGTCGGCGACGACAACGGCCCCGGGCTGGGCCGACCCGTTGCTCAGGGTGACGGTGGCCGGCTGCCCGGCCCGGAAGGGGAAGGTGCCCACGTAGCGCCAGGTCGAGCCGTGAACCCGCTGGTCCACGGAGACGGTGGTGACGCCGCCGGCATGGTGGACGGCGTACCGGGCGTCGGGGACTCGGTCGGCCCCGGCGCGATACCAGACGTAAAGGGCGTAGACCCCGCTCTCGGGCAGGGTGAAGGTCCAGGTGGCGGTGAGGGAGGCGGTGGCCTGGGCGGTGGCCGTCCGGTAGCCCCCCCCGTAGCCCCCGCTGCTGACCGTCGTCCAGGTGCCGACGGTGCGGAAGCCGGCGTCGGCATCGTCGGCGACGACGGCGACGGCGTGCATATCCCGCTCCCGCACCGGCCAGACGTCGGCGCCGGCGTTCCACAGGTAACGGAGCAGGAACTGGTTGACCACCTCGGCGTTGTTGTGGTCCTCGATGATCTGCTGATAGGGCGGGCGCTGGGTTCGCCAGGCGCTGCCGTTCCAGAGCCAGCCGTGGCCGGCGCTGACGTAGACCGTCTTCCCGCTGAGGCCCCCGCTGGCCTGACGGCGGCCCTCGGCGGGGGGCTGGCCCAGGGAAGCGGTCCCCAGGGCCGCCCCATCCCCCAGGGGCTTGCGCGGCAGGGGCAGCGGCGGGAGGTAGGCGGAAAGGGGCCTCCACGCCCCATCGGGGGGCCGGGCCAGGAGGCGGACGTGGTCGTAGCCCAAGGAGTCCAGGGTCCGGGCGATCTGCTCGACGGTCGCTTCCACCGTCTCGAAGTCCAGTTGGTCAGGGGCCTCCAGCCGCAGGTAGAGGGTGATGACATCCCCCCGGCGGGCCAGCCCCTCCAGCCGGGTCCCAGCGGGGATGGCGGTGACGATCCCCTGGGCCTGCTCCTGGGGGGAGGGGCCGGCCAAGAGGGCATCCAGCATCGCCCAGACGGTGGGGGATGCGGTGCCGGCGGCCCGCACCACCGGACGGCAGAAGGGCTCGCCATCCCGCCAGAAGCAGAGGGAGGGCGGGGCCTGCGGGTCAGGCGATTGGGATCGGGAGACGGCCATCTCGGAAGACAGGGTAGGAGACGCTTCCACCGGCGCGGAGAAGCGACTCAACAGGGTGAAGAGAGAGAGCCAGGCCAGAAGAGCGAGGCCCAGCCCCAGGCCGAGACGTCTCATCGGTTGATCCACGCCAATACCTCATCCAGGTCCCAAGTGTTGATCACGTCGTCCGGTGTCGCCCAACCTCGGCGGGCCACGGCCACGCCAAAGGCGAGGAAGTCGAAGCCGTGGATGTCGTGGGCATCGGAGCTGATGGCCAGCTTGACGCCCAGCTCCACCGCCCGCCGCACGTAGCGGTCGGGCAGGTCCAGCCGCTCCGGGTAGCTGTTGACCTCGATGACGGTCCCCGTCTCGGCGGCGGCTTGGAGGATCGCTTCCATATCCAGGTCCGCCCCCTCGCGCCGGCCCAGGAGGCGGCCCGTGGGATGGGCGATGATGTCCACGTGGGGGTTGCGGATGGCGGCCAGCATCCGCCGGGTGGTGCGCTCCCGGCCCGTGCGCAGCCCGCTGTGGAGGGAGGCGACGACGATGTCCAGTTCTGCCAGCACCTCGTCGGGGAAATCGAGGGAGCCGTCGGCGCGGATCTCCACCTCGATGCCGGCCAGGATGCGGAAGTCGTCGTAACGGGCGTTGACCGCCTCGATCTCGGCCCGCTGGGCCCGCAGGTCCTCGGCCCGAAGCCCCCGCACCGCCCCGATGCCGTAGCTGTGGTCGGTGATGAGGATGTAGCGCAGGCCCCGGGCGCGGGCGGCCTCGGCCATCTGGGCGATGGTGTTGCGGCCATCGGACCAGGTGGTGTGCATTTGGAGGTCCCCCTGGAGGTCGGTCAATTCCACCAGGCGGGGCAGGGTTCCCTGCCGGGCCGCCTCGATCTCCCCCCGGTCCTCCCGCAGCTCCGGAGGGATCCAGGGCAACCCCAGGTGGTGGTAGACCGCTTCTTCGTCGGCACAGAGGATCTCCTGGCCGTCCCTCCGCTTCAGGGCGTACTCGCTGAGGCTGTAGCCCTGCTCCAGGGCGATCTCCCGCAGGTGAATGTTGTGGGCCTGGCTACCGGTGAAGTACTGAAGGCCGGTGCCCCAGCGGTCCGGCGGCAGGACCCGCAGGTCCACCTGCACCCCGTCCGAGGTGCGGATGGAGGTCCTGGTGGGGCCGCTGAGGAGGACTTCGGCGACCTGGGGGAGCTGGCGAAAGCGGGCCATCACCGGCTCCGGGTCGTCGGCCGCGACGAGGAGGTCCAGGTCGCCCACGGTGTCGCGCATCCGGCGGAGGCTGCCGGCGGGGAGCGCGTGGCGGACGCCGGGCAGCCACCGGAGGGCGTCCAACATCTGCTGGGCCAGGGGCCAAGCCACGCTGAAGGGGATGCGCTTCTGCTGGCGGCGCAGGGCCTCGATACCGGCCAGGATCCGCTCCTCGGTGCGGGCGCCCATCCGGGGCAGGGTGCGGACGCGGCCGGCGCGGGCGGCGGCCTCCAGCTCCTCGATGGAGGTCACGCCCAGCTCCTTCCAGAGGCGGGCAGCCGTCTTCGGCCCCACGTCGGGGATCTGGAGCATCTCGACGACGCCGGGGGGGACCTCCTGCTTCAGCCGCTCGTAGGTGGCGAGCCGTCCCGTCGTCAGGAGCTCCTCGATCTTCTCGGCCAGCGTCTTGCCGATGCCGGGGACCTGGGTCAACGTCCCCTCGCGCCAGAGGTCGGCCAGGTCCCGCTCCAGGTGGGCGATGGTCTCGGCCGCCCGCCGGTAGGCGAAGACGCGATGGGGGTTGGCCCCCTGGATGGCCAAGATGTCGGCGATCTGCTGGAAGATACGGGCAATCTCGCGGTTGTCCATCGAGGTCGGCAGGTCAACGGGTTGACGAATCGTAACTGTTCACCCTCCCGCAGGTTAGGCGCGTTTCCGACGCGAAACCGTGCTTCCAATAGCCCATCGGGGCTGAAAACGCCCTCGACCGGTGACCTACGGGAGGGTAGGCTGAATAGATACGACGAGTCAACGGGCGAACGGTCTACGGCTATGGGAAGGCTCTTCAATCGCTCCCGGCGGGTCCGTGATCCGGCAGGTCGAGCAGGTCTGGGCCCTGCCTGGAGCACCGAGTAGCATTATACCAGCATTCGGCCTGTTCGCAACCTCGAGCCCGGCGACCGTCACGAGTTTGGGACATCATTCTGAGTTACCTCCAAAGGCCCGGCAACGCTCAGGCCGGCGCAAAGAGAAGCCATCGGCCCCCGGCGCGGCGTCCGCCCCGCCGGGGGCCCGGCACTTCCAAAAGGCGCGGGAAGAGCATCAACAACCGTATCCGAAAGGACTTGATACGCTCGCTTCCCCAACAGGTTTGAATCGCTGAGGCTCTGAAGGAAAGAAGGCGCTGAGGTTTCAGTAGCCTCATCGCCCTCAGCAATCAGCGGTTCAGAAGTGTTGACACAAGGGCGCCCTTGTGCTATAATGGTTTGTGCCACAAACCAAAGGGAAGGTTCCCAGAGAGAGGCGATGGCCGTGACCGACCAAGGCGACCGCTCCCCAGAGCCCGAAACGGTGAAGAAGGCCCTGAGGCTTCGCCGACACACCCGCCGTCTGGCCCACCTGAGCCAATGGCCTATCCATCTGAGTGTGGTGCCCCCTCTCCTGCTCGTGACTCTCCTCTTCTGGCTCCTCCGCCGGCTCCCAATACCCGATACGGTGAGCGGTGATTGGATCCCCCTCTTCTGGTTGGGGATAGCCTTGCTCATCGGTCTGGCCGCGCTCCTGACCCGCGCCATCCACCGCCGGTTGCGCCGCGCCCTTCACCTGGAGACCTGGCCCACACCGCGGCCTGACTTCTCCCTCCGTGCCTTCGCCCTCGCCTTCGGAACCCTCGCCTTCACCTTGGCCGTCCACGCCCTCCTGGGAAGACTCGACCGCCACGCCCTGATCATCCCCTTCTGGCTGGGAAGCCACCAGCTCATCGCCGCCTGGGAGACCCGGGTGGAGCGGTACGCCGTGCAGGGCGTTGGATGTCTGCTGGTCTGGAGCCTGCTGATGAGAATGCCCGCCCCTCAAGCGTCCTGGCTCCTCCTCCCCTCCCTGGCCCTGGTCGAGCTTGTGACTGCCCTCTGGGGCCGATGGGAATGGCACCGCTTCCAACGGGAGCAGGCCGATGCTCGCTAAGGACCTGGCCCGCCTGGACCGGCTGGTGCACGAGCCGGCCCGCCTGGCCATCATGGCCGTGCTGGCCGAAGTGGACGAGGCCGAGTTCAGCTTCCTGCTCCGGCAGACAGGGCTGACCAAGGGCAACCTGGTCAGCCACCTGCGCGTTCTAGAGGAAGCCGGCTTTATCTTCACCCGCAAGGTGCCGGTCGGCTCGCGAAAGCGCACCCTCATCTCCCTCACCAACCTGGGGCGAGACACCTTCGCCGCCTACTGGCGCAGGATGCTCCGCTGGAGCCAGCACTTCGCCGACAAGCCCCCCCAAACCGACGCCCCCTCCACCGACGACTGAACTTCTAACCTTTTTCTCCCCTTTTTCCAACATCCTCCCAAGGATTCTGTGCCATAATTTAGACCTCCGAGGTCCCCGATGAGGCGTTTTGCCCGCCAGGGCGACTTGCAGAAGCCATCCCTTCCTGGAGGCCACCGAACGGCCCGATGAACGGTGTTGAGAGGGTAAAGCGATGAGCCGTCTTTTCTTCTATCTCTCCCTGATCCTTTCCCTCCTGACCAGCACCTTGCTCAGCCTTCCCCTAGCCCAGCCGGCCACACCATCCACACCCCCGCCGGCCCCCATCCGGCTCAAGGTTGCCACCTTCGTGCCCGGGCGGGGCGAAAGCCCTGCCTTGCCCGCCCGCCTGACCATCACGGGCTATCCTGAGGGCCGGCCGGGCTACTACATCATCCAGTTCCAGGGGCCGGTGCGACCGGCCTGGAAGGCCCAGGTCGCCGCCCTGGGCGCCGAGTTCCTGGCCTACATCCCCGACTTCGCCTTCAAGGTCCGTATGACGCCGGCCCAAGCTCGGCAGGTGGGCCGACTGCCCACCGTAGCTTGGGTGGGGCTCTTCCATCCGGCCTACAAGCTCAGCCCCTCCCTGGTTCGGGAGGGCACGCGGCTCTACCGGGTGCGGGTGGAACAGGGCGCGGACGCCGATCTGGTCACCTCGACCCTCGCCCGCCTGGGCGTCACCGTCCTCTCCCGCCAAGGGGACCTCTTGCTCATTGTCTCCGACGCCGCTCTGCTGGAGACCATCGCCCAGGTGCCCGATGTGGCTTGGATCGAGAACTTCCGACTGCGCAAGAAGCTGAACGAGTACGGCGCCGGCATCATTATGGGCGCCGACGTGGCCAACGCCAACGGCTACGACGGCTCCACCCAGATCGTCGGTGTCGCCGACACGGGTCTGGGGGACGGCACCGCCTCTGGCGCTCACCGGGACATCCCTGCCGGCCGCATCGTCGCCATCTACGACTGGCAGGCTCCCGACGACCCCGGCTGCTACACCGTGGTCCACGACGGAGCCCAGGATGTGGACAGCGGCCATGGCACCCACGTTACCCTCTCGGTGCTGGGAGACGGCGGTCCCGGCGGTGAGGGGAAGGGCACCGCCCCGGCAGCCCACCTCGTCTTCCAGGCCGTCGAGGATTACGTGGACTTCACCGGCATCTGCGCCCTCCTATACGACGACGGCTACTACCTGATCGGCATCCCTGAGGACATCCGTCAGCTCTTCCAACAGGCCTACGACGCTGGCGCCCGTATCCACGCCAACTCCTGGGGGAACGGCGAAGACCCGGGCGCGTACACCACGGACAGCGCCAACGCCGATGACTTCATCTGGAACCACCCCGATATGCTGATCACCTTCGCCGCCGGCAACGCCGGCACCGACGCCAACAGCGACGGCGTGGTGGACGAGGACTCGACGGGCTCGCCGGCTACGGCCAAGAACGTCCTCACCGTCGGCGCCAGCGAGAACGACCGCCAGGGCCACTACGAGTGCGACGCCAACCTCACCTACACCAACGCCGATGGCGACAGTTGCCAGAGCCTGGGTGGAATGAACAACACGATGACCTACGGCGAGGTCTGGCCCGACGATTTCCCCACCGATCCCCTCGCCAGCGACAACACAGCCGGCAACGCCGAGCAGATGGCCGCCTTCTCCAGCCGAGGCCCCACCGACGATGGCCGCATCAAGCCCGACGTCGTCGCTCCGGGGACCTGGGTGCTCTCGGGCTACTCTGACCTCTACCAGGAGGGGTACGACTCCTCACCCAACCCCCAGAACGGCCGGTGGCAGTACGACGGCTGGGGCTTCCCCCTCGACTCCTACTACAAGTACATGGGCGGCACTTCGATGGCCAACCCTCTGGCCGCCGGCGCGGCCGCCGTCGTGCGGGACTTCTACGAGAAAGCCTACAGCCACAGCGCCAGCGCCGCCCTGGTCAAGGCGACCCTGATCAACTCGGCCGAGGATATGCTGGACGAGAACAACGACGGCGTGAACGACAACGCCTACCCCATCCCCAACAACCACGAGGGGTGGGGGCGGGTGAACGTCGCCAACGCCACCGACGGCACTGCCCAGTCCGTGGATGAGACGACGGGCCTCCAAACAGGAGAGGTGGCTACCTACGCCTTCAACATCGGCATCGGTGGCACCCCCTTCAAGGTCACCCTAGTCTGGAGCGACTACCCGTCCACAGAGTCGGCAGCGACCAACCTGGTCAACGACCTGGACCTGGTGGTGACGGCCCCTGACGGGACGACCTACCTGGGCAACGTCTTCAGCGGCGGCTGGTCGCAGACGGGCGGGAGCGCCGATCGGACGAACAACGTGGAGAACGTCTACGTGCAGGCGGCGATGGCCGGCACCTGGACGGTGGAGGTGCAGGGCTACAACGTGCCCAACGGCCCGCAGCCCTTCGCTCTGGTGGCGGATGGCGCCTTCGGCACGCCGCCGATGCCGACGCTCACACCGACGCCAACGTCCACGGCCACACCTACGGCCACACCAACGCCGACGGCGACCAACACCCCAACGCCGACACCAACCCCCACCGACACGCCGACGCCCACGCCCACCAACACCGCCTCCCCCACGCCCACGGCCACCAACACCCCGACGGCGACCAACAC
>Ga0256830_1000204_pt1 | contig 51799 bp, 35 predicted proteins | sample 128326metaG_FD_190537 | JGI IMG/M metagenome (GOLD analysis project Ga0256830, IMG submission 190537) | Hydrothermal vent microbial communities from Lau Basin, Pacific Ocean - 128-326 | ecosystem: Environmental > Aquatic > Marine > Hydrothermal vents | place: Pacific Ocean: Lau Basin | collected... | reverse complement strand
ATTCGATCGGCTCCGGATAGCGCCCCGGTTCTACCTTGGAAATCTTCACCCTCAGACGCATAGCTCACCTCCTCCTGCTACTGCCCTCATTATACACCTTTTTCACCAGTTGTGGAACAGTCACCCGGGAAAAACCCCCTTGACAGGCTCCCAAAGTTATGCTATACTCGGACTAACACGTGTTACTGACACGTGTTAGTCCAGGAGAGTAGCGATGGCCCGTCGCAGGCCCACCTCCCACGACGTGGCAAAGTTGGCCGGCGTCTCCCGTACCACCGTCTCCCTTGTCCTCAACGACGTCCCCGGCGTCAACATCAGCCCCGAGACCCGGCAACGGGTGCTGGAAGCGGCCCGCCAGCTCAACTACTACCCCAACGCCGCCGCCCGCCGGTTGGTCAGCGGCCAGACCCATACCATCGCCCTGGTCTGGCACCGGGGGCCGGACCGGACCTATCGGGACGCCTTCCTGCCGGGCCTCCTCCAGGGCATCACCCGGGCTGCCCGTCACTACGGCTACCACGTCCTCTTCCGCCCCATTGACCCCGATGAGTCCGACGATTGCTACGTGGAGCTGGCCCGGGGGCGGCACACCGATGGGCTCATCCTCTCCGGTCCCCGCTCTGACGACACCCACTTGCTCGACCTTCACCGCGACGGCTTCCCCCTCGTCCTGCATGGTCAGCTCCCCGGCACCGACATTCCCTCGGTGGACATTGACAACGTGCGGGGGGCGGCCCTGGCCGTCGAGCACCTGCTGAAGCTGGGCCACCGCCGCATCGGGATGATCACCAACGCCCCCCTCATCTACACGGCCAGCCGCCAGCGGTTGGAAGGATACCGGCAGGCCCTGACGCAGGCCGGGATCCCCTACGACGAGGCCCTGGTGCGGTACGGGAACTTCGACGAAGAGAGCGGTCAGCAGGCTATCGAGGCCCTGCTGGCGCTGGACCCGCCCCCTACGGCGGTCTTCGTCGCCAGCGATATGGTGGCGATGGGGGCCATGCGAACCCTGCGTGACCGAGGGCTGCGCGTGCCCGACGACATGGCCATCGTCGGCTTCGACGACATCACCGCCGCCCGCTTCATCGTCCCCGCCCTTACCACCGTGCGTGTCCCCACCTTCGGACTGGGTTGGACCGCCGCCGAGCGCCTGATCCGGCTGATCCATCGGGATACCCTCCAGGAGACCCACGTGCTCCTGGAGACAGAGTTGGTCGTCCGGGAGTCCTGCGGGGCTGCGGTCCCGTAGGGAGGTGTCGGGATTGGCGGACGGGAGTGTGTCCACGCGCCCATCCCGACCGAGTAGAAGAAAGGAGGGAGGTTTAGGGAACGTTCGTCCAAAGTCCGTTGACCGATTTTCCCCCAGGTTTTCTAACAGACTCTAGTGCAAAGGAGGGAAGCGCAATGTCTCACCGCAAGCTCTGGGTCCTGTTCAGCCTGCTGATCACCGTCAGTCTGGTCCTGGCCGCCTGCGCCCAGCCGACCCCCCAGGTGGTCAAGGAGACGGTGGTCGTCACCCAGGTGGTAGAGAAGCCGGTGGAGGTCACCAAGGTCGTTGAGAAGGAAAAGACGGTCGAGGTGACCAAGGTCGTGGAGAAGGAGGTTCCCGTCTCCCGGGGCGTCGTCACCGTCCTGGGCGTCTGGGGCGGCGACGAGTTGAGCGCCTTCCAGGAAGCGGTCTTCCCCTTCACCGAGGAGACGGGAATCGGGATGGCCTTCGAGGGCACCCGGGACCTGGCGGCTGTGCTGACGACCCGTGTGGAGGCGGGCAACCCGCCCGACCTGGCCATCTTGCCCAACCCCGGGCAGATGCGGGAGCTGGCCGCGGCCGGCAAGTTGGTCCCCATTGACACCTTTATGGACATGGACACCCTCAAGAAGAACTACGCCCAGGCCTGGCTCGACCTGGCCAGCTACGATGGCAAGCTCTACGGCGTCTTCTACAAGGTCGCCAACAAGAGCCTGGTCTGGTACAACCCCAAGGCCTTTGAGGCAGCCGGCTACCAGGTGCCCACCACTTGGGATGAGCTGATCGCCCTCTCCGACCAGATTGTGGCCGATGGCGGCACCCCCTGGTGCATCGGCTTGGAGAGCGGCGCGGCCAGCGGCTGGCCCGGCACCGACTGGATCGAGGACATCATGCTGCGCACTGCCGGCCCAGAGGTCTACGACAAGTGGGTCAACCACGAAATCCCCTGGACCGACCCGGCCATCAAGCGGGCCTGGGAGCTCTTCGGCCAGATCGCCCGCAACGAGGACTACGTCTACGGCGGGACGACCGGCGTCCTCTCCACCTTCTTCGGTGACTCCCCGGCCCCGATGTTCGACGATCCGCCGGGATGCTACATGCACCGCCAGGCCAGCTTCATCACCGGCTTCTTCCCCGAGGGCGTGGTTGCCGGTGAGGACTACGACTTCTTCCCCTTCCCGCCCATTGACGAGAAGTGGGGGACGCCGGTGCTGGGTGGCGCCGACCTGATCGTGATGTTCAACGACACGCCCGAGGCTCGGAAGCTGATGGAGTACCTGGCCAGCCCCAAGCCCCAGGAGATCTGGGCCGGCAAGGGCGGCTTCATCTCCCCCAACAAGGCGGTCAGCCTCGACGCCTACAAGGATGAGCTGACCCGCAAGATCGCCCAGGCAGTGGTCAGCGCCGAGGTCTTCCGCTTCGACGCCTCCGACCTGATGCCGGCGGCGGTGGGGGCCGGCTCCTTCTGGACCGGCGTGTTGGACTACGTGGGCGGTGCCGACCTGGATGCCGTCCTGGAGGAGATCGAAGCGTCGGCCCAGGACGCCTACGGGCAGTAGGGTCGTCGTCGGGTGTTGGCGGCGAGGCAGCCTGCCCTCCGGCGGGTTGCCTCGCCCTACTTCCATAGGGCCAAGATGGCGTTCCCTGATTTGCTGAGGAGGGTGCGATGAGAAAAGGGGGGCTGATGCCCTGGCTCTACGTCGGGCCGACGTTGCTGATCCTGGCGGCCTACCTGGTCTACCCCACCTTGACCACGCTCTACCTGAGCTTCTTCGACAAGCGCTCTGAGAACTTCACCGGTCTGGACAACTACGTTTGGACTTTCACCTCCAAGGCGATGCGCACCGCCTTCCGCAACAACCTCCTCTGGCTGGTTCTCTTCACCGCCCTAACCGTCTCCCTGGGCTTGGTCTTGGCCGTGCTGGCCGATCGGGTCCGCTATGAATCGCCCTTTAAGTCCGTCATCTTCCTGCCGATGGCCATCTCCTTTGTGGGCGCCGGCGTCATTTGGAAGTTCGTCTACGCCTATCGCCCGGCGGGAAAGCCCCAGATCGGCTTGCTGAACGCCCTCTGGTCGGGGTGGCTGGGCCAGGAACCTATCGGCTGGCTGGTCAACCGCTCTACCAACAACCTCGCCCTCATCATCGCCGGCGTCTGGATCTGGACCGGCTTCTGTATGGTCATCCTCTCCGCCGCCTACAAGGGCATCCCCAAGGAGCTCCTGGAGGCGGCCCGGGTGGACGGGGCCAACGAGTGGCAGGTCTTCTGGAAGATCATCATCCCGACGATGAAGCCTACCCTCGCCGTCGTCACCACCACGATGATCATCAACGTCCTCAAGGTCTTCGACATCGTCTACGTGATGACCAACGGGGACTACGGCACAGAGGTGATCGCCAACCGGATGTACAAGGAGATGTTCCACTTCCGCCACTTTGGACGGGCCAGCGCCATCGCCGTCATCCTACTCCTGGCCATCGTCCCGGTGATGGCGGCCAACATCCGCCGCTTCCAGGAACAGGAGGCGATCCGATGAGCCCACGACTCTCCAAGACCCTCTCCCGCTTTCCCATCCACATCGTGTTGATCGGCATGGGGCTGCTCTGGCTCACCCCTTCGGTCGGGCTGCTGATCAGCTCCATCCGCCCCCCCGATGCGGTGAATCAGACGGGGTGGTGGACGGTGCTGCCCCGCTTCTTCGAGACCTCCCAGTACACCTTGCGCAACTACCAGGAGATCTTGGGCGCTCAGGGCATGGCCCTGGCCTTCCGCAACAGCCTGCTCATCACCATCCCATCCACCATCATCCCCATCGCCATCGCCGCCTTCGCGGCCTACGCCTTCGCCTGGATGGAGTTTCCAGGCCGGCAGGTCCTCTTCGTCATCGTCGTCGGCCTGCTGGTGGTGCCGCTGCAGATGACCCTCATCCCGCTGCTGCGGGCCTACAACCGGCTGGGGCTCTCGGGCACCTTCGTTGGCATCTGGCTGGCCCACACCGGCTACGGCCTCCCCTTTGCCGTCTACCTGCTGCGCAACTTCTTCGGATCGTTGCCCCGGGACCTCTTCGAGTCGGCCTACTTGGACGGGGCCTCGGAGTTCACCGCCTTCTTCCGTCTGGCGTTGCCCCTTTCCGTCCCTGCCCTCGCCTCCCTGGCCATCTTCCAGTTCCTGTGGGTCTGGAACGACCTGCTGGTGGCGCTGATCTACCTGGGCGGTACGGAGCAGGTGGCCCCGTTGACGCTGAAGCTGAGCAGCCTGGTCAACTCCCTGGGGCAGAACTGGCACCTGCTGACGGCCGCCGCCTTCATCTCGATGGCCCTGCCCTTGGTCGTCTTCTTCTCCCTCCAGCGCTACTTCGTGCGGGGCATCCTGGCCGGCTCGGTCAAGGGATAGGCGGGCCCGGTGATCACCCATATCTTTGGAGATAGGGAGACTAGCCGTCCACGAATGGGGCACGAATACACGAATTAAGGACCGCCTCATTCGTGCATTTGTGAGAAATTCGTGGACGGCCTGCTACGGACCACTCCCTCGCTCACTTGTGGGTAATCACCGCAGGCGGGCTGTTGGACAAGAAGCCAACGGTGGGGTAAACTACGGAGGTTTCATTCAACCCCACACCCTGTGAGGAGATAAGGATGCTGCAACGGGTTCAACTACGCTCCAAATCCCTGGCCGACTACGGCCCCATCGTCGGTGATGCCCTCATCGCTGAAATCCAACGGCTGGCCGAGCCCCTGCGGGGTGCCCGGGTACTGCACATCAACGCCACCGCCTACGGAGGTGGCGTGGCGGAGATGCTCTACACGCTGGTGCCACTGATGCGGGACGTCGGCCTGGAGGCCGAGTGGCAGGTGATCGCCGGGGCCGATGAGTTCTTCAACGTCACCAAGGCGATGCACAACGGCCTGCAGGGTATGGACCTCGCCCTCACCGAGGAGATGAAGGCGATCTACCGGCGCTACAACGAGATGAACGCCCGCCAGATGGGGGGAGAGTACGACTTCATCGTTGTCCACGATCCCCAACCAGCGGCCTTGCCCCACTTTCGGGACCGGCGGGGAGGACGCCGCTGGCTCTGGCGCTGTCACATCGACACCTCCCACCCCAACCCCGACTTCTGGTCCTTCCTGGCCCCCTACCTGGGTGACTACGACGCCGGCATCTTCACCATGCGCGACTACGTGGGTCCCGGCGTCGCTTTCCCCCACCTGGCCATCATCACGCCGACCATTGACCCCCTCTCCGACAAGAACCGGCCCCTCCCCCTGGAGGAGGCCCGGCGGATGGTCGCCCACTTCGGGCTGGACCTCAGCCGTCCGCTCCTGCTCCAGGTCTCCCGCTTCGATCCCTGGAAGGACCCGCTGGGGGTGATTGACGCCTACCGTCTGGTCAGGGCCGAGGTGCCCGACGTGCAGCTCGCCCTGGTCGGCTCTATGGCCTCCGACGACCCGGAGGGCTGGTTCTACTACGACAGGACGCTGCGCCGGGCCGGCGAGGACTTCGACATCCACGTCCTGCACAACTTCCACGGCGTCGGCAGCCCCGAGGTCAACGCCTTCCAGACGGTGGCCGACGTGGTGATCCAGAAGTCGTTGCGGGAGGGCTTTGGGCTGGTGGTCACCGAGGCTCTCTGGAAGGAGAAGCCCGTCGTCGGGGGCCGGGTGGGAGGCATCCCCCTGCAGGTGCTGGACGGGCAGACGGGCTACCTGGTGGACAGCGTGGAGGCCTGTGCCGAGCGCTGTCTGGAGCTGCTGCGGGATCCGGCGCGGCGGGCGGAGATGGGGCGGGCCGGTCGGGAGCACGTGCGTCAGCATTTCCTGAGCCCGCATCTCCTGCGTAACTACCTGCGCCTCTTCGTGGCTTTGGTGGGCCCGACGCCAGAATAGGGATTTCAGCGCTGCCGGTGAATCGAGATTCCGACGCTACCGGCCCCCGTTCCTCTGCGCCAGCGGAGGGGCGGGGGCCTGATCTCTTCCCCCGTCTCCTCCTTGCCAGAACCCCCGGCGGGGGGTATAATCCCCGGTGAGCACAGGATACGGAAGCGACGACCTTCGCCAACGGCCCTCGCGGGCGGTGGGGAGGCGACCCTTCCGGGAAAGGATTGCGCAGATGTCCGTTGGCTTAACCCTCTTTGCCTTCATCGTCGTTCTCGGCCCGCTGATCCTCATCCACGAGCTGGGGCATTTCCTGCTGGCCAAACGGGCCGGCGTTCGGGTTGAAGAGTTCGGGTTCGGCTTCCCCCCCCGCCTGATGACCCTCTTCCGGCGCGGGGAGACGGAGTACACGCTGAACCTGCTCCCCTTCGGGGCCTTCGTGCGGATGACGGGGGAGGAGGACCCCTCCGACCCCCGCAGCCTGGCGGCCCAGCCCAAGCGGTGGCGGCTGGCCGTCCTCAGCGCCGGACCGGTGGCCAACATCCTGGCAGCGTCGTTGCTCTTCATCATTTCCTTTATGGCCGGCTACCCGGCCGGCGACGGCGTGCGCATCATGGCCATCGCTCCCAACACGCCGGCCGAGGCGGCGGGCCTCCAGGTCGGGGACATCGTGCGGGCGATGGATGGCCGGCCGGTCCGCGACAGCCTGGAGATGGTCGCCTACACCCACCAGCACCTGGGGGAGGAGATCCGGTTGACGGTGGAGCGGGCGGGGGAGACCCTCACCCTCTCCGTCGTCCCCCGTATGGAGTGGCCCCAGGGCCAGGGGCCGATGGGGGTGGAGATCCGAACGGTGACGGTGCCCCGCTACGCCTCACCGCCCGAAGCGGTGGGAATGGGGTTGCGCCAGACTGCCCAGACCGCTTTCTTCATTGTCTCTGCCCCGGTCCATCTGCTTCAGGGCCGGCTGAGCCCGGAGGAGGCCCGGCCCGTAGGCCCCGTGGGGATCAGCCAGATGGCCGGCCAGGCGGTGCGGGACAGCGCCCGGACGGGGAACCTCTTCTCCGTCCTCAACTTCGCCGGCCTGATCAGCATGGCCTTGGGGCTGACCAACCTGCTCCCCCTGCCGGCCCTCGACGGCGGTCGGATGCTCTTCGTCTTCATCGAAGCGGTGCGGGGAAAGCGGGTGGACCCTCAGAAGGAAGGCATTATCCACTTCATCGGGATGGCGGTCTTGATCTTCCTGATGCTGCTCATCACGATGCAGGATATTGCCAATCCTATTCGGCTTGAGGGACTGCGATGAGCTTCTTCCTGGAACGGACGCTGGCGGTGATCGGCGATGAAGAACGGCCTCTCTCCTTCGCCCGGCTCTACGACCTGTCGGGCCTCTCGGTGGAGGAGCTGCGTCTGTTGGCCGGGCGGTGGCTGGACATTGGCGTCGAGCGTCGGCGCCAGATCGTCCGAGCCCTGGTGGAGATCGCCGAGGAGAACTTCGAGGTAGATTTCGAGGGCATCTTCTACCTGGGGCTCGACGACCCCGACGCCGAGGTGCGGGCAGCAGCGGTGGATGGGCTGTGGGAGATCGAGGAGATCCCGCTGGCCGACCGGTTCATCGCTATGCTTCAGCACGACCCCTCGCCCCTGGTGCGGGCGGCCGCCGCCATCGCCCTGGGGCGGTTCATGCTTCTGGGAGAGCTGGAGGAGATCGGGCCGGAGCCTCGCCAGCGGGTCTACCAGGCCCTGCGCGACGCTTACACAGCCCCCCACGAGGACCTGGAGGTGCGTCGTCGGGCGTTGGAATCCATCGCCTACGCCGGCGAGCCGGAAGTGGCCGACTTCCTGGCCGAAGCCTACCGCCATGAGGCCGAGGCGATGCGGATCAGCGCCGTCTTCGGGATGGGGCGCTCCGCCGATACCCGCTGGGCCTCCATCGTGATGCGGGAACTCTACAGCTCCAGCCCGGCCATGCGCTACGAGGCCGCCCGAGCCTGCGGCGAACTGGAACTGGCCGACGCTGTGCCGATGCTGGCCGAACTGCTGGAGGATGTGGACCGGGAGGTCGAGGAAGCAGCCCTGTGGGCCCTGGGCCAGATCGGGGGGGATGAGGCCCGGGCGTTGCTCCTAAGGGCCTTGGAAGAGGGCGACGAGGTGACGCAGGCCGCCGCCGAGGCTGCTCTCGACGAGCTGGAGTTTATGCACGGGATCCTCGATTTCCCGCTCCTCTTCCTGGATGAACTGCGGGATAACGGAGCCGAATAATCTCGAAACAACGTGGCCCCCCTATGTCCCTGCATCTCCTGGGCAGCATCCTCTACGGCAACCTGTTCCCCATCTTCCTGGTGGTGGGCGTCGGCTACCTGATCGAACGGCTGCTCCACCCGGACATCCAGAGCACGTCTCGCCTCACCTTCTACACGATGAGCCCCTGCCTGGTCTTCGACTCCTTGGTGCGCTCCCAGGTGGGCGGCGACGAGATGGGGCGGATCGGCCTGGTGGCCGTGGTGGTGATGCTGAGCACCGGGGGGATCGCCTGGCTCCTGGCCCGCCCGTTGCGGCTCTCACCCCGCCAGACCAGCGCCTTCGTCCTGGTGGCGATCTTTGTCAACAGCGGCAACTACGGCCTCTCCCTGACCGAATTGGCCTTTGGTGAAGAGGCCCTGGCCCGGGCCGTCGTCTACTTCGTGATGAGCACGGTGCTGCTCTACACGCTAGGCGTCTACATCGCCGCCCTGGGGGGCCAGGGGAAGGGGGTCGGCAGCGCCTTGCGCTCCATCCTGCGGGTGCCGGCCGTCTACGCCCTGGCGCTGGCCGGCCTCATTCGAGCCACCGGCTTCACGCTTCCCCTGCCCCTGACCCAAGCGGTCTCCTTGCTGGGGCGGGCGGCCATCCCGGTGATGCTGCTGATCCTGGGGATGCAACTGGCGACCATCTCGGTAGCCGACAGCGAGTGGCGGCTGCCCGGCCTCACCAGCCTGATCCGCCTGGTCGTCGCGCCCCTGCTGGCCCTGGTCCTGGTCAACCTGGTGGGGCTGAATGGGGCGGGCCGTCAGGCCACCGTCGTCGAGGCCAGCACGCCCACGGCGGTGAGTACCATCATCCTGGCCCTGGAGTTCGGGTTGGACGCGACCCTGGTGACGGGCACCGTCTTTCTCACCACCATCCTCAGCCCCATCACCCTGACGGTGCTCATCGCCTTCCTGCAGGCGTAAAGCGCCCGTTCTTTCCGGCGAAGATGCGCGATGGACCGACAACTGCTGACGCGCTCGATCCCTCGGATACCCCGGCTCCTCCTCCTGGCGGGGCTCCTGGCCCTGCTCATCGGTGGCGGGGACGGCGGCCGGCCGGCCCGGGCCCAGAGCGGCATCACCGTCCAGGAGAGCCAGGTCACCTACAGTTTCGGCCAGCAGATCACCTTTGAGTTGCGGGCGACGGCCCCGGCCGAGATCACGACGGTCACGCTGCGCTACCGGGTGGCCGGCGAGCCCCGTACTCTCGTCCGCACGCTTGCCTTCACCCCTGGCCGGGAGGTCGTTGCCACCCACGTTGAGGAGCTGCGGACGGTCCACATCCCCCCCTTCGCCCGGATCACCTACTGGTGGGAGGTCGGCGATGCTGCCGGGGGGAGGCTGACCACGCCGCCCCAGGAGTTCCTCTACGCCGACAACCGCTTCGCCTGGCAGGCCCTAGCCGGGCCGGGTGTGCAGGTTCACTGGGTGGAGGGGGATGCCGCCTTCGGCCAGGCGGCGCTGGACGTGGCGACCCAGGCGCTGACGGAGATCAACCGGGAGCTTCGGGCTCCCCTGCCTGGCGAGATCGGCATCTACATCTATCCCTCCTTGGAGGAGTTCCAGAGCGCCCTCCTCCTGGCCGGGCGGGAGTGGATCGGGGGCCGTTCCTACCCGGAACTGGGCGTCGTCCTGGTCGCCATCCCTCCCGGCCCCGAGGCCACCATCCAGATGGCCCGCGACATCCCCCACGAGTTGACCCACCTCCTCATCTACCAGGCGGTGGGGCAGCGGGCGGGGGCGGTGCCTGCCTGGTTGGAGGAGGGGCTGGCTACCTTGTACGAGCAGCGGCCCGATCCCGTCTACCAGACCCTGTTGGAGCAGGCGCTGGCGACGGGGGCGGTCATCCCCTTGGAGGCGCTTTGCGTCGGTCCTTTCGGGCTGGATAGCCGGGAGGCGCTGCTCTCCTACGCGGAGAGCGCCAGCGTCGTCCGCTACCTGCGGGACCGCTACGGCAGCCAGGTGATCCGCGACCTGCTGGCCGCCTACGCCGACGGGGCTTCCTGCGAGGGGGGCGTCCTGCGCGTCCTGGAGACGGACCTGCGGGGGCTGGAGCGGGCCTGGCGGCGCTACGTAGGCCGCCAGGACGGGCTGACCATCTTCCTGGACAAGAACGCCCCCTGGCTGGTGCTGTGGGGGATGAGCTTGCTGTTGGTCGTTCCGTTGCTGCTCCGTTGGCAGCGAAGGGAGGCGCGATCTCGTGACCCGCATCGTTTACTTCGATCTGGAAACCCAGAAGCTGGCTGAGGAAGTGGGCGGATGGCACAACATCCGCCGGATGGGGCTGGCGGCGGCGGTGATCTACTCCACCGCCGATGAGCAGTATCACGACTACACCGAGGAGAACGTGGAGGAACTGATCGCGGCCCTGCGGGCGGCGGACTTGGTCGTCGGCTTCAACCTGCTGCGCTTCGACTACGAAGTGCTGCGAGCCTACACCGACGATCCGCTGGACGACTTGCCGACGGTGGATATGCTGGTCCATCTGACCCGCGCCCTGGGCCATCGGGTCAGCCTGGACCAGGTGGCCTCGGCGACGTTGGGGGAGACGAAGTCGGCCGACGGCGTGCAGGCGGTCTACTGGTATCGTCAGGGGCTCATCGAGAAGGTGCTGGACTACTGTCGCCAGGACGTGGCCGTGACCAAGGCGGTCTACGAGTTCGGCAAGACTCACGGCTACGTCCGCTTCCGGGACCGGCGTTGGCGAATCCGCCGGGTGCCCGTCCGATGGTGACGAGAGGATGGAGGGGAGGTGGGCATGGCCGAGGAGTATCCCTCGTACCGAAAGCTGCTCCGCTCTGGCGAGCTGGCCCGCCGGGTAGAGGAAGCCTACGAGCGCATGCGGGACTGCGACCTCTGCGGCTGGGAGTGCCACATTGACCGCTATCAGCGCACCGGGGCCTGCAAGACGGGCGTCCAGGCGGTCGTCTCCAGCTACGGCCCCCACTTCGGCGAGGAGGACCCCCTGCGGGGGTGGCGGGGATCGGGCACCATCTTCTTCGCCTGGTGCAATCTGCGCTGCCAGTTCTGCCAGAACTACGACATCAGCCAGCACGGCGTCGGGCGGGAGGTGGAGCCGGAGGAGATCGCGGCGATGATGCTGGACCTTCAGGAACGGGGCTGCCACAACATCAACTTGGTCTCCCCCAGCCACGTCGTCGCCCCCATCCTGGCTGCTACCCTGATCGCGGCCGAGGCCGGCTTGCGCATCCCCCTCGTCTACAACACGGGGGGGTACGACTCGATGGCGGCCCTCCGGCTGCTCGACGGCGTCGTGGACATCTACATGCCCGATATGAAGTACGCCGACGCCCGCATCGCCAAGAAGTACTCCAAGATCCCTAACTACCCCCAGGTCAACCAGGCGGCGGTGAAGGAGATGCACCGGCAGGTGGGAGACCTGGTGCTGGACGAGCATGGGATCGCCGTGCGGGGGCTGCTGGTGCGCCACCTGGTCCTGCCCAACGGGCTGGCCGGCACCGGCGAGATCGCCCGCTTCCTGGCCCAGGAGGTCTCGCCCAACACCTACATCAACCTGATGGGTCAGTACTATCCCACCTTCAAGGCGGCCAACTATCCGGAGATCAACCGTCGGCCCACGGCGGAGGAGATGGCGGAGGCACGGCGGCTGGCCGAGGAAGCGGGCCTCCACCGCTTTGACCAGCGCCGGCCGACGTTGATCCGCTGGCTCGCCTGGTAACCTCCCCACAACGATGATGCGACGCAACCCCGAACGCCTGGCCTGGACCGTCCTGCTGACCGCCTTTGCCGTCTTCTGCCTGCTGGTCATCGGGTGCCCTCTCTCTGCCCGTTGGTACATTCTGAACGCCCGGCGAGACCAGAAGGCCCAGGTGGAGGCCCAGCAGGGGACGGTGGTGGTTGTCCAAGGGGACCGGACGGTGGCCTCGGTGAGCGTTGGCGCTCCCCCCATCGCCGTCTATCGAGGACAAGAGGTCCTGACCGACGGTCTGGCCGAGGGGACGCTGCTCGTCCGGCGGAACCAGAGCGAAGGCCCTGTCCTGACCACAGCCCACCTCTACGGTAGCACCCGACTGCTACTGCGAGAGGCCAGTGCCCCTCGCTTCGGCTGGAGCCCTCGCCCCTACCGAGTGCGCTTGGCCTTGGAGCAGGGACGGGCTCGCTTTACCGTCCCCTCGGAGACGGATCGGCCCGTCGTCGTCGAGGTGGAGACGCCCCAGGCCGTGGTCACCTTCGGAGCGGGGGGGTACTCCTTGGTGGTGGATGCGGTGCGGACGGAGGTGACCGTCCGCCAGGGCGAAGCGACCGTCCGGGGGGAGGGTGGAGAGACGGTCCACCTGCGCTCGGAGCAGCGCACCTGGGTTCCGGCGGGTGGGGGGCCGGTGGGCGTGATGCCGGGGGAGCGCAACCTGGTGGTCAACGGGGAGTTCGACCAACCCCTCGACGTTGGCTGGGAGGTGATCCGTAGCCGGGTGAGCACGGACCAGACGCTGGGCGAGGTGAAGCTGGTGGAAGATGAGGGCCGCCCGGCCGTCCTCATCGAGCGGGTGGCCCAGGGGCCTTCTCAGACGGGGATCGTCCAGGAGATCAACCAGGATGTGCGGGACTTCCGCTCCCTGCAGGTCCGGCTGCTGGTCAAGCTGCTCAACCAGAGTCTGGGCACCTGCGGGATGGCCGGCAGCGAGTGCCCGCTGATGGTGCGGATTGACTACGTGGACGTGGGGGGCGGGGAGCGGGTCTGGTTGCAGGGCTTCTACTACCTGGACCGGCCTGACTTGTCGGAGCAGGAGGAGCCCCGCATCTGCTACCAGTGTCCTCCGCCGGCCAACGCAGTGGAGCACCTCCAGTATCCCCAGGGGGTTTGGCAGGAGTACATCTCCCCCAACCTGATGGAAACGCTGGGCGAGTTGCGCCCCGCCTACATCAAGCGCATCGCCATCTACGCCTCGGGCCATGCCTATGCCAGCATGGCGACGGGCGTGGAGTTGCTGGCCCAAGAGTAGCCGACGGCTTCCGTTCTTTGATGGGACACAGATGAACACGGATTGGACGGATTGACGCGGGTGCTTTCAGATGTTTTCTGAGCGATCCGTGCCCATCCGTCGCATCCGTGTCATCTGTGTTCTATCAGGCCGGGGAAGGAGGCAGCGATGACCCCTCTGATGGATGCCGGCGTGGACCTGATCGTCTGGTTGCAGCAGTTCAGCCCTACCCTCGATCCTCTCTTCAAGGCCATCACCTTCCTGGGCACGGCGGAGGGGTACACCTGGCTCATCCCTCTCATCTACTGGTGCCTGCACCGGGGGCTGGGGGTGCGCATTGGGCTGTTGGTGCCCCTCTCCGGCTGGCTGAACATGGGGCTTAAGGCTCTTTTCCAGGCCCCACGTCCCTTCGCCTACGCCCCCGACCGGGTGCGGGCCATTACCTACGAGACGACGCCAGGGCTCCCCAGCGGCCACGCCCAGAACACGCTGGTGATGTGGGGCTACCTGGCCCTCTGGGTGCGGCGGCGTTGGTTTGGGCTGCTGGCGGCCCTGCTGCTCTTCCTCATCGGCCTCTCCCGCCTCTACCTGGGCGTCCACTTCCCCCACGATGTGCTGGTCGGCTGGCTCATCGGCGGGGTGGTGCTGGCTTTGGCTTGGTGGCTGGGGCCGGGGCTGGAGGGGTGGCTGGCGGCCCGTTCCTGGGGCGCACAGATGGCTCTGGCCCTGCTCTTGCCCCTGGGGATGTTGGTGGTCCACGCCGGCTCCAAGGAAGCCCTCACCGCCATCGGCTTTCTGTGGGGGATGGGGAGCGGGGTCGTGGTCGAGCGGCGTTGGGTTCGGTTCCAGGTGGGAGGGGAGGTGGGGCGGCGGGCGCTCCGCTACGCCCTGGGGATCGTCACGCTGCTGGCCCTGCTGGCCGGGCTCAAACTCCTCTTCCCGCCCGGTCCGGCCTTTCGGCTGCTGCGCTACGGGCTGGCGGGGCTGTGGAGCGCTGCCGGAGCGCCCTGGCTCTTCCTGCGGCTCCGCCTGGCCTGGCCCGAGGAGGGGACACGCTGGTGAGCCCAACACCTCTTTAAGGGTTGGGAATGGTGGGAAGAGCAACCCCGCCGATGATCTCAGGCCGGCGGGGCCTTATGGGATGATGGGGTGGCAGGAGGAGTGGGAGAGGGCAGGATCACGCCGCCGCGTCCTGCCCCCCGCCGGGCCTCCGATGGAAGCGTGGCCGGCGCTTCCTCCTCGGTCAGCCGTTCCAGCAGGGCCGAGAGGGCTTCCACCTCCGGCAGGTGCAGCCCGAAGAACTCCCCTCGCTCCAGCAGGCGGCGGGCCAACGCCTCCAGAACCAGCCGCTTGAGCTGCCCGGCCTCCTCGAAGGTCACCCACTCGATGCCGCTCTCCCGTTGGAAGAGGTCGGCGGCCGGGCTGGGGTGCACCGCCTTGCGGAAGGCCAGGGGAACCTGGCCGGCCCGCCGGGCTTGATGCCACTCCACCCCCATCGGCGCGGTCAGGTCCATCCCCAGCACGATGATGTAGATGTCGCATTGGGCTGCCGAGACGGGGGCCGGGCCGGGGGGAGCCTCCGGCCCCGGCGTGTGGCCGATCTCCCAGCCCAGCCGGACGGGGAGCTCCGCCACCGCCTGGCCGATCACTTCCCGCTCGACCACCAGGTCACGACTGCTGCTGACGAAGAGCCGTAGGCGTCGCATCGCTCAGACGTCGGCGCTCTCTCGCTTGCTCAGATAGTAGATGTCCTTGTGCAGGTGGTAGCCCTGGCGTTGGAAGAGGGCCAGGGAGGCCTCGTTCCAGCTCTCGATGAGGGCAGCGGTGATGCGGATGCCCTGTTGGCGCAGCCACGCTTCGGCCACGGCGATGAGGCGGGTACCGTGGCCACGCCGGCGATGGTCCGGGTCCACCACCAGCCGGTTGATCCAGCCCTTTCGGCTGTCGTGGGTGGCCACCACTGCCGCGATGAGCTGACCATCCTGCTCCAGCCCGAAGACCGCCTGGACGCCGCTCTGGAGTTGGCGGGCAAAGGCCTCCCGACTGTCCCGCCCCCGGGGACGCAAGGACGTGAGGCCGGCCCGCTGCCAGAGGGCGAAGAGAGCCTCGTAGTCCTCCAGGCCGAGTTGGCGCAGGCGCACGCCGTCCGTCGAGATCGCTTCGGCTTCGGGGAGTTCAGGCCTCTCCACGGTCCACTCCTTGTACAAGGGGGTGTTGGGCATAGACGCCTCGATAGGGTGGGTCAAGCAAGAGGGCCAGGCGGGCCATAATCAGGTCGGTGTAAGCCCGCAGTTCGCGGGAGGGGAGCCGCTTCTTCGCAGCGGGCAGCCGGAAGGGTGGGCCGATGACGACGCGAACATGAGGACGCCGCAGCCGCCTCAGACGGGCCAGGACTTGCTCCGTCCCCATCACGGCGATGGGCACGATGGGCGCGTCGGCCTTGATCGCCAGGAGTGCGGCACCGGGCTTCCCTTCCTGCAGGGCCCCTGTCCTGCTGCGCGTCCCCTCGGGAGCGATGCCCAGGACCCCTCCCTGATGGAGCACCTGGAGCGCCTGCCGCAGCGCCGGCAGATCCGCCTCCCCCCGGCGTACCCAGATGGCCCCCACTCGGTCCAGCAGCCAGCCAAAGAAGAAGTCCCGCCGGTGCTCAATCGCCGCCAGGACGGTAGCTCGGTGGGGGAGCAGGGTCATCACTACTGGCGGCTCGAAGATGCTCAGGTGGTTGACCACGGCCACGTAAGGGCCCCGGTCCGGGAGGTTCTCCTGCCCGGTGACCTCCAGGCGGGCGAGCAGTCGGATGAGCACCTTGAGGATGAAGCGCACAAGACGGTAGAAGATCGGCATCGGCTCTCAGGTGGCTTAGGGCTGGAGGGGACGTCCCTCGGCAACGACGGTGTACTCAACCGGTTGGGCTTCCTGGGGGATGAGGCTGAGGGCGAAGGGTAGCCGTCCGCCCGGTGGGAGCTCATCGGGCAGTCGGGCTTGGCGGAAACCCGTCACTTGGCCGGCCGCGTTGTAGGTGGTGACGACGACGGTGACCTGGGTCATCGCCGTCGGGGTCTCGTTCACCACCTGGCCCCGCACCTCAAAGAGCGGTCCCGAGGGGCCGGCCTCCACCTCGGCCACGGTCAGCGGTGTGTAGAAAACAGTCCCCTCGGCCACTACCTCGGCCCGCAGTGGGGTCACCAGGTAGCGGTCGTAGCTGTCCGGAGGCACGTTGAAGAGGAGGCCGAAGGGAGAGCGCCCCCCTGGCGGGATCAGGTCCAGGGCGGCGAAGGCCCGTCCCTCGGCCAGGACGGCGCCGGCCGGGTCGTGGAGCGTGATCCGCAGCTCCACGTTCTCCAGGGGCTCCTCTCCGGGGTTGACCACCTCGCCCAGGCACCAGAGGCTCCCCACCGGCGTGCGGTAGAAGGCCACGTTTTCCACCAGGACAGGGGCCGGCGTCGGTGTGGGCAGGAGCAGCCCCGGACTCCCCTCCGCCACCTCATCTCCCATCGGGATGATCAGCTTCTGGCCGATCTGGAGGGTCTGGGGGTTGAGGATCCCGTTGGCTGCCTGGATTGCCTCGACGGAGACGCCGTACTGGAGGCTGATGCTGATCAGCGTCTCGCCGGCCTGGACGACGTGGATCACGGGGGTGGGGGTGGGGGAGGGTGAGGCGATGGGGGACGGCGTGGCCGGTCCCGGGGTGGCCGTAGGGCGCAGCCGGGGCACCACCAGGCCAACGGTAGGCTGCGGCACGGTCGGGATCGGCGTCGCCGTCGGCGGCTCCCGGCTGATCACCTGTCCGCACCCGCTCAGGAGGAGGCTCACCAGCACCAGCCATCTCCAGAACCGACGACACCCCTTGCTGTACCCCTCTCTATCCGGCATGACTCCTTCACTCCCTTGGAGTTCGTTGGTCCATTGTAACTGTTCACCCTCCCGCAGGTTAGGCGCGTTTCCGACGCGAAACCGTGCTTCCAATAGCCCATCGGGGCTGAAAGTGCCCTCGACCGGTGACCTGCGGGAGGGCAGGCTGAATAGATACGGCCCATTCAAGTTGCACGAGGAGGAACCCGGCGGCGTTGAGGCCGTCGGGCCACACCAGGGGGGCATTATAGCACGCCCTGCGAAAGAGGGCAATAAAGATCATCTGGTGATTACCCACAAGGGAGCGAGAGAGTGGTCCGTAGCAGGCCGTCCACGAATTTCTCACCAATGCACGAATGAGGCGGTCCTTAATTCGTGTATTCGTGCCCCATTCGTGGACGGCTAGTCTCCCTATCTCCAAAGATATGGGTAATCACCGCAGATCACAGGAGGCCCTGTTGTGTTGTTGGAGGACTTGAGGTACAATCTGGAGCAGGGGAAGTTCCCTCGTGCCCCTGCCCGATGCACTGTCCGGGGGGGGCGGCGGATCGTGAGTCCGCCGGGAAGAAGAAGGAACAAACAGCCCGGTTCGTACCGGGCCTACCTGCCCTCTAGGAGGTCTGTCCTGGCAATGATCACCGTTGACGAGGCCCGGCGGTACTACGTCGGCGACGACCGCTCCCACGACTTCGACCACGTGCTGCGGGTCCTCCGGCTGGCCGAGCGGATCGGGCAGGCGGAAGGGGCCGATATGGAAGTCCTGAGAGCCGCTGTGCTCCTGCACGATCTGGCGGCGGCGGTGGATCGGGAGAACCACCACCGGATCGCAGCCCAGAAGGCCCGCGAGATCCTGCGCGGGCATCCGCCGGAGCGGGTAGAGGCCGTCGCCCACGCCATCCTGGCCCACCGCTTCCGCGCGCCGCCGGAGCCGGCCACGCTGGAGGCCCAGGTCCTCTTCGATGCCGACAGCCTCGACGCCCTCGGGGCCATCGGCATTGCCCGCGCCTACGCCTATGGAGCGCTTCAGGGGCAGCGCCTCTGGGCTCCTGTCCCCTCCGACTACCGGGAAGGGGAGGGTGAGCACACCCCTGTTCACGAGTTCGTCATCAAGCTCTCCCGGATCAAGGAACGCCTCTACACGCCCACAGCCCGCGCCATCGCCGTGGAGCGGGATGCCTTTATGCGGGCCTTCTTCGCCCGCCTGGAGGCCGAGGTCCAGGGGATCACCTGATCACATCCTGACCACCATGGCCCGTCGCCAGCCCACCGCCACCATCCTTCCCAGACCCCGCCTCTTGGACCTCTTAGGGCGGGGGTTGAGCTGCCGCCTGGTTCTGGCCGTCGCCCCGGCCGGCTATGGCAAGACGGTTCTGTTGGACCAGTGGAGAGCTCAGGTCGTGGAAGGGGGTGGGGTTCAGAGCGTTCGGCTCTCTTTGGATGAGCGGGATGCCGACCTCCCTCACTTCTTGCGCTCCCTCTACGACGCCTTGGCCCCCTCTATCCCGGCCCTCGCCGAGGGGCGGGAGTCCCTGCCGATCGGCTCTTCCTCCGACGGAAAGGTCCTCCTTCTTCCTCTCCTCGACGCTCTGATCTCGTTGGACACCCCGCTCCTCTTGGTCCTGGACGATGTCCACACCATCGAGGCGGGGGCGGAGTCGTTGCAGTTCCTGGACCGCTTACTGGTTCGGGCATCGCCCTACCTGCACCTGGCCTTGGCCGCCCGTCGGGAGCCTCCGCTCTCTGCTATCCCCCGTCTGCGCGTTCAAGGGCAGGTGGTCGAGGTGACCGCGGCCGACCTCTGTTTCACGACCGACGAGGTGGTGGCCCTCTTCCGTGAGGTCCATCAACTGGAGCTCCCCCTTTCCGTCCTGCGCGAGGTGGCGACGCGGACCGAGGGCTGGGCGGCGGCGCTGGAGCTGGCCCGGCAGTTCGTCACCCGCCACGGCGTCGAGAGCGCTGCTCAGGCGCTGCGCCTCTCCCCCACCGGGGATGCCCGCCACCTCTACGACTACCTGGCCCGCGTCGTCCTGGAGGGTCAGCCGGAGACGCTGCGCACCTTCCTGCGCCGCACGGCCATCCTGGAGCGGTTGGAGCCGGCCCTCTGCGATGCGCTGTTGGGCCGGGACGATGCGGCGGCTCTCCTGGCCCGCTTGGAACGTTCCGGCCTCTTCACCTTCCCTGTGGACGCCGGTCGCACCGCCTATCGCTACCACACCCTCTTCCGAGAGTTCCTCCGGCGCCGCCTCCTGGAGGAGGAGGGGCGCACCGTCGTCCGGCAACTCCACCGCCGGGCGGCTGCCTGGCTCCTGGAGCGAGGCGATGACGAACGCGCCGTTGTTCACCTGCTGGAAGCCGAAGACTACGAAGCCGCCGCCGAGCTGATCCGCCCCTTGGCCAAGCGGCTGTTTGCCACCAGCCGTTACCAGAGGCTGGAGGGCTGGCTAGAACGGTTTCCCCCATCCTTTGCAACGGCCCATCCTTGGCTCCTCCTGATACGGGCCGAACTGGCCTTCGCCCGCGGTGAGGACGGCGTGGCCGAGCAGCTCTACCGGCAAGCCGAGCCCCTTCTCCGGGATCGGGAGGACACAGCGGGCCTCTACTCCTTGTACTACGGCTTGGCGGCGATTGCCGGGGCGAAACATGGCGATTTCGCCGCTGCCGAGACCTTGGCCCGGCGGGCGCTGACCTACGCACCGGCCGACGATGACGCCGCTGCCGCCCTGGGCAAGATCGCCCAAGCCCGGTACATCACGCAGGGAGCTATCCCCGAAGTTTTTGACCTCCTGGACCAGGCGTTGGAACGGGCAGCGAGGGCTCACAACCCCCTGAGACGCGCTTCCCTCCTGGTGCTCAAAGGGGGGGCGCTTTCCAACCGGGGGGATTTCAACGCCGCCCTGGAGACCTGGCACGCGGCTCTAGACCTGATGGAAGCCTACGGCAACCGCCATCACCAGATCGCCGTCCTCGAAAACGCAGCCTACCATCACTACCTGCTCGGTCAACTGGACCGGGCGGAGGCCCTGGTGCGCCGTGCCCTGGAGTTGGCCCGCCTCCTGGACCGCCAGGTTCTCTACGGCCACGGACTCAACATCCTGGGGATCATCCATCGCGCCCGGGGGAGGCTGGAGGAGGCTCAGCGGTGTCACCGGGAGGCGCTGACCATCCAGCAGAGGCTGAACATCAAGTACGAGCTTGCTCCTACCTTTGCTTTCCTGGCCCTGTTGGCCCGACGGCGGGGGCAACTGGATGAAGCCCTGCGCCTGGGTGAAGAAGCGCTGAATCACTACGAACGCATGGACAACGCCTTCGAGCGCAGCGCTTGGTTGATTGAGATGGGGGCCATCCATCTGGCGCGGGAGGAGGACGCTGAAGCTGAGGCGATGTGGAGGGAGGCCGAGCGGGCCATCGTCTCCGCCGGAGCCCGTTACGAACAAGCCCAGCTCCACTTCTACCAGGCCGTGCTGGCCCATCACCGGAGGGATGACGAGGCGCTGGCGGAGCACCTGGGACAGGCGATGGCCTTGGCCCACCATTACGAGCACGGTGATCCCCCTCGCTGCCTCTACTTCTTCCTCGAGGAGGCGGCCTGGACCATCCCCTTGATGGTCCACGCTTTGCGCCGAGGATTGGTGCCGGAGTGCGCGGACTGCCTCCTGGGCCAGCTGGGCCGCCTGGCCTTCGACACGATTCTTCCCCTCTTACGCGATCCCGCCCCCCACGTCCGTGCTCGTGCTGCCCACCTGCTGGGCCGGCTGGGAGAGGTGAGCGCCCTCACCCCTCTGGCCGCCCGCCGCAACGATCCCGACGCCGGCGTTCGTCAGGCCGTCGAAGAGGCCCTGGGGCGGTTGCTGTCCCTGCCGCCGGAGCCCCTGCGGGTTCAGACGCTGGGAGGCTTCCGCCTCTGGCGGGGCGACCGGGAGATCGTCCGCTGGCCTCGGCGCAGCGCCCGTGACGTCTTCCTCCTCCTGTTAGAGCAGGCCCCCCGGCCGGTGCCCAAAGAACGGTTGATGGAATGGCTCTGGCCCGACAGCCCACCGGACAAGGCGGCTCAGAACCTCCGCCGGGCCATCGCCGACCTGCGTCGCACGCTGGAGCCGGAGCTGCCGGCGGGCTTCCCCTCCCGCTATGTGGCGACAGGGGACGAGACCTACGCCCTCCGCCTGCCCGAAGGGTCCTGGGTAGACGGCATCGCCTTTGAGAAGGCGCTGAGCCGGGCGCGGACGCGGTCGGGGGAAGAGGCCATCGCCGCCCTGGAAGCGGCCCTCGCCCTCTACGGCGGGGAGTACCTGCCCGAGCTGCCCTATGAGGAGTGGGTCCTCTTCCGGCGAGAACGGCTGCGGGAACGGTATCGGGAGGGGCTGCTGGCGTTGGGCCGGCACTACGAGGAGGCCGGTCGCTGGCAGGAGGTGGTGGAGGTGGCCCGGCGGACGCTGGAGGAGGACCCCTGGAGCGAGGAGGCGACCCTGCTGCTGATGCGGGCGTATGGGGCGATGGGGGATCTGTCGGCAGCCCTGCGGGCTTACGAATCCCTGCGGGAGCGGCTGCGGCGCGATCTGGACCTTCCCCCCTGCGAGGAATTGACCGCCCTGTATCGGCGTCTCCGCCGGCGCTGAACGCCGCCACCCCAGGGGGAGTTGCAGGCTGTGCGTTGTCATCCCCTTGTCACACCACCGGTGTATGCTGGGGAGCAGAAGGTGTGGTGGGGCCAGTCTTCCGAGAGGGGGGATTATGCAAGGCCACGAAACGTTCATCCTAACGATCTTCCACGACCCGGCGCGAAGTTCGGACCCGCGAGGCCGCTTGCGCCACGTCACCAGCGGCCAAGAGATCACTTTCGTAGACCTGAACGAACTGGTCCGGCTGCTGCGCCAGTTTGTGATTAAGGAAGTTGAGCAAGAGGAGGGAGAGAACAATGAGACACAGGCGTAGCCCTCTGGTAGTGTTTCTCGTCCTGGGTGCTCTGATCGTGGGGCTGGTGTTGCTTCCCCTGCCGAATCGGGCGGCTTCATCGCCGACGCCACCCCAGATCCGTCTGCGCTATGCGACCTTTGACCCGCTGAAGGGGGAACCCTTCTTGCCTGCCGGACAGCGGCTGAGCGTGCAGGCCGACCGTCCGGCTACCTACCTGGTCCAGTTCACCGGCCCGGTGCGCGATGTATGGAAGAGGCAGGTCGAGAGAGTGGGGGCCCGTCTCTACGGATACATCCCTGACCACGCCTTCCTCGCCCGGATGACGCCGGCGGTGGCGGAGCAGGTGCGTTCTCTCCCCTTTGTCCGTTGGGTAGGGCTCTATCACCCTGCCTATCGGCTGGCGGAGGAGTTGCAAGGGGCAGGGAGCAAGTTGCAAGGGGTAGGGGGCAAGTTGCAAGGGGCAGGGAGCAAGTTGCAAGGGGCAGGGGGCAAGTTGCAGGTTGCAAGGGGCAAGGGGCAGGAGGCAGGGGATGAGGTGATCACCGTGACGGTGCAGACGCTGCCCGATGTGGCCCTGGATGCCCTGGAAGGGGCGATCGAGGGGGTTGGGGGCAAGGTCCTGGGGCGAGGGGCCAACGCCGTCGCCGGCTACCTCCGGGTGCGCATCGCCCCCGACCGCCTGGAGGCCCTGGCCGCCCTGGACGGCGTGCTCTGGGTGGAGCCCTACTTCGAGCCGGAGCTCTACAACGACGTGGGCGGCGGCCAGATTATGCGGGCCAACGACGTGCGCAGCAGCCTGAGCCTCTACGGCGCGGGTCAGATCGTGGCGGTGGCCGATACGGGGTTGGACGTGGGGACGACCGGTTCGGCGATGAGCGACGACTTCGAGGGGCGCATCGTCGAGGGACAAGCCATCTGCGCCCTCTTCCAAGGGGGGCGCACCACCTGGAACGACTTCGATGGTCACGGCACCCACGTGGCGGGGAGTGTCTTGGGCAATGGTCGTCTCTCGGGAAGCGATCCATCCCAGCACAATTATGGGGGCTCCTTCGCTGGTGTTGCCCCTGAAGCTCAACTGGTCTTCCAATCCATTGACAACGCCCCGGGCAACGGGCTGGAGTGTGTCCCGTCTGACCTGGTCAACTACCTCTTCAAGCTGGCCTACGACAAAGGGGCGCGGGTGCACACCAACTCCTGGGGAGGACCAACAGGAGGGACTTCCCAAAACCCTGAATACGGTGGCTACGACTCTCAGGCTCAGCAGGCCGACACGATGATGTGGCAGTACAAGGATATGCTCATCCTCTACGCGGCCGGCAACAGCGGCGTGGATGCCGATGCGGACGGGGTGGTGGACCTGGACGCTATCGGCAGCCCGGGAACGGCCAAGAACGTGGTCACGGTGGGAGCGTCGGAGAACTTACGGTCCACCCTCACCACCCGCTGGGGGGATGGGTGGCCCAGTGACTTCCCGGTAGATCCGATCTTCAGCGACCAGATAGCCGACGACTCCGATGGGATGGCCGCCTTCTCCAGCCGGGGGCCTACCGACGATGGACGGATCAAGCCCGATCTGGTCGCTCCAGGGACCTTCATCATCTCCGCCCGTTCCCACGATCCCCAGGCGGGGACGGGGTGGGGTGTCTACAACGAGCACTACCTCTACATGGGCGGCACCAGCATGGCAACGCCGCTGACCGCCGGGGCGGCGGCCATCGTGCGGGAGTGGCTGACCCGCATTAAAGGGGTGACCAATCCCAGCGCCGCGCTGATGAAGGCGGTCCTCGTCAACGGCACCGCCGATATGACCCCCGGCCAGTACGGCACCGGTTCTACCCAGGAGATCCCCTCCCAGCGGCCCAACAACGTCGCCGGCTGGGGCCGGGTGGACCTGGTGGAGAGCCTGAACCCACCCTCGCCCCGCAAGGTCTGGTTGAAGGACAACACGACGGGGTTGAGCACGGGCGGTGCAGCGGTGTACACCCTCACAGTCGGCACGACCCAGACGACCGGCAGGCAGGCCCCGCTCTCGGTAGCGACCTCCGGTCCTTCCCGCGCTATGGGATCAGCGCAGCCGGCGGTCCGGTCGCTCGACCAAGCCCCCCCCTTCGTCGGGGAGGCGGGCTTCCGTCCGGCGGGGACCTCCCAGGTGCTCCAGAACTCTGGCTTTGAGACGGGAAGCTGGTCCCCCTGGCAGACCTACGGCTGGCCATACCTGACCGATGTCGTCACCCACACGGGCTCTTGGTCGGCCCACCTGGGCAATGCTGACAATGCCAATGACCAGTTCTGGCAGCAGGTGGGCATCCCTGCCGACGCCACCGCTGTAACCATTGACTTTTGGTATCGCATGCTCACCGACGAGATCTGGACGTCTGTAGACTATTTCTGCTACAGCATCTGGGATCAGACAGGGACCACGGTTTACGTGCAGCGCTGCGCCGACTTTGGTCAGATAGGGAATCAGGACTGGACCAGAGAGGTCTACAGCCTCAGCGCTACCGAACTGGCCTCCGTGGTCGGTCAGACGGTGCTTTTCGGCTTCTTCGTCCAAACGGATGGCTCCCTGAGCAGTCGGGCCTGGGTGGACGACACGGCCCTCTACGTGACCACGCCAGACGCTACGCCGACGCCGACACCCACCTCTACGCCGACCACGACCCTCACCGGTGGTCCTTTCCGCATCACCTTGGCCTGGACGGATTATCCGGGCCAACCGTCGGCGGCCAAGGCTCTGGTCAACGACCTGGACCTGGAGGTGATCGCTCCCGACGGCACCCATTACTACGGCAACCAGGGGCTTTACACCACGGGGCAGTGCCTGCGGAGTGGAAAGTGGGATGCCTGCAACAATGTGGAGGGCATCATCATCCCCAACGCGCTCTACGGCACCTACACCGTCATCGTCCACGGCTACAGCGTGCCGCAGGGGCCGCAGCCCTTCGCGCTGGTGGCTTCGGGGGATAACTTGAAGGAGGGGAGTTGGCCGATTCCCAACTTGCAACCCCAACTCTACCTGCCTTTGGTGGTCAAGGAGTGACCTTCTGCCGACGTACTGGACGATGCAGGCAACGCCCGCTCTCAGCCGAGCCCGGCGGTTATCGTCGAGAGGTCTCGCTCCCTCTCAACCTTCACCGGTTCTTGAGCACGATGGCCAGGAAGAGGCGGTGCCCATTCACGTAGGCCCGGCGCACGTACACGTTGCCGTGCCCGTCGTTGATCTCGGCCTGGTTGAAGACGGTGGGCGTGAGCGTCACGGTCGAGGTGAGCAGGGTGGCGTAGGTGATGGTGACCCGGTCGTTCGCTGCCACACTGCCTGTCCAGGTGATGGTTTGCCCGTTCACCGTCGGGGTGGGGCCGGCGCTGGCGGTGGGGGTGCCCTGCAGGAGCAGCGATGCGGGCAGGGTGTCGGTGAAGGCGACGGTGGCGCTGATCATCCCACTGTTGACCAGACGCGCGGTGAAGGTGACCACCTCCCCGGCAGATGCGACGGTGGGGTTCACCTCCTTGGTCGAGGGGGAGAGGTCGGGCGTGGGCGGCGGGGCCATCATCTTGACTACAAAGCCGTCGCCGCCGCCGTTGTAAAGCTTGTCGAAGGCGTCATCGGTGGTGGGGAAGTCTGATGACTTGGTGTAACCGGCGATCCAGATGACGCCTTCGGATTCGAGGGCCACTCCCAGTCCCTTGTCTACGTCGCTCCCGCCTAGAAAAGTGCTGTAGACCAGGTCATCTTGTCCCTTCCCCTGGAGGCTGAGGCGGGTCACAAAAGCGTCGGTGTAACTGTACGTGTCGTCATAGGCATCCGGCGTGAGGGGAAAGTCGCTGGAAGAGGTCAAGCCGGTGATGTACACATCCCCACTTCCATCTATCGCGATGTCGGCCCAGTCCACGATCCAGCCGTCAGTATGGCTCCCACCCAGGAAGGTGGCGTAGAGCAGGTCGGATGTGCCGCCTCCGGCCGGGTTCAGTTTGGCGACGAACACGTCGTCGTAGGCTCCCCAGCCGGCGGTGGAGTTGCACCGGCCGTCGGTGCCACAGGTGGTGTCGAAGGCGCCGGGGGTGGCGGGGAAATCGGACGAGGTCGTGCTCCCGACGAGATAGACGTTCCCCGCCCCGTCCACTGCGACGGCGTGGCCGTAATCGGAGCCGCCGTTCCCGCCCAGGAAGGTCGAGTAGAGGAGGTCCGCATCGCCGTTGCCGGCCGGGTTCAGCCGGAAGAAGAAAGCCTCTACGTCGTCCGCCGGAGACTGGGGGTCGTATGCCCCCCCGGTGGTGGGAAAGTCGTTGGTGATGGCAGGGCCGAAGATGTCGCCGGTCCAACCGGTGACGTAGACGACGCCGGAACCGTCCACGGCGAGATCGTTGCCCACCTCCGGCATCCCGCCGCCGACGAAGGTGCCGTAGAGGAGGTCGGCGTTCCCGTTACCGGCCGGGTTCAGCTTGACCACGAAGACGTCGTCGTTGAGGCCCACGTCCACGTTGGCGTAGGTACGGTCGTAGGCCCCGGCGGTGGTGGGGAAGTCTGAGGACTTGGTGTAGCCGGTGACGTAGAGGATGCCATCTCTCACGGCAATGCCCCGTGCTTCATCGTCGCCGCCGCCGCGCCCGCCGCCGGGAACGTCGTAGCCGGAGCCGCCCAGGTAGGTGGAGTAGGCCAGGTTGCCGGAGGAATCCAGTTTGACGACGAATCCGTCCCAGCCGGGCCGCTCAGGGGTGGCATCGGGCGAGACGGTCGGCCCGTTGAAGGTGGTGTCGTAGGCCCCGGCGGTGGTGGGGAAGTCGTTCGACCAGGTGTACCCGGCCACGTAGGCCGCGCCGTTCTCCACGGCAATGTCCATCCCGCTCTCGGTGATGGAATCCTTGTAATCGTCGCTGGTGTAGGAGCCGCCCAGGTAGGTGCTGTAGGCAGGGCGGAAAGTGCCGGTCGGCGAGGTCTCCAGTTTGGTGATGAAGGCGTCGCAGTTGCCGCTCAGCGAGGAGGTCGCCCCCGGCCCCTCGGTGGGGAAGTTGGTGGAGAAGGTCCAGCCGGTGACGTAGACCGCCCCGGTGCCGTCGGCCGCGATCCCTTCCACCCGGTCCCCGCCGCTGCCGCCCAGGTAAGTGCCCAGGAGTAGCGCGCTGGCGGCCTCCACTGCCGTGGGTCCGGCGCTTCTCGGAGCAAAGGGGGCGGTCACCAGGAACCCCCCTCCCTCTGCCGGGCGCACCTGGGGCACGGCGGGGCCTTCTCCCTGCAAGAGCGGCAGGGTGAAAGTGCCCACTGCCGTGGTCAGGCGCAGGACGTTCCCCTCCACCGTGACATCCTCTGCCCCCTCCACCCGCAGGCGCACATCCTCCGGGCTGCCTGTTGCGTGTTGCGCGACCAGCCGCCAGGCGAGGTAGCCGCCCACGCCGGTGATCTCCAGGTCCACGCCGGGGTAGAGGTCCACGTACCGCACGCCGCCCCACACGGGCACGTGGGTGTGCCATTGCGCCGGGTCGTTCCCCCGGTAGTAGTTAACCACCATCTCTTGCCGACCGAAGGGCATCAGGCGGGGGTGGGGAGCGGCACCGGGGAAAGAGAGGTGAAGGACGACGCCCTCACCCCCTCCCCCCGGCCTGACGGCCGTTCCCCTCCCCCTCTCCCAATCTTGGGAGAGGGGGAGGGGGGCAAGGGGGGAGGGGGTGAGGGTTATCCACAGCCCATCTTCGGCCAGCCAGAGAGTGGCATCACCCCCGCGCACCTGGAAGTGGGCGCGGGGGTCGAACTGACCCACGTTCTCGACGAAGAGAAGGGATCCGTCGCCCCAGTCGGCCAGGGGGAGCGATCCATGAGCAGCCCAGGAGGCCGCTGGAGAAGCCCTGCCGACCAGCAACAGGGCGATCAACACCACAAACGATAACCAACTTTGCAAGCGCATTTCAGCCTCCTTTCGCCTGCCATGGATCTTTCCCGCAGGCTGAGTACCAGGGAGCCTGCGGGAGGGTGGCAACGGAATTTCACCGAGTTTTTGAGCCTTTCAGGGAGGGAATCCCAAACAGTTCTCCCAGGAACTGCTGGATCAGCACCAGCGGCTGCGGTTCCACTTTAGGGCGAATGAGCATCATCCCATGCCCGGCGTTCTGGAAAACGTAGAACTGGTACAGGTCTCCACTGATGGGTTTGCAGGTCGTGTAGGCGGCCTCGTCCTCTTTATCCGCCAGGCACCAGACCTCGGCCTGCGGGTCGAGGGCCTCCAGTTGCTCCACCACCGAGGCAAAGTCCACCAAGTAGTTGCCCGGCGAAAGGGCCATTGCCCCCAGGCAGCCGCCGCCCTGCGTCTGATTGTAGAGCAAACAGCCGCCGGGCGCGCCGTCGGCACCGATGCTGGCTCCGATCCCCGCCATCCGCTGCGGGTCGATCCCCTCCATCTCCGCCGCCGTCTCGAAGGCAGCCTGGGCGTCCTGTAGCATATCCTCCCACGCTCCCGAGGCACTCTCGCCAAACCCCCGGAAGTCGAAGGTGAAGACGGCAAAGGAGACGTCGGCGGGCATCGGAGGGAACCAGGAGGGATCGAGCCAGGGGCCGAGGGAGGTGTCATCGGTCGGCTGCGGGTACTCGGTTACCTCGTCCCGGCGGTTCTGGAGCCACATGGCGATCTCTACCCAGTCCCGCTGATTGCCGCCGGCCCAGTGCGCCAGGACGATGATGTGAGCATCGGCGAAACGGGAGGGGTAATAATATCCCACCAACTGCGTGCCGTCCTGGGCCTGGAACTCCACCCGCTGAGGGTTAGCCTCCAGGCCGGATTCCCGCGGCAGTTCCGGCGTTGGCGTGGGAGGGACAGGCGTTTCCGTCGGGGTGGGGGTGGGTGTTGGGGGGAGGGGCGTCTCCGTCGGGGTGGGTGTGGGCGTGGGGGGGAAAGGGGTGTCCGTCGGGATGGGGGTGTTGGCGGGGACGGCAGACGCGGTCTCGGTGACAGGCGCAGATGCTCCGGGTTTGCACCCGCTTGCGAGAATTGCGAGCAATGTCGTCAGAAACAGGACTTTCTTAACCATTGTGTCTCTCTCCCTTTCTTTGTCTGTCCCTCCCGCAGGCTCGGAGCCTGCGGGAGGGTAACGGCAGGAAGGCGGGTGCAAGCCCCACCCCTACCTATGGCCCATAGTTGCGCAGCGTCAGCGGGATGTAGATGCGCCGCACCCAGACCGTGGTAGCATCAGTCGCCGTGGCGAAGACACTTGCGTCGGCCTGGGAGGTGGCGGTTATGACGATGCTCCCCACAGTGCCGCTGATGGCGTCGGTCGGCAGGGTGACCGTGACCGAGATCATCTGAGCGGCCCCCTGCCCCAGGGTGACGGAGTTCGGGGCGATCTGCATCGTCCAGCCGGACGGGGCCTGCCCGGTTATGGTGAAGGTGTCGGTGTAGTTGCCGGTGTTGGTCAGGGTATGGGTGTAGACGGCAGCCTGAACCGGGCTGCCCACACCACTGCGATCGGGGGATAGCTGTACCCCGATGGTGTAATACTCGTCGGCCCCCAGGTCGTAACCGGCTCCGGCCGGCCGGGGGTCGCCCTCAAAGTCGGTCGTCACGCCTGCATTCACCCCGGCGTCAATGGCCGGTGAACCGGCGGTGAGGTGATAGTCCCAGGCCGAGGGGTCAGCAAAGGCCGGGTCGCCATAGAGGTTCGTGGCGGTGTAGATGCTGCCCGGCCCGCCCACGTCGCTGCCGTTGCCGTGCCAGAGGGTCGCCGTCATCGTGACCACCGCCCCGGCGGTGGTGGTGACTCCCGCCGTGGCGTGGCCGGCGATGATGGTATTGGTGAAGACCAGCGTGGCGTAGTCGCCAGCGTAGACCCCCTGACCGCTGCTGTGATTGTCGGCGATGGTATTGTGGGCGAATTGGCCGGAGAAGGGGGTGGAGGAAGTGCCCGCAAGGTAAAAGCCGCTCCCGGCGGTGTTGGCGTGGTTATCGGCGATGAGGTTGTTGACCATAGCGATGCTGTCCCGGTCTCCGTAGAGCCCGCCGCCCCGACCGGTGGCGGTTTCGCTTAAAGTGGCCGTGTTGCTGTAGATGAGGTTGGCGGAAAAGGCGAGGTCGCCCACCTCGGAATATATCCCGCCGCCGTCGCCGGCGCCCCCGCCGCCGGCGACGTTGAAGGCGATCGTGTTGGTCGTCAATGAGAGGGTGGAGACCGTCAGGAAGAGGCCGCCGCCCTTCCCGGTGGAGGAGAGGCTGGCGGTGTTGGTGAGGATCCGATTGCCCGCCAGGACGGGCGCGGCCCCTGTGGTTCCGTTCACGTACAATCCGCCGCCCCAGCCCTCGCCGTTCCGGCTGGCGACGTTGTCGGCCACGGTGTTGCTGCCAAAGGTGGCAGACCACAGGGAAAGGTATGCTCCTCCGCCGTAGCCCAGGTTATCACGGCTGGCGGTGTTCCCCGTGATGGTGTTGCCCTGCACGTCAGTACCACGTGAGAAGTACAGCCCACCACCCTTCCCCCTGGAGGTCAGGCTGGCCGCGTTTCCACTGATCGTGTTGTCGCTCACCGTGACGTCTGCGTCGACCCACGTCCCTCCACCGGAGCCGGAACAGCCCGTGCATCCCGTGTTGCTGATGATGGTATTGTGGGCCACGGATCCCGGGCTGTTCTGTATCCAGAGTCCGCCGCCGTAGCCGCCCTTGGAGGTGCCGGCCGTCGAGTGGCTGGCCGTGTTTCCCTGGATCGTGTTGCTGATGATGGTGGTAGTGAGTGCGTTCTGGAGGTATATCCCTCCCCCGTATCCACTCTCATTGCCGTCCATAGCCGTGTTGTCCTGGATGAGGTTGCTTTCCAGGAAGACAGCCCCCTGCTCCATCGAGCGGAAGGAGAGGCCACCACCGTATCCGTACTTGTAAGTGGCGGCGCCCGTGCTGGCCCGGTTGCCCCGAATGGTGTTGCTGATGAGCGTGGCCGATCCGCCGTTGTAGCCGTAGAACCCGGCTCCTCCGCCGTATCCGGCGCCGGTGGTCGAGGCCGTGTTGGAGAGGAGCCGGCTGTTGAGCAGTGTGACGTGGCCGGTATGGGCTGACAGGCCGCCGCCGTAGCCGGTCGAACCCGCCCCTCCGCTCTGGGCTACGTTGCTGTAGATTGTGGTAGCGCTGATGGTGGCCGTGCTCTGGTAGACGTAGACCCCGCCGCCGGCGTCGCCATTCGAGTAGCCGCCGCCAAGGCCGGTGGCGTCCCCGCCGGTGACCCGCAGCCCCTCGACGGTGACGGTGATGCCCCCGCCGATAAAGAGCCCCCGCCCCTGTCCCTGGGCGTCCAGCGTGGTGGGGTTGGCGGCCGGGTCGGGGGTGGTCCAGTTGGTGGTGGTGTAGCCGCCGCACACCGTCAGCGTCTTGCTGATGTAGACCACCTGGGTGACGACCGTCGTGCCGGGGTAGCCGGTCGGCGCCGTCCGCCCCTGCACGCCGGTGTAGACTCCGGCAGCGACGCGGATCTCGTCACCAGGTTGGGCCACGTCCACGGCGTGCTGCACCGTGGCGCAGGGGTTGGCGCTGTCGGTGCACTCGTTGCCGGCATCGCTCCCGCCGGGAGCCACGTAGCGCACATCCGGCGCGGCGTGGGCGGGCCTACCCATCGTTACCAGCAGTCCTGCGACGGCCAGCAAAGCAAAGGTGGCCGTCAGAACGACTGGACGTAAGGACTTGACAGACATCTTTCACCTCCAGTTGTTTCAAAGTGCGTCGCGCCTACCGCCACCTCACCGGTTCCGCAACACCAGTGGCAGGTAGATGTCGTAGACCCGCCCGAACAGCGCAAAGTCGCTCAGGTGGGCCACGGTGAAGACCACGTAGTTAGCGTCGGTGTCTCGCTCCACCACGCCGATGCCGTCGTCGGACCAAGCCGAACCGTCCCAGTAGCGCAGCGTCAGCGCGTCTTCCTGCATCCCCGCCACGTCCGCATCGCTGTAATGGATGGTGACGGTGATGGGCGGGGAGAAGCGCAGGCCGAACAGCGGCGTGTGTCCCAGATATGCGCTCAACTCGAAGGCGTGGTTGCCGGAGGCGAAGCCCGTGGGAGCGCCCACCGCGTCCTCGATCAGCGCGTAGGCCAGGGTGATGGGCTGGGTATAGGTGACGGCCCCGGTGGGTATCTCGATGACCGTCCGGTTGCCCTGGGTATCGGTGAGGACAACGCTGGCGCCAACGGTCGGGTCCACCACCCTTCGCTCCGTGCGTCGGACGCACCGAGAGAACTCTGACGTGTTGCCGTTGGGGTCGGTAGCGGTGGCGGCCACCTTTTCGGTCTCGGACAGCGGGGCGGTGAAGGTGAAAGCGGCATCGCCGCCGGTGTTGGTGGTCACCGTGATGGCCCCCAAGTAGCGCTGCCCTTCGCCGTGCAGCGAGGGATCGCAGGCGGCGTTGGCGAAGAACTCCAGGGTGTAGCTCGTCGCAGCGGTGCTGTTGAGCACGCCTTCGACGGTCGCCACCCCGTTGCTGATGACCAGTGAGGTGAGCAGCGGGAAGTTCTGCAACCCGTTGGCCCCACCGTCGGCATCGCCGGCGTCGTTGGGGGTGACGCCGCCCGTGCCCAGGTCAATCCCCAGGCCGGCGTTGGTGTAGACGGCGTTGTGACGGATGGTGTTGCCGCTGCCGGCAGCCACGTAGACCCCGTCGCCGCCGTTGAAGGCGATGAGGTTGGCCGTGGCGGTGATGACCCCGCCGACGGTGTTCTGTCCGGCCCCGGCGGCGAGGTGGACACCGTGGCCCCGGTTGCCGATGCGGGTGACGCCGTCGCCGAGGGTGCCGATGGCGTTGCCCTGCACCGCGTTGCCCGTGGTGTCCGTGCCGTTGATCTCCACACCGTCGGAGCCGTTGCCGCCGATGAAGTTCTCCGCCCCCTCCTCGGTGCCGCCGACCTGGTTGTCCTTGGCTCCCTCGCCGATGAAGACCCCGTCGCCGTCGTTGGGCAGGCTCCCGGCGAGGTCTCCCCGGATACCGATGGTGTTGCCCTGGACAACGTTGTTGTCGGCCCCGCTGCCGCTGATCTTGACCCCGCTCCCGTCGTTGCCGGCGATGATGTTCCCCTGCCCGGCCTCGGTGCCGCCCACGCGGTTCCCGGATGCCCCGTTGAGGAAAACCCCCGCCCCGCCGTTGGCGACGGCGATGGTGCCGTCCTTGTCGGTGCCGATGAGGTTGCCCTGAATCCGGTTCCCCGTCGCTGCCGAGCCGACGACCTCCACGCCGTTGTCCTGGTTGCCGGAGATGACGTTATCGGCGACGGTGTTGTTGGCGGCCTGGTAGAGCCAGACGCCGTCGCCCTGGTTGGGGAGCACACTCACACCGTCGGCCCGCACGCCGATGTAGTTGCCCTGCACCGTGTTGCCGGTGGACGAGGAGCCGTTGACCACCACGCCGCCGTAGAGAGTGGTGGCAGCGGCGGTGGTTCCCGCTCCGGTGCCGTTGCCGGAGATGAGGTTGCGCATCGTCTCCCACGCCCCGCCGATGAGGTTGTCGGAAGCGCCGTCGGTGACGACGACCCCCACCTCTGCGTTGCCCAGAGCCGCCGTGCCGGTGCGGTTGGTGCCGATGAAGTTGCCCTGGACGGTGTTGGTGAGGGCGCCGCTGCCGCTCAGGAGCACCCCGTACTTGTTGCCCGCAATCAGGTTACAGGCTCCGGCACACGTCCCCCAGGAATCCACCAGGCCGCCCACAAAGTTCCCGTCTCCTTCGATGTGCACGCCGGCCAGAGCGTTGCCCTGGGCGGTCGTGCCGCTGAGGTCGGTGCCGATGTAGTTGCCCCGGATGGAGTTGCCGCTGGAACCGGCCATCACGTAGATGCCGCTGAAGGCGCTGTTGGCGATGACATTGCGCTCCACTTCTGTGGTTCCACCGATGACGTTGTTATCCGAAGTGTCCTCTATGCGGATGCCGTTGCCACCGATGGAGCAGGCGTTGTTGTTCTCGTCAACGCCGATGAGGTTGCCGGCGACGACGTGGCCGTCCCCGCCGGCCAGCAGGATGCCGTGCCCATCGAAGCCGCAGAAGACCAGCCCGCCGACCCGGCTCTTCCCTCCCCGGAGCTCCAGGCCGTTGGCGTTGGCCCCGGCCGAGGCACCCTCCAGGTGCACCAGGCCGCCGCTTTGGGTGGTGCCGTTGATGGAGACCCGGTTATTCACCTGAGGGAGAGGGCTGTTCAACCAGATGGTGGGGATATCGGTGCCGTATCCCGGGATGTCGAAGGAGATGGTGCTGGGGCCGGAGAGGGCGTTGGCTTCCTCGATGGCCGCCCGCAGGGTGCACTCGGGATCGCCGTTGGAGATGGTGTCGCCGGTATCGCAGAGGCCGTCGCCGAGAGTCTTGTCTCCCTTGTCCCCAACGGAGTTGACCACCAGCCCCCCGTAGCAGGCCGAGAACTCGGAGGTGTTGCCATCGGGGTCGGTGGCGGTGGCGGCGACCACGTGGCCGCTGGGAGGCGCGGTGGTCAGATTGCCCTGGAAGTCCGCCCGCCCGTGGGCGTCGGTGGTCACGTCCAGGCTGCCCAGGAAGATTTTGCCCTGGCCATGCCCGCTGAAGCTACAAAGGGGATTGGCAAAGAACTCCAGCCGGAAGGTGGTGTTGGCCGTGCTGGTCAGCACCCCCGAGACCTGGGTGCCCTGGATGTCGGTGATGACGGGGTAGTTCTGGAGGTTGTTGGGGCCGATGTCGCCATCACCGGCGTCGTTGGGGGTCACGCCGTCCTCGCCCAGGTCTATGCCCATCTGAGCATTGTCGAAGATGGAATTGCGCAGGATGCGGTTCCCGGTGGATAGAGTGGAAGAGATCGCCACGCCCCTCCGGACGTTGAGGGCGATGGTGTTGCCCTGTCCGTCCTGCTCCCCGCCGATGAAGGTGTTCTTGTTCCGGTACACAAAGATACCGTACCCCTGGTTGCCCATATAGGTGGCGTTTTCGTCCTCGTCGTCGGTCATCCCGATGATGTTGGCCTGGAGGGTGTTGGAATAGCCGAAGGTGTACTCTCCACTGGAAAGATAGACTCCGTGCCCTCCGTTGGCCGAGATCAGGTTCTGAGAGATCACCGCATCCTCTTCCTCGTAAGCCGCTATGCCGTGGCTCTGGTTGCCCAGGGGGAACTCACCACTGACGTCGGCGCCGATAAAGTTGCCGATGATGGTGGTGTGCCCTCCGGTTCCTGCGGTGGTCGTGATGCCCACGCTGCTGTTGGCGGAGATGAGGTTGCAGGGATCGGCACAAGTGGCCGGGAGGCTGCCGCCGGGGTCGCCGCCGATCACGCTCCAGTCGCCCTCGTTGTATACCCCGGCCCCGCCATTGCCCAGCCTGGCCGTACCGTTGATGTCGGTGCCGATAAAGTTGCCCCGGACAACATTGTAGCCACCGGAGAGTCGGATGCCATTGCCGTGGTTGCCGGAGATGAGGTTGCTGCGGATGGTGGTGGTGTAGGCCAAAGATGTGTATACGCCCGCGTCGCTGTTGGGAATGGCCGCCGTGCCGTTGACGTCGGTGCCGATAAAGTTGCCTGCTACAGTGTTGTTATCGCTGCTGATGTAAATCCCGTGGCCTTCGTTGCCAGAGATGACGTTGCAGGCCCCGGAGCAAGGCTGCCCGGCGGTGATGCTCCCCCCGCCGACGGTGTTCTGCGAGGAGTCGCTCATCAGGTGGACGCCGTCCCCGCCGTTGCCGAGGTCCTTGAGCCCGTCCTTATCGGTGCCGATGTAGTTGCCCTGGATGGTGATGCTCGTCGCATACTGACCGGAGACCAGGATGCCGTCGTCGCCGTTGCCGGCGATGACGTTGCGGGCCCCCGCCGTGTTGCCGCCGATGGCGACGTTGGTGGTCGTCTTCCAGGAGAAAAGCCCGGAGACGTCAACCCCGTCGTCGCCGTTTCCCAGGGCTTTGGTGCCGGTGGCGTCAACGCCGATGTAGTTGCCGGTGATGGTGATGTAGCTGCCGGAGTCTATGGAGATGCCGTCGTAGATATTGCCGGAGATGACGTTGCGCTCGTCGGCGGTGGTGCCACCGATGAGGACGTGGGACGCATCGTCTACCCCTATGCTGTACTTGTTGGGCTTGGCCACCGTTCCGGTGCGGTCGGTGCCGATATAGTTGCCCTGGATGGTGTAAGGACCGCCGCCAAACAGCCAGATCGCATACTTGCAGTTGTTGATGATCATCCCGGTGACCGTGGCGCCTCCGCTAACCCCCGAAAACACGAAGCAGAAGTTGTTATCTCTGTCATTTCCGTCCAGCACCACCCGCTTCTGGCCGTTGATGGTGACGGGGCTTCTGATCCACGGCAGGTCGTCGGTGAGCTTGATGGTGGAGACGTTGGCGGCAAAGGTGATGGTATCTGCGCCAGGCGCCCCGCTCCCGTCGGCCGTCTGGATGGCTGCCCGCAGGGTGCAGATGCCCTGGGGCGGGTCGAAGATGTCGCAGGTGCCGTCGTCCGGCGTGGGGTCCGCTTGGTCCCCCTCGGAGTTGACGACGATGGTGGCCTGGGGGGCCTGCCGGGAACCCCATCCTTCCACCGGCATCGGCAACAGGCCGAGGAGAAGGGCCATCACCAGAGAAAGGCGAAAAAGGTGACAAGAGAGTGAGGTTTTCATATCACACCTCCGAAACACATCCTGTCGCGTGCTGTCATTGGGATTTCGGTGCTGTGGGTGCGCCGGGTGCCTCGCACCTGGATCGCACCGTCTTTACCTTGCCAGCCGACGCAGCCGATCCGAGGGCCGCAGGTTGAGCGGGTAGAACCAGGGCGCAATGAGCCGCTCAAACCAGAGGGGCGGGATGTCCTCCTTGTTGCGGATGAGCGCGGCCAGGGCCTCGTCGTAGCCGGGCAGATGTCCCAGGTCCTCAGTGATCCAGGGGCCGAGGAGCACCAGGTCGCTGTGACCGTCCCAGTCAATCGTCGGGATCTGCGCTTTGGTGAGCAGTCCGGCCCGCAGCATCCCCTCGTAGAGGGGCCGGTCGAGCAGGGCCTCGCAGGAGACCCAGCGGCCATCGAGATAGCATTCGGCCCAAAAATGGGAAGCGGTGGGCGGTATCTGCTTGTAGACGAACTCGAGGATAAGGCCGTGGAGCACCTCCGATTTGGCCCGCACCCGGCGGAAGCGGGCCGGGATGCCGATGGCGCGCAGCAGGGCCACCTGGGCGTTGGTCTTGGTGCCGCACTCACCGTAGCCCCGCTTCAGGGTCTGCGAGGCTTTGGAGCGGCTGAAGGCCAGGCCGAAGCGGACGTGGTCGCGCACGTACTCGAAAACGCGCATCGCCTTCTCGGTGGGGGTCTCCGCCCCCTGGGTGATCTCTGCCGCTAGGCCGCGCAACCAGGGGTTGTCACAGTCGCACAGCGCGGTAGCGGCCAAGTATTCCGAGGTGCTGTTGGTTTGAGCTTCCATCGTTCGTTCCTTTTCCTGAGTTTGTCTTTTCAGATGCCCTCGATGCTCACCTGCCGGGGTGGCGGATCGGCTTCCCCCTCCAACTGGCTGCGCAGGAAGGCCATCATCTCTTCCAAGCTAGCGAAGCCCCGCCGTTGGCTTGTGTAGGCATCCTCCAGACTAAACCGCCAGACCTTTCCCCGCCCGGTCCCTTGCTCGCTCTCCTCCCAACACCGCAGCAGGTAAGCCCGGTAGCGTGATGGCCGGGCTGGTACGTGCATCTTTCCCCCCTTGCGGCCTTCCAACAGGGTGTGCTATACTTGGATTGCGGCCTTACGACCAACTATAGCACCTCGTCGTAAAGAGATCGTAAAGGCAAGAGGTCCCCGATGGACGATGAACTTTCCCTGTCCTTTTTGGGGGGAATGCAGGTTGCGCGGCGCGGAGAGCCGATCACCGGCTTCATCTCCGCCAAGGCTCAGGCCCTGCTTTGCTACCTGGCCGTCACCGGTCAGCCCCACCTGCGCTCCGCCCTGGCGAGCCTGCTGTGGGGCGACTGGCCGGAGGCCAGTGCGCTGACCAACCTGCGTCAGGTTCTGCACAACCTGCGCCACCTGATCGGCCCCCACCTGATCGTCACGCGACACTCGGTCGCCTTCAACCGGGAACAACCCTACTGGCTGGACGTCGAAGCCTTTCGGGCAGCCTGGCAGCGGGTGTGGACGGGCCGGGACGAGCCGAAGCCCCCCTTTGGGAGGGCGGACTGGGAGAGCCTGCGTCAGGCCGCCGAACTATACCGGGGGGATTTCCTGGCGGGCTTCCAAGTCCGCGACGCTCCCGTGTTCGAGGAGTGGGCGTTGCTCCAGCGCGAGCGGCTGCATCGGCAGGCCTACGAGGTGTTTCAAGCCCTGGCCGCTCATCATGCAGCCCGGTTGGAGTACCCGGCAGCCATCGAGTACATCACCCGCCAGTTGGCCCTGGAGCCCTGGCGGGAGGAGGCCCACCGATACTTGATGTTGCTTCTGGCCCGCAGTGGGCAGCGCTCCGCTGCCCTGGCCCAGTACGAAACCTGTCGCCGCATCCTGGCCGAGGAGTTGGGGGTGATGCCCTCACCGGAGACCACCGCTCTCTATGAGCGCATCCGCACGATGGAGTTCACGCGGTTTCGTCCCCTTCCCCGACAGCCGACCCCTTTCGTTGGCCGGGAAGAGGAGCTCGCAGAACTCGGTCGGCTCCTGGCCGACCCCGACTGTCACCTGCTGACCTTGGTCGGCCCCGGCGGGATTGGCAAAACCCGCTTGGCCCTCCAGGCTGCTTCTCGGAACAAGGACCATTTCCTGCACGGGGCCTGTTTTGTCCCCTTAGAGGCCGTCCCCTCGGCGGCGCTCCTGGTGCCGGCCATCGCCGACGCCCTCGAGTTCTCCTTCTACGGTCGGGAGGCCCCTGAGAAGCAGCTTTTGAACTACCTGAGGGGGAAAGAGCTGCTGCTGGTGCTGGACGGTTTCGAGCACCTCGTCAGAGGCGCGGGCTTGCTGGGGGAAATCCTGCAGGCGGCCCCAAGAGTGAAACTCCTGGTCACCTCTCGGCAGAGCCTGAACCTGCGTCAGGAGTGGTTGTTTCGGGTGGGAGGGCTGAAAGTGCCCGAGGACGAAGGGGAGATGCACCCTGAGCGCTACAGTGCGGTGCGGTTATTCGTCCACATCGCCCGGCGGAGGCGTCCGGGCTTCTCTCTGGAGAGAGAAAAGACCGCTGTGATACGCATCTGCCAACTGGTAGAAGGGATGCCCCTGGGGATTGAGATCGCGGCTGCCTGGGTCGGGGGGCTCGCCGGCGCGAGGATCGTCCGGGAGCTCGAACGGGGCCTGGAGATCTTAACCTCCTCGATGCAGGACGTCCCTCGGCGGCACCGTAGCCTGCGGGTGGTGTTTGAGCATTCCTGGAGGCTGCTCACGGAGGAGGAGCAACGGGTGTCCAGAGGGCTTTCCGTGTTCCAGGGTGGCTTCCGCCAGGAGGCGGCGGAGCAAGTGGTTGGGGCCTCTCCCGCCGTGCTCTCGGCGCTGGAGAGCAAATCCCTCCTCCGCAGGCGTGAGACAGGGCGCTACGAGCTACACAAACTGTTGCGCCAATACACGGAGGGGAAGCTCCGGGAAATCCCTGGGGAGATGGCCTCGGTGCGGAACCGGCATTGCCGCTATTACGCGGCTTTCCTTCGCCGGAAGGAGGAAGCCTTTTCGGGGCCGGGGCGGAAGGCAGCCTTGGAGGAGGTCGGCGAGGAGATAGACAACATCAGGGCGGGGTGGAGGTGGGCCATTGCCCACGGGCACCTCGAGATGATCACCGATTTTTCAGAGGGGCTTTTCACCTTCTACGACTGGCGCGGCTGGTTCCAAGAGGGCAGCGAGGTCTTTGGGGATGCAGCGGATCAATGGCGAGCAGCCCCGGAAGAGGCGGACTCCCCCAAGCGGAGGCTCGTCCTGGGGAAGGTGTTGGCACGGCGAGGATGGTTCCTCTTCCGGCTCGGAGCCTACGCGCAAGCCAGGGAAGCGCTGCTGGAGAGCCTTTCCCTATTGCGCCCCCTTGGCGATCCCGCTCAAAAGGACGCCGCTTTCTGCTTGAATGCCCTGGGCGTCATTGCCGGCACGCTGGGGGAATACGAAGAAGCCGAGGAGCACCTTCGGAAAAGCGTGGCGATGTACAGGGAGGTGGGCTTCGAGAAGGGCGTGGCCTATGGGCTCAACAATTTGGGCATTGTCGCCCGAATTCGAGGGGAATATGAACGGGCGTGGCGGTTCAGCCGGGAAGGTTTGACCATCTTCCAGGACATCGGGCATCTGCCGGGGGCGGCAAGCGCTCTTGCCAATCTGGGCCTCATCGCTCGGGCGCGGGGAGAATACGAGCGGGCGGAACACCTGTGCAAAGAGGGCCTCGCGGTTTTCCGCAGGCTCGACGACCGGGTGGGCATCGTCCTTTCCCTCGGCAACCTAGGGCTGGTGGCCTACGACTTGGGAAAGTACCAAGAGGCGAAGCGATACTACCACGAGAGCCTGATCATCCGCCGGGAGATGGGGGATCGGCTGGGAGTGGCCATCTCCCTCGACAACCTGGCCAATGCTGCGCGGGCCCTGGGAGAGTATCGGGAAGCGAGGGAGTACTTCTGCCGGGCTCTGAACGGGGCCAGAGAGATCGGTGCCCTGCCCCTGGCTCTGGAGGTTATGGTGGGGATGGCCGACCTGCTGTTGGAGCAAGACGAGCCCGAACAGGCCCTGGCCCTCGTCGCCTTCGTCCTGCAACATCCGGCCAGCGAGGAGTTGACCAAGAAACGGGGAGAACAGTTGCTGGCCCAGCTCACCCCCCGGTTGCCCGATCACATCGTCGCAGCAGCCCGCCAGGAAGCCGAGGCGAAGACCTTTGAGGAAGTGGCGGACGAATTCTGGAAGTTCGCCTCGCCGCTGCTGTGCTGATGCAGAGACAGGGTCGCTCCGACGGCGCTGCACTTCGGCCGACGAACCGGGTGCCCTGTCGCCCTCGCCTACACGCTCATCGCAGCAGGTCCCCTATAAGTCGCCGGGTTTCTCCTTCAAAGAATCGTTTGACCTCCGCCCAGTCGAGAGGGGTGAGCATATTGGGCATCGGGTCCGACTCCGCGTCCTCAAAGTAGGCGAGAGCGCGTAGCAGGTGGTACGAGGGGTAGGTGATATTGGGGAATTTCTCTGGCATGCGCCGCAGAAGCTCATCCAGCGTGTACCCACTTTGGCAAATTTGGTATAAGTCCACAAAGTCTCGCTTCCGCCCCCGTTGGCCGATGGCGGCCAGCTTCATGAGGGCCAGGTCGAGCACGCCTGCAACCCGTATCCCCCATAGGTCGTGAAAGCTGCCCAGGAGAGGGTAAGGATAGGCGAAGAAGCTGAGAAGCGTGTCGTCCAAAGTGGCGTTCAACGTCCCTCGCTTCTGTTGCCGGATGGTTACGTGGCCTGCTTCCCGAAGGTCCCGGAGCAGGGGCTCCACTTCATACGCCTCTTGGGCGGTGAAGAAATCCAGGTCTACCGAGATGCGATGGCCCAGGTGCAGGGCTATCGCGCTGCCTCCGGCCAAGTAGAAAGGAGCGATGGCGGGCAATCGGCCCAATCGCCTCAGAAGCTCTTGGACGTGGTGCGGAAGTGCCTGGAGAAACATCGGATCTCCTCCCGGGGGATGTCCAGTACCAAAGCCCACAAATTGGCCGTGTTGGGGGAGATGGCCCTGCTCCGGCGCACCACATCGGCGATGGCGGACGGGCCGATGGTGTGCCATAACCACCGAATCGCCTCATCGTTCCCATACTCCAGCACCCGTTCGATGACGTACTGTTCATAGCCTGGTAGGCGGAGGCGGTCGAAATCGGTATCCCAGAAGAGGGGGCGGAGAAATTCGGGCAGGGGAACGTCCACGTCGTTCATTGTCTCACCGTCTCCCTTTCGTGGCCGGCCGAGAGATCGCAACTCATTGCTGATTATAGCATCGCTGGGAGAGAAGGGCAACGGCACGGAGCACCGGAAAATCCGTTGGCGGGAAGAAGCATTGGGTTGACTGCCGTAGATTCCCGAAGTCCAGCAGGCTTCGGGAGTCTTGACTCAGGAGTTATTCGCGCCAACGAAAATCCCGCGTCCGGTCACTCCCCTGTCACACCCGGCTGCTATAAAGGTCTCAAGAACCGAACCGACTGGGGGCGTCTCCCAGGAGGACCGGCATACAAAAGGAGCAAGAGAGATCATGGCAAAGAAAACGAAGTCCTGTTTGGCCCTTGGCCTCTGCCTGGCGCTCGTACTGGCCGGCTCCGTCTACGCCGGGGGCAAGCTTCTCGGCACGAACGTTCAGGTCACCGATAGCGGCCTGGGGGAGTTCGGCGAGGCGCAGCACGCCGACGTGGCCGCCACGGGCCATCATGCCGTCTATGCCGTCTGGGAGGACAACCGGGACGCCCCCAGCGACCCCGTCTTCCACGCCATCTACCTGGCCAAATCCACCGACGGCGGCGCTTCTTGGGGAACCAACGTGCACGTCAGCGATCCCAACTGGGAAGGGCAGGGCCTGTCCGACCCGGCGGTGGCCGTCGGGCCGGAGGGGAATGTCTACATCGTCTGGTACTTGGGCAACTGCTACTACTCCTGGTCCGATCCGGCGGTGTGCGGCGGGGCGGACCGGGAGAACGACGTCCACATCGCCCGCTCGACCGACGGCGGTGCGACCTTCCAGGAGGGCTGGCTGTGGGACGGCAACGATGACGGCGTCTTCAACAGCATCGCCCCGGCCCTGGCGGTGGACGCCGTCAACGGCGGCCTGTACGCCATGCTCCACAACTACGTCAGCAGCGGCTACAACATCTACCTGATGGGCTCGACCAACCAGGGCGATAACTGGTGGCAGGTGCAGGTCAACGACCAGGCCCAGAGCGGGCGCGACCCCGGCACCGAAGGCCCCCAGATGAGCGTCGCCGCCCGCAACGGCGTGGTCTGCGCCGCCTGGGAGGACAGCCGGGGCAGCAACGCCATCTACGGAGCTTGCTCCACCGACCAGGGGAAGACCTTCGGGGCCAACTTCGCCCTTTCAGGCAGCAATGCCACTTACCCCCGCCTGGCCTTCGCCCCCGACGGGGCGCTCTACGCCGCCTACCAGCGGGGCGGTCAGGTCTACGTCCGGCGCTCGACGGACAACGGCGCCTCGTGGAGCAGCCCGGTGCAGGTCTCCTCCATCCCCAGTGGCGACGAACTGGGCCGCTGGGACCTGGCCGTGGACGGCAACGGTACGGTCGCTGTGCTCTGGGCCGAGGGAGTGTGGGGCACCTATGGGGCCAGCGACCTTTACCTCTCCACTTCCATAGACGACGGGCAGACCTTCGTCGCCCTCCCGGTGGAGGACGCCGGCGAGACCTACTCCCAGTACAGCCCGGCGCTGACCGCCTACGGCAGCGGCGACGACGCCCGCGCGGTGATGGTCTGGACCGACGATCGGAACACCCAGGACCAGGTCTGGGCCGCCCGCGCCGAGCTGGACGCCACCCCGCCCACGGCTCCTTCCAACCTGCGGGCCACCCCCGGTGACACGGTGGTGGATTTGACGTGGGACCCGGCCACCGACCGTAACGGCATCAGCGGCTACTACGTTCTCCGCGCCGCGACCTCTGGCGGCCCGTACACGGTGCTGAACCCTCTGCCCATCACCGACACCTCCTACCGTGATGTCGGGCTGGACAGCACGACCTACTACTACAGAGTCTACGCCGTGGACGGCACGGGCAACGTCGGGCCGACTTCCAACGAGGTGAGCGCGGCGGCGACGGTGGGCACCGACCTGCCGTTGAACGGGACCCTGGCCTACGAGTCGGGGGGCGACGTGCGCCTGCGCGACCTGCCTTCCCTGGGCAACGAGCGCATCCTGGGCCAGGGCTGGGCGCCCCTCTTCGGCCCCAACGGTCAGCGGGTCTACTACCGCTCCGGCCCCACCGTCGGCGGCTCCATCGTCTCCCGCAAGACGGACGGCAGCGACCTGCAGACCTACTTCTCCCACGACAAGCTCTACGGGGCCTTTGACATCGCCCGCGACGACACCGCCTACTTCGCCTGGATTCAAGAGCAGCAGTACACCCAGTACAACCCCTACGAGTACTGGGACACCTACGAGCCCCACTACGGCACGAGCGGGGGCAGCCTCTACGTGGACAGCCACGAGTTCGCCGAGAGCCCCACCCTCTCCGCCGGGCGGGCCTGGCTGGCCTACACCAGCCTGGGCTACCACGCGCCCAACGTGTCCGCCGCGCAGTACGACCACGTGGCCCTCTGCCTGGCCGACCTGGGCAGCAACACCCGCGTAGCCCTCTACCAGGACACCAATTACCAGGACCCGGCCTTCGCTCCCTCCGGGAGCACGTTGGCCTTTGCCGCCGACTGGAGCGGCCAGTACGAGATCTGGAAGGCGACGGTGGGCAGCGACGGCAGCCTCTCGGACGTGACCCAACTGACGCGCGGGGCCGACGGCCTCTGGTCGCGGGCGCCGGCCTGGTCCTCCGATGGCAACTGGCTCGTCTTTCACCGGGACGTGAACGCCAGCCCGACGGTGACCGACACGCGGTTGTTCGTCGTCCGGGCCGACGGGGCATCGCTGCGGGCCTTGAACGTCGCCGGCGAGGAGCCGGCCTGGCACGGCGGGGGGCCGGCCCCGGCCGATCATTGGGTGTACTTGCCCTTGGTGCAACGGAGATGAACGGGGGGCCACGGAAGGGGCCCTGGACTCACGGCGGAGAGGTTGGGGGCGCGGAGAGAAAGGGGAGACAGGAGGGAAGGATGCTGCGCAGAATGAGGTTGTGGATCGCCTTGTTGGGAGTGTTCTCCCTCTTCCTTGTCGGCTCGGCCCACGCCGGGAGCAGGCTCCTCGGCAACAACGTCCAGGTCACCGACGACGCCTTCAACCAGACCGAGTTCGGCGAGGCCAACCGGCCCGACGTAGCCGTCAACGGCTACAAGGTGTACGCCGTGTGGGAGGACAGCCGGGACGACCCCTTGGGTTCCGCCGCCGAAATCTACTTCGCCCGCTCCACCGACGGCGGGGCCACCTGGAGCGCCAACGTCAACCTCAGCCAGGACGTCGTGGACGGCATCGAATATCCGGCCATCGCCGCCGATGCCACCGGCTGGGTGTACGTCATCTGGGCCAGTTACCTCCCCCCCGACCCGGCCGAGTACGCCGTGTATATGACCCGCAGCAACAACCACGGCCAGACCTTCGAGACCCCCTGGATGCTGGGGTATCACACCGCCGAGTACTACTCTTTCGACCCCGAGATCGCCGCCGAGCCGAGCGGAGGCTATGTCTACGTGGTCATCAATGCCCCCTGGACGAGTGATACTTACACCGTCTATGTGGCCCGTTCCGAGGATTATGGCGAGAGCTGGCCTGGAGGCTGGCAGCAGGTCAACGACGTGAACGGCGCCGGGGTCAGCGATGAGAGTTTCTACGGGCCGCAGATGAGCATCGTCGCCAGCGACGCCATCGTCTGCGTGGCCTGGGAGGATGGGCGGGACGGCGGAATGCGCATCTACGGCGACTGCTCCACCGACCACGGGGCCCACTGGGGCACCGATTTCGCCATCTCCCCTTCGGGCGTCACGGCTTCCCATCCCCATCTAGCCCTGGCCCCCGACGGTGCCCTCTACGCCGCCTACCAGGTGGATGACACCATCTACGTTCGCCGCTCCACGAACAACGGGACCTCCTGGAGCAGCCCTGTGCAGGTCGCCACCGACATAACCGAAGGCCCGCCTCCCCTGCACCTGAACTGGGATATGGCCGTGGATGGTAACGGCACCGTCGCCATCGTGTGGATGTCGGAGAAGAGTTACATCACCGGGGATCAGAACATCAACCTCTCCACCTCCATTGACGACGGCCAGAGCTTCACCACCTTGTCCGGCATCCAGGATTTCGACGGCGGCCACGAGCAACCGGCCATCGCCGCCGCCGGCAGCGGCGACTACGCCCGCGCCTACCTGGTCTGGGACGTGGACAGCGCCGACAACGACCAGATCTGGTCGGTCCGGGCCGAGCTGGACGCCACCCCGCCCACGACTCCTTCCAACCTGCGGGCCACCCCCGGCGACACGGTGGTGGACCTCACCTGGGATCCGGCCACCGACCGCAACGGCATCGGCGGTTACTACGTCCTCCGGGCCACCCAGAGCGGTGGGCCCTACACCGTGATCAACCCCTTCATCATCACCGACACCTCCTACCGGGACGTGGGTCTGAGCAGCGGCACCTACTACTACAAAGTCTACGCCGTGGACGGCACGGGCAACGTCGGCTCCACCTCGAACGAGGTGAGCGCGGCCGTCACCGCCGGAAGCGATCTGCCCCTCAACGGCACCCTGGCCTACTACTCCGGCGGCGACGTCCGCCTCAACGACCTGCCGGGCCTGAGCAACGAACGCACCCTGGCGCAGGGGGAGTCGCCCCACTTCTCCTCCGACGGGAGCCGGGTCTACTACTACAGCAGCGGCGCCATCCTCTCCCGGTCCACCGGCGGCGGCAGCGCCCAGACCCATTACACCGATGCCAACCTGACGAGCTGGTTCGATCTGCCTGATGACACCAGTTACTTTGCCCGGATAGAGCAGCAGTTCTACGCCGGCATCAACCCCGGTGAGATGTGCTATGCCTGGGAGCCCCGTTACGGGCCGTTCAGCGGGAGCGACATCTACGTGGCCAGCCAGACGATGGCCCAAAGTGTGACGCTTTCACCGGACCGGCGGTGGCTGGCCTACACCACCGTTGGCTGGTGTACCGGCCCGTCGCAGGGGCAATACACCGTCAGCAGGCTCTGCCTGGTCAACCTGAGCACCCAGGAGAAAACCTGCACCGAGGACCTCCACAACTACCAGGACCCGGACTTCGCTCCCTCCGGCGGATGGCTGGTCTTCGCTGCCGACTTCAGCGGACGGTACGAAATCTGGAAGGCCCAGGTGCAGAGCGACGGGAGCCTGACCGACCTGACCCAGCTCACCCGCAGCGACGACAAGTGGTCCCTGCAACCGGCCTGGTCCTCCGACGGCAACTGGGTGGTCTTCGTCCGGGGCACCCCCGCCGGCGACGATGTGAGGCTGCCGGACCTCCAGAACCCACGACTCTACGCCGTGCGGGCCAATGGTGCTTCCCTGCGGGCGCTGAACGTCGCCGGCGAGGAGCCGGCCTGGACCGGTGGCGGGCCGGCAGGGGGAGGGAGTCACCGGGTCTACCTCCCGCTGGTGGTGAGGCCATAGTAGGGCGGATTCCCGAGATGTGGGTAATCACCAGATTCATCCCCGGTGATTACCCATATCTTTGGAGATAGGGAGACCGGCCGTCCGCGAATGGGGCACGAATGCACGAATTAAGGACTGCCTTATTCGTGCATTCGCGAGAAATTCGTGGACGGCCTGCTACGGACCACTCTCTCGCTCGCTTGTGGGTAATCACCAGATTCATCCCCATTGACCGGGATGGGCCGCTATGCTATACTGCTGAAAACTCGGTCCCTCCCGCAGGTCACCGGTCGAGGGCGTTTTCAGCCCCGATGGGCTATTTGAAGCACGGTTTCGCGTCGGAAACGCGCTTAACCTGCGGGAGGGTGACAGTTACCAGGTGAGGTGGGGAGGAAGCACTATGGCCTCGGGGTACACCATCACCCAGGTGAAGGTACGCAACGGCCGGTTCACCATCCCGGCCTCCATCCGGCGGCGCTACGGCATCGAGCCCGGCTCCCAGGTCACCTTCGTGGGATTGGGGGACAGCATCTACCTGCTTCCCCCCATCCCGGAGGAGGTGCTGCGCCGATGGCAGTCCCTGGAGGGCGAGGAAGCGGTGCGGATGGCCCGCCGGATCGTCGAGACCTACCGCTGGGAGGCGAGCACACCTGCTCCCCCCGGTGAGGAGGTCGAGGCGATGGACAGGGGCGCTCCTGCTGAGGAGTATGCCTTCGTTGCCCTGGCGACCGTCTCCCGCCGGGGGCAGGTCGTGATCCCTGCCCCCCTGCGGGTGCGGATGAACGGGCGTTTGAAGGACAGGATCGGCGTTGCCGATGCCGATGGAACCATCTACCTTTTCTCTCCGCTCCGTGACCCCATACGTGAGGCGCGGGGGATGTTTGCAGGGGAACCCAATCTGCTCGTCCTGCTTTTGGAAGAGCGGGCTAGGGAGCGGGGACGGTGAGTCCATCGAGGTACGTGTTGGATACCTATGCGCTCTTTTCGTTCTTCGGCAACAACCCCGGTGCCGATGATGTGGCCCGATTGCTGCTGGCGGCTCAGGAACGCCGGGCGGAGCTTTACATTAGCGAGATCAGCCTGGGTGAGATGGTCTACATCATCGAGCGGCGTGATGGCCGGGTTGTGGCGATGAGGAGCCTGGCGGTGGTGGGCCAACTTCCCCTGCAGCGGTGTGAGGCCACCTGGCCTCGCATCTTGGCGGCTGCCCACGTCAAGGCCCACCATCCCATCTCCTATGCCGATGCCTTTGCCGTGGCACTGGCCCGGGAGATGGAGGCGGCCGTGGTGACCGGCGACCCGGAGTTTGAGCGGGTGGAGCGGTTGGTGGAGGTGCTCTGGCTCCCCAGGAAGGGGTGAGCGTGGGGAGGGAGGTATGGAGCATCGGCGTTTTGTGGATCCGGTCGCTCTTCTTCGCATAGCCACCATCGTCGGAAGGAGGGTGAGGAAGGCCGCGGGATGGCCGACGGGAACTCTCGGCCTGGCCGTCACCTCGCTGCCCTGGAAACTTGGGCTCCCGGTGGCCGTTGCCCTCGTCCTGATGGGGGCCGTGGTCGCTCTGTTGGGCGGGGCTTCCCCGGCTCGGCCGGCCGGGGCCAACCCCGCCGTCCTCTACGTCCATCCCACCTGCGCCGGCGCGCCATCCCCCTGCTACACCACCCTCCAGGCTGCTGTAGACGCTGCCTCCCCCGGCGACGAGGTCCGCATCGCCCAGGGGACCTACACCGGCGTACAGCAGCGCAACGGCATCACCCAGGTGGTCTACCTCGCCAAGAGCCTGACCCTGCTGGGCGGCTGGAACGGCGATTTCTCCGCCCGTGATCCAGCAGCCTATCCTGCCACCGTGGACGCCCAGGGGCTGGGCCGGGCGGCGGTGGTCTCCGGCCCGGTGACGGTGACCCTCGACGGGCTGCGCCTCACCGGTGGGGATGCTCAGGGGCTGGGTGGGGGCGGACCGCTCGGCACCTACGACGCCGGCGGCGGCCTCTTCGTCCTCACCGCCACCGTCACCCTCAGCGGTGCCCAGGTGTACGGCAACGTCGCGCCTTCCTGGGGCGAAGGGGGCGGCATCGCCGTCGAGGGCGGGAACCTGACCCTCGTCGGAGGAGCGGTCTACAGCAACACCGCCTGGCAGGGCGGCGGGCTGGCCCTTCGGAAGGGGGAGGCGCACCTGACCGGAACCCGCTTCTACAGCAACGTGGCCCCCGTGGTCAACAACTTCGGGGGCCAGGGCGGAGGGGTCTACATTTACGACGGCACCCTCACCGGCGCTACGGTGGAAATCCGCCACAACGAGGGCACTTGGGGCGGTGGTCTGAGCGCCGACTCCGCCCAGGTCGCCTTGGACGATGCCCAGGTCCATCACAACCGGGCGGTCGCCGGGGGCGGCCTCTACGCCAACTCCAGCGCCCTGACCTTGACCGGAGGGGCAGTGTTCAGCAACACGGCCTTTCACGCCACCACCCCCTCGGCGGCGGACGGCGGGGGCCTCTGGGTGCAGGGCGGTGGAGCGACCCTCCACGGCGTTGAGGTCCACCACAACGTCGCCTCCTCGGAGGGAGGCGGCCTGTATTGCCAGGGAGGATGCACGGTGGAGGGAAGCGAGGTCCACCACAACCGGGCCGAGCGGGGTGGGGGAGCCTATCTGACCGGCGCCTCCCTCACCGACAATCGTTTCGCTGCCAACACCGCCGGGGAGGGCGGGGCGATCTACGCTGCCTCGCTCACGGGCCTCCAGGAGGCCAACCGCATCGTCGGCAACACCGCCGGAAGGCGGGGCGGGGGCCTCGCCTTGGAGCAGTGCGGTGCGGTCTGGCAGAACACCCTCATCGCCGACAATGCCCTCACCGAAACGGTCGGGCAGGGGGCGGGGGTCTGGCTGGCCGGGTTCTACGAGGGCGGGCTTGTGCGTGTTTCTTCCCGCTTCCTCCACACGACGCTGGCAGACAACGCCGGCGGCGATGGCTCCGGCATCCTGGTCACCGGCACCGCCGGGTATGCCGGGCAAGCCTGGTTCACCAACACCATCGTCGCCGGGCACACCGACGGGCCGGGGGTCTGGGTGGCGGCGGGAAGCGCCATCACGCTGGAGGCGACCCTCTGGCACGCCAACGACCGCGACGTCGGCGGGCCGGGGAGCGTCGTCACCGGTACCGTCAACCTCCACGCCGATCCCCAATTCACCGATCCCGGCGCGGAGGATTATCACCTGACCTACGGCTCTCCGGCCCGGGATGCGGGCGTGGAGGCGGGGGTGACCACCGATGTGGACGGCGAGCGCCGTCCCGTGGGCGCAGCCCCCGACCTGGGGGCCGACGAGTACCCCTACGGCCTTTCCCTCACGCCGGCGGCGGCCGGCGCCACGGTGGACCCCGGCGGGGTTCACGTCTACCAGCACACCCTCCAGAACGGCGGTGGTACCACCGACACCTACACCCTCACCCTTGCCAGCAGCCGAGGGTGGACCTCCCTGGTCGGTTCGTCGGTGGTCACCCTGGGGCCGGGAAGCAGCGCCAACGTGCTCCTATTGGCCCAGGTGCCCGCCGACGCCCCCGGCCTGGCGCAGGATGTGGCCCGGCTCAAAGCCGTCTCCTGGGGTGATCCCGCCGTCTCGGCCACGGCGGTGGACACGACGACGGCCTCCTGCACCGCGCCCTCCGGGGCCGACTTCACCTGGTCACCCTCGCAGCCGCAGACGGGCCAGACGGTGCACTTCACCGCCACCGTCGCCGCCGGGTCGTCGCCGATGACCTACACCTGGGCCTTTGGCGACGGGGGGGTCGGTCAGGGGCCGGCGGTGGTCCATACCTACGTCCATAGCGGCACCTACGCCGTCCGGCTCACCGTCGCCAACCTCTGTGGACAGACGGTTGCCGAGCATCCCGTTACCGTGACCGGGGAGTCCTTCAAGCCTCAGTACGGGGTGACGCTGACCCCGACCTCCCAGGCGAAGTCGGCTCTCCCCGGCGAGGCGGTGGTCTACACCCACACGCTGCGCAACACCGGCAACACGGCCGACACCTACACCGTCACGGTGAGCAGCACCCGGGGCTGGGCCGCCCTGAAGAGCGCCGGGGTGGTCAACCTGGCCCCCGGGGCCGCCGCCGTGGTCACGGTGGAGGCTTCCGTGCCGGCCACGGCCCCGGTGGGGACGGAGGACGTGGCGGCGGTGCGAGCCACCTCCTGGGCTGACCCGACGGTCCAGGTCCAGGCGGTGGATACGACGCTGGCCGGCGGCCAGAAGGTCTACTTGCCCTTGGTACTGCGGGACCGCTGAGAGGGCAGGGGGCAAGGGGCAGGGGGCAAGGCCCAAGGACCGAGGACCGAGGGCTGAGGGCTGAGGATGGAGCAGGTCGCCTTTTCGCCGGACGGCTCCCTCTTGGCCGTGGCCACTTCCATCGGCGTCTACCTGTACGATGCCGAAACGCTGGATATGGTGCGTTTCATCGAGACGGAGGAGTGGGTCAGGAGCGTCGCCTTCTCCCCCGACGGCCTGATCCTGGCCGTGGGCCTGGAGGACGGCACGGTACGGTTGTGGCAGACGACCGATGGATCGCCGAT
>Ga0256830_1000203_pt1 | contig 52380 bp, 45 predicted proteins | sample 128326metaG_FD_190537 | JGI IMG/M metagenome (GOLD analysis project Ga0256830, IMG submission 190537) | Hydrothermal vent microbial communities from Lau Basin, Pacific Ocean - 128-326 | ecosystem: Environmental > Aquatic > Marine > Hydrothermal vents | place: Pacific Ocean: Lau Basin | collected... | reverse complement strand
GAGCAAATCAGAACGCATATAATCAATCGAATTGGCCACAACCAGATTCATGTTTTCAACGATGTGCTGAATTTCAATATCATCCATTCCACGATCAAGCCCGTCACGCAATAATGCCGCAACAATAGGAGACTGTTCTACCATCGTTACCACACAACCCAAGGTTGCGATAACAAAGGCGTCTTTCGCCAATCCCGCAGTTGCGTCCAGCACTGTGGTTTGAGCCAACTCGGCATTATTTTTTTTATTTAGCCCAATTGCCTTAGCCAGGGCCTGATTTTTTCCACCACCTTGTTCACGCCGATGCGTTGATGCACCGGAAGAAAAATTGACATTAATGGAAACCTGTTGCGGCATTCGCAAATTTGTAAGACTTAACCGGCGCTCTCGCAACGACAAATAAAAATCTATCTCTGCGGAAATCTCTCCTACAAGGGGCAGTTTCAGTTGTTCGGCAACAGTATGTAAAAACGGGTCATTTTCCAGCGAATACACAACGATTTTATTCATAATTCAAGTTATTGATATATCATCTATTTTTATGAAGATGAAAAGCAGGCTTAAGTAAGGGGGCATTAACGCCGATTTCCGGTTTAACAATTGCAAAACTTCTAACATCATTCACAGTCTAATACAACAGGCCAGAGAAATTATTATGAGATACAAACATTCACAATCTTTGCTCGCAAAGCTGCGTCAAAACAGTTTTATCTTTTTTTGTGCGGCAGCACTACTGATTGCCACTGGCAATGTGGCTGAAGCGGCCAAAAAGAAAATTCATGGCAACCTAAACAAGGGCGTATTTCTTGTTGCAACGGATAATCTAAACGGGCATTCATTAAGCAAATCCGTTATTTTTATTACTCAACACGATTCTTCCGGCAGCTCCGGATTTATCGTCAACCGGCCGACCAATTTAACCGTGAACGAGGCTTTCCCCAATATTCACGCCAGCAACACCACAAATAACACCTTATATTTTGGCGGCCCATTGCATTCCCAATATTTGTTCATTTTGACACAAACAGAGGAAACGAAAGGTTTGTACCGCGTTAATCGTCAAGTTTATTTTGGCACCGGCCCGGAAATGAAGTCCCGCCTTCATTCGGAAACCCGTGATATAATTCGTACCTTTGCCGGCTTTATGAGCTGGGGCCCAGGACAGCTGGAAGACGAATTAAGCGCTGGAGACTGGATATTAGCGCCAGGTAATACTAAACAATTATTTGATGATGACACCAGTGATATGTGGCAAACATTGTACCGCCTATGGGCTGGCAGCTGGACATAAACTTATTCAACAGGCTTCTTTTTTCTACCGTGACTTTTTATCGTATCACGGAGTTTAGTGTATCCTGCTATACTGCCTTTTTCGTCATCTCCAAAAATAAAACGTATCAGATAGTAAGACAGTACAAAAATGCACAGAGAGTTTATTTTACATTTGCTTGATGAATACTCGACTACTGATGAAGCCGAGCAGCAAATGCATCAGGATACAATCTACTTTATTAAAGAAAATAAAAACTGTTTCGAGCGAACGATTGCTGGCAACGGGGCCAGCAAGGGGCATATCACCGGCTCCGCATGGCTGGTTGACAACTCACGCAGTCATGTTTTTTTTACACATCACAAAAAACTCAAACGCTGGTTTCAGCCCGGTGGGCATTCTGACGGCGATGCAAATACATTGGCGGTTTCTTTACGTGAAGCCAGCGAAGAATCCGGCATTGAAGATATTTTTATCCAACCGGTACATAACGCCATTTTTGATATTGACGTACATGTCATTCCGGCCAATAAAAAAGAAGCTGAGCACCGGCATTATGATATTCGATTTTTACTGGAAACAGACATAAACCACCCACTCAAAATCAGCGATGAATCAAACCAGATAGCCTGGATCCCAGTGGAAAATATTGCAAATTACACGCAAGAAGCGTCCATCATGCGAATGATTAAAAAAATGCAGGAATTACAATAAGGAAAATTTACTGACCTGCAATCATCATTTCTTCAAGCAATATGGAGCCGGTTCGCGTTGCGTAACGTAAATCGATGTCATTTCCAACAGCAACAATTTGTCGAAACATATTTTTCAAATTACCGGCAATCGTGATTTCTTCAACCGGGTATTGGATTTTTCCATTTTCCACCCAAAAGCCACTGGCACCTCGTGAATAATCTCCTGTCACCGTATTTATACCCTGGCCCATTAACTCGGTAACAAACAAGCCTTGGTGCATTTCCTTTAGCATTGCATTGAAATTGTTTTTTCCGGGTTCAACATGGAGGTTATGCACACCGCCAGCATTACCAGTGGTTTTCATTTTTAGCTTCCGGGCGGAATAAGAATTTAATACATAGGTTTGCAACCTACCCGCATCCACTATATTTCGCGATGATGTTTTTACGCCTTCTGCGTCAAAAGGCACACTGCCCAATGCGCCAATCATATGAGGTTGCTCATATATGTGCATCCACTCCGGAAAAATAACCGTGTCAAGCGCATCAAGCAAAAAAGATGCATTTCGATATATCGCATTGCCATTAATGGCTGAAATAAAATGAGCCATCAAACCCGCTGACATGGCTGGTGAAAATAATACGGGATACTTAGCTGTGGGAATTTGCCGGGCATTCAAGCGGGCAAGTGCGCGTTTGGCAGCTATGCGGCCTACCTTTTGGGGTGTTTCCAAAAACTCGGCATCTCTTGAGATGGTGTACCAGCTATCCCGTTGCATTCGGCCATTTTCAGAAGCAATAACCGAACAACTCAAACTGTGTGTTGATGACGGATAACAACCGACAAACCCATGACTGTTGCCATAAAGTCGCATTGATTGATGGCTTGATAAAGTCACGCCCTCCGAGTTTGTGATTCGTTTGTCACATTTTAATGCGGCAACCTCACATGCCAATGCAAGATCGCTGGCTGTATTCACTTTCAGTTTCCACGGGTGATATAAATCCAGATCAGGATAATCCCAGGCCAGATCCTCGGATAGGGGCAAACCTGAAAATTCATCTTTTGATGTGAAGCGGGCTATCTCCAGTGCAACACACACCGCCTCTTTAATGGCTTTGGTACTAAAATCAGAGGTGCTTGCCGAACCCTTACACTGTTCCAGATAAACCGTGATTACCATAGTTTTGTTCTGGTCGTATTCAAGTGTTTCAATCTCATGATTTCTCACAGCCACAGACAGACCAGCACTTTCTGACAAACTCACTTCTGCCTCGTGAGCACCCAATCTTTTTGCCGCCTTTAACGCCACATCAATACAAGCTTCGTAGTCAGATTGTTTTTTTTTCATTTTCAAATCAATATCACTTGGCCCGCAACTCATTTTTCAATAGCACACTCAACCAGCACTGGTGCCGCCCACCGTCAGTTCATCCACTTTCAATGTGGGCTGCCCAACACCAACAGGCACACTTTGCCCTTCTTTACCACAGGTGCCCACACCCTGGTCAAGCGCAAGATCATTACCCACCATGCTCACTTTAGTAAGTACATCTGAACCACTGCCAATCAATGTAGCACCACGTACTGGCCGTGTGATTTTTCCATTTTCAATCAAATACGCTTCGCTGGCGGAAAAAACAAATTTACCGGATGTGATATCAACTTGCCCACCGGCAAAATTAACTGCGTACAAGCCTTTTTTTACCGATTTAATAATGTCCTGTGGATCGGCCTCACCGGCGAGCATATACGTATTGGTCATTCGAGGCATTGGCAAATGCGCATAGGATTGGCGCCTGCCATTGCCTGTAGATTGTAAGCCCATGAGTTTTGCATTAAGTTTATCCTGCATATAGGCCTTGAGAATGCCATTCTCAATAAGCGTGGTACATTGTGTTGGCGTTCCCTCATCATCAATATTCAAGGAGCCACGTCGCTGCAACAATGTACCATCATCCACAATCGTACAAACATCTGAAGCGACTCTTTCGCCAAGACGACCGGAAAATACCGAACTGCCTTTGCGATTAAAGTCTCCTTCAAGTCCGTGACCAACCGCCTCGTGCAATAAAACGCCCGGCCACCCCGAACCTAACACTACCGGCATCACTCCTGCGGGCGCATCTACCGCATCGAGCTTGATTATTGCCTGACGTACGGCTTCTTTTGCATAGGCAACAGCGCGCTCTTGTTCAAGAAAAAAACCATAACCAAGCCGCGCACCACCACCCGATGTACCTTGTTCCCGCCGACCATTTTGTTCAACCAGCACAGTGACATTTAGTCTCACCAATGGCCGACTATCGCTGGCAAACGTGCCGTCGGATGCGGCAACCAATATTTCATCATCGACGCCATTTAAATCAACCATTACCTGAGTAACGCGAGGGTCTGCATTTCTTGCCACCTGATCAAGCATTTTTAACAAGTGAGTCTTTTCTTCAGATGACAAGCTGTTTGTGACATCTAAATTTTCATACAATGAGTGTGTTTTTGCAGATGAGGGGACGAGTATTTTAGCGGCTGTTTTTTGTTGCTGGCTTTGTCTACCGATAGCTTTAACCGCTTTCGCCACATTTTTTATTGCCAATAAAGATATATCATCCGCATAGGCGAAACCGGTTTTCTCCTGACTGACAGCGCGGACACCAACGCCACAATTAATTTTATAATTTGCTTGCTTGACAATACCGTCTTCCAGTCTCCAGGATTCTGAACGACTGTGTTGAAAATATAAATCAGCGTAGTCAATACCTCGCCAAGACATCAAGCCAGATAAGATTTTGTTCAACTCACTGGCATCAAGATTTGCTTTCGATAAAATTTTACTTTTATCCGGCATTGCAGACCTTATAGTTTGCGGTGTTCAATTGCAGGAAAATTACGGCGCGTACTGGCCAATCGTTCTTCATCAAGTTCCGCCAGAACAAAACCGGAGCCCTGTGGCAAACGATCAAGAATAGCACCCCAAGGACCAACGATCATGCTATTCCCATGAGTTTCGCGACCACTTACATGATATCCACCCTGGGCAGCAGCAATAATAAAAGAGAGATTCTCAATAGCACGAGCACGCACTATGGTTTCCCAGTGGGCACGGCCGGTAATTGCAGTAAATGCAGAAGGTACCACAAAAATCTCAGCGCCCTTGTCAAGCATGGCACGAAACAGTTCAGGAAAACGCAAGTCATAGCAAATTGCTATTCCGAGTTTGCCGAACGGAGAATCAATAACAACCACCTCGTCACCCGGCTCAATGGTCTTTGACTCGGTATAATGCTCATCCGTATCAACCAGCGCCACATCAAACAAATGAATTTTATCGTAGCGCGCAACCCGTTGCCCCTCGTTATTGTAAACAATACAGGCAGCCCTTACTTTTTCTCCACCATCAGCCAAAATGGGCACTGTACCACCAACAAGCCATACGTGATTACTTTTTGCCTGTTCAGACAGAAAGTCCTGAATTTTACCTTGGCCATCAGATTCTGCGATTTTTACATTATCGATATCATTGTTTGCCATAAAAGCGAAGTTTTCAGGTAAAACAATTAACTCTGCCCCTGCTTTAGCGGCGGCATTAATACTGCGCGCAGCTTCATTCAAGTTAGCATCAATATTTGGCCCAGATGCCATTTGTATTGCTGCAACACACTTCATGAATGTTTCTCCTTCAAACCTTTGTCTCAAATAAGCGGCCTATGCGAATAACGCGCGCAAATATGCCGTTTTGCTATAAAATCCAGCGATTACTTCAATAATCTTACAAATAATGCAAAAATCTCAAAAAATATTCATGTGATATTTCACAATGTTAGCGTGATTATACTCTGTTTTTTATTGATAAGTCGCTCCCCCTTACTAACCGAAAAGCGTTTATCAAGCCTGAAAGTGGTCAAGGTTTATGCCAGTAACAAATTATTCCAACCAAATCCCCGAGCCCAGACATCATGTTTTAAGCTGATGGCTAGCAGACTGCTAGAAAGGATGGTTATTCAAACAAATCTTCAAGCTGCTCACCCCTGTCCTCAAGATTTTTCACCACCGGGGTAATTTTCGGATCTTCCCATGCGCCTTTAATGGTGTATTGAACGGTCAACATATCATCAATTTGTTTCTCAAACAGTTTTTTCAATGCATATACCTGGGCCGCTAATAACGGGTTAACCAGTGGATTAGCAGCCAATGCCGCCAAGGTTGAAATACTGTCTCCCACCAGGCGACGATTAACCGTGACAAGCTGATCATAGTCTTCAGCAACCAGTCCAATTCTACCTGCCATGATAATATCAGCCGCCGGACCGTCGAGCCTCAAATTTGAGGTAAAGGCATTACCACCTTCAATTTGATACTGACCTTTAATCGAGTCAAAGTGCATTCCTTTTGAAAACACATCCCGAAAATCAAGCAACAATCTACGAGGCAAAAATAATCCCGCCATTTTTGCTGCACCTAGTTCAAAATCCAACAAACTCGTATCTTTAATATCAACATCCATGTTTCCCTCGGCAATCTGAAAACTGAAATCCGATGGATTGCCTGCCCAGTTTGCATTTATACGAATATCCCCCACCCCACCGCCAAACGCATCTTCAAAACCCCAGCTTGTAATCGTCTTTCCCAGATGAGACGTTTTTATCAAAATATCAAATTTTGATACTTGCTTGCCATTGAGTTCAAGCCAATCGCCCGTAGCAGAAATATCCGTGTATTCGGTTTTCATGGAAAACTGACTCAAGTGAAGCCCGTTTTCCACTCTTGTGGCAACGGCATTCAAAGTCCCAAAATTCCGTCTGTTTAGTACAAAAACAGTTGCCCTGGCTTTCACCTCGGGGAAATTCCGCGGATCCAAATGAACATGCTCCACTTTGTTCACGGCCTTGCTATCCAGATTATTTTTTTCTTCAGTTTTCGCATGGCCTTCACCTGCTGGCAACTCGATAACAAGTTTATCCATATTCATCACCAAAGGTGAGCTCGATAGCACAACGGGTATAAAAATTTCACCGGCAATATCATCACCGCTCAAATGAATCGACCACAACTGTGCACCTGAAGAAGCCTGTACAGCAGTTTTACCAAACCAGATACCAAATATTTCAAACTTGTCCAGCTCAACGTTAAAATATTGCGAGCCGCTGGCTCCGTCACTTTTCAACAAGGGAGTGTCCCCATCTTCAGGGAAAATAATAGGCTCCCATTGCGTCCATGAAAACCAGTCAAGGTGGCCAAGAAAACGATAGCCATTTTCACTGGGTAATTCTGCTTTCTTTTCAAAGCCAATTCCACCGCGCGTAATAATGGATACATCACCAGCTTCTGTAATTTCAAATATCCCATCCAGTTTGTTAGTTTGCACATTAAGAAATCGCTTTTCACCACTTAACTCAGCAGAAAGCTGGAATCTATCGGCCGTGCCAGCTTCTTTTGAAAGCGGATAAGGTAATAACAGTGCAATTTTTTCTAAATCTGCGTCCAGTGAAAGCGTGATTTTTTTCGACTTATCTTCCTCATATAAAAAAACCGGGACTGAAAGCGCTGCCTTCAAGGTTGTGACTCCAGATATGTAGTTGGCCCAATTAGCCTGATCAATAAAGTTTTCGAGCAAACCGGCGATCTGTCTTTCATTAACATCTGCTTCAGCGGAAATAATAATATTATGGTATTTACCTTCGACATGTTGTGTATCAATTTTTCCATCGAGCAAGACGTTATTCATGTTTCCCTTAAACTTGTTTGTATAAATTCCATGATTATCAAAACTCAGATCAGCATAAAGATTTTTCACATCCAGCATCCATTCTTTTGCCATTACATGATTGCCAATCAAACTGACAACACCTTCCACTTTGGTTTTTGTGACATCATTTAATGGTATATCCAGGTCCATATTCAGTCGGCTCTTGCCCTCAATTTTTAATGGTAATATGTTTTTTGCAAAAATATTTTCTAACGGACTTCCATGCAAATAATTTATCTTGTGCTCTGATTCACCAACAATATAGCCGTTAATTTTCAGCCTCATATCGTCTACTCTAAACTCAGGAAGAACGACATCGACATCAAGTAATTTATTTTTTAATGATCGCGCAGAATCGGCATAAAAACTTAGCCCATTTGCATGCAAATTAAATTCACCCTTTATTTGGGTTATTAACGGCCAGTCATCGGCAAAACGTAGCTTGCCCTTTTCAATATTCAAGGTTAAATCAAACAAACCTTCATTGTTAAAAAACGGATATTCCTTAATTTTGCCAAAATAAAGAAGCCCTCCATCATTTACCTTTCCGGCAAGCAATGCGCGAGTAATCCAGTCAACAGCACCGCGATGCATTAATTTTGAGGGGATATAGTATTTGGCATTTTTCACACTACCGTGCTTAAAATAAAAAGCTAAGTCCAAGGCCGGACTGAGCTGGCTGTCTTTCGGCACATTTAAGTAGAGAGAGCCATTTGTGGATGCACCGCGGTATTCTGCATTTGTTACCTTGGCCGACAAAAGCAAATCACCCGAATCATCTTTACCAAAAACCTGTGCTGTGACATTTTCCAGATTTGCGGGATACTGAAAGACTTCGCCATAATTAAAACCAAAATCCTGTCTTGGAATATCAATAAAAAAGTGATGATTATTAAAAGCAAACTCTGCCGTTAAATTTTGAACACCGGGGATTTTTTTCCACGACACATTATTGAATTGGGAAAACTTACCATGCGTATAAAACACAGGCGCTTGTTTTTCGTCATAAAACTTGCCCACGCTCACATAAAGATCATTAATAACCCCCCGCGGCTTGAGCTTCGATAGAGCTGTGGATATAGACGTGTTTTTGTCATTGAATAATCGTATAACGGGAAGTACATCAGGAATATTGATATAAGAAACACTCGCCTCAATAGTGTTTCGAAACAGATCAAATGCCATATCGACTCTTGCGGTAGGCCAAACTGTTTTTGCTGTTGAAATTACAATTTCATCAAATGTTGCCTCCCATACATTATTCATCTTTTGAACAAGAATATTGCTGGAGAGGCTTTCAATGACCTGGATTTTTGGCTGGCCATCCACTGACAACTGAAACCCGTTTGAGAAAACTTCGCCCTTTAACGAGGCCAATTCTGCTTTTCGCCATTGACTCCATAACCTAAAACCCAACAAGGCATTTGAAACGGATGCTTTAGACATGGGAATTTTTTTCAACCAGCGCGAAAGGCGCAAATTAGCACCCTCAACATAGGCACTTCCAGACCAGCCATTGGCTGAAAGCAAATCTCCTCGCACATCCATTGCTACTTCCAGTCTGGCGCCCAATTCTTCAGGCAAAGCAACCGAGCCACTAATCAAATGATGCTCATCATCATTTCTAAAGCGTAGATTAACTTCAGAAAACACCCAATTGGCGTCTTCATTTTTCAGGTCTAGCCAGTGAATTTCACTGTCTTTCACATCCAGTAATCGCTGGTTAAAAAGCCAATCAGATATCGCCTGGTTGTTGGATCCCCTGCTTTTTTTCGCGCCTTTTTCCAGGCCGCTAATGCGGATACTTCCATCAGCTTGACGGACAATAACCAGGCGTGCGCCTTCTATCGTGAAAGCTCCGGGTTTGAGTCGACGTTCGTACAAAGACTCAACGATGTTAAGCCCAATACGTGCCTGCTGAAAGTAACCAAAGCTTTCCGTTCTGTCTTTTGAAAGCAGTTGAACACCTTTCAATATCAATTGCGGCTCAAGCCCATACCATGCTGCGTCCAGTGTGGCGATTTCAACTTGTTGCCCAGCAAAATCACTAACCCATAATTCAATATCCGATTTGTAGTTTTCAATAACTGGCAACATAAGACGAGCAACACTTAATAAAATTGCTGCCATCACAAGCAAGCTCACCGTAATAGAGATAAGTGCGTAATAGAAATATCGAAAGAACTTTGCAGAACTCTTCATTATAAGCGAGAAAATATCTTCACATTAAAATCACATCATACAGTTCCTGACTATATTGCGCCTCAACCTGAAACTTGACTGGTTTTCCAATAAATTCCTCCAGTTCAGCCACACTTGCTGACTCTTCATCCAGCATCAAGTCAACAACACGCTGAGAGGCCAGAACCAAAAAAGTTTGCGCTTCAAATTGCCGTGATTCCCTCAAAATTTCACGAAAGATTTCATAGGCTACCGTTTCCGGTGTTTTTACCGAACCTCGACCATTGCAGACCGGGCATGATTCACACAACACATGCTCCAAGCTCTCGCGTGTGCGCTTGCGGGTCATTTGCACCAGACCAAGCGATGAAACTTCACTTATGTGGCTTTTAGCATGATCCTTCTCCAAACCTCGCTCTAAGGAGCGCAACACTTGATCCTTGTGCTCGTCATTTTCCATATCGATAAAATCAATAATGATAATGCCACCGAGATTTCGCAAGCGAAGTTGCCTGGCTATGGCAATGGTGGCCTCAAGATTGGTTTTGAAAATGGTTTCTTCCAGATTACGATGCCCTACAAAAGCACCTGTATTAACATCCACCGTTGTCATTGCTTCCGTTTGATCAATGACTAAATGCCCTCCCGATTTCAGTTGCACCTTGGGCTGCAAAGATTTTTGAATTTCATCTTCAATGGAATAAATGTCAAAAATAGGCCGCGGGCCGGAATAATATTCGATTCCCGGTAATAATTCCGGAATAAATTTAGAAACAAACTTTGTTGTTTTGTCAAAATGCTCTTTTGAATCAATTCGGATTTGCTCTAAGCCTGTACCTGCCATATCCCTGACAGCCCGCATGGACAAAGGAAAATCCTCGTAGACAATCGTACCGGATTTGGCTGATATGGCGCGCTCTTGAATGGAATCCCAAAGCTTTTGCAAAAAAATTACATCAGCCCTGACTGCGGCTTCGTCGATTCCTTCAGCCACTGTTCTCACAATAAAACCGCCGCTTTCAACATCATTACTGCTTTTTTCAACCAATGATCTTAATCGTTCACGTTCTTCCAAATCTTCTATTCTTTGCGAAATACCGATATGACTGGAATAAGGCATGTAAACCAAAAAACGTGCGGGAATGGTGATATGTGTCGTTAGCCTGGCACCCTTGCTGCCGATGGGGTCTTTAATGACCTGAACCAGTTTTTCTTGCCCTTCTGCTACCAGGTCTGTAATTGCAGGTGTTTCGTTATTATCGCTTGAATGACTGTCAGAATGAATATCAGAAGCATGGAGAAAAGCGGCACGTTCAAGCCCTATTTCAATAAAGGCGGCCTGCATACCGGGTAGAACACGGCATACTTTTCCTTTGTAAATATTGCTGACAATTCCTCGCTTACGTGTTCGCTCAATAAATACTTCCTGTAGCATACCATTTTCAACAACAGCAACGCGCGTTTCCTGCGGCGTTATATTTATGAGTATTTCTTCGCTCATAAACTATTTTTCTCCTGATTTGCTCACAGATTTGAGCGAAATAACGTGGAATTATTTTGCACTTTAAACCGGAAGTACTCCGCAGTAGTACTGAATAATGTAAGTTACAACTGGCTCAATCAAGGCAGCCCAAGCAATTCAGCAGTCTCGTACACGGGTAAGCCCATTATTCCGCTGTAACTGCCATTAATATTGGCAATAAAGATCGCTGCCATTCCCTGCACGGCATAGCTGCCAGCCTTGCCCTCTGGTTCTCCGCTTTGCCAGTAAGCAGCTATTTCAAAATCACTGATGTCACGCATGGTGACATGACTTCGTTGAATTGCTTGCTTTGGTCGCCGTCCCTCGCCAACAACAGCAACTGCGGTTAGCACCTGATGTGTTTTACCCGACAGCAGGCGTAGCATCCTACGTGCATCGTCAGCACCCTTGGGCTTTCCCAATATTTGCTCATCAACAAAAACCGCCGTATCAGCAGCTAAAACGGGCCGTTTTTTATCAGCTGCCACTCCTAGCCCAGCTATCGCCTTTTGCATGGCAAGCCTGGCTACGTAATCTTCAACAGTTTCCCGGCTTTTAGGGCTTTCATCAACCGTGACATGAAGCGTTTCAAAATTTACACCAATCTGTGTTAGCAGTTCAGCACGCCTTGGAGAGGCGGATGCCAGATAAATGTTCGATATTTGACTTACACTCGCTGCATTCACGCAAATGACTTTATTCGTTGTTGATCAATAATCTATTCTAACAAAATGACCATAAAAAGGGGGGTGATTCTATACTCGCGAGTTGCTGCGGGTATGGTAGAAAAAATCATATACTCGCGGTATATGTCCCGCATTATTGGTTTGGACTATAGCCTTCCTTGTAATACGGAGGCAAATTAAACCCTCTATCTTTCAAAAAGTTATAATAAGTAAGCGAGTTACATTTTACCGTCACCTTGGTACATTCTTTTTTATGCTTGTAAATGCTGCTACATGACGCTGACTGCTTGTCAAAATCCTCGGCATTGCAATCCCGTTCAATCTTTTTAAATGCAGAAAATACAGCCGGGTTTACATGCGCCTGGGCATCTCTTTCAGCACTACCAGCAAACCAGAAATACAATAAAGCCACTGGCACGATTAGTATGTAACCGTATTTCCAAAACCATTGATTAAAACTCATCGCATCACTTCAATCATCTTTTCACTTAACAAAAGCTGCATAGTATAACCTGCATTTTTGTCTAGCAAGCCTTACTGATTTAAAAACACGCAACACAACACACGGGGCGTACAAATTATTGCCACAAGAAAAGAATGCATATCCACAATTATTTCCCCTCAACATCGCCTTGCGTATGAAAAATAATCAAAACCTCCATTTTACACAACCACGCAGAACTTTGGGCCACAATTGAAACATGAATACTTGTTCGGAGATAAAAACAATGCTTTAATCATAAGCGATTTTAATAACATATAATCTGTGAGGGATGAAATGAAAAAATCTACAATAGTTGCGCTAACAGGTTTGGCGCTTGGTGCTTCAACAACCGCATTTGCTGGTTCAGTCAAAACAGGCGTTGATGCCGATATCACTTTGTCTGGCGGTGCTACTGCCGGTTATTTTTATGGCGCCAATACCGGCTCGACCAACAATGATAACTTTGCCGTAAACGACTTCCTTTTAAATTTCGCATCTGAAGACGCTAAAGTCGGTGGCGTTAGTTTTGTTGCCGGTTTTGGCAATCTTGCGCAAGTTACCATCTTGGATCCCAGCGCGGCCAATGCTATTGGCGAATCAAGCTTACAATACGCTTCTTTAACTTATGTCCCTGTCAAAAACCTCTCAATTGAAGCAGGTGCGTTAGCAACTAATGTAGGTGCCGAGCTAGCAACAAGTTACGACAACGGCAATATTACACTAGGCGCATTATGGAATGCGCAGCCGTTATTTTATCCTGGCGCACGTGCAAGTTATGCCATTGGCGACATGACCGTTTATGGTGAAGTTAGCTCACCTAAAGCTTATGGTGCAGGTGTTTCAGGCTCTGCCGGTGGTTTTGACTACGCACTGAACTACTTCAAAACCGATGGCGGCAATACCTTATATGATGTGGTGCTTACCGGTTCAGCAGCAGGCATGGATGTTGGTTTAAATTTTGATTTCCAACAGCTTGACAGCAAAGCAACAAATCAAAAAGATGACACCGGAATGGGTATTGGGGTTTATGTAACGCCGAGCTTTGGTAAAATAGATATTCCGGTTCGTGTTGAATACATCAGTGATGGCGATAGCGGCATTTACGGTTTTGATTCTGGCTATACGCTTGCGATTACACCAACCGTCAAAGTATCCAAAAATGCCTTTGTTCGTGTTGAGCTTTCCATGGTGTCATCAACAACCAAACAATTTAAAGATAAAGATGGAAAAGCAACCGGCGAAAATACCGGCGCAGCTTTCCAAATGGGTTATCTTTTCTAAGAAAACGCATTTAAATGCATTAATAAAAAAGGCGAAGTCTACTGACCTCGCCTTTTTTATTTGACCTGCACCATTTTCAAACAGTTTACACAAGTAATTTTATGCCCGATGATAAGGATGATTATTTAACAAACTCCAGGCCCGATAAATTTGCTCGGCCAACACCACTCTCACCAACGGGTGAGGAAAGGTCAAATGCGACAATGACATTTTTTCATCAGACTCGGCCAACAAGGCCTCATCGATACCATCAGGGCCACCAATTAAAATACTCACATCCCGCCCCAGATGCATCCATTGGTCTATTTTTCCAGCCAGCTTTTCAGTCGTTGGCTGCTTGCCTTTAACATCCAAAGAAACAAGATAACTGCCCTTTGGTAAAACCGCGCGAATTTTTTTTGCTTCTTCTGCTTTATATTTTAATGGGCTCGAAGTTTTGCCGCGTTTCGCCATATCAATTTCAATTAATTTTAACTGGCAATCCTTATTTAGTCGTTTTGCATATTCCTCATAACCCTGATTAACCCAGGCGGGCATTTTTTTGCCAACACAAATTAAATTAATTTTCATCTTCTTCCGAAGAATCAAGCAACGGCATTTCCCACAATCTTTCCAATTGATAAAATTCACGAGTACGCGCTTGCATAATATGTACGACGACATCACCTAAATCCACAAGCACCCATTCGCCAGTATCATCACCTTCGATACTTAAACGCTGAAAACCGTTCTCTTTGGCCTTAACACTGACATGATCTGCGATGCCTTTTACCTGACGATTGGAGGTACCTGTGGCAACAATCATCAAGTCAGTAATCGTGCTTTTATCTCTTACATCAATAACAACAATATCTGTGGCCTTTAAATCTTCAAGTGCATCAACTACGATATTTTTTAATTTTTCAGTTTCCATAATTTTCCTAACAATAGCGGTTACCGACGATTCATTAACAACTGTTTTTATATAACGCGCAATCTTTTATTATTTCGATTACTGAGTCCGGTAACAAATAACGCACTGATTTATTTTCTTTTATTAATTCACGAATTCGAGTTGAGGAAATTGCCAACTGCGATACGCCTAAGAACGAAATTCGCCCTGACGGTGAAGCAGTAATATCAGTGACAGAACAAAAACGCTTTTCCAATGCCAGACCAGCCGCAGACTCATGGTCATCACCCTGACCAGGTCGTTGCGCGACCACAAGGTTGGCCAAGTCGAGAATCGTTTGCCACCGATGCCAGGACAAAAAGTCCTGAAAAGAATCAGAGCCAACAATCAAATATAAAACGCTTTCAGGAAATTCCGCTTTAAGTGATAAAAGCGTATCTACAGTGTAAGAATAACCCCTGCGTTTTAATTCACGGTCATCAACCAGCACACCATCTTCATTCTCTATCGCCGCAGCTAACATCGCAGTTCGCTGCTCTACATTCACATGTGGACTGTCTCGATGAGATGGCAGAGCACAAGGAATCATTCTTAACTCGTCAAGGCCTAGTGCCTCTTTACATTCCACAGCAATTCGTAAATGGCCAAAGTGTACCGGGTCAAACGTACCACCTAAAATACCAATTTTTTGCAATCGTAATTCCCTGTCATCCGTTGCCTGAACGTTACTGTAAAATCAGTTTCGCGTCTGCCCATCACCAAAAACAATAAATTTCTGCGAGGTTAAGCCTTCCAACCCCACCGGGCCACGAACATGAAACTTGTCGGTACTAATACCAATTTCCGCACCCAAGCCATATTCAAAGCCGTCAGCAAAACGCGTTGACGCATTAATCATAACCGAGCTGGAATCTACCTCTGTCAAGAACTGACGAGACGTTGTGTAGTTTTCAGTAACAATTGCATCCGTATGTTTTGAACTGTATTTTTGAATATGCGCAATCGCTTCATCAACACCTTCAACCACTTTGATTGATAATATTGGCGCGAGATATTCAGTTTGCCAGTCAGCTTCACTTGCCGCTTTCGCTTCGGAAATAATACCAACGGTACGGTTGCAACCTCTTAACTCCACTCCCTTTTCAAGGTACTTCTCAGCAAGCACGGGCAATATTAGCTCCGCCACTGCTTTTGAAACCAGCAAGGTCTCCATCGCGTTGCAAACACCATAGCGATGTGTTTTTGCATTTAAGGCAATATCAACCGCTTTTTTTTCATCTGCATCATCATCAATATAAACATGGCAAATACCATCAAGATGCTTGATCACAGGCACTCTGGCAACTTTACTAATACGCTCTATTAGCCCCTTACCACCACGAGGAATAATCACATCAACATAATCAGACATTGTGATAAGTTCACCCACCGCAGCCCTGTCCGTGGTTTCAATCACTTGTACTGCGGTGCTCGGCAAACCGGCCCCCAGCAGGCCCTGCTCCAGGCATTTTGCGATAGCCTTGTTTGAATGAATGGCCTCAGAGCCACCACGCAAGATAGCGGCGTTGCCCGACTTTAAGCACAATGCAGCAGCATCTGCCGTCACATTTGGGCGTGACTCATAAACAATACCAATAACACCCAAAGCAACACGCATTTTCCCAATTTGTATACCTGAAGGCCGGTATTTTAAATCTGTGATTTCACCAATAGGATCAGGTAAGGTAGCTACCTGACGAATACCCTCAATCATTGAATCAATTCGGGCATCATTTAGCGCAAGGCGATCAAGCAAGGCAGCATCAAGACCCTTTTTTTCGCCAGCATCCATGTCTTTTTTATTTTCAGCAATTAATTGCTGACGGCTTTCTTCTAACGCCGTTGCAATATATTCCAGTGCGCTATTTTTTGTACTTGTATCGGCCTTTGCTAAAGCCAGCGAAGCAAGTCTTGCCTGCTCACCGATTTTTTTCATGTAATTTTTTATGTCGTCCATTTTCACTTACTCAAGATTATTTTTACCCGTTTTCCAAAAGCCGATTTCCTGTCATTGCAAAGCTCAAATCCATCAGTGCATCCCAGGAGTTACCTTTTTTTACACCTTTAATAATCTGATCCACTTTCATCGCTTCTTGCAATAATGCAGACCATTGTTTTTCATTCAGTCGCTGCAATGCATTTTTTACCAACGGCATCCGTTTATCCCACACGCCATGCTTTTTTAGCACCCCACCTAAGGCAGCACCTTTTTCGCGAGCGTAGGCCATACTGCTCATAGTGCGAATTTCACGGCTCAGCGCCCACAAAACATATGCAGGCTTTTCCCCCATAGCTTGCAAGCCGTACATAATACGAGCCACTCTTTTGGGTTTTGCCATTAAAATGGCATCCACGAGTTTAAATACATCAAATTTAGCCGCATCTTCAACCGCTTCAATAATGTCTTCTACTGATATTTTCGCAGGGGCATTAATTGCCAACTTCTCAATTTCCTGCGCTGCGGCCAGCATATTGCCTTCCACTTTTTCCGCCAGCAAAAGCACAGCTTCCCGGCTGGGCGATAAATTTTGACTGCGCATCCGTGCCGAGATCCAGCTCGGTAAGCGATTTGCTTCCACCGGCCACAACGGCAATATCGCACCCGTTTGATCCAGCAGTTTAAACCATTTGCTGCGCTGGCCAGCTGGATCAATTTTCGGCATGGTAATAATCAAGACATTGTCATCATTTCTGTTTTGACAATATTCAGCAAACGCTTTACTGCCAACATCCCCGGGCTTGGCGGAGTTAAAGCGAAGTTCAAGTATCTTTTTTTCGGCGAATAATGACATGCTATTGGCCGACAAAAAGAACTGCCCCCAGTCAAAACCACGCTCGACATGAAACACTTCGCGCTCGGTAAAACCCTGTTTTCGCGCCGCCTGACGAATGGCATCACAGGCTTCCATCTGCTGCAACGGCTCATCGCCAGTCACCAAATAAAGCGGCTTAAGCGGCTTACTTAGCTCCTTCTCCAATAAATCGTACGTTATTCGCATCGTGCTACCAAGTCATTCTATTTTCCAAGCGCTTTAATTTGGACAATTATACAGCGATTTACACAAAATCGTGCAATTTGCTGCAATTAATCTGCATTAGCGCTCTGTAATGCCAATGCACCATGTCACGGTGACAGAATCTCAACAAACCCATCACAATAAAAACCGACGAATAATAAGCCCGGCAATACGCTGTTGAATCTGCGCTTTGATTAGCGCTTGTTGGCTCTCCACAGCCAGCAATTGGGCATTATTGGATTTGAAGTCTCGACTTTCCGTGATTTCTCGCATTTTTGCACTGCCATTTTCATAAACCTGGTATCTCACTGTACATACAAGACGGTACTCGGCCGGAATGCCCGTGTCAGTCACTGTGAGCGAGCGCCTTTGACAAGTTTCTTTTAAAAAAACAATTTTTACGGCAGCACTTTTCGCATCAAATGCTTGCGAATATGCACCCAATGTTTGCAAGAATTCCCGACGAAAGCCCACTGACACCTTTTCAAAAACAGGATAAATCGGTTTCAGTATTCCTGCTTGCGATAGCTGATTTGCACCGCCTTTCAGTTGAAAACCACAAGCATTTAACAATACGAGAAACAGGCTCACCAGAAAAATAACAGGCAGTGTACTTTCTGATTTTATGGCTGTTCTCATTTGCGAATTAGCCAATCACGATATTAACCAAACGTCCTGGCACAACGATGACACGTTTTACTGATTTATCACCAATAAAATTGGACACTTTTACATCGCTTAGCGCCGATTTTTCAATTTCATCCTGGGACGCACTGACCCCAACTTCAATTTTTCCGCGCACTTTGCCGTTAACCTGCACCATTAATTCCAGTGTTTCAGACACCAGGGCTGCTTCATCAACCATTGGCCAATCAACATCAATAATCGCACCCGAATAACCCAGTACCTGCCACAGTTTATGTGTCACATGCGGCACGATTGGCGACAATAAAATTACCGCTGCTTCTACGGCTTCACGCCTTACTGCATTGCCTTGATCGGATTTATCTTCAAACTTGGCAACAGCATTTAACAATTCCATCACTGCGGCTATCGCTGTGTTAAACGTGTAACGACGCTCGATATCATCGGTCACCTTACCAATGGTTTGGTGGGTAATTTTGCGTAATGCTTTTTGCTCTTTTGTTAACTGCGACACATCCAGTGGCACCTGCTCTCTCGCCTGCTCATTGACCAAACGCCACAAGCGTTTTAAAAAGCGAAACGCGCCATCTACTCCGGCATCTGACCATTCCAGACTTTGCTCAGGCGGCGCAGCAAACATCATAAATAATCGCGCGGTATCTGCGCCGTATTTTTCAATCAAGGCTTGCGGGTCTACCGTATTGCCTTTTGACTTGGACATTTTTGCCCCGTCTTTTAAGACCATGCCTTGCGTGAGTAAATTTTCGAACGGCTCATCAACATCAACCAAGCCAATATCACGCATAAGCTTGGTGAAAAAACGTGCATACAATAAATGCAATATGGCGTGCTCAATGCCACCCACATATTGATCTACCGGCAACCAATAGTTTGCCCGCTCATCCAGCATAGCATCATCGTTACCTACAGATGCGAAGCGTGCAAAATACCAGGACGACTCCATGAAAGTATCAAAGGTATCGGTTTCTCTTTCTGCCGCGCCGCCACACTTGGGACAAGTTGTTTCATAAAACGACGGCATTTTTTTAATCGGTGAACCAACGCCGTCAAACGCAATTTCTTCCGGCAATTTAACAGGCAAATCTTTTTCAGGCACAGCAACCGCACCACAAGACTGGCAATTTATAATCGGTATTGGTGACCCCCAATAACGCTGACGGGACACACCCCAGTCACGTAAACGGTAATTGGTTTTTTTACAGCCAGCATTTTTTTCTTCTAACGCCGCGGCAATTTTATCAAAGGCCTGTTCCGAACTTAGGCCGGAAAAATCACCCGAATCAATCAACACGCCTTTTTGCGTGAACGCAGCTTCAGCTAAATCACAGGTTTCATCGTTGAAGGGTTTAATAACCTGCTTGATCGGCAAGTTATATTTTTTGGCAAACTCCCAATCACGTTGATCATGCGCCGGCACTGACATCACAGCACCCTCGCCATAACCCATCAATACAAAGTTTGCGATAAACACAGCAACGGTTTCACCGCTAATCGGGTGTATGGCTTTTAAACCAGTATCAATGCCTTTTTTCTCCATGGTTTCCATGGCTGCTTCGGAGGTTTCCATGACTTTGCATTCCGCAATAAAAGCCGCTAGTTCCGGATTATTTTCAGCGGCCTTAAGACAAAGCGGATGCTCGGCGGCAACGGCGAGATATGTCACACCCATCAAGGTATCTGGACGCGTGGTGTAAACTTTTAAAGGTTCTCCGCTTTCCAGCGTAAATTGAATTTCCACCCCTTCCGAACGCCCGATCCAGTTGCGCTGCATTGTGCGAACTTGCTCTGGCCAGCCTTTGAGCTTGTCAATTTCATTTAATAGTTCATCCGCATAATCTGTGATTTTCATAAACCACTGAGGAATTTCTTTTTTTACGACTGCGTTATCACAACGCCAGCAGCACCCATCAATAACCTGCTCGTTGGCCAATACCGTCATGTCATGCGGGCACCAGTTAACTGCCGCGGTTTTTTTGTAAACCAGACCTTTTTCATAAAGCTTGGTGAACAGCCATTGCTCCCAACGATAATAATCCGGCGAACAGGTTGCCAATTCACGATCCCAGTCATAGGCAAAACCCAAACGCTTCAACTGGGCCTTCATGTATTGCATATTTTCATAAGTCCAACGGGCAGGTGGGACATTATTTTTTATGGCCGCATTTTCAGCCGGCAGGCCAAAAGCATCCCAGCCCATGGGCTGCATCACATTTTTGCCCCGCATACGCTGAAAACGACTCAGCACATCACCGATCGTGTAATTACGCACATGCCCCATGTGCAACTGCCCGGAAGGGTAAGGAAACATGGCCAGGCAGTAATATTTTTCTTTTGTCTTGTCTTCAACTGCTTTAAAACAATTGTTTTCTTCCCAATAGGCCTGAGATTCTTGCTCGACCAGTGCCGGATCGTAATTCGCGTCCATTGTTCGTTTTTCACCTACGATTATGTTCAATATTGGCGCTATTATAGTGACTTCGCTTCTAATTCCATAGCCTATTTATAGATTATGTTTACCTAAATAATGTGCTAGATTAGAGGTATAGACAGAAGGAGAGCCAGCATGCCAAATTCTCAAGAATTACAAAAAAAACTCACCCAGGCCTACCATCAACTCCTGAAGAACACCAAAGAGGTTCTTGATGTCACTAAAAAAGAGTCAACCCCGGCGTTTCTTGATGCAATTGATAAAGCCAAGGAGGCGACCGCCGAACTTGCTGAACTCACCGTTGAAGAAATCGATAAAGTCAGTGATTACGTGGTACGCGACCTTCACGATGCAGCCGAATATATTGCCGAAGGGGAGCGCGAACTGGGTGACTGGTTACGCATTGATGCCCTGTTAATTGAAGATAAATTTCTTGAAGTATTCTCTCAAATGGTCGACCACACCCAGGTTGCACTTGATGAAATTGCCGCTAACGCCAAAAGAGCCAGCGAATGGCACACCGGTGAAATCACCAGCGCAGGCACGCTAGTTTGCTCGGAATGCGGCAAGGTATTGCATTTTCACGATGCGGGACATATCCCGCCTTGCCCTAAATGCCATGCAAGCGTTTTTCATCGAGCCGAAGATAAGCCGACTGAAAACGACGATTAACGCAGCTAAAGACACGCTAGCGGTACTCTGGCCCTTCACCATTTGCCTCATTTAAACCGTTTGCAGCCAAGGTTGCGGCACGAAAAACAGCACGACCTTTATTCATGGTTTCATCCCATTCGTTTTCCGGGATGGAGTCATATACGATACCCGCGCCAGCTTGCAGATACAGCGTCTGCTCTTTGATTACCGCTGTTCTGATCGCAATCGCGGTATCCATATTGCCGTTCCAGTCTATATAGCCAACTGCACCTGAATAAATACCCCGCTTTACCGGCTCCAGCTCATCAATAATTTCCATTGCCCGAATTTTAGGCGCGCCGGAAACAGTACCCGCCGGAAATGTTGCCCGCAAGGTGTCCATTGCGCTGATATTCTCATCCAGCTCACCAGTCACATTTGAAACAATGTGCATAACATGGGAATAACGCTCGACTGTCATTTTTTCAGTAAGCTTGACCGTACCCACCTTGGCAACGCGACCTATATCATTTCGCCCAAGATCAATTAGCATTAAATGCTCGGCGAGTTCTTTCGGGTCTGCGAGCAATTCTTTTTCCAGCGCGAGATCTGCGTCTGGTGTTTTACCTCGCGGGCGCGTTCCTGCAATGGGGCGTACGGTGATCTCGCCTTTTTCTTCGCGCACCAGAATTTCAGGCGAAGAACCGGCTATTTGAAACTCACCAAGATTGAGATAATACATATAAGGCGAGGGATTCAAGCTACGCAAGGCGCGATACAAATCCAGCGGTTCGGCGTAATAAGGTACGGATAAACGCTGCGATAACACCACCTGCATAATGTCACCATTGCTGATGTAATCCCGCGATTTCTCCACAGCCTCTATAAACCCCTGCTTGGTGAAGCCAGAAACAAAATCAGACTCGTCAACCGCTTTATGAATGATTTTATTTTCCGGCGCGTGCAGCGGCTCACGCAATTTTTGGGATAATTTTCTTAAACGATCTTTGCCTTTGGCAAAGGCATTTTCCCGCGCCGGATCCACATAGACAATAATATGCAGCTTGCCACTGAGGTTATCAAATACCAGCACCTCTTCGGACAACATCAATAAAATATCAGGCGTGCCTAAGGGATCAGGGTTCGGGCAAGGACCGAGTTTCGGCTCAATATAACGCACCGTATCATAACCAAAATACCCCACCAGGCCGCCGGTAAAACGCGGTAAATTTTCCAGCTCCGGCGCCTTATATTGCTCTCGATATTGGTCAATATACGCCAAGGGGTCATCAACGGTTTGTGATTCCAGTGTTTTATCACCCGAATCATCGACCAGTATTAACGACACATCATTGCCACGAACTTCAATCCGTTTTTCGCAAGGCAAACCAATAATGGAGTATCGCCCCCATTTTTCACCACCGTGTACCGACTCAAACAAATAGGAGTAAGGTGCATTTGCGAACTTCAAATACGTACTTAAGGGCGTATCCAAGTCAGCCAACATTTGATGTTGTAACGGTATCCGGTTATAGCCTTGATCAACAAAGCACTGAAATTCTTGCTTATTCATTTTTATTTATTATGCGCTTATCGTTAACATCCAAAGTTAGGATTCGAGCATGTCTTCCAGCTCAAGAAAACTGTCAACAACCGCATCGGGATTAGCCAATTGAATAGCTTCACCGTGATTATAGCCGTAGCTAACAGCAACCACACGAAAGCCGGCATTTCTTGCTGCCTTAACATCGTGTTGTGAATCACCCAGCATCAAACTTTTTTCAGGTTGAGCATTAAAATGTTTTGCTGCATGCCACAAAGGCTCTGGTGCCGGTTTTTTTTGAGGCAATGTGTCACCACTGACAACAATTCCAAAAAAATCAAATATGCCTTTGGCTTTTAGCAACGGAATGGTGAAACTTTCCGCTTTGTTGGTCACACAACCCAGGTTCAAACCTTTGGCTTTAAGCATCTCCAAGCCCGCTTTAACACCGGGATACAGGCGGCTATATTGACCATTCGAGGCCAGATAATGCTGATAAAATACAGGGTGAGCTTTTTCAAACAATGCCACCTCAGGCTCGTCTTCCAGGCTACCTGTCAACGTCCGTTTCACCAATTTTTCCACGCCATTGCCCACCCAGTTTCGCACAGCGTCTTCACCACGCTCAGGTAAACCAAGATCACGCATCATTGCATCGGCGGCATAAGCCAGATCAGGCACGGAGTCAACCAAGGTTCCATCAAGGTCAATCAAGACTAATTCAGGTGTAAACATACAATTCTCACACATCACAAATTGCCGAAAAATCGGCAAAACCAAAAGCTGGGCTAAGTTTAGCAAATAGAAAGGAAAGAGAGAAAAGAAACTGCCTATTCTGCCAATACTTATCCCCCCCGAAAAGTACGCCGCAAAAAAAACGGGGCCGAAGCCCCGTTTTTTAACTCTATTTCAAAGTTTCTAAAGAAACACGAAATCAGTAACCGGCTTTAATACCAACCACAAAAGCACTCATCGCATCCGCTTTAATAGTGTCACCATTCGCGTCTTTCGTGAAAGTTGATGTATTCACACCACCAGCATAGGCTCCATAACCGGTATAGAGCGATACTTTCTTGGCAACTTTCTGACTGACAACAAAAGCATACGATTTACGACCATCATCAGCACCAGATGATGAATCACTCTGCTGACCCGCAGTGACAATGAAAGTAGTTGCCCCCATTGAGTACGTTACGTTTGCAAAGAGGTTATCTTGGGTTTTAGTCGTACTACCAGTAACCGCACCAGAATCTTTCTCGTACTGAAAGCTTGCACCAATTGCACCCGATGAGAATTTAGCGCCTACTTTAGTTGCTGTACCCGCTTTAGCGCCACCATCAACAAAATTGCCTTTACCAATAGACTTGTAGTCAGCAAATACTTTTAAACCACCAATTTTGTAACGCAAACCGAGACCGATGTTGTTCTCACCTTCTACAGAAAAGTTATAATCAGCTAATATTTTTGCACCTGCAATAGTCGGAGAATCATAACGAATTGTACGCGTTGAACGACCACGACCATCGCCGGTTCCACCAGCTTGCTTCGCAGATGTCAAGCCTAAAAATCCACGGCCTTCAAATGCAGTTGTGAACAATGGATCTACCATACTGGATGTCGCTTTCCAAGCTGTCTTAATAGTACCAGCGCGAACCGTACCCATGGACTTACTAGACAAACCTACCCACGTATCACGTTGATAGTATGACCCCTTGGCGCCTTTGTTCTGATCCAAACCCATTTCAAATTTATAAACCGTTTTGAAATCCATAAGACTGGTATCAGTAGAACCTTTCAGACCGAGCTTGCTGGCCTTACGAGAACGACCATCTAAGGCATATGTTGCATCTGCATCGCCAACCGTCGTACGCTCAACCGCCACATGCATCGCGCCATAAACTTTAGCGCCTGCATTTGCCGTCAATGGCGCCGCCAATACGGCCAATACCGCAACAGATAATAACTTCTTGTTCATTCCTCTTTCCTCTCCTCTTGAGTCAAACCTAAGTCAACTGATTCTTTATATAGTAGTTTCAAACATGAGCGCAATAGCTATTTCCGTTTATTTCGCAATTATCAGTTTTTTTTTAGAAATAGATCAAAAAATAACTGATGACATTGAAATATAGCGCATTTTTTAAGCGAAAATATTTATCTTCCCTTTAACAAGCACCAATTGAGAATGCAATGCAATATCTTTAGCCGCCAAGCTAAAGGCAATCCACTACCAGGAATCAGGTTTATTCTTAAACAAGCCATGGGTTAACAAGGCCAAAAAAAAGCCCCGACAAAGCGGGGCCTAAAAAATACATCGTATATCGAATGTTATCGTTTCGAGAACTGAGTTGCTCTACGGGCTTTGTGCAGACCAATTTTTTTACGTTCAACTTCACGCGAGTCACGAGTCACATAACCCGCTTTTCTTAATGTTGGGCGAAGCTCTTCGTCATACTGCATCAGGGCTCGTGTGATACCGTGACGAATTGCACCTGCCTGACCGGAAATTCCACCACCTTTTACCGTGATATACATATCGAACTTCTCTGTCATTTCAACGCGTTCCATTGGCTGGCGCACAATCATGCGCGCTGTTTCGCGACCAAAATATTCTTCAATGGAACGGTTATTAATCTTAATTTGGCCTGTTCCAGCAGTGAGGAAAACCCGTGCTGTTGAACTTTTACGACGACCAGTGCCGTAGTATTGCTTCTCTGCCATCTTATTTACTCTTCATGTTATTTAGATGTTTAAATTATTTAGACTTTTATCGGGAAAATACGACCAAATTAAAGCTCTAAAGGCTGTGGCTGTTGTGCCGCATGATCATGTTCGCTGCCGGCATAAACTTTCAGCTTGCGATACATTGCACGACCCAAAGGGTTTTTTGGCAACATACCTTTAACCGCTTTTTCGACAATGCGTGCCGGGGCACGATCGCGTAGCTTGCCAAGCGTTGTTTCTTTCAAACCACCTGGGTAGCCGGTGTGACGGTAGTACATTTTATCGCTTTCTTTTTTGCCAGTTACCGCAATTTTATCTGCGTTAATGACAATAATATAGTCGCCAGTATCGACGTGAGGCGTGTATTCAGGCTTATGCTTGCCGCGCAAGCGATGAGCAATTTCAGCCGCCATACGTCCTAGTGTTTTGCCGTCCGCATCAACGACAAACCAGTCACGTTTAACTGTCTCTGGTTTTGCATTATAGGTTTTCATTGTGAGCCCTGCTATTGATTAAAATGACACCCGCACAAAAATATACGAGTACCAAGAAAAGGTCGGCAATACTATTAAATTAACAACACAAAGTCAATAGATTTAGCTACAAAAAACCTCAGGCAATCAAAGCGAGCAGCGTTTCAGCGTTATGCCGATATATTAGTCAAAAACTGTTTGCAACTCAGCCCGTATCGGCCATACCAATAGCAGAATCACCCTCAATCGAGCAACAAGCGTTCTACCACCTCCCCTCCAAGAAGGTGCTTTTCAATAATTTCGTCGATATCTTCTTCATCGACATAGCTGTACCAAACCGCTTCAGGATAGACAACCATTACCGGCCCAAGCTCACAACGATTAAGACAGCCGGCGGAATTAATCCTCACACCACCTGGTACAACCAACCCCGCCAATTTTACCCTGTCTTTGGCATACATACGTATGGCTGACGCATTGCAATCGTCACAAGATTGCCTGCCATCATCTCGTTTATTGGTACAAAAAAATACATGGTGCTTATAATAACTGTCTGCCACTTTACGATACCTTTGCGTTAAGTCTTGTTTACGGGGATTCTACCCTAACAGGCTGCTGAAAAGCTCGCATAAGCCACGATACAGCGTTAAAATTCGGCCAACATGCACACTTATCATACTTAAACGCCGCTTTATTTGCCGAATATTGCCTTGCCTCGCGCTCATCTGCGAGCTTTATCAACAAACTGCTAAACCATAATCGAGAGAAGCGCATTCACCATGATTCAGATTAACAGCCTAAAAAAAGACACCCTTGCACAAGCTGATCTCTGCGTAAAATGTGGCCTGTGCTCCGCACAATGCCCCACATATCGACTTGATGGCTCTGAAAATGAATCACCGCGGGGCAGGATTGCACTTGCCCAGGCCCTGGCCAGCAATCAGCTGAAAAACACAAAACTCGTCGCAACACATGTAAATAACTGCCTGGTGTGCCAACGCTGCGAAAAAATCTGCCCCTCCGGGGTCAATTACAGCAATATCATCGCCAACAGCCGGGCAATGCTTGGTCACTCAAAATTCAGCGAAAAGACAATTGGCTGGATAAGCAAACGCACACATAAAGACTGGAAAATAATTGCAAAAATCACTCGGTTATTGCAAAAAACAGGTGCTCTACGCTTACTGCCTATCGTCTCAGTCTCGCCAATTCCTCCAGCTGTACACCAACAAACAACAGCCATTAAAACACCCGAAAAAGCCAACCGGGTTTCGCTATTTACCGGTTGTACCAGCCACATTCTGGACGGGGAAAATATAGCTGACGCACTCAAATTGCTTAAATTATGTGGATACGCGGTTTCCGTGCCCACAAATCAGGTTTGCTGTGGTGCACTGCCAAAGCATAAAGGCCTGCTGGACACCGCCAGGCAATGCGAAAAAAATAATGTAGATGCGTTTGATACAACAAGATCAGCCATCATTTTTCTTGCTAGCGCTTGTGGTGCAACCTTAAAAAAATACCGCAATCCTGAAATCAACAGCCAATCAATTAATATAAACCACTTTTTAAATCAGCAAAATGCATTGGCCAAGCTCACATTTACAACATCAAACAAACGCATACTGGTTCACGAGCCTTGTACAGAAAAAAACGCCTTAACGGAAAGCAATCAAAGCCATACGCTTTTGTCCCATATCCCCGGTATCGAGTTGATTTCTTTCAAAGACAATAGCGGCTGCTGCGGCGCCGGCGGTGATTACATGATCACCCACAGACAAAATGCACAAGCTATCCGCCAACCATTAATTCAGGCTATCTCCCGCATAAAACCGGATGTCATTGTCACCAGCAATTACACCTGTGGTATTCATATCCGCAACGGCCTCAACGATACCCCGCGTAAAAAGCTGGACATACCTGTCATGCATCCGATACAGTTACTCCTGCAACACATTGCTAAAGAACAACAAGGTTAAACGTTTTATGCCATCTCGCCGTTTTTCACCAATAGACAATTTTATCTTAAACATCGATCAAGGCATACGCACGGTTTTCGGCAAGCCCGACATTACCGAGCGCCGTAATCCCGCTGACTCAGTCAGTGAAAATGAAATGAGCGACGAAGAAAAAAAGCACGCCATTGGGCTGATGCGTGTCAACCATGCCGGTGAGGTGGCTGCTCAGGCGCTTTATCAAGGGCAGGCACTAACGGCCAGAAACACCGACACAAAAAAACAAATGCAACGCTCAGCCCAAGAGGAATTTGACCACCTGGACTGGTGTGAAAAGCGGGTTAAGGATTTGGGCGGCCACACCAGTTATTTAAATCCTTTCTGGTATGCCGGCTCATTAACTATCGGGGCACTGGCGGGTGCTATCGGTGACAAATGGAGCCTGGGTTTCGTTGTCGAAACCGAAAAACAGGTTGGCAAACACCTGGCGGAACATCTGGCAAAACTGCCAAAAAATGATGCGAAAAGCCGTGCTGTACTCGAACAAATGGACATAGACGAAGCCGAACACGCAATAAAAGCACAACAAGCCGGTGCAGCCGAACTACCGCCCCCGGTCAAAACACTGATGAAACTCACATCCAAAGTGATGACCCAAACTGCCTACCGAATATAGCCTGCAAGGCAAACCCGGGTTAGGTGATATTGCGCCCCGTGTAAATCTCCTGCATCTCGTGCATTAATTTACGACGGATATCATCCACTTCCGATTGAGACAAATCAGCCTCCGTCAAACCATACAAATATTCGTCCAACTCAAATTCCTTTAACAGCATTTTGGTGTGAAATATATTTTCCTGATAAACATTCACGTCAATCATCTGATAAGCATTAAGCGTATCGTCTGACAAAAAATTTTGAATTGAATTGATCTCGTGATCAATAAAATGTTTTTGCCCCTGCACATCACGGGTAAACCCGCGAACACGGTAATCCATAATCACAATGTCGGAATCAAAGCTGTGAATCAAATAATTCAGCGCACGTAACGGTGAAATCAAGCCACAGGTGGACACATCAATATCCGCCCGAAACGTACTGATTCCCTCGTGAGGGTGACTTTCAGGGTATGTGTGCACCGTCACATGACTTTTATCAAGATGCCCAACAATGGTATCGGGCAACGGCCCAGGTTCTTGCTGCGTACCTTCATCAACGACGTCTTGAGACAATACAGGCTCTTCTGCTATCAACATGGTGACACTGGCGCCCTGTGGCTCATAATCCTGCCGGGCAATGTTCAGCACATTTGCACCAATAATCGAAGACACTTCGGTTAAAATACTGGTCAAGCGCTCGGCATTGTACTCTTCGTCAATATAGGCCAAATATTCTTTACGCTGTTTTTCCGTTCGCGTATAACTAATATCATAAATATTAAAACTGAGGGATTTAGTTAAATTATTAAATCCATGAAGCTGTAGTTTGTTGTTCATTACTGGCATGCTTTCAGGGTTTAAAAACTCAGGCGGAAGAGTTTAACAAATGACTGATCGGCGGATGATAAATAATTTGCACTACTGTTCCATCTGGGTCATAGCAATAAAAACTACGGGCGCCATCACGATGAGTACGGGGTTCATTTCGGATTTTCACCCCGTTAGCTTTCAAAAATTCAAACCACTCATCTACTTGATCCATTGTTTTAATAATAAAACCAATGTGATCCAGCTTTTGAAACGAATCAATAGCGGCTTTTTGCGATGCACGATGTAACGCCAGGTTATCATTTCCACCACAAAGATAAACATTGTCCGCATCCGGTCGCCACTCGACACACATGCCGAGCAAATCAACATAAAAGGCTTCGGTTTTTTCGAATTCGTTAACAAACAAGGCAACGTGTCGCATGCCACATGTCGGTTCAGGCCGCTTAATCATCATCTTCCAGCTTTATTTCGTGTGAGTGGGTAATTTCAACCGAATGCGCCAGCATTATTGAGGCTGAGCAATATTTTTCTGCCGATAGCTTTACCGCTCGTGCCACCTGAGCCTCTTTTATACCGGCTTTCGCTTTAACAATAAAATGCATATTAATTTTGGTAAACACTTTGGGTATTGTTTCGGCCCGGTCGGCAGAAAGTTCAACTTCACAATCAATCACCGGTTGCCTGGATTTTTTCAAGATCGATACCACATCGAACAATGCACACCCACCCGTACCCAGCAATACCATCTCCATTGGGCGTATGCCCTGATTTTTCCCACCGGATTCAGGCGGCCCATCCATCACAACACAATGACCACTACCCGATTGTGCGAGAAACATCGCATTTTCCACCCACTTGACTCGCCCTTGCATCCTAAAACTCCTGATATAAAAGGCCGATATATTAACACATGATATGGGCGAATATTTCCTCATTTTCGTGTCAGATATACCCCTGAAACCGCCACAATTAAGGATAAAATTATGCAGCAATCCTCTCTATCAGTTGTAAATACAGAAGCAGCAGCAAGCCCTGATGCTAAACTCTTTGTGGAAAAAATAAGGGATTTCAGTCATCGGCGACACTATCCCGCAAAAACCCTGATTATTTACGCCGGCGACAAATCTGACGCGCTGTACTATATTAATGAAGGGTCCGTAGCCGTCCTGATGAACGATGACGACGGCCATGAAATTGTACTGGCCTATCTGAATCAAGGTGACTTCTTTGGTGAAATGGGGCTTTTTGATGAAGAGTCCGGCCGCAGCGCGTGGGTAAAAGCAAGGACGGACTGTAAATTGTCAGAACTAAGTTACAGCAAGTTTCGTCAACTGGCCCAGAAAGAGCCGGATTTACTATACTCTCTGGCCGGACAAATGGCGGCCCGATTACGCAAAACCAGTCGCAAGGTTGGTGATCTGGCCTTTATGGATGTAACCGGCCGAATCGCCCGCACACTGCTGGATTTGGCCAAAGAACCCGATGCCATCACCCATCCTGATGGTATGCAAATCCGCATCACACGACAGGAAATCGGCAAAATTGTGGGTTGCTCCCGGGAAATGGCGGGCAGAGTATTGAAAGAACTGGAAGAACGTGCGCTTATCTCAGCCTCGGGAAAAACCATTGTGGTATTTGGTACGCGTTAATAACGCAGCTTTACCAGACAAGACGTCAAGAGGCCACTGTTTGCGCAGTGGCCTCTTTGTACAAAAGCTAGGAAAACTTAGGCAAATAAATACTGCAACTCCGCGCCCGGATCTTCAGCCCGCATCAATGTTTCACCCACAAGAAAGGTTAGTACATTATGTTGTGTCATAATATGAACATCTTCCGGTGCAATAATACCGCTTTCAGTAACAACAATTTTATCGGCTGGAATCATTGCTAGCAAATCCAGGGTTGTACCAAGGCAAACCTCAAACGTTCGCAAATTGCGATTATTAATACCAATCAGTTTCAAGCCAAGCGCCAATGCCCGCTCCAGCTCTGCCGCATCATGCACTTCAACCAATACATCCATCCCCATTTTTCCGGCCAATTCAGCCAACTCAACCAATTGCTCATCGCTCAAAGCCGCGACAATCAGCAAAATACAATCCGCTCCCATATATCGCGACTCGTAAATTTGATACGGGTCGATAATAAAATCTTTTCTGAGTACAGGAAGATGACAAGCACCCCTTGCCTGCATCAAATAACTGTCAGCACCCTGAAAAAAATCCACGTCCGTCAAAACCGACAAACAGGCGGCGCCGCCTTTTTCATAAGACCTGGCAATATCAGCCGGAACAAAATTTTCTCTTATCACGCCTTTGCTTGGCGAGGCTTTTTTTATTTCAGCGATTACAGCAGGGCGCAAATAAGCAATACGCGCCTCTATTGCATTGACAAAACCGCGTGTAGGCGAGGCATCAAAAATGGCTTCCTTTAGCTGGGACAAACTGACTTGTTTTGAACGAAAAATAATTTCTTCTACTTTGCGTTCGAGTATTTTTTTTAAAATATCCGGGGTATCACTCACTTCATCAATCCTGTTTGTGTTTACATATTTCGGCAAATTTATTTACTGTCACGCCAATGAATTGGAATATTGCACCAGCTGTGTCATTTTTTCTTTTGCAGCACCACAGGCAATAACCGCTTTGGCCTTGTCTATTCCTTCCGCCAGGCTCGTCGTCAAATCCGCTGCATAAATAGCAGCGCCTGCATTTAGCAAAACAATGTCCAGGGCAGCCCCCGGTTTGTTGTTCAACACTGCCTTTATCATCGCCAGGCTTTGACCAGCGCCATTAACAGCAAGTTCGGCCAAGCTACCTTTTTGCAGACCAAAATCTTCCGGTTCAATCGTGTATGTTGTAACTTTGCCGTCTTTCAACTCAGCCACATTAGTGGCAGAAGCAATACTGATTTCATCCATTCCATCATCCGCATGCACAACCAATACATGATTGCTGCCTAAACGTAACAGCACCTTGGCCAGCGGTTCAATCAAGGCGTTATCAAACACCCCAATCACCTGGTTCGGCGCACCAGCGGGATTGGTGAGGGGGCCAAGCACATTAAAAATGGTTCGCACAGCCATTTCTTTTCGTGGGCCAATGGCATGTTTCATAGCACCGTGGTGCTTGGGGGCAAACATAAAACCCACACCCACCTGTTCTACACAATCAGCAACCTGCGATGCATTCAAGTCCAGATTGACACCTGCCGCCTCGAGAACATCGGCACTACCGGATTTACTGGAAATCGAGCGATTACCGTGTTTCGCCACTTTGGCACCCGCGGCAGCAGCCACCATGGCACAGCAAGTTGAAATATTGAATGTATTTGCGCCATCACCGCCAGTACCACAGGTATCAAGCAAGTGCGGGCCTTGCACATCCACTTTGGCAGCCAGTGAGCGCATCACTTTTGCGGCGGCAGTAATCTCAGCAACAGTTTCACCTTTCATACGCAGACCAATTAAAAAACCACCGATCTGCGCTGGGGTTGCTTCGCCGGTCATGATTAACTGCATGACGGTTGTCATTTCCTGCTCACTTAAATCGCGCCTGTCAATAACAGCAGCAATGGCTTGCGATAAGTTCATTTAGGCATCTCCATTTTCAAAAAGTTGTTTAACAAGTCATGCCCGTGCTCGGACAATATAGACTCCGGATGAAATTGCACACCTTCAATAAACAGGGTTTTATGCTTCACCCCCATAATTTCATCCACCTCACCGTTTTCTTTTTGCGTCCACGCAGTAATCTCAAGGCAATCTGGCACTTTGTCTTTGTTAATCACCAAAGAATGATAACGTGTCGCAACATAGGGGTTATTTAATCCAGCAAATACGCCTTTTCCGTTATGGTAAATATTGGATGTCTTGCCATGCATAATTTCCCTGGCATGCACAATTTCCCCACCATATGCCTGCCCAATACTCTGGTGCCCCAAACACACGCCGAGCAATGGCAATTTGCCAGCAAAATAATGAATCGCTTCAATCGAAACACCGGCCTCGTTAGGCGTACAAGGACCGGGAGAAATAATCACCCGTTCCGGCTTAAGCGCCGCCATTTCTTCAACACTAATCTGGTCATTGCGGTACACATGCACATCCGCCCCCAGCTCCCCCAAATACTGAACAATGTTGTAGGTAAAGGAATCATAATTGTCGATCATTAACAGCATGGCTTAACTCATTACTTATTTGATGTGTTTGTGCTTCGTATCTCTTGGCGTGGTTTTTCTGTTTATCAAACACCAGATAATACCGAAATGACCCGGCAGTTTATCATTGTCTCTGTTATTGCGCACCTGGCAACGAAATCACAAACCCGCACCCCCTGAATTAACACGGTAAAAAGGCTTGATATTCTAAATGAGAATGATTATCATTTGTGCTGATGTAAACTCTCTCACAAAAGTCTTATAAAAAATGAAAAAAATTACCCACATCCTCTTATGCCTGTTCATTGCCTTTCCTGCATTTGTGCTTGCCAGTGAAGACTTGATTATTTACTCCGGCCGCAGCGACAAGTTTATTAAACCCATTGTGAAAGCCTTTAAAAAACAAACAGGCATTCAAGTTACGCTGCATTCAGCCAAGTCCACCGCCTTGCTCAACAAATTAAAAATTGAAGCTGATCGCACAGATGCCGATCTCTTTATCAGCAATGATGCCGGAAACCTTGAAAGGGGTGCCGAACTTGGTTTGTTTCAAGCCATTCCCACAGAATTGACCGCCCATATTCCCGCCAATTATCGCTCACCCGATGATTTGTGGGTGGGCTTGTCCGCCAGGGCGCGTGTACTTGTGGTGAATACCAACAGTCCTGCCGCAGAAACCATCAAATCGGTATTTGACCTGGCCCTGCCCGAGTACAAAAACCGGATAGCCATTACGTATGCAACAAACGGCAGCTTTATCGCGGGCACTACCGTTTACATGTTGGCAAAAGGTGAAGACGCGACCTTGCACTGGTTAAAAGGGCTAGCTGAAAATGCCAACCGAAATGTCTTCAACAAACACAGCAAAGTGGTTAAAGCTGTGGCCAAAGGTAAAGCTGACGTGGGCTTGGTAAATCACTACTATATTTACCGACATCTCACCAAACACCCTAATGCTCCGATCAAAATCGTATTACCTGACCAGGGTACTAACGACATTGGCATTGCCTGGAATGTGGCCGGTGTAGCCCTAAGCAAATATGTCAGGCACAAGACGAATGCACTTAAGTTTATCAAATATTTGACCTCCCCCGAAGGTCAAAAAGCTTTTGCCGAGGTAAACAAGGAATACCCGACTCGCACAAATATTGCCACAGCAAAAGAAATCCCAACACTAAAAGACCTGAAAATTGCCGATGTGCCCATGGCCCAATTAGGCAAGTTTCGAGCTAAAACCCTCGACTTGATCGACAAATCAGGCCTACAGTAAATACCCAACAGCCAGCGGCCATGTCAGCAAAAATACTTTCTCCCACCTGGTTCCCGGTGCCCCGAGCCATTTCTCAACTTGGCTCACTGGGAATAACTGCTACTATCATCGTCATTTTAGCCATTCTGCCCTTACTGTATGTTCTTAGCTATGGGCTGGAACTCTCCATTGAGCAATGGAAAGCATTGTGGAGCCACCGTATTCCTGAGCTATTGCTCAACACCCTGACACTCGCAATTATTGTGGCCGTTTTCAGTCTTATTTTGGGTATTAGCAGTGCCTGGATTGTGGCCCGCAAATCATTTACCGGCCGAAAACTGGCTATCTGGCTTTTGTTGCTGCCACTCACCATTCCCACCTATGTGTTTGCTCATATTTACACGGTTCTTCTCGATGAAGATGGCTGGCTGGGTGGCTTGTGGGTATTTTTTTTCGGTGACAAACTGGCGATACCTGATCTCTCAAATGTATTTGGGGTTGCTTTTGTGCTTGCACTGGCCGGGTTTTCCTATATTTTTTTGCTGGTTCGCGCCTCACTCTCCCATTCAACCAAAAACCTGGAAGAAGCTGCGCAACTTCAAGGTGCCAGTGGCCGTGAAATATTTTTAAAAATTAACCTGCCACTCATGCGACCAGCCATTGCTGCCGGACTGGCTGTCATCGTTTTGCATGTGTTATCCGACTTTGGTGCCGTAAGCATGCTCCGCTATCAAACCTTCACCCTCAGCATTTACAATCAAATGAGCGGTCGCATGGATTACAACGCCGCCGCAGGCCTGAGCTTTATTCTAATTGCACTTAGCTTGTCTTTTTTAGTGCTGGAACGCTTTTTTCGCAGCCGGCAACGTTTTTTTTCGGGCGCACAAACCAACAAAATTGAACGACAGGCAGCCTCAATCAAGCAACAAGTGATTATTTGGATCTGGTTAGGCTTGGTGACGACCTTTAGCTTTTTCTTGCCATTAGCCTGGATGCTGCACTGGAGTTTTGATGCCTGGCAACAAAACTTGCTGGATTCAGCGTTTTGGCAATATTGCATTAACTCGGGTGTCATCTCATTTGCTGCGGCAACAATTGCCCTTATAATCGCATTTCCCATTGCTTTTTATCACACCCGAAAACATTCATTACTCTCGAATACCTATATCCAGCTTTCCAGTGTTGGCTTCGCCTTGCCTGGCCCTGTCATTGCGCTTGGCGTTCTGGCCTTTGTATTAGCGCAACTTCCTTTTATTTACGGCACTATGGCAGCGCTTATTATCGCCATGGTCATTCGGTTTTTACCATTGGCTATCCAAGCCCAAGAAGCCTCGCTGCAACAACTTACCCCGTCTATTGAAGAAGCCGGCAGGGTTTTTGGCGCTGGGCCCGTTGAAAATTTACGCAGAGTTGTTCTCCCTGTTGTTAGTGGCGGTATGGCAACCGCTTGGGTACTGGTGTTTATTGATGCGTTAAAAGAACTGCCCGCCACTCTTATTTTACGCCCCACCGGCTTTGACACCCTGCCAGTGAGAATTTGGATTGAAGCCAGCGAAGAAATGCTTGAATTGGCAGCACCCTCAGCCCTTATGTTGGTTATAGGCACTTTACCAGCCATCTGGATTATGCGCAAAAGCGAAAAAATGGGGCGAGCCTAATATTGGGATATGGTTTTCGCCACCCTGCATCATCACCCGCCGTTCAGCTTTGTCGCATAATTTATTGGCGAGATATACGCCATTCAGCTAAACTAGCCATCCTTCAATATTCAATTAAAAAAAAATGGCAATGAAATCCAAATTACTTATCCTGGTTTTTACTCTAATCGCTGCGCTTGTTGTATCAGGCTGTACCGGTGATGCTTATTCCGAGCTTCAACTCGCTTCTGCACGTGGACAAACAGACATGGTTGCTGTCATGCTCGACAATGGCGCTGACGTAAACGAACCGAACAAACATGGCAAAACCCCGCTTATGCTCGCCGCAGGCAATAACCATGCGGAAACCACCCGCTTACTGCTTGAGCGTAACGCATCAATTAACGCTCAGGATATTGACGGCATGACCGCGTTAATCATGGCAGCATCCAGCGGCCACACCGAGGTAATCAACGTGCTTATGGAGGCGGGGGCCGACATAAATGGCACAAACAAATATGGCGCAACAGCAATAACCAATGCGGCATTCTTTAACCACACCGAGGCCCTCAAAGCGCTGCTTAGTGGAAAAATCAAAGCCGACAGCGAGCGCAATGAAAACGCACTGCTTTTTTCTGCCGGCCTGGGCAATAATGAAATAATTCAAATTTTGCTGGACTACGGCGTTGATGTTAACGCCCGCGGCAAAAATGGCCGTACACCGTTGATGGCTGCGGTAGAGTTTAATCATCCCGCCACCGTCGAGCTTCTGCTGAAAAATGGCGCCGACCCTAAAGCACGGGATTCAGACGGCGACTCGGTAATGCGTATCGCCGAGGGCAATGGCAACAAAGCCATTCTCAAGCTATTAAATGATTTTCAACTGTAGCGAACACACGCCATGTGGTTTCAGAAGAAAATTCAACTCAAAGCCCGAAGTCGCGGCTTTCACCTGGTTACACATGAAATATTGCAACAACTGAACGAAATTTCACAAATCAAAATCGGTTTGGCCAATATTTTCATTAAACATACCTCGGCTTCTCTCACAATTAATGAAAATGCCGACCCCAGCGTCAGGCAAGATTTTGAAAGCCACTTTAACCACTTCGTTCCCGAAAACCAGCCCTATTACCTGCACATGGATGAAGGCAGTGACGACCTCCCTGCTCACCTGAAATCCAGTATCTTGGGTGCCAGCCTTAACATTCCAATCAGTAATGGCAGATTCGAACTGGGTATTTGGCAAGGAATCTACCTTTGCGAACACCGCAATCATGCCAGCAAACGAGAAATCGTCGTCACCGTTCAAGGTAATACGGGTAACTAATGACGTGTTAAATAGTCACCTTTTTAGGTCTTTAGTGCTTGCAGCAAAGTAGAATCAGCCCTCGTATTCATCCTTTAGGCGCTGAAGCTCCTGCTTGGTGGCAGGCAAAGGGATTTCAGGATCTGTCCACCACAGATCCGGGGAGTTTTTGTGGGCAATGCTATGACAGCGCTCACAGGTCCAGAGCGGAAAAGCCACTTTATCATGACAACGGCCGCAATAATCTCCCGCAATAATCGCATCCATTCCAATTTCCGGATTACCGCCCTTTTGGGGAATGAAAATTGCGGGGTGACAATTTGAACAATCCAACCAACGGGTGTGGGCGAGATGCGGGAAACGCACCCAAGGCATTTCTCCGGTGTCTTTAAAGAGAATATCCATATCCATAATATTCATGTCTTCTTTGCCGGTTAGACTGGTGCGCGGATTAATGATGCCATCATTGATAGCTTTTGCCCAATTTATCCCCCCGCGCCTGTCAACTGGGAAATCGGACATGGATTCCTCCGGCTCCTGTAGTGAAGCCAAGGCATCATTGCTTTTATCGTGCAAACCGTCTTCTGCCAATGAAACCAGAACTGGCTTTTTAACAAAAACACGCGTGTCTTTTTCTTCATACACACTGCTGTTACCGACAACGGTATAATCCGCACCGTTTCTGGCACATGAAGCCAGCAACACAAACAGGCTCAGCGCCAACGCCCAACAGAATAACCCCCAGAGTCTCATTGCACCCTCCCGTGCCTTGATATCTTCCAAAATAACGACATAAATATCGCCTGAAACTTGATACGTTGCTTAAGGTCGCGCTCCAGCTGATTGCAAAATGTCAATGATATTATTATTGTTTTCAGTTACCGCAATCATAAACGCAGTACGGCCATCTTTAGACATCAAGTCATAATTTGCTTTGTGTTTTAGCAACAGACGCACCATTTCAGGGTCTTTCAATAACGTTGCCCACATTAATGCTGTCCAGCCATCGTTCGTCTGCGCGTTTATATCCGCACCTTTTTTTATCAAAACTTCTACCGTTGCCAAACGACGCTTTTGCGCAGCCCTGATTAAAGGTGTCCAGCCACCAGAATCTCTTGCTTCAATATCGGCGCCGTTCTCGATTAGCAGTTTCACCGTTTCAGGATGGCCGTTTCTCGCTGCGTGCATAATTGCTTGCCAGCCATACGTGTTTTCTTCATGAATATCGGCACCTGCAGCCAGCAAGCGTTCCACCTGGGCGTTATCACCTTCCAGACTCGCCTCCATCAAGGCCGAATTACTATCGCAAGCCGTTAAAAACAAAACAGAAATTACAATCAAAAACAGGGGATACAAACGCATAAAAAACCATCAATTTATGTCAACACAATGGCCCAATATAGCATGTATAAACGGAGTGTAAAATTCACATTTGTTTCTGCACCGATAAATGTTGCGGATTATAGTCACAGCACACAACCAAGTAACAAGAACAACTTGCGACCCCAAGGGAAAAAACCACAATGCTAAAACCAAAAACGGTGTCTTGTTAACACAAGGCACCGTTTTGAATCAGACCAGATCCGATGAAGCGTGGTGGACCCAAAAAACAACGCTGTTTGGCAATGGAAACTCTAGGGTGTTTTCAGTACATCCAAAATGTTAGTTGTTTCAACTGTGATTGTGTCAACAGTAACAGCCGCACCTTCACCGTCCTCACTGACAGCACCTATAAAGATAAAGCTCTTGCCCGCACCGGCTTCTTCTCCAGCCCATTTTTCATCATAAGCCAAAACAGCGGCATCATAAGCCGCTTGTGCATCCGCGATTGCAACAGGGTCTCCAGAGGCTTGCGCAGCAGCCAAATCAGCTTCTGCGTTATTCTTGTCAAAAACAAGTCTGCGCATGGTGTTGGAGACAAACCACTGATCTTTATTCAAATAATGTAAACCAGCAAAGGAGAGAGAATTTAACGAGTTACCAAACTCAAATGCCAGTCGGTAATGGGTATCATTTAGCGTGAGCTTTAATGCTGTTATTTGACTGACATCAAAATTCAAAAACGGTGTAGGAATGCTTTGAAGCGCTACCGGCTCTGGCTTTCTTATAGAAGCGTTATACCCGGAAAAAATAAAGCGGCCACTGCCGTAAAAGCCCACACCAAAATTGGAATATGAGCTCCAGTTGTTATACCCAAAACTCAGGATACTCGCTACGCCCAGCTTCAATCCCTGGGCGGCAAACCGCCCATTACCAATGGACTCGATCGTAATACCTTCCAGGGTAATGGTAATTTCATTGGCAAAAAAATCGAACTCTGTTTTTGGCTGGGTAGTAACAGCACCGCCATAGGGTTTAAAGTCCGTCTCCACCCTTAAAACCCCATTACCCACTTCAACGTTAGTTTCACTGATTCGGCTATTGATGTAACGACTTTTTGCCCAAGTATGGGTGGCAATACCGTAGACACCATCATCCCGGCGATCACCCAAGGTGGTGAGATCACCATCAAAGGTGTCTTGAAACACAATTGCCGCATTGGCAGCAGGCACCAGCATGGCCGTTGCTAAAACACCCACTTGTGCCATTTTAAATATATTGCTGATGCCCATATGTTTTCTTCCCCTTCCCCATTACCACGGCCGGTAGCCAATTTATTATTGCCACATTTGTCTATATTATACGTTTGATACGTCTCGCTGATTTGTGTCGTACCACGGGTACGCTTTACCGAGTATCCACAAGATTTCTTATTTCCAAATTAATTCGCTAACATAAAATTGGAGTATCTGTTATCTGTCAATGTGAATATACAATATTTGCTTCAAATGGCCCCCAATAGCGATAAAACGAGCCTAACCCTCAGGGTGATATACCCTTTTCATACAAAGGGCTAGCATATTCAATTGGCATGAAAACATCAAGTAAAACGCTGTTGCATTACCTCTTGCCAGTGTTTATATCGGCTTTCCAGCCACTTATCCTGCTTTGATTCAAACACAAAGCAACTTTGTAGATCATGTTGTGCTTTACGCCCGGACAACAAATACCAAACGCCCTTTGCCGTCGCCTCATGCTCAGAGAGCAAAACCACTTTTTTACCCAATAAGGCCGAAAGCTTTTCACAAAAGCTTTTACTTTTTGCTATCCCTCCCGCCAAACGAATACGCCTAATCCGCCCCGCAATTGCCTCAATGGTTTCGATGTTTTGGGCTATCAAGAAAACAATGCTTTCCAAAACCGCGACAAATCGTGCCTCATCGTTTACCTCGTTGAGGCCGCAAACCTTCGAAGCTTCGCCCATCAAGAAGCAACTTTTCGCTGCAGCCACCCAGTAAGGCGAGCCAACGCCTGAAATGGTGTTGATAAATACCGGAGGCTGCGAATATTGGTGACACCAGCCATCCAAACGGGACGCATAATCGGCAATATTGCTCTGCTCGCTGAACCACTGCAAGGCACGTCCAGCACCATTTACCGTGCCTTCTATGACATAGCTAATCGAATTTTCATCCGCATACATTACACTGGCAAGCATTTTTCTGTTTTTTACCTCAGGCATGGTATTACTCGGTTTAAGGATAAACGCCCCGGTACCCGCATTGACAAAGACCTCATCCGCCGCCAGTGCCCCCTCGGCAAAAACCGCCGCAGACTGATCACCCGTGCAAATGCACAGGGGAATACGCATAACACCTGACGGTAAATTTAGGCGGAGATTACCGTAAAAGCCCTTGCTTAACACTATTTCCGGAAGCACCTCTTTCGGTACTGAAAATAAATCAAGTAACTCATCCTGCCACCGACAGGTTTTGTAATTCATAAGCAAACTGCGCGAGGCGTTGGCCGGGTCAATCACAAACGGCCTGTTTTCCAACAAATGAAACAAAATAAAACTGGCCATTGGTGCTATACACAAGTTCCCAGCATCAAGTGCCGTCGCCACTGCGGGGATATTTTCAATACACCAACGCATTTTAGTGGCACCGTAATGCGGATTTAAATACAAGCCGGTAAGCTCATGCACATACTGGGCATATTCACTGTACTGGCAAATATGCTGGCTTGTTCGCCGATCCTGCCAACTTATGACAGGCGACAAGGCATTGCCGTTTTTTTTATTCCAACATACGATGCTACTGCGCTGCGTCGCCAGGCCAATTTGTTTAACATGACGCACAGTTTCGCCAAGCGACGCAGATACTGCATCAATCACCGCATACACAGATTGCAATAACGCCTCTGCATCATGCTCCACTTGCAGGTTGTTGGGGGACAATGTTTTGATTGGCGCTTCAGCAATGTGAATAATTTCACCACTTGCAGTATATGCAATCGCTCGTGTTGCATGCCCGCCCTGATCAATGACCAAATAACAGCTTTCTTTATTGTTAGAAATGGTTACACTCCCGTATCAAAACACCACGGACACACAGAGCAATCGCACCATGACATTGTATAATTCAATTCTACATGCCAGCTTGATGACAAAAGACACCAAGCGATCACTCCAGTTTTATCATCACATTCTTGGCATGCCGATCAATCCCGCCCGACCTGATCTTGGCTTCCCGGGTGCCTGGTTAAACATTGGTAAACAGCAAATTCATTTGCTGGAACTGTCCAATCCGGATCCAACAGAAAATCGTCCAGCCCATGGAGGCCGGGACAGACACGTGGCAATCGGGGTAAATGACATCCACGCACTTATCCGGCTTTTGCAGCAAAACAATATTCCTTTTACCACCAGCTCTTCAGGCCGAAAAGCACTTTTTTGCCGTGACCCGGACGGCAATGCACTGGAGTTTGTTGAAGAACCCGGCAGCGCACCTTAACTCTCGCTCATTGCAAGCAAATCCGCACTTCCGCCAATTGCTGCGGTATTTATGGTTAGGGTTTTTTCCGTGCAAAAACGCTGCAAGTAATTTGGCCCACCGGCTTTTGGCCCAGTACCGGAATACCCTTCACCACCAAAGGGCTGAACACCAACAACCGCACCAACCATATTGCGGTTAACATAAATATTCCCCACGTTCACTTGATTCACAATACGCTCGATGACTTCATCCACACGACTGTGAACCCCTAATGTCAATCCAAAGCCCATGGAATTAATATCATCAATCAATTCATCGAGCAAATCCGATTCGTACGACATAATATGCAAAACCGGACCAAACATTTCATCACGCAATGCTGATAAGGCGTTTATTTTCACCAAGGTTGGCGCAACATAATTACCATCCTCGAGTCCATCTGGCATAGGGGTTTCGTGTAACAATTCATTTTCGGGAGCAAAAGAGGCTTTGTATGCATTTAATTTTTCTTGTGCACGAGCATCAATAAGCGGAGGAATATCCGTTTCCATTTTCGCCGGATCACCTAAGAGTAATTCATCCATGGCACTGATCAGCAAGGCCGTAATTTTTTCCAGTATCTCACTTTGCACAATCAACACCCTTAATGCAGAGCACCGCTGCCCTGCACTATAAAAAGCCGAGCTGATAACATCTTTTACCACTTGTTCCGGCAGCGCCGAGCTATCAACAATCATTGCATTTAAGCCACCTGTTTCTGCAATCAACGGCACGATCGGGGATCGGCGTCGTGCCAATGCCAAATTAATATTAAGCGCAGTATCAAACGAGCCGGTAAAGGCCACGCCTGAGACACGCCCGTCTGTTAAAAGTACATCACTTATAAGCCGACCGGAGCAATTTACAACAGCCAATATATTTTCAGCCAAGCCAGCCTCTGCAAATAACTCTGTCAATCGCCTTGAAACAATAGCCGTTTTACTCGATGCTTTGGCAATCACCACATTTCCACTAATCAATGCCGCTACGATTTGGCCAACAAAAATCGCCACGGGAAAGTTCCAGGGACTAATACAGACAAACAATCCACGGCCATGATAAAAGAGCCTATTGTCTTCCCCAACCGGACCTTCGAGTTTTTCCGGCTGAGAGAAAAGCAGCTTCGCCTGTGAGAAGTAGTATTCACAAAAATCAATAGCCTCTCGCAGCTCAGAAACTGCGTCCCGCAATGTTTTACCAGCCTCATAAACACATAATGCATAGAGCTCATAGCGATTTTCATAAAGTAGTCCAGCAAATTTTTTTACCACCGAAAGCCGCTGCTCCAGCGATGATCTTTGCCAAGCAGATTGCGATTGACTGAGCTGTCCAAGTAGGGAGAGTAAATCTTCCCGGGACTGTTTTTTGACATAGCCAATAATGTGATGCCTGTTTGCTGGGTTAACAATTGTTATTGAGTTTTGGCTTTTTTCTTCTTCATACCAGCAGTGACTTTCATAACACAAAATTTTATTTTGCAGGTTTTCAAGGATACCAATATCACTTAAATTAGTGCCTTTTGAATTATCCCTGTTTTTATATATTTCGCTAGGCAATGCAATCTCAGGGTTTACTAGCGAATCCATCTCTGACAATACTTCAATTGGGTTCCGTATTATTTTATCAATTGGCACTTCTTCATTTTCAATGCGATTTACAAAAGATGCATTTGCGCCATTTTCCAGTAGACGTCTCACCAGATACGGCAACAAATCTTGATAACTGCCAACAGGGGAATAAATGCGACTCGGATATTTTTCAATTAATTGATCATGCAAACTTTCACCCATGCCATGAAGTCGCTGGAATTCAAAACAATGGCTATCAACACCATGCTCTTGGGACAAATGCTCTACGGTTGCGACAGTATGCGCATTGTGCGTCGCAAACTGAGGATAAAACAAGGCGGTGTTTTTCAATAAATAATCCACACAAGCAATGTATGATACATCGGTACTGGTTTTTCGAGTGAAAACCGGATACGCTTTTAATCCCTGTTCTTGTGCTCGTTTTATTTCTGTGTCCCAATAGGCGCCTTTTACCAATCTTAACGGAATTTGCTTGCCGGTTTCTTTTGCCAACTCAGCAAGCCACTCCAGCACCGGCATGGCTCTTTTTTGGTAAGCTTGCACTGCCAAACCAAAGCCGCCCCAGCCATTGAGTTTTTCATCGTAAAAAATCTGCTCAAAAATCGCCAATGACAAGGCCAAACGATCACTTTCTTCCGCATCCAGTGTCACTGCCACATCTTTCTCACACGCAAATCGAACCAAGCTCAATACTCGCGGCAGCAATTCATTTATCACTCGCCTGTGTTGAGACACTTCATAACGTGGATGCAAAGCTGACAGCTTGATGGAAATGGCGGATAAATCTGCTTTCAGGGTATTTTCTTTTTTTGTTTTAGAAATACATGCAATGGCTTTCTTGTAAGATTCAAAATAACGTTCCGCATCAGCACTGCACAACGCCGACTCGCCCAACATGTCAAAAGAAAAACGGTAATTTTTATGCATTTCTTTTTTTCCGCGCTTTATCGCGGAATCAATTTCATCCCCCATAACATATTGTGAAGCCATCAATTTCATGGCTTGACGCAATATGGCGCGAATAACAGAATCTCCCAGCCTGCCGGTTAAAATCGACAAATGCTCAGCGAGGCGATTCCGGTCTTCATCCGCGACCAGCTTTCCCGTTAACATCAGCCCCCACGTCGACGCGTTAACAAACAGGGAATGACTTTTTCCCAAATGTGTTTCAAAGTCGGCCAATGACAATTTGGACTTTATCAGTCGGTCTGCGGTAATATCATCGGGAATACGTAACAAGGCTTCAGCAAGACACATAAGAATAATGCCTTCCGTACTTGATAGGCTATATTCCCCGATAAAGGCTTCAACCGAACCACGCCTGGATTTGTGCTGGCGTGCATACTCGACAAAATCCCGTGCACTGAATTCAATTTTTTGCAACACCATCGGGTCAATTTTTATTGATTGCAAAATAGCTGAGATACATGCTTGCTCATCAGCCAGATAATACTCGTCGATTTTTGTCCTCAAACGCGCTTTTTCTGATGTACCGCTCATACTCGCACCATCATTAATTCACTATTGCTCAAACCAGTTTTCCATGTTCTGCCATTACCTGTAATCAGGCAAGTTAAATGGTCGCGATTAAACTTTATATTTCACTTACCATAACTTACTATTAATAATAACTTTCCCTAATCTTTCTATGTTAGCGTTGAATGCATAAAAAACAAATACAAGTTATCGGTTACGCCTCTTGTTATGGTGCCCGGGATCAACGCTGCGACACGGGGCCACTAACGCTGAAAAATCTACGCCTCGTCGAGCAACTCAATAACGTTAATTTTGATGCGCAGTGGTCAATTGTGCATTGGGCAGAAAATCCGGCGAGAAAACAGCGCCCTCTGGCAACATCCGATACTCTTGCCCTTGTCACACAGGTCTGCACGAAGCTAGCCAAGCAAACACATGCCGCAATCGAAACAGGCAAATTAATTGTCGTCATTGGTGGTGACCACTCGAGCGCCATTGGCACCTGGAGTGGCGTTTCCACCGCGTTGTCGGCACAAGTAAATCCCCAGACACTCGGCCTGATCTGGATTGATGCACACATGGACAGCCACACCATGCACACGTCATTAAGTGGCGCAATTCACGGCATGCCAGTTGCCAGCCTGCTGGGATATGGTGATTCCAATCTGACACAAATCATGTCGGCGGAAAATAAAATTTGCCCGGAAAACCTTTGCCTGATCGGTATTCGAAGCTTTGAACCAGCCGAAGCCGAACTACTAAACGCGCTTGGAGTAAAAATCTTCTATATGCAAGACATTCGTGAACACGGTTTCGCCGATATTCTCAAGCAAGCCAAAGCACATGTTACTCAAAATAGTGACCGATTTGGCTTGTCACTGGATCTCGATGCGATCGACCCGGATGATGCACCAGGGGTAGGCTCTCGTGAAAATCACGGAATTTCAGGTAAAAGTTTGATAAAAGCACTAAAAAACACAGATTTTGGGCACAATTTTATTGGAATAGAGGTCGCAGAGCTAAACTCAAGGCGTGATCATGTCGATAAAACAGCGAGACTGGCAATTGAATCCATAGTAGCCTGCCTGTCTCCCGCACCCTAAACCAGCAAACCGAGCACACAAATGAGCATTATCGACACAGAAAATCAGTATTGCGCACAAAATTACCTGCCACTGCCCATCGTGCTGGTTCGCGGCAGAGGCATCCACCTGTGGGATACCAAAGGCAAACGCTATTTTGACATGATGAGCGCTTATTCCGCGGTGAGCCATGGTCACTTACACCCTCGCCTTGTCAGTGCAATGAGCACCCAACTCACCCAACTGGCCATCGTTTCCCGGGCATTTCACACCGACAAGCTGGCGCCTTTTCTCAAAAAAGCCTGTGAACTTTCCGGTCAAGACAAGGCCTTGCCCATGAATACCGGTGCAGAAGCCGTTGAGACCGCCATTAAAGCGGCCCGAAAATGGGCATATAAAATCAAAGGCGTTGAAACAAACAAAGCCGAAATTATTACCTGTAACGGCAACTTCCACGGCAGAACAATCACGATTGTCGGGTTTTCAAGCGAGGCACAATACAAGGACGGTTTTGGGCCTTTTCCACACGGCTTTAAAAACATCCCCTTTGCTGATGCCGATGCACTGGAAGCAGCCATCACCCCTAACACAGCGGCTTTTCTCGTGGAACCAATTCAAGGTGAGGGCGGCATCATCGCGCCCCCCGACGGCTATTTAAAAAAATGCGAAGAAATCTGCAAAAAAAATAACGTGCTGCTGATTTGTGACGAAATACAAACCGGGCTTGGCCGCACAGGTAAATTGTTTGCTTACGAACACGAAAATGTAAAACCTGACGGCTTACTACTCGGTAAAGCACTAGGTGGTGGCATACTACCAGTATCCTTGTTTTTAAGCCGAAAAGATGTCATGGATGTCTTTACACCCGGCGACCACGGCAGCACCTTCGGCGGCAACCCGCTATCGGCTGCAATTGGGCTTGAGGCACTGAAACTCACTACGGAAAAACAATTACCCGAAGTGGCAAGCACCTTGGGCAAGCATTTTATACAGTCACTAAAAGCGATTAACCTGCCCTTAATCAAGGAAGTACGCGGCAAAGGCTTGTTAATTGGCATTGAAGTCAATTCCGACATTGCAAGCGCAAGACAAATATGCGAAGCACTTATGCAAAAAGGCATATTAACCAAAGAAACTCACGAAACCGTTGTAAGATTTTCCCCGCCTCTGATCATCACAAAAGCAGAACTGGACAGCGCCTTGATCATTATTAAAGATGTCTTTGCCAGTTTTTAAGGGTCTCAATGTTAATTGCTATCAGGCAGCCAACGGCATTGGGTGGCCAACATGGAAGCCTTGCGCAAAGTCAATATCGTAAGATTTTAATATCCGCAACGTTTCGTCATCCTGAACAAACTCGGCAATTGTCTTTTTACCAAACTCCCGGGCAATATCAGCCATTGCCTTAACAAGAATCTGGTCATTCCGATTTGCGGGCAAGTCTTGAATAAAAGAACCATCAATTTTTACAAAATCAACGGGCAATTCTTTCAAATAATAAAATGATGAAAAGCCTACACCAAAATCATCCAGCGCAAAACGGCAACCCAACTGATGGATTTTATGGATCAGATTTGCAGCCCCCACAAGGTCAGAAAGTGCAGCGGTTTCCGTTATTTCGAATATAATATTTGACGGATTTACATCTGACTGATTCAATAAACGATCCAGCAATGGTAACAGTTGAGGATCTGAAAAGGCATGTGCCGACAAATTCACTGCCATGGTAATTTCACGGCCATGCGCCGCCTGATATTGTAATTCGCGAATTGCCATATTTAGCACCGTATGATCAATATCATGAATCAATCCGGTTTTCTCTGCAACGGCAATAAAAGGGGCAGGTAGAACCAATTGTCCGTCTGCCTCTCTTATTCTCACCAAAGCTTCGTAATGCGATACGTCATTGTCAGAAATATTTAAAATAGGCTGATAATGCAGTTCAAATTTATTATTTGCCAAGGCGTCTACAATTTTATGCCGCCAGGACAACTGGGTTTCAATGCGTTCTTTTTCCTTATCGTCTTTCGAAAACATATGCCAACACGCTCTACCGCGCGATTTAGCCTGATACATGGCCAAATCAGCATTAGACAATAACTCGCCAGCGGATGTCGCATGTTCGGGAAACATTGCCACACCAATACTCGCACAAGTACGATGATTGCTATCGAGCATGGGCAGGCGCAATGAAACCAGATGTTTGTTTATTTTATTAGCCACATCGATCGCGTCATCCACCTCGGTATTGGGCAAAATGATGGCAAACTCATCGCCGCCAATTCGGGCAATATAATCCGACTCCCTGAGAATCAATTTTAGGCAGTCAGATACCGACTTTATCATCAGATCACCGGTTTGGTGCCCCAAAGTGTCATTAATTTGTTTGAAATTATCAAGGTCAATAAACAACAAGCCAACGTGCTGATTATAACGACTGGCAATACTGAGTGTACGTTTCAAGATGGAATTAAACCGACGCCTGTTGTACAAGCCGGTTAACGAATCATGATCTGCGAGCCAACCAATTTCCTGTTCGTAGGACTTTCTCTCCGAAATATCCAAACCAACAGACAAAATCGTGGCACCTTGCGTATTTGCCTGCTCAAGATACGAGTGTAGCCATTCAATGGTACATTTTTTTCCGTCTTTTCTTTGAATAGTAACTTCATTTCGGTATTGAGGCATTGAACCTGAGGAGACTTTCTTTAAATTAAATTCAAAAATGCTACTGCCCACATCACCACAAAGATAAGCTGTAAAATCTTTACCAACCAACTCTTCAGGCTTATAACCAATGACATTTTCAACCTGTTGGCTCACAAGCTTTATTTTACCATTGGCATCCTGGGTGACAATTACCACCTGGGCAGTATCAAGAAGGCGCTTTATAAAGTCCCGCTCTGCGGTGAGCTCATCCATTTTCCTCGATAAGGCCTTTGAACGTTGTGCCACATTCATTTCCAGCCCCTCCAATTGAGACGCCAAATCCAGAATGCAATCGTCAAGCACGTTAACTTCATCTTTAAAAAAACGAAACTTTCGTGCTTGATTGAGTTCTTTGCGGGCACGATGAAAGGCGCTCACCGCCAATAAGGGAATAACATCCAGTGTTCGCTTCAGATTTGACAACGGCGGCCATAAAATCAAAATTATGGCCAACTCGGAAAACAAAATGGCATATACGCCTGTCCAGAATGTTTCGCTCATGGCTTTATTGATAACCGCAACAGGCTCGGTGATGTCCTCTAAAAATACGACATAAACATTATTTGAGTCACCTAAAAAGCGTGTCTTTATTTCAAATATGCGATCCCCAATACGCCGCATTTCACCGGATTCCAGCGTATCTGGCAGACTGACCCGCTGTGAAAGTTTGTTGAGGATGGCAAATGTATTGTCAAAATTGGAAAATGCCATCACCCTGGACTTCCAGTTAACAAGGGCTTTTTCTGGTATTTCATCCGCCGCCAGCTTACGAGAAGACAAAATACCCACATCAACATTGGATGCCCGACTAAAATTAATAATCGACTCAACCAATGATCGCCCAACAACGGTTACACCCCATTGTTTTTTTTGCGCAAAAACGGGGACAAATACATATTGTCGGCAGATTTTTTCACAATATATTTTAGTGATGGGCTTTTCCGAGTTAAGTTTGTCGGATAACATGCGGGAAACCTGCGGCGAAAAATCGTCATTCAACAATTCAGTATCGCCCCAGGTTATTAGTGCCTCACCTTCAATATTGTAAAAACCCACACTATCGATATTCGCCTGTATTTGAAATGACGACCATTGCGAATCAAATATATCAAATACCGCTTGGGTTTCGCTCTTGTCGAGCAAGGCCTGCATACCATAAAGAGAAGGAATGATTTCTGCGATCTGCTGGAGATAATTGGAAGATTGGGTCAAAAGCCCGTCTAATTGTGCATTGTTTCGTTGCAAAACCAACTCTCTGTCGGCCTTAAACCCTGCCTCCAAACCCGTTCGGTGGTAATGATAAAAATACGTATTTACAAGAACAAGCACAATGCTCAGAAGTAATAGTGCACTCCATTTTAGACTGAAGAATAATTTCCTGCCAGACGCATCCTGCTTTTGCATAATTTTACTCTACACGTTAAAAACGATAGGAAATTGATGCGTTTAACATATCCCATTTCTGTACGGTTTTAGACGCATCAGGATTATCCTGTTTTGGTAACCAAGCTGTACCATCAATCCTGTGCAATTCCAGTCTCGTCATCCAGTGCCGGTTGACGGTAAACTGTATTCCCAACATGATATCCTTTGCATATCGAGAATAATTCATGATCGGTATCAAGCCGGCTACTGCTTCGCCATCACGATCATTTTTATCTGAATACAAAACATCGTATCTTGCTATCATTCGCCATTTGTGATTGAAGCGGTAAATCGATTGAAGATAAAAACTCTCACCTGTTTTATTATTCACAACAGCAGGAATATAAGCGATGGCGTTAGCACTAATTTTTCTCTGCGCATACTCGCTGGTAAAACTCCACCGCATTAAATTGTACTTCAAAGACAGTATTTTCATTTCAAAGTTTACATCACCAATCCCTCCCCCCTCTGACGCTGCCGGCCGATAATCCATATTCATACCAACATGACTATATGCGGCAACAAAACGGGAGTCATTTGATTCAAACAGCAAGCGTCCAACAAAAGACGGCTTGGCAATAAACATTCCGGGTCGATTATCACCAAGCAAAGCGTATTCCGTATTGAGATCGGTGACTCTTGGTATTGCTGTTACCATTCGCCCATTCACCAAACCTAACCGCGTTTGTTTATGCGCATAAAAATGAATTCCGTCCGAAGAAACGGAAATATCCCTGGTTCGTTCAAAGTAAATTGACTGAGGTAAAATAATACTTTCACGTGTAAATGAAACGTCTCTGGTTTCATTGTAAAATCCAAACGGGTTTTTCACCCTGCCTACGCTAATCCCCAAACCATAGTCCCTTTTATCAAGCATTCGATAGTCAGCCAAAAGAAAATCCAGTTTCACATCGCCACTGTCTGTTTTTCCTGCATACCTCGAAAGCAATTGCGATGCGAACTGCAGCCTTGAGGACAATTTTACAGATGCATTTATTCCCATCTCCCGATAGTCAATGCTTCCTTTTCCCGTACTGTTACCTAAAAAATTATTATTATCGGTTTTTATATACGACTGAGTGAAGAAGCCATTTAACTGAAAATCGGAACTGCCTAATCCGGCATAAATTCTGTCGGGAAACCCCAACAAGCAAACAACAAATAACATTG
>Ga0256830_1000202_pt1 | contig 52786 bp, 53 predicted proteins | sample 128326metaG_FD_190537 | JGI IMG/M metagenome (GOLD analysis project Ga0256830, IMG submission 190537) | Hydrothermal vent microbial communities from Lau Basin, Pacific Ocean - 128-326 | ecosystem: Environmental > Aquatic > Marine > Hydrothermal vents | place: Pacific Ocean: Lau Basin | collected... | reverse complement strand
CGATGATTACGACAGGATCAACACCGACTCCGTAAGGATGCATCTCTCCACCTCCCCTACACCGTTCCTACCATCCAGGCGACAAAGAGGTTCACCAGGTAGAGACCTCCAAAGCAACAGTACCACACGGGGGCGGGGGCTCCACCGATGATCTTGGTGGTGATTCCGGGGTTGGCAGCCTCAATGAGCCACCAGCCGAAGGCATAGACGTAAAGAATGACGAAGGCCCATATTAACTGTTTTGGGGGTTTAATCATCTCCTTCTACCTCCTTTTCGAAGTGGTAAAGACAGTTTGAAAACAAAAACACCGATTGTAGAGCCATCTCACCTCCTTTCCTTTTAGGTTCACCCCCTTGCCCTTTAAAGAGCAAACGGCTTTTGTTATGAATTAGTCAACTCCTTTAGCCTTGTCAAGAAAAATTTTTTGTCTCTAAACCTTTGTAAGTCTGGCTTATAAGGCCCTCTTAAAGTATAACTCTTCCATGGCTGCTAAAGTAGAGGTGCTTCTGTCCACGGGTTCTCTATACACCTCTCCCCTGGAAAAGAGCTTCTATCTGGCCAGCAGAGCGGGATTCGACGGCGTGGAGCTGGTGGCCAACGAGGTGTATCGCAGGCCTGGGGTCCAGGAGTACCTCATGGGTCTGGCCATGGTGGCCCCCATGGGAGCGATCCATGCCCCTTTTCTGGTGGAGGGGAGTAGCGGGGAAAAGATCAAATCCCTTTTGATGACCGTGGCTCTGGCCCGGGAATTGGAGATTCCAAAGGTTGTTTTCCATCCGCCCAGGAGGTTTCCTCCGGAAATTAAGTACCTTAGGTGGTTCAAGGGGGTTCGGGACTTCTCCCGGCTGGGTCGAGGCGTTGCCCTTTCCCTGGAAATTATGCCGGCCTTTCCCCTGGGTGGGCTCAAGCTAAACCTCTTTTCTACAAATACCCGGGAGGGTATGGCGGAGTTTGCCAGGGAGAGGGGACTCCATGTCACCATGGACACCACCCATACAGGGACCTGGGGATGGGATCTCGTTGAAACCTTTGAGATTTTAAACAGGGACGGCCTGGTCAACCATATCCACTTCAGTGATTTCTATCCCTGGAGGGAGCATGTCTGGCCGGGTAAAGGGTGTTTGGAATTGAAGAAATTTGTGGATTTTTTAAGGGACACGGGATACAGAGGGACTATCACCCTTGAGGTGCATCCCCGGGAACTGCCCGAGGACGACCTGGAGAAGATAAGGGTTTTTAGGGAAATTATCTCCTGGATAAAGGGGCGAGATGATGGATAAGCTCGACTTTTTGAGAGAAGTGAGACCCTTCGACAGGATACCTCCGGAAGATCTGGCGGACCTCCTCCACCATCTCTATGAGAAGAGATTCAGGCCCGGGACCCTCATCGTGAAGAAGGGGGAGGAGCCCGAGCCTGCCCTCTTCCTCATCAGGTGGGGCCTGGTGAAGGTGTTTATCGAGAAGGAGGAGAGGGAGGTGGTCCTGGGGTACAGGGGCGAAGGGGAGGTTCTGGGAGAGGAGACCTTCATCACCCGGGGACCCTACCCCTACTCTGCCCAGGCCGTGGAGGAGACCCTCATCTACTGCCTCCCCTGGGAGGGCCTCTCCCGGCTCATGGAGAAGCATCCCGAGCTTTACCAGAAGCTGAGCAAGCTCATAGGCAGGCGTATGGCCAGCATATACGAGGATCTGCCCCGGGTGCTGCCCGGGGAGGCCCAGGCGGGGGTGATGGATACCTCCCTTTTGCGCCAGCGGGTGGGGGACGTGCTTCGGGAGAAGGAGCTGGTCCTGGCCAGGGAGGACATGTCCGTGGAAGAAGGGGCCAGGCTTATGAGGGAAGAGAGCGTGGACTCCCTGGTGGTGATGAGGGAGGGAAGGCCCGTGGGCATCGTGACCGACAGGGACATGGTGACCCGGTTCCTGGCCGCTGGGCGGGAGAGAGCCACCCTGGGAGAGATCATGACTCCCGACCCGTTGACCATTGGTATCAATGACTTTGCTTATCAGGCCCTCCTCCTCATGCTCCGTCACAGGGTGCGTCATCTCATAGTGGTGGACGATGGTGGCAGACCCATAGCCATCCTCACCCAGAGAGAGCTCCTCCACTCAAAGACAGAGGACATACTGGAACTCACCGACAGGACGGCCCAGGCCAGGTCCATAGAGGAGCTCAGAGACACCCACCGCCAGGTGCCCGTCATCATAGAGGCCCTCATCGCTGACAACGCTTCTATTCGGGAGATTTGCGAGGTGGTCACCGAGTTCAACGACCTGGTCATCTCCCGGGTGGTGGACATCTCTCTCGAGGAGCTGGAGGCCCAGGAAGGTCCTCCCCCGGCACCCTTCTGTTTCATGGTCTTCGGCAGTGGCGGCCGAAGGGAACAGACCTTGAGGACGGACCAGGACAACGGGATGGTCTTTGTGGTCCAGGAAGGGGATGGAGACGCCGACGGATACTTCCAGAGGCTGGCGGAAAGGGTGGTCTCCGGCCTGGAGGCCTGTGGTTTTCCCCTGTGCCCCGGTAAGATGATGGCCACCAATCCCCTGTGGCGCCGTTCCCTGGACTCCTGGGAGAAGGGACTCCGGGAGTGGTTCCTCCATCCCTCCCGGGAGGTGATGCTGAAGACCAGCATGTTCTTCGACCTCAGGGGCGTCTACGGGGACAAGGGACTGGTGGACCGCCTCTGGGAGATCATATTTGAGTATGTGAAGAGCTATCCCGGCTTCGTGGCCCGCATGGGCAAGTCCTCCGCCGAGATAAAGCCCCCCATAGGCCTCTTCGGCCGTTTCATCGTGGAGAAGTCGGGGGAGCACAAGAACGCCATTGACATCAAGCTCAGGGGATGCCTGCCCATAGTGGAGGGGGTGAGGTCCCTGGCCCTGGTGGAGGGAATAAGGGATACAAACACCTTCGACAGAATAGAGTCCCTGGCCCAGGTGGGGACCCTCTCCCGGGACATGGCCGACGAGCTCCTGTTCACCTATCAGTTCCTGCTCTCATTGAGGATCAGGAACCACCTTCAACTCCTGGGAGAGGGGAAGCCCCTTCACAACCACGTGGACCCTTCCCTTCTCACCAAGAGGGAGCGCCAGATCCTGAAAGACTCCTTTGCCTCCATCTACCGCCTCCAGCAGCTGGTGGTGGCCAAGACGGAGGCCGTCTTTTTGCCCGATTGAGGAGGTGAACCCATGGATTTGGATTCCAGGGTGAGAGAGGTGGTGGCTTGGGCGTGGGAGAGGAGTCCGGCCTTCAGGAGGCGCATGGAGGAGGCCGGGATTGCCCCCGCCCAGATCTGGGGAATCCAGGACCTGGCCAGGATCCCCCTTCTCAAAAAGGGGGAACTGGCCGCCCTTCAGGCCCAGGACCCGCCGTTTGGCGGTCTTCTGGCTGTGGACATGGGGGAGCTGGCCAGGATATTTGTCTCTCCGGGGCCCATCTTCGATCCCCAGGGGGCTGGAAAAGACTACTGGAGGAGGGCCCAGGCCCTGGAGGCGGCGGGTTTTGGTCCAGGGGACCTGGTGGTGAACACCTTCTCCTATCACCTCACCCCGGCAGGGTTCATGTACGATGCTGGCCTCAGGGCCCTGGGGGCCGTGGTGGTACCCACGGGGGTGGGAAACAGGGAGCTCCAGGTGGAAGTCATTACCCGGCTGGGAGTTACTGGTTTCGTGGGGACCCCCAGCTTCCTGGGGGCCCTCCTGGAGGTGGCCAGGGAGAAGGGATTTGATCCGGAGGGGTTCCCCGTGGAGAGGGCCCTGGTCTCTGCCGAGCCCCTGCCTCCCTCTCTGAGAACCATGTTCCAGGAGGAGTGGGGCATAGACACCTACCAGTGCTATGGTACGGCTGATGTGGGGACCATAGGCTTCGAGTGCTCCCGGAAGGATGGGCTTCACCTGGCCCGGGACGTGGTGGTCCAGATCTGTGACCCTGCCACGGGGGAACCCTTATCTCCAGGGGAGGTGGGAGAGGTGGTGGTCACCCTTCTGAACGAGGTCTATCCCCTTATCCGGTTTGGCACGGGGGATCTCTCAAAGCTCCTGGAGGAGCCCTGCCCGTGTGGCCGGTGGACCTCTCCCCGTCTGGCAGGTTTCATGGGCCGGGTGGGGGACGCGGTGAAGGTGAGGGGCCTCTTCATTCACGGTCACCAGGTGAAGGCCCTGGCAGGGGAGTTTCCCTGGGTGAAGAAACTTCAGGTGGTGGTGGACAGGGAAGGGGTGAGGGACAGCCTCACTCTCCTGGTGGAGACGGAGGGAGCCTCCCCCGGGGAGCTGGAGACCTTGAAAAGGAGGGCTTCAGAACTCTTTCGCCTCAAGGTGGATGCCATAGATACCCTGGCCCCCGGAGAGCTGGAAGGGGCCAAGCCCCTGGAGGACAGGAGGAGATGGGATTGAGAGGGGATCTTGACTCCATCCTCTCCCGGGAACTGGAGGCCATCAAAAAGGGGGGCCGATACCGGTTCCTGAGAGTGATAGAAACGGCCCAGTCCCCCAGGGTGGTGGTGGACGGCCGGGAAGTGGTTCTCATGTGTTCCAACAACTACCTGGGCCTGGCGGACCATCCTAGACTGCGAAGGGCGGCCAAAGAAGCCATAGATGAGTACGGCACCAGTGCCGTGGCCTCCAGGCTGGTTTCGGGCACCATGACCCTTCACCAGGAGCTGGAGGAGGCCCTGGCCCGGTTCAAAGGCACCCCGGCGGCCCTGGTCTTCAACTGTGGCTACATGGCCAATGTGGGGGTGATCTCCAGCCTGCTGGGTCCCGAGGACGTGGTCTTCTCCGATGAGCTGAACCACGCCTCCATCATCGACGGCTGTCGCCTCTCCCGGGCCAGGATAGTGGTCTTCCCCCACAGGGACATGGACGCCCTGGAAGACCTCCTTAAAAGGGAGAGGGGCCGTCGGCGCATGATGGTGGTGGACGGGGTGTTCAGCATGGATGGTGACATTGCCCCCCTGCCCGATATGGTGGAGCTGGCCGAGAGGTACGGGGCCATCCTCATGGTGGACGAGGCCCACGGCACGGGGGTCCTGGGGGAGAGGGGGGCGGGAACGGTGGAGCATTTCGGGCTCACCGAAAGGGTTCCCATCCAGATGGGGACCCTGGGCAAGGCCCTGGGGGGATTCGGTGCCTACGTGGCGGGCAGTGGGGTTCTCAGGGAGTACCTCATAAACCGGGCCAGGAGCTTCATCTTCACCACGGCTCTGCCCCCCGCTGATATGGCCGTGGCCCTGGAGGCGGTGAGGATGGTCCAGGAGGAGCCGGAAAGACGCCGGACCCTCCATGAGAACGTCTTTTATCTGGTGGATGGCCTTAACAGTCTGGGCTTCTCCGTGACCAACCAGGGGACGGCCATCGTCCCGGTGATTATCGGGCCCGAGGACAAGACCATGGAGATGAGCATGAAGCTTTTGGAATACGGGATTTTCGTGGCGGGTATTCGCCCTCCCACAGTGCCTCCGGGCACCAGCAGGCTCAGGGCCACGGTCATGGCCACCCATACCAGAGAAGACCTGGACCGGGCCCTGGAGGCCTTTGAAAAGGCGGGTAGAGAGGTGGGAGTGATATGAGGGGCGGGGCTGGAGGGCTTCTCGTGAGGTGTCTGGCCCGTGGGGTCAATCTGAGAGGGGTGGCCGTAGAAGGGAGGGGAGTGGTGGAGGCAGCCCGGACGGCCCAGGATACCTGGCCCACGGCCACGGCGGCCTTTGGTCGTCTCCTCATGGGGGCTTTGTTGATGACGGCTTTTCTGGAGGATGATACCCCCCAGAGGGTCTCCCTTCAGGTGGTGTGCAAAGGGCCCATCCAGGAGATCTTTGCCGAGGCCCATGCCCATGGAGCCGTCAGGGGATACGTGGTGAATCCCCATGTTCATCTGGAACCCGTGGAGGGTAAGCTGGACGTGAAGGGGGCCGTGGGAGGGGGGACTCTCCATGTGGTGAAGGATCTGGGTATAGGGGAGCCCTACCATTCTTCCATTCCCCTGGTGTCGGGAGAGCTGGCCCTGGATCTGGCCCATTATCTGGCCAGGTCGGAGCAGCTGCCCTCGGCTGTGGCCCTGGGGGTGAAGGTGGATTCTGAGGGAAGGGTGGAGTCGGCCGGGGGGCTTCTGGTCCACACCGTGGGGGAGGTGCCCGATAGGGACCTGGCCCGCCTGGAGGAGTATTTCGGCTCCCTGGGCTCCATCAGCGGGCTCATGGCCGAGAAGGGCCCCAGGGGTGTCCTGGAAGAGGCCCTGGCTCCCTGGGGGAGTTATGCCTGGGTGGAGAGAGCCGTGGAATGGCGTTGCCGTTGCTCCCGGGAGAGGGCCCGGGGGACCCTCATTGCCCTGGGGAGGGAGGACCTGAAGAGGCTCCTGGAGCAGGGAGGCACCCGGGTGGAGTGCCGGTTTTGCGGAAAGGTGTATGGATTCTCCAGGGAGGAGATCCTCACCCTGCTGAAAGAGCTGGAGGACAGGCCTGGAGGCTGTGGGAAATGAGCCCTTGACCTTGGGGGGCCATGGGAGGATAATTTTTTCCAGAAAAAGGGGAGGTGAGAGGATTATGGAACGTAAAGTACTTTTAGTGACCCTGGCGCTGGTCTTCGTGGTGGCCTTGGCCGGCTGTGGCAAAAAGAAAGAGAAGGCCCCCGCTGGCAAGGCCAAGGCCACGGTGACCAAAGAGGCTCCCAAGGCCCAGGCCCCCGAGGCTGCTAAAAAGGCTACCGAGGCGGCTCAGAAGGCTGCTCCTGCTGCCGAGGAGGCCAAGCAGGCTGGTGAGGGGGCAGTGAAGTCCGCAACGGAGGCTGCCAAGGCCCAGGTCCAGGAAGAGGCTGGCAAGGCCGCTGCCAGCTTGAAGGAGAAGGCAGGAGAGGCTGTGAAGGCAGGGGAGCAGAAGGCCAACGAGTTTCCCAAGCCTCCCACCAAGTAGGTCTACCGGAAAGCCAGGAAAGGGGGGTGCCTGAAAACACCCCCCTTTCTATTCACCCCTCTAGGCCGCTTCTTCCTCCCATTTCATGAGGTCTTCCCTCACCCGGGCCTGGGCGGCGGCCAGTCGGGCCGTGGGGATGCGGAAGGGGGAGCAGCTCACGTAGTCCAGGCCCATCCTATGGCAGAACCTGATGGACAACGGATCCCCACCGTGCTCCCCGCATATGCCCAGTTTGATGTTGTGGCGGCTGTTTCTGCCCTTCACCACCCCCGTCTCGATGAGCTGGCCCACCCCTTCTTCCTCCAGGCATGTGAAGGGATCCCTGGGATAGATGCCCAGCTCCACGTACCGGGGCAGGAACTTGGCGGCATCGTCCCTGGAGATGCCCAGGGTGGTCTGGGTGAGGTCGTTGGTGCCGAAGGAGAAGAACTCCGCCTCTCTGGCGATCTCGTCGGCGGTGAGGGCTGCTCTGGGCAGCTCTATCATGGTGCCGATGAGGTAGCCCACCTTCACGCCTTGCTCCTTCATGACGGTCAGGGCCTCTTTCTCGATGAGGTCCCTGAGGATGCGCATCTCTTTCACGTGAGCCACCAGGGGCACCATGACCTCGGGGCGCACATCCACCCCCTCTTTCACCAGCTCGCAGGCGGCCTCGAAGATGGCCCTCACCTGCATCTGGTAGATCTCGGGGAAGAGAATGCCCAGGCGGCATCCTCTAAGGCCCAGCATGGGGTTGAACTCTTGGAGGCGGGCCACCTTCTCCCGGACCCTCTCCAGGGGTATACCCCTCTCCCTGGAGAAGGCCTCCATCTCCTGGGGGGTTTTGGGCAGGAATTCATGGAGGGGTGGATCCAGGAGTCTTATGGTGACGGGGAGGCCCTCCATGGCCTGGAAGATGCCCTTGAAGTCCTCCTTCTGCATGGGCAGGAGACGGGTCAGGGCTTTCTTTCTCTCCTGGGTGGTCTCGGCCAGGATCATCTCCCTCACCACGTTGATGCGGTCCTTCTCGAAGAACATGTGCTCCGTGCGGCACAGCCCGATGCCCTCAGCCCCGAGTTTCCTGGCCAGGGCGGCGTTTTCGGGGGTGTCTACATTGGCCCTCACCTTGAGGGTCCGAACCGAGTCGGCCCATTTCATGAGCCTGGTGAAGAAGGGACCAGGTTCGGCTTCCACCAGGGGCACCTTTCCCTGGATCACCTCCCCCGTGGAGCCGTTGAGGGTGATGACTTCTCCCCTCTTTATTTTCACTCCCTCGGCCAGGAAGTAGCCCTCCTCCTCGTTGATGATGAGGGCGTCACATCCTACCACGCAGCACTTGCCCATGCCCCTGGCCACCACGGCGGCATGGGAGGTGATGCCCCCCCGGGCCGTGAGGATCCCCTGGGCAGCGTCCATGCCTCCGATGTCTTCGGGGGAGGTCTCCTGCCTCACCAGGATCACCTTCTCTCCCCGGGCGGCCCACTCTTCTGCCTCTTTGGCGGAGAAGACCACCTTGCCCCATGCGGCTCCCGGGGAGGCGGGGAGCCCCCGGGCGATGACGCAGTAGACGGCGTTGGGGTCAATGTCGGGGTGGAGGATCTGGCGGAGCTGTTCCGGGTCCACTCTCAGGAGGGCCGTTGCCCTGTCTATGATGCCTTCCTCCACCATCTCCACGGCGATGCGTATGGCGGCTCTCACCGTGCGTTTGCCCGAACGGGTCTGAAGGATGTAGAGCTTGCCCCTCTCAATGGTGAATTCCATGTCCTGCATGTCCCGGTAGTGGCGCTCCAGGAGCTGGGCCAGGTCCACCAGCTCCCGGTACACCGGGGGCATCCACTCGTTGAGTCTGGAGATGGGCAAAGGGGTCCTTATACCCGCCACCACGTCTTCCCCCTGGGCGTTGGGTAGGAACTCGCCGAAGAGACCTTTCTCCCCCGTTGCTGGATTCCTTGTGAAGCAGACCCCTGTGCCCGAATCCTCTCCCAGGTTGCCAAAGACCATGGCCTGGATGTTCACCGCCGTTCCCCACTGGTCGGGGATGTCATGGATGCGCCTGTAGGTCCGGGCCCTCTCGTTGTTCCAGGACTGGAAGACGGCCTCGACGGCCTCTTTGAGCTGTTCCCAGGGATCCTGGGGGAAGAATGTACCCTCCCTCCGGAAGATCTCTTTGTAGCGCCGGATCACTTCCAGGAGGTCCTGAGCGGTGAGCTCCACGTCCTGGGTGACTCCCCGGCCCTTCTTCACCTCCTCCAGCTGTTGCTCGAACTTCTGGTGGGGGATGTTCCTCACCACCTCGCCAAACATCTGCAGGAGTCGCCTGTAGGAATCGTAGGCGAAGCGGGGGTTGTCCGTCACCTGGGCCAGGCCTTCCACCGTTTCATCGTTGAGGCCCAGGTTGAGAATGGTGTCCATCATGCCCGGCATGGAGACCCGGGCCCCCGATCTGACCGAGACCAGAAGTGGGTGGCCTTTCTCTCCAAATCCCCGGCCCATGACCTTCTCCAGCCTGGCCATGTGCTCCTTCACCTGGTCTTCCAGGCCCGGGGGCCACTCTCCCTTTTCCAGGTAATAGACGCAGGCCTGAGAGGATATGGTGAACCCTGGAGGTACGGGGATCCCCAGACGGGTCATCTCGTGAAGATTCGCCCCTTTGCCTCCCAGGATGTCCCTCATGGAGGCATCCCCTTCCGCTCGGCCTTTGCCGAAAAAGAATACCCATTTCTCTGCCGTCATGGTTCACCTCCTGAGGAAGGGGGTTGACTGCACAAGGTTAATAATAGTCTTTTGCCGTCCAGCTTCCAGGCAGGGCCCGTCAGGTTTCCGCGGATGTCCTGTGGCCTTTGACCAGGGCGAGGATGGCGTAGCCCAAGGCGCCAGAGAGGAGGGAGCCTATGAGGATGGCCAGCTTGTCGGCGTATTGATAGACCTGGTCGTTGGTGAAGGCCAGGGAGTCTATGAAGAGGCTCATGGTGAAGCCGATGCCCGCGAGGACACACACCCCATAGAACTGGACCCAGTTGCTTCCCGAGGGCAGGGAGGCCAGTTTCAGTTTTACGGCCAGCCAGCTGAAGGAGAAGACCCCCAACTGCTTTCCTATGAAGAGGCCCACCATGATGCCCATGGGTACGGGTCCCGTCATCTCTTTCAGGGAGATGCCCCTCAGATCCACTCCTGCATTGGCAAAGGCGAAGAGGGGGAGAATGAAGAAGGCCACCCAGTAGTGGAGGTCCGCTTCCAGCTCCTTGGCCAGGTGGCATTCTCTCCCTTTTCGATCCCGGGAGGTGGAGGGAATGGTGAAGGCCAGGGCCACCCCTGCCAGGGTGGCATGCACCCCCGATTTGAGTACGCTCACCCACAGCACCACCCCCAGAATGATGTAGGCTGCCTTTCGGCTCACCCCCAGGCGATTCATGGTTATGAGGCTTACCAGGGCGATCCCTGCCACGGCCATGGAGGCGAGGGAGAGCTTGGCCGTGTAGAAGAGAGCAATGATGACTATGGCACCCAGATCGTCGATGATGGCCAGGGCCATGAGGAAGATCTTGAGGGAGACGGAGACCCGGCTCCCCAGGAGGGAGAGGATCCCCAGGGCAAAGGCGATGTCGGTGGCTGTGGGAATGGCCCATCCCACCAAGGCGAAGGAGTCTCCCCTGTTGAAGAGGATGTAGATGAGGGCGGGGACGGCCATGCCCCCCAGGGCGGCGAAGAGGGGGAGAGCAGCTTTGGCCCAGGAGGAGAGGTGACCCTCCAGGACCTCCCTTTTGATCTCCAGGCCTATGAGGAAGAAGAAGACAGCCATGAGGCCGTCGTTTATCCACAGCAGCAGGGGTTTGGCTATCTGGAGGGCCCCGAAACGGATCTCTACGGGGGTATGGAGAAGGGCGTTGTACCACTGGGATAGGGGGGAGTTCTTCAGTATGAGGGCCAGGGCCGTGACAAAGATGAGGATGATACCTGCCGAGGACTCTTTCTTGATGAAGTCTTCGATGAGGTCTTCTATGGTCCTCATGTCCTCGGTCTCCCTGGAGGAGGGAGGAGGGGGGAAGGGCGAGAACCCTTCCCCATGGGGTGAATCCTGCCGAGGCCTCTCACTTACTCAGGACCACCTTGGACAGGTCGGCCAGACCCGTGAACAGATGGGCAATCCTGGAGAGTAGGGAGAGGCGGTTGGTCTTTATCCTTTCTTCCTTGTCCATGACCAGGACGCCGTCGAAGAAGGCGTCCACCCTCTCCTTGAGGGTGGCGATGGTCTTGAGGGCCTCCAGGTAGTTTTCTTGGGCTACCAGTTCCTTCACTTTTCCTTCCAGCTGGATGAGGGCTTCATAGAGGTTCTTCTCTTCTTCCTTTTGGAAGAGGTGGGGGTTCACCTCCCCTCCGGTGAAGCCGGGAGGCAGGATGTTCACCACCCTCTTGAAGGTGGTCATGAGGGCCTCGAAGTTGGGGTCCCGGCTGAAGGCCTGGAGAGCTTCCAGGCGTTTCCTGGCAGCCACCAGGTCGTCGAAGCCTGCAGAGAGGACGGCATCCACCAGGTCATGGCGGAAGCCCTCCGAGACCCACAGGTGGTAGAGCCTCTGGCGCAGAAAGTTCAGGACTTCCTCCTTCACCTCCCGGGGCTCCCTCTCCACCCTGTTGCCCAGGAGTTCCAGGGCCCTGTCGATGAGCTCCCATAGGGAGAGGCGGAATCCCTGGGAGAGGATGACGTGGATCACCCCCAGGGTGTCCCTGCGGATGCCGTAGGGGTCCTCGGAGCCCGTGGGGATGAGCCCTATGCCGAAGCAGCCCACGATGGTATCTATCCTGTCGGCGATGCCCACCAGGGCCCCCGTCACTGTGGTGGGCAGGTCGTCCCCGGCGAACCTGGGCAGGTAGTGCTCGTAGATGCCCAGGTAGACCTCCTGGGGTTCTCCCTGGAGCCTGGCGTACTCCCGGCCCATGACCCCCTGGAGCTCGGGGAACTCGTAGACCATCTGGCTCTCCAGGTCGGCCTTGCAGAGGAGGGCCGTGCGGTCCACCAGGTCGAGCTTTTCCGGGGCCACTTTCTCGGCCATGAAGAGGGCCAGCTGGCGGAATCGCATCACCTTGTCGTAGGAGGTGCCCAGCTTCTCCTGGAAGACCACGTCCTTGAGCTTCTCGAACATCTCCATGAGAGGGGTCTCCTTGTCCTCCTGGAAGAAGAACCGGGCATCGGCCAGTCGGGCCCTCAGGACTCTTTCGTTGCCCTGGGTGATGAGGTCCATGTTCTCCGTGAGCATGTTGTTCACCACCACGAAGTGGTTCATGAGCCTGCCCTCTTTGTCGAAGACGGGGAAGTACTTCTGGTGCTCCTTCATGGGAGTGATGAGGACCTCTGGGGGCAGTTCCAGGAACTCCTGGTCGAAGGTACCGCAGGTGGCCACGGGGAACTCCACCAGGAAGTTCACCTCGTCCAGGAGTTCCTCATCCTCCTGGGGTACTCCACCCACCTTGGCAGCCTCTCTCCGGACCTGGTCCCAGATGATCTCCCGGCGGACCCCGTGGTCCACCACCACCTTGGCCTTCTCCATGGAGGGGAGGTAGTCGTCGGGGTGGGCCAGCTCTATGGGGTCCGGGGCCAGGAACCTGTGGCCGTAGGTGGTCCTGCCGCTCCTGATGCCCTCTATCTCAAACTCCACCACGTCCTCCCCGAAAAGGGCCAGGAACCAGTGGATGGGGCGGGCGAAGCGCAGCTCCTTGTCTCCCCACCTCATGGACTTCTTGAAGGGTATGGTCCTCACCAGCTGCTCCAGGAGGCTGGGGAGAAGCTCCAGGGTCCTTCCCCCCTTCTCCTCCTTCAGGACATAGACGTAGGCCCCCTTGGGGGTCTCTTTCACCTTGAGGTCTTCCACTGCCACGCCCTGTCCCTTGGCGAAGCCCACGGCTGCCTTGGTGGGTTTCCCTTTGTTGTCGAAGGCCACCTTGGCCGGTGGACCCATGACCTCTTCCACTTTGTCTCGCTGGGTCTCAGCCACCCCCTTCACCACCAGGACCAGGCGGCGGGGAGTGCCCATGGTGATCACTTCCCCGTGGTCGATGCGGTGGCTCTCCAGGGCCTTGGTCATGTATCTTTCCATGAAGGAGAGGGCAGGCTCCATGAACCCTGCGGGGATCTCCTCTGTGCCGATCTCAAAGAGCAACGTCCTGGTCATACCTTCCTCCTGCTCTTTTGTTTTTCTTGCCTTCAGGGAGATCACAGGATCTCCTCTATCTTCTCCAGGATCTCTTCCGGGAAGAAGACCGAGGCAGGCCGTCCCATGAAGGCCACCTCCTGTCTCACCGCCCTCTCCACATCTTCTAGCATCTGGCCCGTGTTTAGCTCCACGGTGAGGAACCGGGCCCCTCTGTCGGCCAGCATTCTGAGAGGCTTTTCCGGGAAGGGATAGAGGGTGATGGGCCTCAGGAGGCCCACTTTCAGGCCCTTATCCCTGGCCCATTTGATGGCCGTCTTGGTGATCCTGGCGGCGGTGCCGTAGGAGACCACCACCAGCTCGGCCTCCTCCAGCATGAACTCTTCCCACCGTGCCTCCTTCTCTTCCATCTCCTTGTACTTTCTCCAGAGCTTCCAGTCGTGCTCCGTCAACTCCCCCGGGCCCAGGTAGAGGGACTTTATGAGCTGGGGCTCCCTGCCCTGGCATCCTGTGAGGGCCCACGGTTTCTCCTGGAAGGGAGGGGCCCACTCCTGGGGCATCTTCACCCCCTCCATGATCCCGGCCAGGAAGGCGTCTCCCAGGACCACTACGGGGTTGCGATACCTGTCGGCCAGCTCGAAGGCCAGGTAAACGAAGTCTGCCGCCTCCTGGGTGGACGAGGGGGCCAGGACCAGGGTCCTGTAGTCGCCGTGGCCGCCCCCCTTGGTGGCCTGGAAGTAGTCCCCCTGGTTGGGCTGGATACCCGCCAGGCCAGGTCCTCCCCTGTTCATGTTCACAATGACGGCGGGGAGCTCACAGCCAGCCATGTAGGAGATGCCCTCCTGCATCAGACTGACCCCTGGACTGGAGCTGGCGGTCATGGCCCTCACCCCGGAAGCGGCGGCTCCCAGGACGATGTTGATGGCGGCCAGCTCGCTTTCGGCCTGGATGAAGACCCCGCCCACCTCGGACATGCGCCAGGAGAGGTACTCCATTATAGGGCTCTGGGGGGTGATGGGATAGCCTGCAAAGAACCTGCATCCGGCCCTGACGGCCGCTTCCGCAATGGCGTCGCAACACTTCCACAACTCCCTCATGGCTTCACCTGTAGACCTCTATGCATATATCGGGGCAGACCTCGGCGCAGAGGGCGCATCCCGTACAGTCTTCCTGGGAGACGCAGACCACGGGGTGGTATCCTCCCTTGTTCACGTCCCTTTCGCTGATCATGAGAAGACTGTGGGGACATGCCTCCACGCAGAGGCAGCAGCCTTTGCACCTCTCTTGGTCTATCACCACCATGTTGACCTTTCACCTCCTGTGGAGAGACGGGGGTTCCCGGGTTCCCTCTCCTCGGTTTTCAAGGGGCTACCTTGCCAGAGTCAGGGACCTCTGGAGGCGCACCCTCCTCTCCCACCATTCTCATCAGCTCTCTCTCCCGTTCCCCGGGGGAGAGGGCCCTTATCCTGGTGACCGTCCTCTCTCCCTCCCTCGTCTTGAAGACGGCAAGCTGGTTGTGGGCGTGGCGGGCCACCTGGGGCAGATGAGTGACACAGATCACCTGGTATATCTCCCCTAGCTCCCCCAACATCTCCCCCACCTTGTGGGCGGTGATTCCCCCTATACCAGCGTCTATCTCGTCTAGAACGAGGATAGGAATCTTCCCTATATCCGATAAAACCCTGCGAATTGCAAGGGATATCCTTGAGAGCTCCCCTCCTGAAACCACCCTGTTCAAAGGTTTAAGGGGTTCCCCCGGATTTGGCCTGATGAAGAACTCTGCCTCTTCCAGTCCCCGGGGCCCGAGCCCTTCCAGCTTCCTGAAGCGGACCTGGAACCGGCACTCCTCCATCATGAGCCTAGCCAGAGTCTCTTCCACTTTCTCCTCCATCTCTATGGCCCTCTCTCTGCGGGCCGTGCCCAGCCTCCCGCCCAGGACCAGGGCCTTCTCCCGGGCCCGGTGGATTTCCTCCTCCAGGTCTTTGCTCCTCTCCTGGATGGACTCCAGTTGGGCCAGTTCCTCCTTGGCCTTTTCCAGATAGTCCAGTACAGCCTCTAATGTGGGTCCGTAGCGGCTCTTGAGCCGGTGGAGAGTGTCCAACCTCTCTTCCACCTGGGCCAGGGCCTGGGGGTCTATCACCACCTTTCCCAGCAGGGTCTCCAGGTGGCTGCACCCCTCCTGGATCAGGATGAGGGCCTCTTCCAGGCCGTCCGTTTCTCCCTTTAGATCCGGGCTGGTAGGTGCCAGGGGGGCCAGGAGGCCCAGGGTGTCCCGGAGCCCCTGGGTCACCGAGGGGCCTTCTCCGTCCAGGAGGTGAAGGGCCTTGGTCAAGGCCTCCCGCAATCGCTCTCCCTGGCGTAGCCACTCCCTTCTCTGGCGCAGCTCCTCCTCCTCGCCGGGGCGAGGGGCAGCCTTCTCAATATCCTCGATTTGAAAGGCCAGGTAATCCATACGCCTCAGGCGCTCCTCCCGGCTCCTCTCCCCTTCCTCCTTCTCCTTCACCAGGGCCCTGTATGTCCGGTAGGCTTTTGTGTATTCCTCTACCAGGGGTGCGAGGCGCCCGAAGGCGTCCAGGAGGTCCAGATGGTGTTGGGCTTTCAGTAGAGAGAGACTCTCCCTCTGCCCCTGGATCTCCACCAGGCCGGATGTCACCTCTTGGAGGAGGCGGAGGGTGACGGGGACGTCGTTCACATAGACCCGGTTCCTTCCTTCCCGGGATATGGTACGCCTCACCAGGAGTTCTTGGTCCACAGGGATGTCTCTCTCCCTTAGTCGGGCCTTGATGTGGGGAAGCCCCTCCAGGGAGAAGATCCCTTCCACCCATGCTTCTCCTTCTCCCTCCCGGATCCATAGGGTATCGGCCTTCTTGCCCAGAAGGAGGGAGAGGGAGTTGACCAGCAGGGACTTGCCCGACCCTGTCTCTCCGGTGATGGCGGTGAAGCCGGGCGAGAATCGAACCTCTACCCTGTGAAACAGGGCGAAATTTTTGGCCCTCAGTTCTAGCAGCACTTTACAATCCCCCTGGGTCGGTTAAATTAATAAAAAATCGAAAAAAAATCCATGGGCCCGCCGGGGGGCTTGACCCTGGGAGTGGCTCTTGCTACATAGACCTCCGCTTTTTGAGGGGGGCCGCTAGCTCAAGTGGCAGAGCAACGGCCTTTTAAGCCGTTGGTTCCAGGTTCGAGTCCTGGGCGGCTCACCAGGGCGTCCCCTTCGTCTAGCCCGGCCAAGGACACCGCCCTTTCACGGCGGCGACGGGGGTTCAAATCCCCCAGGGGACGCCAAATTTCCTCCCGTCATGTTTTCAGAAGGCCCCTTGGTACTCCGTGGGCAGGGGTGTGTCCGGCGTCAGGGGTATGGCGGCCTCGATCTGGGCGAGAACCTTCTCCCTGCCTCTGGGGAGGGTGCCCTTTATGGGCAGCAGGTTGGAGACGTGGTTGGACCTGAAGACGGTTTCCACCTCCACCAGTTCCACCAGCAAGGCCATCTCTTCCATGATCTGGCGCATGGTGGGCATGGGGAACTCGTCCTCTCTCACCTGGCGGTGGAGGATGGTGCCCGGGAATACCATGAGGGTGAGGGCTGCCAGGTAGTGGGGGCCTATCCGGTTCACCACTTTCGCAGTGTTCATAATGTGCTCTTTCCACCTGCGGGCCCCTCCCAGACCCAGGATCACCATGGTGGAGAGGACGAATCCGGCGTCCAGGGCCTTGCGGCAGGCCTCCACCATCTCTTTTGCATTGACGCCCTTCTTGGTTTCCGCCAGCACCTGGTCGTCCCCGCTCTCAATACCCAGGTATATGAGGTGAAGACCCCTTTCCCGGAGGAGGCGCAGCTCTTGGGGGCTCTTCTCCAAGAGGTTCTGGGGGGTGGCGTATATGGATACCCTCTCCAGGGCGGGGATGTGCTGGTACAGGGCCTCCAAAATTCTCAAAAGATAAGATGTTTCAAGGACTAAGGGGTCTCCGTCGGCGAGAAACACCCTTTTCATATAGGGATACTCTCTTCCCGCCTCCACAATTTCCTGATATAGCTCTTTCCAGGGCCTTATCTGGAATTTTTTGGCCTTGTACATGTAGCAGAATGTGCATTTGTTGTGGGAGCAGCCCAGGGTGGCCTGGAGGATGAGGGAGCGGGCCTCGCTTGGTGGTCTGAAGAGGGGTTCTTGATATCGCAGCATTTTGAGAACCTCCTTGTGAAAGTTTGGGACCTAGACTAAAAGGTTAAGATAAAACAAAAGCTTTTTCCCCGAAAGGGGGTTGACAAAGATTGTTCTTTGAAACATATTCAAAATAGTAGAAGTTTTAGATGGGGTGAAGCCATGGATAACAAAGAGAGGGTTGTGGAGAAACTGAAGAGCAGGGGACTGAAGATCACTCCCCAGAGACTGGCCATAATAGAGGTCCTGGAGGGGAACAGGAGCCATCCCTCTGCCGAAGATGTGTATAAGAGGCTCATCGAGCGCTATCCCACCATCTCCTACGCCACCATTTATAAGACCCTGGAGACCCTTTGCGAGCTGGGGGAGCTCATGGAAGTGAATATCGAGCCCCATAAGAAGAGATACGATCCCTTCACAGAACCTCATCATCATTTTCTCTGCGTCAGGTGCGGGAAGATAGACGACATTCCCCTGGAGGAGGTGCCCATGCCTCCTGTGCCCGACGAGGTGCGAGACAAGTACGGCATTGTGGGAATGTGTGTCTATTTTTACGGGTTATGCCCCGGGTGTAAGAATTGACCCTATAGATCCCGGAGTAGGATGCCAAAGGCGCCTTTTGCAAGATTATAATGTCATGGGGAGGTGATACTATGAAATACGTATGTACGGTGTGTGGTTATGTGTATAATCCCGGTAAGGGAGATCCGGATAACGGAGTGGCCCCGGGGACACCCTTTGACCAGTTGCCCGAGGACTGGGTGTGCCCCGTTTGTGGTGCTGCAAAAGACATGTTTGAGCCTGAGGAGGGATAGAGATGGGTGTGTACAGGTGTACCAGTTGTGGTGCTGTGAGGGAGTCTAGGTGCAAGCCTAGGAAGTGCAAGGAGTGTGGCGGGAGCGAGTTTGAGAGGCAGGATGCTCCCAAGAAGGGCTGTGGTTCTCGATCTGGTTCTAGCTGCAAGAAGTGAGGAGGTGTGCCATGAGGAAGATGACGGAGTCCAACCTTCAGGCCGCCTTTGCCGGTGAGAGCCAGGCCCACATGAGGTACCTCCACTTTGCCAGGAAGGCCGAGGAGGAGGGTTACAAGAACGTGGCCAGGCTCTTCAGGGCCGTGGCCTTCGCCGAAGAGGCCCATGCCGGCAATCATTTCAAGACCCTGGGCTACCTGGGTTCCACCAGCGAGAACCTCCAGGAGGCCATGAACGGGGAGAACTTCGAGGTGGAGGAGATGTACCCCGCCTATGACGCCGTGGCCAAGCTCCAGGACGAAAAGGGTGCCGTGCGGGTTATCCATTGGGCCCTGGAGGCCGAGAAGGTCCATGCCGGGCTCTACGCCCAGGCCAAGCAGGCCGTGGATTCCGGCAAGGACGTGGAGCTGGGTGACATCTACATCTGCTCCGTTTGTGGCTGGACCGTGGTGGGTGAGCCCCCGGAGAAGTGTCCTCTCTGCGGCTCTGCCCAGAAGGTGTTCGTCAAGTTCTAACCTTTGGAGAGACAGTGAGAGGGGCGGGCCCAGGCCCGCCCCTTTTTATGTGGGAAGGCCCCGGCGTTGCCTTTTTCCCCCTGTTATGGCAAGGGGAGAGCCATGGATCTGGTGGATCTGGTGCGGCGATTCGTGGGGCGCAGGATCCTGGTATTGGGGGATCTGGTGGCCGATCAGTATATCCTGGGATATACGGCCCGGGTTTCCCGGGAGGCTCCTGTGCTCATCCTTCGGTACGACTCGGAGAAGATTGCCCTGGGAGGAGGGGCCAACGCCCTCCACAATATCCACTCCCTGGGGGGGATCCCCTTGCCCGTGGGGGTGGTGGGTGACGATGAGATGGGGATCAGGCTCCTGGAGATCATGGAGGGTAAGGGGATAGACACTTCGGGGGTGGTGGTGGTGCCGGGGTGGAGGACGGTGACCAAAACCAGGATCCTGGCCGGGGGACACCACACGGTGAAGCAGCAGGTGGTGAGGATAGACAAGGAACCCCGGGGAGAGGTGCCCTCCGCAGTGGTGGAGGAAGTGGAAGCCCGTTTCCTGGAGAGGGCGGACCAGGTTGATGCCATAATGGTCTCCGACTATGGATACGGCGTGATCTCCCCCCGCTTTTTTAGACTGCTGCCCTCCTGGGTGGAGAGGTGTCCCGTCACCGTGGACTCCAGGTACAGGGTCTTGGAGTTCAAGGGTGTGACGGCGGCCACGCCCAACGAGCCTGAGACGGCGGCGGCCCTGGGGGTGGACCGGATAGAGAATGGGAACGTGGAGTGGGCGGGGAGGAGGCTTCTGGAGCTCACAGGGGACAGGGCGGTCCTGGTGACCAGGGGAAAGAAGGGCATGGCCCTCTTCTTGGCCACGGGGGAGGTCTATCATATCCCCATCTTCGGGACCGATGAGGTGGCCGACGTGACGGGGGCCGGTGATACGGTGATTGCCACCTTCACCCTGGCCTTGGCGGCAGGGGCCTCCTTTCTGGAAGGGGCCCGGCTGGCCAACTACGCCGGGGGCATAGTGGTGATGAAGAGTGGCACGGCCACTGTGGCCCAGGGGGAGCTCCTGGAAGCGGCCAAGAGTCAGTATGAGAAAGAGCAAGGGTAAGATAAAGAAGTTAAGAGAGTTGGAGACCATTCTGGCAGAGGAGAAGGCCAGGGGGCGGGTGGTGGTCATGGCCAACGGGTGTTTCGACCTCCTTCACGTCGGTCATGTCCGTTATCTGGAGGCGGCCCGGGAGCACGGTGATCTCCTGGTGGTGGCCGTAAACTCCGACGCTTCCGTACGGCGCCTTAAGGGGCCTCCCAGGCCCCTGGTACCCCAGGATGAGCGCCTGGAGCTGGTGGCGGCCCTGGAGGCCGTGGACTACGTCTTCCTCTTTGACGACTTCACCCTGGACAGGATCCTGCTGCGCCTTAAACCCCATATCCAGGCCAAGGGCACCGATTATACCGAGGAGTCCGTGCCTGAGAGGGATACGGTCCTCTCCTACGGGGGCAGGGTGGTCATCTGTGGCGATCCCAAGGATCATTCCTCTTCGGAAATGATGAAGAGGCTGGGGCCTTAGTCTCCTTTCCCTTCTTCCTTGGTCGGGGTTTTATTTTTCTCATCCAGGCGGCTATAAGTGGCCAAGACCTTTATGGCCTTGAAGGGGAGGGGGATTGGGGCCCGGGATCCAGGAGAGAAGGGCTAAGGCAAGGGGTAGGAGGCCCAAAAGCCTGAGGGAAGCCTTTAGGGCCCTTTTTTCCCTGGATGCTCCCCCCAGGACCAAGGCCGTGGCCTTCGCCGTGGGCGTCTTTGTGGCCTTCACCCCCACCTACGGGCTCCACACTGTCACCGTCATCCTCTTCTCCTGGCTTTTCAGGCTCCCCTTCTCCATAGTGTTGCTGGGTTCCCTGGTGAACAACCCCTGGACCTTCTTCCCCATCTACGGGGCTTCCTACGTGGTGGGACGCTGGTTGCTCTCCTTTTTCCCGTCCTGCTACACTCCCATGCCCTTTGGCGTCCTGGCCCATCAGCTGAAGTCCTTCTCCTGGAACGACTGGTTGGCCAAGGCTCCTGGCCTGTTGCTCAGGGAGGGCTTGCCCTTTGTGGTGGGTTCCCTGGTGCTGGGGGTGGTGGCGGCTGTCTTCTCCTATTTCCTGGTCTTGTGGCTTTTGAGTATAAAGGGGAGAGGGGAGACCCAGGATGGGAGGGGGAAGGATGGAGATGAGAATTCCCAGGGAGCTGGTTAAGGCTTTGGTAGAGGCTCGAAGGGTGGCCGTTCTCACGGGGGCGGGGGTGTCCGCCGAGAGTGGAGTGCCCACCTTCAGGGGCAAGGATGGGCTGTGGCGCCGGTACAGTCCCCAGGAGCTGGCCACTCCCCAGGCCTTTGCCCGGGACCCCAAACTGGTGTGGGAGTGGTATGACTGGCGCCGGGGGCTCATTGCTCCCCTGGAGCCCAATCCCGCCCACAGGTTCATTGCCCGGCTGGAGGGGGAGGTCCCGGATTTTCTCCTCATCACCCAGAACATAGACGGCCTTCATGAGAAGGCGGGAAGCCGGAAGCTGGTGGAGCTTCACGGCAACATCTGGAAGGTGAGGTGTACCAGAGAGGGCACGGTGAAGGAGGACAGGCGGGTGCCCCTGCCGGAGATCCCTCCCAAATGTGAGAATTGCGGTGCCCTTCTCAGGCCCCACGTGGTCTGGTTCGGGGAGTCCCTGCCCGTGGATGCTTTGGAAGAGGCCATGGGGGCGGCGGAAGAGTGCGATCTCTTCCTGGTGGTGGGCACCTCGGGGGTGGTCTATCCTGCGGCTTCCCTGCCCCAGGTGGCCAGGTCCCGTGGCGCCCTTGTGGTGGAGATCAATCCCGAGGAGACCCCTTTAACGCCCCTGGCCACCTGGTCCTTAAGGGGAAAGGCTGGAGAGGTGGCCAAGGCCCTGGCCCGGGAGCTGGGATGGGAGGTGTGAGGGCAGGTTGAGTCTGAGGTCGAGGTTGAGCAACCTCTGGCTTTTTTCTTGGCCTCAGCCTTGACCTTAACCTGCTTTTGTCTGGTACAACCTCCTGTCCATTTCGTAGGTGGTGTAGATGAACTTGGCCTTGACCTTGGCCTGTTCTTATTCTTGACCTTAACCTCAACCTTAACCTGTTTTCTCGAGCCATTGGCCCATTTTCTCCATGGCCCTGGCCAGAGGAGGGGGAACAGTCTCTCCCCAGGTGGGCATCAGGTCCAGTATCCCGTCTTTCCAGAGGAGGAACTGGTGGTGGAGGGCCAGGTCGGGGTCCTGGAGGGTGGTACGAAAGAGGAGGCTACCTTCCTGGAGATTCACATAGGCCCTCTCTATTTTGAAGAACCCTTCTTCTGTGGAGAAACCCCAGGGCTGGAAACCTTCCATCAGTCTTATGGGATCGATTCCCTCCACCTCTACGGGATGCTGGAGGGAGGGCATCTCGTGCGCTCTCTCCGGGGGAGGCCTCCTGTTGACGAAGGCCATCCTGTAGATGCTGAGACCCTGGGCCAGCCATTTTCTCAGGTATTTGGTGTGAATCTCCCCGGGGGGCTCATCCTGGTGGAAGTGGGGTGAGGAGGAGAAGCACTCCTCCATCTGCCTGGCGTAGTCCTGGTGATCCGTGGCCAGGACCACCCTGCCCCCGGGCTTTACTTTCTCGGCCAGAGCCCGGACAAAGGCCGGTTGAATGAGGCGCCGGGAAGGCCTCTTGGGCCAGGGGAAGGGAAAGAGAATGTAGAGGGCGTCCATGCTCCGGGGTGGGAAGAGCCACTTCACGGCCCAGCCGCCGGGGGACTTGAGGATGACGTGGGGTCCCTTCCCCTGGAGCCGGTTTAGGGCTCGTTTTATGGCCCAGTTGGAGATCTCCATCCCCACCACCCCTTTCCCTGGGGCTACCAGCCTTTCCAGGAACTCGCCGTTGCCGAAACCGATTTCCACCTCTACCCTTTCTACGGGTCCCAGGAGACCGGCGAGCCCTCCCCCCTGTATCCACCTCCTGGGCGTGGCGAAGGAGGGAGGAAGGGGGCGGGGTCGGGCCTGGGGATCCAGGGTGGACTGGATGGCCTCTCCCCCTATTTCCTGGGCCAGTCTGTGGATGATGCTATGGGCCTGGGAGAGATCCAGGAAGTGGGTGCCTTTGTCCAGGCGCAGAAGGGTGCCCTCTCTGCGGGGGAGGATGAGGATGGGATAGGTGCCGGCTTCTCCCTGGGCCAGGAGGAGGCCTTCCCCTCGGCCCAGGAATATACCCCTGTCCTGGAGTTTTTCCAGGGCCTCTTTAAAGCCTTTTTCCAGCGTGATATGAGGCATGGACAGAATCTTTAGCCGGCTCCTTGAGAAGTGGCAAGACTTTTCAGACTGGTGCAGGGCTTTGTCCCTTGATGAGGAGGTGAAACCGTTGGCCGTGTTCAATAAGGGGGGGAAGGGCTCCAAAGAGGTCAAGAAGTGGGAAAAGGAGATCAAGAAGGGAAAAGGGGGGTGGGACCCCTACTTTTCTTTGGTTCGTTTTTATCACCAGTCCGGGGAGAAGGAGAGGCTGGGAGCCCTCCTGGCCAAGGCTCCCTCCCCCCTGAGAGAGGCCCTGGAGGCCTACAGGTTGTGTCTGGAAGGAGAAGGAGGGGAAGCCCGGGATCTCCTTGGGGATCTATCCGCAGCCAGGAAGGAGGAACAGGCCTGGCTGGCTTTTCTAAAGGGGCTTCTGGGGGATTCCCGGGGCTATCAGGAGTGTCTCACCCTCTATCCCCGCCACCCCTGGTCCAGGGAGATAAAACTCCTCATGGGCGAGGCCTTCCTCCAGGAAGGGCGGGGTGAAGAGGCTCTGGGCCACCTCATGTCCCTGGAAAGGGAGAAGGATCCCCGGGTATATCTCCTCGTGGGCAAGATCTACCACCAGATGGGCAACCTCCTGGCGGCCAGGAACTACCTGGACAGGGTCTTGTCCGGCGGGAAGGGGGATGAGAGACGGGAGGCGGCGGCCCTGGTGTCCAGGCTGGCCCGGCAAAAGGAGGAGTGGGATAAGGTGGCTTCGGCCCTGAGGATCCTTGCCCAGGGGGCCTCGGAGGGAGAGATGCCACGGCTCCAGAAGGAGCTGGCCGAGGCCTACATCAAGGGAGGCCGTACCAGAGAGGCCCGCAGAGTCCTGGAAGAACTGGGAGAGGCCCCGGACCTGTGGGCCTCTCTGGCCCGGGTTCTGGAGGGATCCAAGGACTGGAAAGGGGCCCTGGAGGCGTGGGAGCGGGTGGGTGGTGCCCAAGGGGCCCTGGGAAAGGGCCGGGTGCTCCTGGCCTCGGGGAAGGTGTCTGAGGCCCGGGAGACGTTAAAAAGGGCCCTGGAGGGGGAGACTCGCCAGGAGGCCCTCTTTCTCCTTGCCCAGGGGGCCTGGCAGGAGGGTGATGCCCAGGAGGCCCTCAGGCTCCTGGAGGAGATGGGGGAGGAGGCCCTGAAAGGGTCCCCCGAGGCGGCCCATCTCCTGGCCCGGGCGGCCCTGGAGGTGGGGGACGCTGAGAAGGCCGTCCAGTGGGCCCTGGAGGCCTACCAGGCCCTGCCCGAGGGGGACCGCCGCCAGGTGAAACCCACCCTGAAGAAGATCAAGAAGGTTCTGGAGGGGTCGCCCACGGCCAAGAAGTGGCTTCCCCTGCTGGAGGAGGCCCTCAAGGAGTCGCCCCTCTTCCAGCGTCTCAAGGAAGGCCTCTTCAAGAGTCGCCAGGGCATCGCCAGGAGGCTGGAGGAGAGCCTGGGACTCAGGGGGGAGGTGACCCAGGAGGACCTGGAGAGGATAGAGGAGGTTCTCATCTCTGCCGACGTGGGGGTGGAGACCACCCGGCACCTCGTCAAGGCCCTGGAGAAGAGGATGGCCCGGGGGGAGGTGCGGGGCAAAGAGGGTGTCATGGAGGCCCTCAAAGACGAGATCCTCCGCATCCTCCAGAAGGCCCAGGGGAGACTGGAAGTGGGTCCCCCTCCCTGGGTCGTCATGGTGGTGGGCGTGAACGGCACGGGTAAGACCACCACCATTGCCAAGCTGGCCCGCCGTATCACCAACCAGGGGAAGAAGGTTCTCCTGGTGGCTGGGGACACCTTCCGAGCGGCGGCCATTGAGCAGCTGGAGATCTGGGCCGACAGGGTGGGGGTGCCCCTGGTGAAGCACCAGCCCGGTGCCCATCCTTCGGGAGTGGTCTACGATGCCCTCCAGGCGGCCAAGGCCCGGGGATCCGATGTGGTCATCATCGACACCGCCGGCCGTCTCCACACCAAGGTGAACCTTATGGAGGAGCTGAAGAAGATGGCCCGGGTGGCGGCCAAGGAGGTGCCCGGCGCCCCCCAGGAGACCCTTTTGGTGCTGGATGCCACCACGGGTCAGAACGCCCTCTCCCAGGCCCGCCTCTTCTCCCAGGCCGTGCCCATCACGGGTCTGGTCCTCACCAAGCTGGACGGCACCGCCAAAGGCGGTATAATAATAGCCATAGCCGGAGAGCTCTCCATCCCCATCAAACTCATCGGGGTGGGGGAGGGAATGGATGATCTCCAGGACTTCCATGCCGAGGCCTTTGTGGAGGCCCTCTTTGAGGTGGATTAGCCTGGTCTCCTTGGGGGTGGCCGTGGCATCCTCCTTTCTCCTTCTCTCCACCGGCCTGGTGGAGGCCCGGCTCTATACCTATGTGGACAAGAACGGGGTCCTGCACATCACCGATTTCTGGCAGGGGGGAAGCCCCCAGGCCCCCCGGGTCCTCAGGAGCCTGGGGAGGCCCTCCGCCTTTCTGAGGAGGCTCATCCGCCGGGAGGCCCGGGCCAAGGGCCTCGATCCCAGACTGGTGGAGAGCCTTATTCGGGTGGAGTCGGGTTTCGATCCCCAGGCCCTCTCCACCAGGGGGGCCGTGGGCCTCATGCAGCTCATGCCCGAGACGGCCCGTATCTACGGGGCCAGCAACCCCTGGGACGTGGTCCAGAACGTGAAGGCGGGCACCTCCTATCTCCGGGACCTTCTCTACTATTTCAACGGTGACGTGAGAAAGGCCCTGGCCGCGTACAACGCCGGTCCTGCCGCAGTGAAGCGCCACGGGGGTGTGCCTCCCTATCCCGAGACCCGGAGGTACGTGAGGAGGATCCTCTCCCTCTATCCCACAGAGAGGGTGGAGGTGAAGCCGGGGACCGGGGGAGGTGGGAGACGGTCCTACCGCCCCATTCGAAGGGTGAGGCTGCCCGACGGTACCGTCCTTTACACCAATATGCCCGGTTCTTAGGGCCCATGAGGAGGCGCCCGGAGATTGAAGGATAGAGAGAAAGCGGCGAAGAAGGCCTCCGTCCTCCTTATGGCCTACATGGCTATGGGAGGCATCCTGGGAGACATCGGCACCTCTCCCCTCTACGTCATGGCCATTGTCTTCGGGGAGATCAAGCCCACCCGGGAGAATGTCATGGGCGTCCTCTCCCTCATCACCCTCTCCTTCCTCTTTCTCACCCTGAAGTACGCCTATCTGGCCCTGAGACTGGACAACGAGGGGGAAGGAGGCACCTTTGCCCTCCTTACCCTTATCAAGAAAGAGGCCAAAGCCCTTCAGGAGAGGGGGCTGGCCAACAGGAGGGTCCTCTTTGTCGTCTCCATGGCCACGGTCCTCTCCCTCCTCTGCGGGGCCCTGCTCCTCAGTGACGGCATCATCACCCCCTCCATCTCTGTCCTTTCCGCCTTCGAAGGTATTCAGGTGGTCTTCCCCAGGCTTCACCCCTGGGTGGTGCCCCTCACGGTGGTGGTCCTGGTGGCCCTCTTCTCCATCCAGCGCCGGGGCACGGAGAAGATCGCCCACCTCTTCTCCCCCGTCATGGTCCTCTGGTTTTCGGCCATAGCCCTTTTGGGCTGGCTCAACATCCTCAAGACCCCCTGGGTCCTGGAGGCCCTCAACCCCAAGTACGCCTTCCTCTTTTTGGCCCACAAGCCCCTGGCCGTCACCTTTGCCGTCATGGGCATCGTCTTTCTCTGCATCACCGGTGGAGAGGCCATGTACGCCGACATGTCCCACTACTCCAGGGCGGGTATCCGCCTGGCCTGGGCCGTGGCGGCCTTCTGCCTCCTCTCCAACTACTTCGGCCAGGGGGCCTTCCTTTTGAGGACGGCCCGCCACGAGAACCTCTTCTTTGCTCTGAGCTACGCCCAAGGGGAGAAGGTCTACTTCGCCATGCTGGTCCTGGCCACCCTGGCGGCCATCATCGCCTCCCAGGCCATAATCACGGGCTCCTACACCACCTACAAGCTGGCCATGGAGCTCCACTACCTCCCCAGGCTGGAGATCAAGAGCACCTCCCCCCGGTACCCCGGCCAGATCTACATCGCCCCCGTCAACTGGCTCATGATGGTGGCCTGCCTCTTCACCGTGCTCTTCTTCAGGAGCTCGGCGGCCCTGGGGGCGGCCTACGGCCTGGCGGTGACGGGAGCCTTCATCGGAAACACCCTCAACATGGCGGGATGCCTCTATCTCCAGAACTACCAGGAGTCCTCCCGCTTTCTCAAATACGTGCCCCTCTTTCTCATCTTTCTGGTCTTCGACACCACCTTCTTCGGATCCAACCTGGGGAAGATCCCCACGGGTGGCTGGTTTCCCCTGGTCATCTGCGCCTTCCTGGCGGCCACCATGCTCTCCTGGTTCAGGGGTTCCCGTCTCCTCTACGGCCGCTTGCCCAAAGAGTTCCGAAGGGACTTCGTGGAGAGGCTCCAGGATGAGGATCTCACCGTGTTGCCTGGGGTGAGCGTTTACATGGCCCGGGATCCCGAGAGGGTGCCCCCGTCCCTCATCCTGGAGGTCAAGGGAGGGGCTTTGAGGGAGCAGGTGATCCTGGTGACCGTAATCACCCGGTCCTATCCCTGGGGGGTCGACTACGACAAACGTCTTCTGGGGAAGGTGGCCAGGGAGGGAGTGGAGGTGTACGAGGTGATCATTGAGAAGGGCTACATGCGCTCCTTTGTCCACGTGCCCCACGTCCTGGATTCCCTGGACTTTCAGGACGAGAGACGCTACGTCTTCGGCGACTGGCAGGTGACGGTGCCCATGCCCCCCAGGAAGAACCTTCTCCTCAGGTACTTTTCCTTTCTCTACCGGGTGGTGCCCCCCATCCGGGCCCGGTTCCTCATTCCCAGGGAAGAGGTGGTCTACATCGGCGGCGACGTGGAATTGAGCCTGGATGAGTGAGGGATCTCCTGGGCTTCCGGGTCCCATCAGGCTCCACTACGCCCGGTACCTTCTCCACTTCTGTGGTCCCCGACCAGCACCCCCTCCCCTTGATGAGTCCTCCCGTCTTCAGGACCTGGTCCTCACATCTCCTCCCTCACGATCTTCCCTTTGCCCAGATCTATGACGGAGGAGGCGAAGATCAGGTGGAAGAACCGGAGAAAGGCGTCGAAGGAGCGGTCCTCGGGCCAGTGCTCCTCCCTGGTGTCCCAGGAGGACAGTTCCTCCTCGAACATGACCCTGTAGTGCTTCCTGAGCCAGGCTTCCAGGTCCTCCACCTCGGGGATGAGGTAGACAGAGGGATCGTCCCACAGGTCCGCCAGGGTGAGGTTCGGGTCGGGATGGGCACACGTCTGGGTCCACTTCAGGTACTCCTCACTGGGCAAGAGCACCACGGCGAAACGGTTGATGGTGGGCAGTTCGTACACCCTTTGCCTCCTTGAGATGGTTTAAATCACCAGGAAAAGTTCTACAGAGTACATCCTGGATGATCAAGAAAGGAGGATTCTGAAGCCGCAAGAAAAAAGGCAGCTGGCATTGAAAAAGGAAAATAAACCCTTAGAATTAAGGAGACACATGGAAGAACACTCACAACATACCGGCTCCTCGGAGTACAAGAGAGACAGCATGACTCTGGTCGGTGCCGTTTCCATGGGCACCGGGGTCATGATCGGCGCCGGGATACTGGCATTGACTGGGCAGATAGCGGAGCTTGCGGGGCCCCTCTTCCCCTTGGCCTTCCTGGCTGCAGCTGTAGTGACGGCCTTTAGCGCTTATTCATACGTGAAGATGTCCAACGCCTATCCCTCTGCCGGTGGGATAGCCATGTTTCTTCAAAAGGCATATGGAAAAGGTACAATGACCGCGGCTGGTGCCCTTCTCATGTATTTCTCCATGGTTATAAACGAGAGCCTGGTTGCGCGCACTTTCGGTACTTATACCATGCAGCTGTTCAACGTGAGCCCCAATAGTTGGATAGTGCCCCTTCTGGGGTCCGGTCTGCTCCTTTTTGCTTTTCTGTTGAACATCTCCGGGAATCGCACCATAGGGTTGTTCTCCTTCATCATGGCCCTCATCAAGATAGGGGGCATCGTGGTTTTCGCTGTTGGCATTCTCTGGGTGGCCGGTTTCTCCTTCAAAAGAAGCCTGGCTAACGCTGGGGAGTCCACTTCGGCAGGATTTATAGCGGCCATGGCTCTGGCTATTCTGGCCTACAAGGGTTTTACCACCATCACCAACAGCGGCTCGGAGATCGTGGATCCCCATCGCAATGTGGGGCGGGCCATCGTGATTTCCATCTTGGTGTGCGTGGTCATCTACTTTCTGGTCTCCATAGCCGTGGCCGCCAATCTCACTTTGCCCCAGATCGTGGCGGCCAAGGACTTCGCCCTGGCCCAGGCGGCCCGGCCCACCTTCGGCGAATACGGCCTCTGGTTCACGGTGATCTTGGCCATTGTTGCCACCATCTCGGGGGTGATCGCCAGCATGTTTGCGGTCTCCCGCATGCTGGCCATGCTCACCAACATGAAACTGGTGCCCCACAGCCACTTTGGCATGCCCGGCGGCATTCAGAAACACACCCTGGTCTACACCCTGGTGATAGCCATTTTCCTCACCGTTTTCTTCGACCTGAGCCGTATCGCATCCTTGGGGGCGGTCTTCTACATTGTCATGGACATGGCCGTGCATTGGGGTATCTTGAGGTACTTGCGCAAAGAGATTGGCGCCAGGGCCCCCATCCTGGTCGCCGCCATCGTTTTTGACGCGGTGATCCTGGGGGTCTTCCTTGTGGTTAAGGCCTCCAGGGACATGATGGTGATCTACGCCTCCTTCATAGGGATACTGGCCATCTTTGCCGGGGAGAGGCTCTTCCTGCAAAAGTACAGGAAGGGCGAAGCCTGACCGCCCCGGAGGGTGGGGAGCAGGTCATAGAGGCGGTATTGGCCATTGGCCACGGGATAGGTGTCTCGGAGCTGGCCGCCATGTTTCACCCCTATCTGACCCAGGCCGAGGGCGTTAAGCTATGTGCCCAGGCTTTCTCCAAAGACGTGGAAAGGCTGTCGTGCTGCTCCGGTTGAGGGGAGGGACGCTCGGGTAGCCGGGAACTCCCGGGACAGCTCCTCTATTGTTCTCCCCGGCCTATTGTGATAGATGCGGCTGCCCCCCCGGGAAACGGGAGGGGCAGGGGAGGAATGCCTGGCCCCCTAATCAATTGGGAGGTTCACCGCTTTGAGAAGGAACGAGGCAGTGAGAAACATAGCCATCATCGCCCATGTGGATCATGGCAAGACCACCCTGGTGGACGCCATGTTCAGGCAGAGCGGGGTCTTCAGGGAAGGCAAGGATGTGGAAGAGCGGGTCATGGACTCCATGGACCTGGAGCGGGAGAGGGGGATCACCATCGCCGCCAAGAACTGCTCCGTGCACTGGAAGGGGGTGAAGATCAACATCGTGGACACCCCGGGCCATGCCGACTTTGGAGGAGAGGTGGAACGTGCCCTCTCCATGGTGGATGGAGCCCTCCTTCTGGTGGATGCCGCCGAGGGCCCCCTGCCCCAGACCCGATTCGTCCTCAGGAAGGCCCTGGAGCGGAACCTGAAGCTCATGGTCCTCATCAACAAGGTGGACAGGAAGGACGCCAGACCCCGGGAGGTGCTGGAGGAGATCTACGATCTCTTCATAGATCTGGATGCTACCGACGAGCAGATAGACTTTCCCGTCTTCTACACCATAGGCCGGAAAGGGGTGGCCAAGGGCGCCCTGGAGGAGGACTGGCAGGATCTGACCCCGGTCCTGGACGCCGTGGTGGATTCCATTCCTGCCCCCCGGGGTGATGGCGAGGCCCCTTTCCAGATGCTGGTCTCGGATCTGGACTACTCCGATTATCTCAATCGACTGGCCGTGGGGAAGGTCTTCCAGGGCCGGGCCCACATCAATGATCTCCTTGTCTGCATAGACCGAGAGGGCGCAAGGATTCCCCTCAGGGTCACCAGTTTCCAGGTGTACCACGGTCCCCGTTTCAGGGAGGTGGAAGAGGTGGTGGCGGGAGACATCGTGGTCCTGGCGGGCATAGAGGAGGTGTGCATCGGAGACACCATCGCCTCCCGGGACTCTACCCGGGCCCTGCCTCGCATCGAGGTGGAGGAGCCCACCGTTTCCATGCTCTTCACGGTGAACACGGGCCCCTTTGCCGGCAGGGAAGGAAGGTTCGTCCAGTCCAGCAAGCTGGGGGAGAGGCTCTTCAAGGAGTCTCTCAAGAACGTCTCCATACGGGTGGAGGAGGCTTCCCAGGGGGAGGGCTTCATTGTGAAGGGCAGGGGCGAGCTCCAGATGGCGGTCCTCATCGAGAGCATGCGCCGGGAGGGGTACGAGTTCTGCGTGGGACGCCCCCGGGTGATCCTGAAAGAGGAGGGGGGCAGGCTCCTGGAGCCCATAGAGCATCTCCTGATCGACTGCGACCAGGGGTTCGCCGGGGTGGTCACCGAGGGGCTTTCCCAGAGGAAGGGGCAGATGATCAACTTCCAGCAGAGGGATTCCGGTCGGGTGAGGCTGGAGTTCCTGGTGCCCTCCCGTTCCCTTATCGGCTACCGGAACCAGTTCCTCACCGACACCAAGGGCACAGGCATCATGAGTTCCTACCTCCACGGTTACCAGGAGCACAGGGGGGAGATACCCACCCGGTTCTCGGGGTCCATTGTTTGTGACAGGGAAGGGGTGGCCGTGGCCTATGCCCTCTTCCATCTCGAGGCCCGGGGGGAGCTCTTCATCGAGCCCGGCACCCCTGTCTACCAGGGGATGGTCATTGGCGAGCACAACAGGGACAGGGACATAGACGTCAACCCCTGCAAGGAGAAGAGGCTCTCCAACATGAGGGCCGCCGGCAAGGACGACAACGTGGTCTTGCGGCCCGTGAGGCCCATGACCATTGAAAGGGCCATCACCTTCATCAAGGAGGACGAGATGGTGGAGATAACCCCTTCCAGCATCCGCCTGAGGAAAACCGTCCTCTCAACCCAGGCCCGCAGGCACCACGCCAGCTCCTTCCTCAAGGCAGGCTGAGGGGACTGGATGAAAGACGCCCCCTTGTGAGGGCAGCCATCCCGGAGCATCGCCGGGAATAAGGCTTCCATTGTTTCCCGTGGAGCTTCTGGACATGGATCGGCTGGTTCAGGCCTACTACTAACTCTATCCCAAGAAGAAGGACGAGAGGATCTGTTTTCTCCTGGATGAGAGTCAAATTTGAAGTCATTTTATGTGTCTCATCACCTCCAGATCATGGACTGGAAGAGCCCCGCTTATTAATTCCTGCCCCTTCTTTTCTAAGAGCTCCTGATCCAGCTTTCTAACTAAATGGAGTCACATAATTTATCAAAAATGATAAATTATGCGTGTTAAGTTAAAATGAGAAGCTGATGCATGTAAAACAAGAAAGGGGAGCTGATTCAGGTCCTTACCCTGGCCCACAAGGTGGTGGCTGTCCTTGCCAGATCCTATGTGAAGGGCAGGGACTTCTGGGACATCTGGTTCTTGAGGGATGTGCTGGGCCTTTCTCCATCCAAAGAAGACATCCACCTTCGCAGGGAGATCTACGGGGTCACAACATGGGAACGGTCTCCCATCATGGGGGGCGAGGGCTGGCCTTCCGAGAAGCAGCTCATGGAGCTCCTGGATAGGGACCTCAGGAGGTTTCTGGACCACCAGGAGCTGGAGTCCTTGAGAAGGGAAGGCTACGGGAGAATCTTAAGGTCCGTAAATTCTGCCCTAGCCTAGTTGCTCTGAGGAGAGGGAGAGGCCGAAAACCATGATGGTTACCGAGACAAAAAACCAAAAGATCGACGAGCTACTGGCCTTCTTGCCCCCACTCTTTCGAAAGGGGGATCTGGACACCTGTCTTAGAAAGGGGAGGTACTCGGCCCAGGTACTGAACAGGGCCCTGAGAAAGAGGCTCATCGCCAGAATCGCCAGGGGGTTTACCTCAACGTGTTGAAGTGCAAATTCACGGGCCAGTGGCCCCCCGTGGAAGAGGTGGCCTGCTACATCAAGCCTGCCGCCTATGTGAGCCTGGAGTGGGCCCTCCACTACTGGGACCTCATCCTCCAGAGACCTGTGGTGTGCACCGCCGTGGTTACCAGGGTGGGGAGGCTAAAAAGGGTCCACTTCATGGAATCCTACGGTGGCGCCAGGGTGGAGTACAACATCGAATACTCGGCCATCACCAATATTCCCAGGCACTTTGGAATAGAGAGACTGGGGGAAGCCAAGGCCAGGATCGCCGTACCCGAAAGGGCTCTTTTGGACTGGATCCATGTCCGCCGTCCCTCGGAGTATCTCCTGAGGTCCTGGGTAGACGAGATAGACCTGGAAAGCATTGATCCTGAGAAACTCAAGGACTATTCCGCCCATTACCATCCAAGGGTCAGGAGATTGGCCCAGCAGGTTTTGCAGCTTGGTGCGCAGGTGTAGGGGAAAGCCCTCATTACAGACTACTTTGGAAGCAATTTGAGATTCCCCAGCGTGGGGTTACCTTTTCACTTCCCTCCTCCTTAAACAGGCTAATTTGCCAGGCTATTTCTTTATGTGCTTTCGGTCTAGAGCCAACCCACATGGTCCAGTCTTTCGGGACATTACACCATCTTTCTCTAACAATGCATTAACCTAAGAGAATCAACAAATATTCTATTTTCTCGACAATGAACTGACCTCTATGACACCCTTTTTCTTCCGCAATCTCCATGAACCTCTCCCGGCTTAAGGGTCTTTCACTAGTTATGAAAACCACCTTGGAACACAGCCTTAACTCAAGCAGCCTTATCCCCAGAGCTACCGCCCAGGCTTCTCCCCTGTTTTTAGTTCTTCTTTCAGGGCTCTTTCCTATCTTGGACCAGACATCATAAAAAAGCTCAACCACTCTGTCATCGTAGTTTTCTACTTTTCTAACCTCCTCCAAATAAACTCTGGAATAGGCCTCCAGGTAACTTAACTTTTCCTCGGGAGGCTTATACTCTGCCAGAACCAACTTAGGAATGTGGATTCCAATGTTGGGCTCCTTTGGACAAAGCTCCAACAATTCATATTTCCAATCCAGTGTAATGAGGGTACCGGCATCGAGTAGAACGACTTCATCAGGCAGCGACCTTTCCAACTACTTCCTCCATCATGCGATTTACGGACACGTAATCCCGGTCCAGTAATACGGATGCTTCTTTCAAGGAAATATCTTGGACAGCCAGGGCCTTCAGAACCATTAGCTCGAACTTCGGCGATAGCACAGTTTCGCCCATTCCAGGCTCAAGGTGGGGGAGCTGCTTTTTACACCAGCCATAGGTTTTTCCAGAAATGAAACCTTCTTCAAAAGCTCTGTAAAGGTACGCTGCACGGGACACTGAAGTCAGCACCTCTAATACCTCTACAAATCTCAAAACCATTGGCGGCTTTTGCCTTTTCAAAATTTTCAGCGAATCCCTGGGTATCAGTAACCTGCCTGCGAAGACATCTGCTTCTTTTTCTTCCCTGGGCTTTCTTTTCCCCTCAGGGGTAAAAGAGATGAAGGCGCCTCCCTGGCTTGGAATGTGGAAAAGCAGATGAGCTACTTCGTGGCAAAGGGTGAACTTCTGCCTCACCCTAGGTTCAAGAGAAGACACAAGAATAAGGCTAACTTCCCTGTAACGGGCAGAGACGCCACTCACTCCCCTTGGCAGCGGAAGTCTAAAAACGAAAAGGTTGCCTTCCTTCTCAATAACCTTTGAGAAGCTCCCTATTTCATCATTCAGAGCCTTACCTATTTTGAGTCTCATCTGCTCGGCTTCACCCTCTATAATTTCCACACGCTGCTGATCAGAGAAGGCTTCAAGAGAGTAGCTGGGCAAGAGGTTTCTATCCCACAAAGCAGACAAAACTTCCGAGTTTTCCACGACTCCCAGAATATCGACCACCCGATCCAACCAGAAGGTCAGAACATCCTGGATCCTGGTCCTGTCCTCCGATTTCCCCCCCCTGAAAGCAATCTCGGGCTCTCTAGGACTAAGGAGGGTATCCAAGCTGATCTGGAAAAGATCACTAATCCGTTCCAACATCATTAAAGAAGGGGTGCGCTCCCCTTTTTCCCATTTGGAAATTGCTGATTTGCTCACCCCAAGGGCCTTGGCGACTTTCTCCTGGGTTTTGCCCGCCATCTCCCTCAATTTTCTTATTCTTGTTCCCACCTCAGCCATGGCGCCTCCCCTTGGTATCTTTGGTTTTAAATGTAAGGTGTTGTTGACAAATTGTCAATTAATACCGGCTAAATGCGAGAAATATGTCAACATAGGAGGTGGTTTGAGCAAGCTGGTGTAAATCATGAAACTGCCTCCAGAAAATCGGACCATGTGGTAAGCTTCCTTGCTACAACCAATTTCAATGATAGGCTGCACCAGGCTTTGGGCCACAGGACCCCGGATGAAGTATACAGAGAGGGACGGGAGGGTTTGTCCTATGCGGTCTGATGGAGTAAGAAGGGCATTGACAAAAACCCTAGAGCTGGGAAGCTTAACTTACCCCCAAATTGGTTCAAATAACCAGGGCCACTTCATTAGATCGACCCTGCATTTGTCCAATTTTTTCAAGAACTGCAGACACTGTTGGCACATACTCATCGGAAAACGGTTTGTGCCTTATCATGAAACCCGCGCTGCCCCTGTATTGTATGAGTAAGTCCTCTATAACAAACCAACAGCGGCCAGAAAGATCATCATCGCTTCTTAAGGTGGGTCTCCCTGGCTTAATATTGAACTTTACATTGGCTGCTTTGAGTTCTTCGTATAGCCTCCATTCAGGTTTTGTTTCCATGAATAGCTCACGAAGTTCTTTTGCTCTTTCCAGACCTAATCGGGAAGTCCACCTGTTTTGAGAGAATCGCATGCCTCGCCCGTTGTGCCCCCTGTTTTCAATTACTTTTTCAAGGTGAGTGATTTTATCAAGATGATAGATCACCTGTAACTCCTCAGCATTTTGCCTTGAGTCCCAGGGGGTGGGGATGTCTTGCCGCTTTAGAACTTCTATTTTCTCCACAGCTGCTACATGGGTAACTGCTCCTATTCCGTTTCGCAGTGATGAAGGGGAATATATTGCGATCCAACGGGCTGCAAACTGGCGGCGTTGAGTTTGGGTAAGAGGTGTGTAATAACGTTTTTTGGAACATATCCAGTCAAGGTGTTCTTTAGGATTGCTTCCTCTAAGAACCGCTACCAGCACAATTTCTTTTGCAGCCTCTCTCCAGGAGCGTAATTGTTCGTGGGCAATATGAGGGATTGCTCGTTCGGCTGTTGACCAACCTCCACGCTTAAGTGCTTTCATAAGCCATTCTTCTACATAACGAGTTTCACTTGGAAGAAACGGAAGCGCTCCTATGCCCAAGCGTTCCAAAGAAAGCCAGAGTCGGCTGCTTTTGAAATTGTCTAGTTTATCTACATATGGAAACAACGCGGTTCCTTCTATCACGCTCCTTTTTACTCGTTCTGATCGGGGCCCTTCCGAGTTCGACTCTTCCAAAATTGCATCCCGATAGCGGTGCAGCACGTTAATCGCGTCAGGGGGTGGCCCTGGTGAACCAAACTGATTAATGTAGTCTTCAGAAAGGTTTATTCGATATTTAGCATCCAAAATCAATCTCATTGGTGGCCAGTCTGGATGATGGAAGGTCAAAACTATATCGGGTCTTTGAGGAAGGAGGGAACTTTCCTTTGAAAAGGTAGGATTGTACGTAACCTCGATTCTACGAGAATCGTCATTCTCGAAGGACACGATTGATTGATAGCCATGTTTTAAGCGTATCCTTAGGCCATCGCGTTCTACAGCAACCAATCGTTCAACAGGAATTCGTTTGCCAAGCAAATCAGCTATGAGGCGGATGATGGAAAGATAGCACCAATATTCGTATAGAAGATGGATCTCTTTGATGGATAGTCCTACAGGCCCTCCGGACACACGCAGTCCTTTCAGCAATATCAAACATGCCCGGTAAGCTTCCTTATATCCTGGAGCTGTTTGCAATGTTAGTGAAGCGAACCCTGATGGAGGTGATCCTGTGGCTGATTTTATGGGGTCAATTTTTTGTAGACTCGCAATTCTATTTTCTAGGCTGGAGATTTCTTTTATTATCTTTTTCTTCTTATCATTTTCGTTGCCCTCTGAAGCCTGCCTCTTTTCTTCTCTATGAATTTCTGCAAGGCGCTTTCGTATCCTGGCTAATTGGGTAGCAAACCATCTGTGCTCTGGCGTATCTAATGTAGAACGAGGGCACCATGTTGGCAGTTTGACCCTCATCTTCACACCGGAGTGAGTATCTATATAAGAGCCCGACCCTTTCCCTTGGATAATAGCTTTGAGAAGTATTGAGCTAACCTTCTGGACAGAATGAGCTTTATCCATGGCAATTTTGTTCGTAAGGCTTCGGTGTGGGTGTTGTTCTATATAACGCAAGCCACGTTCGAGTTTTTCGAGCACATGACGCAGCAGGATTATCCACTCGAGCCGTGTCGGAGTTTTGGATTGAGTGGCTAAGCCCAGATGAAATGTGGATTGTAGGTATTCTAGTACAAGCGCTGTGAGTATATCCTGTACGTCTGCCAGAAGTGCTTCATAGTCGGTTGTGTAGTCAAGTTTGCTGGGAAAAATTTCTACTTCAAAATCAAGTTCGGGCCTTCCTCCTAAAAAAACGGAGAAGAGGCTTCGACCGACTTGGCCTCGAAAATTTATAGAGCCATGGATTGTCTTTCCTTCATCTGTTTCGTTCAATCCGCGGAGGATGGCTGGATCTCGATGTTTTAGCTCTACTTTTTCGTTGGTTTTGCTTCGTAAATATACGGTGTAACTTGTTTCTTCATACAGACGGGGTCCAATGTGTAATAATGGATTATTTGCTACTTCGGGGGGCACCCCGTCTCGCCATGTGTTGCTTTCAAAGGTTGAGTTATGGCGGCGCAAGGATATGACGAGTCGCCCGACAGGAGTTTCTGTTTCTCCTGGCAATTCCCTAGAATGGATATCAGGACCACTCCAGATGAGGATAACTTTGTCCGTTTCTATTCTAAAGAGATCTTTCATGCAGGTTATAACCAGTAAGATGTATAACCTTCCGCAAGTAGCCGTTCCCACATTAAACACAATCTAGCGGCCAGACGTGGATATCGAGTTCTAGGAATTTTCGTGGGTCGACCTTCATCCTTCCAATTTTCGAGGGTAGGCCGTCCGTCTTCCTCAGCTTTAAACGGCGTGCCGTTCACTGCCCATCCAAGCAGTCCTAGTACAACTTCCTGAATAACAGCGCTACCACCTACTATTCTTGGCAAAATTTTCATCTGAAATGCTAGATCAAGTGGATCTACATTTTCGCCGTTTGTTTCTCTAAATGAGTCTTGAATATCCTTTGCGTGGATTAAGAATAAAGCTATTTCATCTCGAGTTCTGTAGCCTATCTGTAGCTGCGCAGGGGTGAGTAGAGCGTTTATTTCTTTGAGAGCCTCAACGGCTTTAATTACCTCATTTTTGTCCTTCTCATCTATATCTTTCATCAGTTCTGCCAATCTTATGGCTTTTGGAAACCATTTTTTGGGGGGCCAATCGATTGCTGTTTCTACTGCCCCTTTCGTGTCAAGGTTTAAAGTATCAAGCTCAACTTCAGAAAACTCAATAGTGAAAGCGCGATCCAATACTTTACGACTGAATCCATGAGAACTCTCATCCATGTTTACTGTGCCCACAATACAAAAATTTGGAGGCAAAACCACATTAGCCCATTCGGAATCAGTTTCTTTGAGAGATTTCCCAAGTAGAGGTTTACTTTTATACCCTGATTGTGGATTCCCATCTCTATCTTCGATTTTGCTAAGGATTTCGGCAAAATAATGCTCAACTCTAGATAGGTTCATCTCGTCAATTATACATATCCAGAATTTCTCTTGATCACACATGGCTTCGTGAGCTGCCTCTAACAATGAGCCAGGGCGAAAATCACCTTGTAAGTCAACGTAGCCGAGGATATCCGAACTATCGGTCCAATCAGGACGGACGGGTATGAGCCTGCTTTCTCCTCCTGTTGCTTCCGCTACAAGTGCAGGCAGTTTGGACTTTCCTGTTCCAGATATACCAGCTAAAATTACAAAAGGTTTAGTCCGGATAGCAGTGATGTATTGCGCTATTTGCCAAGGCTCGTAAATAAATCCCTTACTTTTAATGTATGATATAATTTTTTCGACCTCTTCAAGTTTCTTGCTTTTATCGTTTCCTTCTTCCCATACCTTTGACTTTACTTGCTTCTCATCCTTTTCCAATGCCTCACCCTTCCTGTCTAGGAGTACTTGCTTAACGAATTTCTCTATATCTCCAAACTCTTCTTTGATGCTACGTATTTTGTCCTCTGATATTTTGGTAAATCCCATATAGCGTTTATTTAAGTAACACGATAATCGTGATATTGGAATTTCTATTTTCTCAGGCTTAGAAAGAAAATACATAAGCTCCCATGTTTGTCCTTTTGGATCGTGGCCCCATAGCTTCTCGGCACACTGCTTATTCCTAACTTTATATAACACCTTTGCAATGTAATGATACGTATTATCATACACACAAAGTACATAATCTCCTGGATTAAGTTTCTCCCATAGTTTTGTGTTATTTTTCCCTGGAATGGCTCCCCATGCATATAGTCTGTTCTCTTTATCAATGCGTCGGAGTTGTTCTTTGTCATCATTCCCGAAGAATTCTTCAATCTCATTGAAATCAATGGGGTTTTCTATGGTATCATGTAAATGTTTTCTAGCTTCTTGATTCCCGGCGGTGAAGACGTAGAGTTTATGCCCCATATTTTGCCTCTTTTCTAATATTCTGTGTACTTCTTAGCGCTGCCTCTAACGCGTTTAGCTGGGTATTTCTTTGAGTTAATAGCTATTTTGCGAAATGCGGCGTCTATCAGATCGACCCCCAACGTGTCGGATAGCTTTACAAGATAGATGAAAACGTCCGCCAGTTCTTCTTCTACCTGATCTAGTTTTTGGGGAGTTAGAGATCTGCTTTCATCTCCAGTAAGCCACTGGAAATGCTCAATTAGCTCTCCAACTTCGACTGCCAGTGCCATGGCTAAGTTTTTAGGGGTGTGGAATTTTTCCCAGTCCCTTTCTGCGGCGAAGGTTCTCAATGCGTCTTTTAAATCTGATAAAGACTTATCGCTCATTAGCTCTCTGTATCGCTATTATTTGTGTTGGATCTGCTACTGCAAAACCAGCTGGAAACGGGGCCACAAGTCCTGTCGATACTATGCTGTTGCTCATGGTCCAATCTGTTGGGAGTTTTGTCATAGCTCATTTTTTCTTGGAAGAAGTTGTATACATAGGTGCTGTCTCCCTGCTTCAAAGAATTATTACACTATATCTTATGGGTTTTTTGTAATTTACCGTTAGCAGAAGGGGGAATCAAGGAATTTTTGTGGCGGTAGGGTAGAGTGGGTTTCCCTTCCCTGAAACTTGCTTGCTTCCATCTACCCCACCTACGAAGTGGGATAAAGGTTTGTGCAAGGCCTGTTTATACCACCTGCGAAGTGGAATGAGTAAGGGAATTTCACTAAGAGCATTGGCTATTTCTACCAAGTCGTTGCCCACTGACCGGGGAAATGAGGCTTAGGTACCGGCCTTCTGGGGTGATGGTGATTCTGGGGAAGGTTCTTTATTGCCCATTGGTCTGAAGGAATCCGGGGATCTCCCGAATCTGCTCGTCAGAATCAACCTTATGAGGGTTTGATACCCTATGCCGTGTTTCACGGCCTCCTTCTTTATCTCGGTTATCAGATCCTCGGGAAGGCGCAGGGATATCTGCCTCATCTTCCTCTTCTTCTTCCACGCCTCGTAGTCCTCTTCCGTGAATGGACTGGGCATTTCTTCTCCCTTCTCAATAAGCTCGGAGAAGTCCCCCTTATCATAATAAGCCCTGAGCTCTTCCAGCTTTTTAAGGTCTTCTTCCCTTTTTCCCATATCTCTTTCTCCAACTCTTTTTCTCGTTTTCGGTCATATCCCTTGCGGTGATCACAAACACCCTGTTTCCCTCTTTCTTGTAGACCACGAATAACAACCTGCCCTCGGAGGTAGGACCCATAGCCAGCAGGGTGTTCTCCCTTCCTTTTCTCGTGACCCCGGTTAGGATGACCTCCTCTACTTCCTCGGGCTCAACTCCGTGCCTGGCTATGTGTTGGATGTTCCATTCAATCCACCTAAACTCTACCAAGCCCTGCCTCCTGGAATGCAATATATACCTTTTGTATATATAAAACAACCTCTGGCTCTTCCTTTGCCATCGGCTAGGTTTAAGATTCTAGTTCCAGCCTCCAGGCTTATAGGGGAATATGGTAATTTCCCCGAAAGCTGTAGCCCGCTCCATTTTTCTGGCGGCTTTCCAGGGATTGTACTTCATTTAGAGGATCAGCCAGAACTCAGGGGTGGTGCTAGAGCACTTTGCCAGCTTAATAGCCATCTTTGGGGATTCTGGCCTGATCCAGGAGCTGGTCCAGCACTTTTCCCGGGGGGCCTATGAACATCACGCCTTCTGCGTCTTCCTTTTCCCCCGGTGCCTGGGCAATGAGCATGATATCGGCTTTTAGGTTTCCTTCACCGCAGATGACCTTTGTCCTGCTTTCGTGGAGTCTGCATCTCGTGCAATCCTCAATCTCTCTGTTCAGTTCATGGATATCCACGTCCGGGCGTCCCTGGCAGCTTTTTGAATGGATTATTCTAGCCTTTTCCCGGGAAGTCAGGAGGGTATCGGAGGAAATAAGAATGGCTCCCGGGGAGGGAATCGAACCCCCGACCAGGCGGTTAACAGCCGCCCGCTCTGCCTCGCTGAGCTACCCGGGAACGTGGGAGTCTTATAAGACCACGGCCCTGGAGTGTCAAGAGACGAGATGGGGCTTGAGGGATGGGTGGTCCTGGGTTATGGGATAGAGGGCCGAGGCAGGGATTTCCGGGAGGGCATGGTGGGAGTGATCGGTAAGGAGGAGGTGCTGAGAATGGCCCTCTCCATGATAGAGGGGCGGGGTTTCCCCAGCCGGGACGCAATGAAGAAGGCCGCTTCCGCCACGGTGAAGCGCCTTTTGCTCTATGAAGGGCTGGATGTGGAGGAGCTCCTGGAGGCCATGGGGGTGGATTTTCACCCCGACGAGCCCCTGGATTCCAAGATTGACAAGGCCCTGTGGCAGGTATTCGCCGAGATCGTGGTGATCATGGACAAGGAGAGGATGGCATGAGTAGACAGCCCGTTCTGGGATGGGTGGATGGCGAGAACATGGCCCTCCTCACGGACCTCTACGAGCTCACCATGGCCGACAGCTACTTCAGGAGGGGAAAGAACCAGGAGACTACCTTTGATCTGTTCATCCGCCATCTCCCTCCTCACAGGTCTTATCTGGTGGCGGCGGGTCTGGAACAGGTCCTCTACTACCTGGCCCATATCCGCTTCACACCCCAGGCCGTCGACTACCTGGCCAGCCTTCGTCTCTTCTCCCGGGAGTTTCTTGACTATCTCCGGGGCTTCAGGTTCACGGGCACGGTTTGGGCCATTCCCGAGGGGGAGTTCTTCTTTCCCAAGGAGCCGGTGTTGCGGGTGACGGCTCCCCGCATCGAGGCCCAGATCATCGAGACCTTTCTTCTCAACACCATCAACTTCCAGTCCATGATCGCCAGCAAGGCCTCCCGGGTGGTCCAGGCGGCCCGGGGACGGGCTGTGGTGGACTTTTCCCCTCGCAGGGACCACGGGGCCGATGCCGCCCTCAAGGTGGCCCGGGCCTCTTATATCGGAGGGTGTGCCGGTACCTCCTGTACCCTGGCGGGGCAGGTCTTTGGTATTCCCGTTTACGGCACCATGGCCCACTCCTACATCATGTCCTTCGAGACGGAGCTGGAGGCCTTCAGGGCCTTCGCCCAGGACTTTCCCACCAACGCCCTGTTGCTCATAGACACCTACGACACCCTCCAGGGGGCCAGGCACGCCATCCTGGTGGCCAGGGAGATGGAGGCCCGGGGGCACCGCCTGCGGGGGGTGAGACTGGACAGCGGGGACCTGGTGGCCCTGAGCCGGGAAGTGAGGAAGATCCTGGACGAGGCGGGGTTGGATTACGTCAGGATCCTTCTCTCCGGGGACCTGAACGAGTACAAGATCCAGGATCTGCTGGACAGGGGTGCCGTGGTGGATCTCTTCGGCGTGGGGACGGAGATGGGAACCAGCAGGGACGCTCCCTCCCTGGGGGGGGTTTACAAGCTGGTGGAGGACGACATGGGCCCCAAGATCAAGCTCTCTGCGGGCAAGGTGACCCTGCCGGGGAGGAAACAGGTCTATCGGGTCGTGGACGGCCAGGGGGTGTGGAAGGAGGACGTGATCGCCCTGGAAGGGGAGGAGGTCTCCTTCCGGGAGGAGACCTATCCCCTGCTGGTGAAGGTCATGGAGGAGGGGGAGGTGGTCTACGATCTGCCCTCCCTGAAGGAGATCCGCTCCCGGTGCCTGGAGGCCGTGGGCAGGCTTCCGGAGGGACTGAAGACCCTGGAGGCTTATCCTGAGGAGGAGTTGCCCGTCAGGCTCTCCCCTGCCCTGAAGGTCCTCACCGACAGGCTCATCGAGACTTACAGGGAGCTGGAGTTGAGGACCTGACCCTCAGGGCGCCAGGGAGATGAGGAGGGCCCCCGCCACCATGAGGGAGGCTCCCAGGAGGCGTTCTTTTATGTCCTCTTCCTTGTAAAGGATTCGCCCGTAGAGCACTCCAAAGAGAATGGAGGTCCTCTTCAGGGGTATCATGTAGGAGACCCGGGCCAGGTCTATGGCCAGGGTGTGGAAGAGAAAGTGGAGGGCAAACAAGAGGGCCATGAGGATCATGGCTTTGTCCTTGATGTTCCAGGTTTTTCTGTCCCCCCTGTGGTAGGGGATGACCAGGGCTATGAGGGCCATTTCCAGGGCGAAGAAGGTGGCAAAGAACTGGGGTGAGGAGTGGGTGATGGCCACCTTTCCCAGGTTGGATGTGATGGAGTAGATGAAGGCCACCCCCAGCATGAGCATGGAGCCTTTCTCCCGGGCCAGGGCCTTGATGGGTTCCAGGAGCCCTTCCCTCACCTTGCCCACCTGGAGGAGGTAGGAGCCCACCACCATGGCCAGGATGCCCGTGAGGGCCGGGGTGGATACATGCTCCCCCAGCATTATCCGGGATGTGACCAGGAGGAAGAGGGGGGTGAAGGAGAGAAAGGGGAGGCTCAGGGAGAGGGGGGAGACCTCGATGGCCTTGAGGTAGAGGAGGAGGGCCAGGACTTCCAGGGGCAGGTCCACTCCCGCCGCCAGCCAGAAAGTCCCGTCCAGGGAGGGAAATCCGTAGATGAAGGGCAGGGGAGCCAGGAAGACCAGGGCCAGAAGGAAGCGGGCCCGGATCACCTGCCAGGGGGAGTAGCGGGTGAGCAGATCCTTGGTGATGGCGTCGGAGGACGCCAAGAGAAAGGCCGTGAGGAGGGTGTAGAAGATCCACATGGCCCTTTACATAGCACAGTGTGACCGTAAAGGGGCAACGGGAGGTCTTCAGGGGGAAGGGGTGTCTCCCTCGGCTCGACAACCGGGGTGTACGGCTTTGGCCTCTTTAGGCGTTGGCCTCTTCCCGTTTGTCTATCACCCTCAGGGCCTTGCCGGGTCTTCTGGGAATGGTGCCTTCGGGCACCAGTTCCAGCTCCACCCTGAAGCCCAGGAAGTCGTAGAGGTGGGTGGCCAGGTGCTCCTGGAGCCCGCCGTTCTCCACTCCCGGCTTGGTCTCCAGGACTACTTTCACGTGGTCCTTGCCCTTGCGTTTCTCCAGGATGATCTGGTACTCGGGCCCCACCTCTTTGTGGCGCATGAGGATGGCCTCGATCTGCATGGGGTAGAAGTTGACCCCCTTCACCTTGAGCATGTCGTCGGTGCGGCCCTTGAGCCTGTCCACCCGGAGGCAGGTACGGCCACAGGCGCACTTCTCCCGGGATAGAATCCTGGTGATGTCCCGGGTGCGGTATCGGATGAGGGGGAGGCCCTGGCGGGTGAGGGTGGTGACCACCATCTCTCCCTCCTCCCCGTCGGGAAGGACCCGGCCGGTGGCTGGATCGATGATCTCCACGATGTAGTGGTCTTCCCAGATGTGGATGCCCTGGTGGGCCTGGCAGTCTATGCCCATGCCCACGCCTCCCGTCTCCGTCATGCCGATGATGTCGAAGGATTCGATGCCCATCTCCTCCTCGATGCGCCGGCGCATCTCGTCGCTCCACACCTCGGCCCCGAAGATGCCCACCCGAAGCCTGGTGGCGGCAAAGTCGAAACCCTCTTCCTTGGCCACTTCTATGAGGCGCAGGGGATAGGAGGCGATGGCGCAGAGGACAGTGGCCTCCAGCTCTTTCATGAGCTTGAGCTGGAGCATGCTCCTTCCCGCTCCTATGGGGATGATCATGGCCCCCAGCTTTTCGGCCCCGTAGTGGAAGCCGAAACCGCCGTTGAAGAGCCCGAAGGACGGGGTGATCTGGATGACGTCCCTGTGGGTCACCCCTGCCGCCGTGTAGCAGCGGGCCATGATTTCGGCCCACTGGTTGATGTCGCTCCTGGTGTAGAAGTTGATGATGGGTGTACCCGTGGTCCCCGAAGACATGTGGAACCTGAGGAACCTCTCTCTGGGGGCACAGGTGAAGCCGTAGGGGTATCCCTCCCGGAGGTGGTCCTTGGTGAGGAAGGGCAGGTGTTCCAGGTCCTCAAGACTCTTGATGTCCTGGGGATGGATCCTGCCGATGTACCGGTGATAGCGGGGATTGTTCTCGGCTATGCGCTGGATGGTCCTCCTCAGCCGCTCCAGCTGGAGGAGTTCCAGTTCTCCCCTGGACATGCCTTCCAGTTCAGGTTGTAGCATGGCTGGCCTCCTTGTAACCCAACTCCAGGGCCCTGGAGTTATCCTTGAAGTATTTGGGGTGGGTCACCTCTTTCAAGGCCTTTAGGAGGCTTTCCTGGGGGGTGTCCAGGACCCTTCTGCCCATGACTCCCAGCATGATGAGATTGGCGAAGAGGGGTGATCCCAGCTCCTTCAGGGCGATCTTGCTGGCGGGGACGGGCAAGACCCTTTCCCGGGGAGGGCCCTCCCGGTTGGTGAGGAGGATTCCCTGGGGTGACAGGTACTCTTTGGCCCTCTCCTCTTCTCCCGGAGCCAGGGCCAGGGCCACTGTGGCCTGTCCCCGGGCCACCAGAGGGAAATGGTGCTGGCCGATCTTTATGTGGGCAGTGACGCTTCCTCCCCTGGTGGCCATGCCGTGGGTCTCGGAGGCTAGAACCCCGTATCCCTCCTGGAGGGCCCATTGGCCTATTATACGGGTGAGGAGGATCACCCCTTGTCCTCCCACTCCTGTCACCACCATCTGGAGGTTCTCCCCTGCCATGGAGGTCTCCTATAGCACATGGGATTGGATTCCATCAAGTTGATAAATATTGACAAAATGGCTTGTGAGGGATAGTGGTTAAAACATCGGTTATGTCCAACGGAAAACTCCTTCTAGGGTGGGACACGGCGACTCCCTCCAGCAGCTTGGTTCTTTTGGAGGGGGGCAGGCCTCTGGCCACCCTGGAGCTTTGTCTTGGAAGGGCCACTGCAAGGGGGATGTTCGCGGCTCTAGATACCCTCCTCAAGTTGGCCAACAGGGAAAAGAACGAGATAGGAGCTGTGGGTCTGGTGAGGGGCCCCGGCTCCTTTACGGGTATTCGTCTGGCTGTGGTTGCTGCCAAAGGGCTGGCCCTCTCCTTGGGGGTGAGCCTCTATGCCTGCACCGTCACCGAGGCCCTGGCCCGGGTGTGTCCGCTGGAAGGCAAGATTCTGGCTCCCATAGTGGATGCCCGGCGGGGCCAGGGTTACGGGGCCCTGTTCCGGTGGCTGGGGGGACGGATGGAACGCATCACCCCTGACATGGCCCTGGACGTGGAGAGGTGGCGGGCCATGGAGGGTAAGGTGCTCTTTGTGGGACCTGGAGTGGAGGCCTTTGGTCTCCACGGCCTCTATCCCCATCCCCCTTCCGCCCTGGGAGGGGCTCTGCTGGCCTGGGAGCGTTGGGAGAGGGGTGATGAGGGGGAGGATCCCCTCACCCTGGCCCCTCTCTATATCAGGCCTTCCGATGCAGAGGCCAGCAGGGGAGTCATGGTGTCTACATGGGACTGAGACGGGCTCGTTTGGAGGATCTCCCCCGGGTGGTGGAGATTGAGAGGGCTTCCTACTCCTATCCATGGAGGGAGTCTCTCTTTGCCCGGGAACTGGAGAACCCCTTCTCCCACTTTTTCGTGTGGGTGGAAGAGGGGATGGTGGTGGGGTACGCCTGCTACTGGCTGGTGGAAGAGGAGGCCTATCTTGCCAACATAGCCGTGGATCCTCCGTGGAGGAGGAGGGGGGTTGGGCGTCTCCTTTTGGAGGAGTCCTTGAAGAGGGTGAGGGAACTGGGTGGACGGGAGGTGGTGTTGGAGGTGAGGAAAGGCAACAGGCCGGCCCTCTCCCTCTACCGGAGCGTGGGATTCAAGGTGGTGGGCATGAGACCCAGGCATTACGAGGACGGAGAGGATGCCTGGGTTATGAGACTCAAAATCCAGGAGGTGGAGGATGACGGAGCAGGAGATTATAGAGAGGCTTATGGAAACCAACGATGAGTTTAAGCAGCTCAAGGCCGAGCACGCCCGGCTGGAGGCCCGGCTGGAGGAGATCTACGCAAGCAAGAAGTTCTTCTCTCCTGAGGAAGAGGTGGAGATCAAGAGCATCAAGAGACGCAAGCTACAGTTGAAGGACAAGATGAATGAGATCATCTCCATGGTGAAGAAGGGAGAGCTGGCCCTCTGACAATTTTTTCCGGGTTGGGGCTTCAAACCGTTGCCTCTGGAGACCCAGAGAGGTAGAAAGCTTGAGTTATACTATAGGTTATCGGGGGGTATGGATGTTTAGAAGCGACGAAGTGAAGAAGGGAGTGGACAGGGCTCCCCATAGGGCCCTCCTCTACGCCACGGGGATGCCCACCAAGGCCCTGGACATGCCTTTCATCGGGGTGGTGAGCAGCTTCACCGACCTAGTCCCCGGCCACGTGGGCATGAGGGATCTTGAAAGATGGATCGAAAAGGGGGTGCATACAGGGGGAGGCTACGCCTTCTTCTTTTCTGTACCTGGCATCTGCGACGGTGTGGCCATGGGCCACTCGGGGATGAAATACTCCCTGCCTTCCAGGGAGCTTATCGCCGATATGATAGAGTCTATAGTGGAGGCGCACAAGCTGGATGCCCTGGTCATGCTCACCAACTGCGACAAGATCACTCCCGGAATGCTCATGGCTGCCGGACGCTTGAATCTGCCCACGGTGGTGGTGACGGCGGGGCCCATGCTGTCGGGGAGGATCGGGAATAAGCGCCTGAGCCTGGTGAGGGACACCTTCGAAGCCGTGGGAAGGTTCAGGGCGGGGGAGATCACCGAGGAAGAGCTGGCCCGCTGCGAGATGGAGGCCTGTCCCGGGGCCGGTGCCTGCCAGGGGCTCTACACGGCCAACACCATGGCCTGCATGACCGAGGCCCTGGGTATGTCTCTGCCGGGCTGTGCCACAACCCCTGCCGTGCTGGCCAGGAAGAGGCGCATAGCCTTCGATAGCGGTGTGGCCGTTGTGGAGTTGCTGAAGAGGGGTGTGAGGGCCAGGGATATCCTGACCCAGGGGGCCTTCGAGAACGCTATCAGGGTGGACATGGCCATGGGTGGGTCCACCAACACGGTCCTCCACCTCATGGCCGTGGCCCACGAGGCCCAGGTGGATCTGGGCCTGGAGACTTTCGACAGGATCAGTCGGGAGACCCCCAACATCTCCAAGCTCCGTCCGGCGGGAGACTACATGATGGAGGACCTGGACGCTGCCGGGGGGATTCCCGGGGTGTTGAACCGGTTTCTGGACAGGGTGGCGGACAACCCCACCGTGGCTGGGGTGAGCATAAAAGAGGTGGCCGGCAGGGCCAGGATCCTGGACGACGACGTCATTCGTCCCCTGGACAGGGCCTATCATCCCGAGGGGGGCCTGGCCATCCTCAGGGGGAACCTGGCCCCCGACGGCGCTGTGGTGAAGCAGTCGGCGGTGAGTGAGAAGGCGATGCGGTTCGAGGGTACGGCCCGGTGCTTCGACTCCGAAGAGGCGGCCATGGAGGCCATATCCTCGGGTTCCATCAAGCCCGGGGATGTGGTGGTTATCAGGTACGAGGGACCCAAGGGGGGACCTGGCATGAGGGAGATGCTGGCCCCCACTTCAGCTATTGTGGGACTGGGCCTCTCTGAATCGGTGGCCCTTATCACCGATGGCCGCTTCTCCGGCGGGACTAAGGGCCCCTGCATCGGCCACATCTCTCCCGAGGCCATGGAAGGAGGGCCCATTGGACTCATCAAGGACGGAGACAGGATAAGGATAGATATCCCCGGCAGGAGGGTGGACCTCCTGGTGGACGAGACCGAGTTGGCCAAGAGGAGGGAGGCCTGGACGCCTCCCGAGCCCAAGGTGAAGAAGGGGTATCTCGCCCGTTACGCCAGGCTGGTGACCTCTGCCAGCACGGGGGCCGTCTACGGGGAAGGATGAAGGAGAGAAGGGGGGCGGTGGTTTGGCTAAGTTGAAGGGATATCAGATCTTTTGGGAATGCCTCCTCAAGGAGGGGGTGGATCTCGTCTTCGGGTACCCCGGGGGTGCCGTCATCAACATCTACGACGAGTTGGTGAACTACCCTCAGATCCGGCATGTCCTCACCAGGCATGAACAGGGTGCCGTTCACGCTGCCGACGGGTATGCCCGATCCACGGGGAGACCGGGGGTGGCCATTGTCACCTCGGGGCCCGGGGCCACCAATACGGTGACGGGAATAGCCACGGCCTACATGGACTCCAGCCCCGTGGTGGTCTTCACGGGACAGGTGCCCACGATCCTTATAGGCAACGACGCCTTCCAGGAAGCGGACATCGTGGGAATCACCAGGCCCTGCACCAAGCACAACTTCCTGGTGAAGTCCACCAAGGACCTGGCCAGGACCATCAGGGAGGCCTTCTACATCGCCACCACGGGCAGGCCGGGGCCTGTCCTCGTGGATATACCCAAGGACGTCATTGTGGGAGAGGCGGAGTTCGAGTATCCCGAGAAGGTCCACATTCGGGGTTATCATCCCAGCACCCGGGGTCATCCCCAGCAGATCAGGAAGGCGGCCCAGCTCATGGCCAGGGCCAAGAGGCCCATCATCTATGCCGGGGGTGGGGTCATCATTGCCGGGGCCCACCAGGAACTCCGCCAGCTGGCCGAGCTCACCCATACCCCCGTCACTCTCACCCTTATGGGTCTGGGGGGCTTTCCCGGAGATCATCCCCTCTTTCTGGGCATGCTGGGCATGCACGGCACCTATGTGGCCAACATGGCCATATCCCATTGCGATCTCATCGTCGCCATAGGGGCCCGATTCGACGACCGGGTGACGGGGAAACTGGACGCCTTCGCCACCAGGGCCCGGGACGAGCGGGAAGGGGGACTGGGCATCATCCACATAGACGTGGATCCCACCTCCATCAGTAAGAATGTGAAGGTGAACGTGCCCATCGTGGGCGACGCCGGGAACATCCTCTCTCAAATGCTGGAGTTCCTAAAGGAGATGGATGTGGACTGGGAGGGGCAGCACAGGGACTGGCTTGCCCGGCTCAAGGAGTGGGACTCCCAGCATCCCCTCCAGTACACCTACTCTGAGAAGGTGATAAAGCCCCAGTACGTCATAGAGAAGCTCTACGAGGTGACCCAGGGGGAGGCCGTCATCACCACGGAGGTGGGCCAGAACCAGATGTGGGCGGCCCTCTTCTACCGGTACAAGAGGCCCCGTCAGTTCATCACCTCGGGGGGGTTGGGCACCATGGGCTTCGGTTTTCCCGCTGCCATAGGGGCCCAGCTGGGCAATCCCGAGGCCCTGGTGATAGACATAGCCGGAGACGGCTCTTTCCAGATGAACATCCAGGAGCTGGCCACCGTGGCCCAGTACGACATCCCCGTGAAGGTGCTCATCCTCAACAATGGGTTCCTGGGGATGGTTCGCCAGTGGCAGGAGCTCTTCTTCGACAGGAAGTACTCCCAGACGGACATCTCCGTGCAGCCCGACTTTGTGAAAGTGGCCGAGGCCTACGGTATCAAGGGTTACAGGATAGAGGATCCCAAGGATGTGGAGCCTTTCCTCAAGAGCCTGGTGAAGATGAAAGAGGCCGTAATAGTGGATGTGGTGGTGGACAGGGAGGAGTGTGTCTTCCCCATGGTACCTGCAGGGGCTGCAGTGAGCAACATGCTCCTGGACAGGCCCGCTACCGAAAAGAACGGGGAGGAGCTGAAGAGGCTCCTGCCCCTTAATTTCCCCTCGTGAGGTGGCCCATGGTGCATGAGGATCACGGAATCCAGAGGCACACCATTGCCCTTCTGGTGGAGAACAAACCCGGGGTCATGGCCCGGATAGCGGGGCTCTTCAGCTCCAAGGACTACAACATCCACTCCCTGTCCGTGGGGGAGACCATGGACCCCAGCGTTTCCCGCATGACCATAGTCACGTCGGGGCATCCCCTGGTCCTGGAGCAGATCGTGAAGCAGCTCAGGCGTCTCATAGACGTCATCAAGGTGGTGGATCTCACGGCCACGGGGGAGAAGTTCGTGGATCGGGAGATGGTCCTCCTCAAGGTGAACGCCAAGGGGGAGGCCCGGGCTGAGGCCATGAGGATCACCGACATCTTCAGGGGCAAGATCGTGGACGTGAGCCCCGAGACCTTCGTCATAGAGATCACGGGGGACGAGGGCAAGATTCAGGCTGCCATAGAGCTCCTGAAACCCTGCGGTATCAGGGAGCTGGTGCGGACGGGGAAGGTGGCCGTCATGAGGGGACCCAAGAGCCTGAAGCTGGCTTAGGGCACTGAGTGGTGAGATGGGATAGAAGTTGTGGAGATGAGGTCTGGAGCAGGCCTTAGGGGACCAGCGGCACCAGATGGACGAAATAAACGAGAGTGGAGGTAGGAAATGGCCAAAGTGTATTACGATGCCGATGCCAATCTGGATCTTTTGAAGGACAAGAGGGTGGCCGTCATCGGCTACGGTAGCCAGGGACACGCCCATGCCCTGAACCTGAAGGAGAGCGGCGTGGAAGTGGTGGTGGGGCTTCATAAAGAGAGCCGCTCCTGGCAGAAGGCCCGGGATGCCGGTCTGGATGTGAAAGAGGTGGCCCAGGCCGTGGCCGAGAGCCAGGTGATCATGATGCTCATCCCCGATACCCTCCAGCCCCAGGTGTACAAGGAATCTGTGGAGCCCCATCTCAGGGAGGGCGATGCCCTGGCCTTTGCCCATGGGTTCAACATCCACTACGGCCAGATAGTGCCCCCCGAATACGTGGATGTCTTCATGGTGGCCCCCAAGGGCCCCGGTCACCTGGTGAGGCGCACCTTCACCGAGGGCAAGGGAGTGCCCTGCCTGGTGGCCGTGGAGCAGGATGCCTCGGGCAGGGCCCTGGAGGTGGCCCTGGCCTATGCCAAGGGCATCGGTGGTACCAGGGCAGGGGTCATCGAGACCACCTTCGCCGAGGAGACGGAGACGGACCTCTTTGGCGAGCAGGTGGTCCTGTGCGGCGGGGTCACGGCCCTCATCAAGGCGGGCTTCGAGACCCTGGTGGAGGCGGGCTACCAGCCTGAGGTGGCCTACTTCGAGTGTCTCCACGAGCTGAAGCTCATAGTGGACCTCATCTACGAGGCGGGCATCTCGGGGATGCGCTACTCCATCTCCGATACCGCCAAGTACGGGGATGTCACCCGGGGTCCCAGGATCATCAACGAAGAGGTGAGGGAGGAGATCTGGGAGATCCTGGAGGAGATCCAGTCGGGAGA
>Ga0256830_1000201_pt1 | contig 52789 bp, 48 predicted proteins | sample 128326metaG_FD_190537 | JGI IMG/M metagenome (GOLD analysis project Ga0256830, IMG submission 190537) | Hydrothermal vent microbial communities from Lau Basin, Pacific Ocean - 128-326 | ecosystem: Environmental > Aquatic > Marine > Hydrothermal vents | place: Pacific Ocean: Lau Basin | collected... | reverse complement strand
CCGGTGTTTCGCTCGCACTTACAACGACTGCACCAGCGCCATCACCAAATAATACACAGGTGCCTCGATCGGTCCAATCAATAACCCGTGACAGCGTTTCAGCCCCTACCACTAATGCGCATTTTGCTGAACTTGTTTGGATAAATTTATCTGCAATTGATAACGCATAAACAAAACCAGTACAAACAGCTTGCACATCAAATGCGGGGCAGTGATGAATGTCAAGTCTCTCTTGAAGCAGGCATGCAGTACTAGGAAATACTCTATCAGGGGTGGTTGTCGCGACAATAATTAAATCAATATCAGCCGCATTTACACCTGCACTTTCCATGGCACGCTTTGCTGCAAACTCCGCTAAATCACAGGTGGACTCGTTATCACCTGCGATGTGACGCTGACTTATTCCGGTACGTTCTACAATCCATTGATCACTGGTATCAACCATTTTTTCTAGATCATGGTTGCTTAATACCTTTTCTGGTAAAAAACTACCAGTGCCTGTTATGCGAGAATATATCAAACTGCCTGCCTTTCCAGTAAAAAGGATTCAACTATTTTTGAAATTTTTTCAGGAACATTTTTTTCAACTTCTAAAACGGCGACTTGAATTGCATTTGCGAATGAGTCAATATCAGCGCTACCATGACTTTTTACCACAATTCCGTTTAAACCGACGAGGCTTGCGCCATTGTAGTTACTGGGATCTACTTTGTTTTTAAACGCTGTGAGTACGGGTTTTGCCAATAATGCCGCTAATTTATTACGCCAACTCGAAGTAAATTCTCGCTTTAAAAAAGTAGCGACCATTCTTACCAAGCCCTCACTTGTTTTAAGCGCGACGTTACCAACAAAGCCATCACAGACAACAACATCAACAGTGCCTTTGTAGATGTCGTCACCTTCCACAAAACCATAATAATTAACTTCACTGCTTTCCATTAAGCGCGCAGCAAGTTTTATATCTTCACCACCTTTCATTTCTTCTTCGCCAATGTTTAGCAGGCCAACAGTAGGCCGTTTAATATTGTCGATAGCGTTTGATACAACAGCCCCCATGACTCCAAATTGAAAAAGAATTTCAGGAGTAGCATCAATATTTGCGCCAAGATCTAACATATGACAATGCCCTTTCGACGTCGGCAATGCTGTCATCAATGCAGGTCTATCAATACCAGGCAGCGTTTTCAGAACAAATCGAGCGGTTGCCATCAGAGCACCTGTATTACCGGCACTAACACACGCCTGCGCCGTACCATTTTTTACAAGATTAAGCGCAACACGCATTGAGGAGTCTTTTTTAGTGCGTAGAGCAACTGCCGGAGATTCGTCCATGGAAACGACTTGTGAAGAATGATGAATGCTGATTCTATTTATTATATTTAAAGGTTTAAGCTTAAGTGCATCGGTGAGAGTGGACTTATCTCCAACCAAAATAAGCTTTATATCAGGTTGTGTATGAAGAATTTTTAAAGCTGCAGCGGTGGTAACAGGCGCGCCAAAGTCACCACCCATTGCATCAAGAGCAATCGTAAGACTCAATATACTCTAGCTCCCTATTCTTCGTCAGAATAGACTTCATTCTTGGGCTTAACAACTTGTACACCACGATAATAACCATCCGGAGAAATATGATGACGAATATGGGTTTCTCCAGTTGTGGGTTCGATTGATAAAGTAGGCGTTTGCAATGCATCATGTGAGCGCCGCATGCCGCGTTTAGATCGTGATTTTTTACTCGTTTGTACTGCCATTTGATAGATACCTCTTTAATATTCGAAGATCTTTACACGAATTTATATTTCTCGCGCAAAGGCCTCATTTAGTTTTCATACGACTAAGAACGTCAAAAGGATTTTTTTTCTTAGTATAATCTTTTATATTTGGTTCGGTTAATTTTTTAGTCAAGTTGTTACTACACTTCCCTAAGTCATGCATCGCATACATAGGCAATAGCAGTAATAACTCATCTTCAATGATTTCAATTAACTTTACAGGATTACCATCAACAAGAAGTGGTTCCCCTGTGCCTTGAATTTCACTGATTTCAGATTCTGTTTCAACAATGCCTAAATGAATTTGGTGGTCAATGCGTAGTTTTAGCGGTTCTAAACAGCGTTGGCACTCTAAAAATAAATCTCCGCTTATGTTGCCCTGTAAGTAGCTGCGCTGCCCTTCACTCGAAAAATCAATTTCCACATTCACCTCAGTGAAAGGTTGAACCAGCAATGTACTAAGGCGCTCCATCCGATTAACAGCCAAATTTCCCGCAAAATTAGCTTTTCGTTGTGCAAGCGCTTTGGGATCTATTAAGACAGGCAACCGTTCTGACATAGGGCGGCAATAATAGTCATCAAGGGGGCTGCTGTCAAAAAAACTCGCCTATTTTTCAATAAATAAAAGCATTTACTCGCTACTTCTTGACATAAACATGCAAATTCACTTAGATAGCGTTTCAATCCTAGCCAACTTTGACTATGTAAAGTATAGTAAAACGGCATGCTTTATGCCTTAATACGTTGTTTTTTATAACAAAAACAACTAAGGAAGTAGGAAATAATTTGATCAAAAAGATCTTAATCGCTAATCGTGGTGAAATTGCTGTGCGCATTGTACGCGCATGCGCTGAAATGGGCATAAAGTCGGTTGCTATTTATGCCGAACCTGACCGGCATGCATTGCATGTCAAAAAAGCCGATGAAGCCTATAACATCGGCCCAGACTCAGTGGCTGGATATTTGAATGTACATCGAATTGTCAATCTCGCCGTGGCCACAGGTTGTGATGCCTTACATCCAGGTTATGGCTTTTTATCAGAAAACCCTGGCTTAGCAGCAGCTTGTGAAAAAAGAGGCATCAAATTCATTGGTCCCACTGCTGTAGTTATTCACAAAATGGGCGACAAAACCGAAGCTCGACGCGCAATGATCGCTGCCGGGGTTCCAGTCACCCCTGGTACAGAGAATAATCTTACAGACTTAGCCCAAGCAAAAACAATCGCCGCAGAAATTGGTTATCCAATTATGCTGAAAGCAACGTCAGGCGGCGGTGGTCGTGGAATTCGACGCTGCGATAATGAAGAAGAACTCAACAAAAATTATGAACGTGTCATTTCCGAAGCCACAAAGGCTTTTGGTAGTGCGGATGTTTTTCTCGAAAAATGTATCGTTAACCCTAAACACATTGAAGTTCAGATTCTAGCGGATCAACACGGCAACGTCGTGCATTTATTTGAACGTGACTGCTCAGTACAACGGCGTCATCAAAAGCTTGTCGAAATTGCCCCTTCTCCCCAACTCAGCGCAACTCAACGTGGCGTAATCGGTGATTACGCCGTTAAAGCAGCGAAAGAAGTTGGATACCACAATGCCGGTACCGTTGAATTTTTACTGGATCAAGATGATAATTTCTATTTCATGGAAATGAATACCCGCTTACAAGTTGAACATTGTGTTACTGAAGAAATAACGGGCATTGACATCGTTCGTGAACAAATAAAAATAGCGGATGGCCAACAATTAGGTTTTTCTCAGCAAGACGTCAAAATGCGCGGCTTTGCAGTGGAGTTTCGGATCAATGCGGAAGATCCAAAAAATGATTTCTTGCCTAGTTTTGGGAAAATAACACGTTATTTTGCACCAGGGGGACCAGGTATTCGCACTGATAGTGCCATTTATAGTGGTTACCAAATTCCTCCTCACTACGATTCAATGTGTGTAAAACTGACCGTATGGGCGCTCACATGGGACGAGGTATTAGAACGGTCTCGGCGTGCACTTTTAGATATTGGTGTTAGTGGAATTAAAACAACTATCCCCTATCAACTCGCCATTATTGGTACGGAACAATTTAAAAAAGCTACCATTGATACTGGTTTTGTTGAAGCACACCCAGAACTGGTAGATTATTCAACTCGCAGACCACCACGCGAACTAGCCGCCGTTATTTCTGCGGTAATAGCGGCGCATTTAAGATCCTAAAAGTATAACCGGAGATTTTTTACATGCCAAAAGTGCAAGTAACAGAAACTGTTTTACGTGATGGACATCAATCTCTGTTGGCAACACGGATGCGAACCGAGGATATGCTTCCAGCATGTAAAAAGTTAGACCAAGTAGGCTACTGGTCACTTGAGGTCTGGGGGGGCGCTACTTTTGATGCATGTGTCCGATTTTTAAAAGAAGACCCGTGGGAACGTCTAAGACAAATTCGTAACGCCGTCCCTAACACGCGGTTGCAAATGTTACTCAGAGGGCAAAACCTTTTAGGATATCGTCATTATTCAGACGATGTGGTCGAGGCTTTTATAAAAAAATCCGCCGATAACGGTATTGATGTTTTTCGCATATTTGATGCACTTAACGATATCAGAAACCTTGAAACATCTATCAAGGCAGTTAAATCGGTCGGCAAGCATGTGCAATGTGCCATTTCTTATACCACCAGTCCGGCACACCAAATAGGTGATTTTATAAAACTTGCAAAACAGATGGAAAACTTGGGTTGTGACAGTATTGCGATCAAAGATATGGCGGGTTTATTAACCCCCAGCAAGACTGCAGAACTCGTCAAAGCTTTAAAAGACAATATAACTATTCCATTACAGCTTCATTCCCATGCTACCGCAGGTTTAGCGGCGATGTGTCAATTAAAAGCTGTTGAAAATGCCTGTGAACATATTGATACGGCGATTTCTGCGTTTGCTGATGGCGCTAGTCATCCGGCAACTGAATCGATGGTAGCCGCACTAAAGGATACCCCCTACGATACAGGTTTAGATTTGAAACTTTTGCAAGAAATAGGGTTTTACTTTCACGATGTACGTAAAAAGTATCATCAGTTTGAAAGTGAATTTACCGGGCTTGATACACGAGTGCAAGTAAACCAAGTACCGGGTGGAATGATATCAAATTTAACCAACCAACTACGTGAGCAGGGTGAGTTAAAACAAATTAATAATGTATTAGCAGAAATACCGAGAGTCAGAGAGGATCTTGGCTTTCCTCCATTAGTAACACCGACCTCACAGATAGTGGGCGCTCAGGCCGTTATAAATGTTCTTACAGGAGAGCGATATAAGACAATAACTAGCGAAGTTAAATTATACTTACTTGGAAAGTATGGACGCGCACCGGGTAAAATAAATCAACAAATTGCAGAACAAGCAATAGGTGATGAAAAAGTGATTGATTGTCGACCCGCAGATTTACTGCCACCGGAAATGAAAAACTTAATAAAAGATTCAACGGTTTTTGCGAAATCAGATGAAGATACTTTAACCTATGCAATGTTTCCAGATATAGGCAAGGAATTCTTAGAACAAAGAAATGCAGGAGAATTAAACCCTGAACCGTTGGCCCCTCCTAAAGAAGAAAATATTGAATTATGCGGTTTAGCTCCAACCGAATTTAATGCAACCATGCATGGCGAAACTTATAATATAAAAGTTACCGGTTCTGGTCATCACTACCAAGCACAACGACCCTTTTACTTAACAGTCGATGGAGTACCCGAAGAGATTTTAGTTGAAACGCTTTCTGAAGTTCTTGCTGACCCTATATCTGGTGTTGGAAATGCCACCTCATTTAATAACTCAAATATAGCCGCGAATACAAAAGATAGTAAACGTCCTCGGGCTACAAAACCCGGGGATGTTACAACCTCGATGCCAGGAACAATTGTTGAAGTATTAGTGAGCGAAGGTGACACTGTTAGTGCCGGAGATTCACTTTTTGTCACCGAAGCAATGAAAATGGAGACTGAGGTACAAGCACCTGTTGGAGGTGTGGTCAAAGCAATTCATATCCACAAAGGAGATGCAGTAAATCCTGATGAAACACTCATTGAAATTAAATAATTAAAGCCATTATGCCAACAAAAAAACAAATTATTCTGGCCTCTAGCTCCACATACCGTCGGCAGCTCTGTGAACGCTTGAAGATTCAGTTTGGAGTAGTAACCCCAGATATAAACGAATCACCTTTAGACAACGAAACTCCGAATGAGCTCGTTCTTAGGCTTGCTGAGTCGAAGGCAAGAGAAGTCTCTAAAAGCAATCCAAAAGCAATCATTATTGGCAGTGATCAAATAGCGACATGTGATGGAGAAATTATTGGTAAACCCGGCTCACATGAAAAAGCGGTTGAGCAATTAACAAAACTGACGGGAAAAAAGATAAGGTTTCTGACCTCACTTTGCGTGCTCGATGCTGAAAAAAACACTCTTGAAGTGGATGTTGTTCCTTACACCGTTTACTTCAAAGAATTAAATGAGAATATGATTAAGAAGTATCTCCAGCGCGAACCCGCATACAATTGTGTAGGTGCATTTAAATCAGAATCCTATGGTATTGTATTGTGTTCTAAATTAGAAGGTGAGGACCCTACCGCTTTAATTGGCTTACCGCTTATTCGATTAACTCAAATGCTTGAAAACATTGGCTTTGAAATTGTGTAAGCAACAATCATCCTATTTTTCTAAAACACCCGATTTTTCATATTTCTCAGGTTTGAGCTCAAAATATTTTTGCTTTTGTTCTATAGATTTAGAAACAATATTCTTTTGATTCGGATCATATTCAAACCCCGCCCATTCCGAAAAATCCGTTCCTGTATACGCATCACAACGACTGCATAAGTTTAGCTTTTCTCGTTCACCTTTATCTAACAGGTTTCTGCAACGGTTCATTTCCACACCATTCCATATATCCAAAGCATTTTCAGTTCTTATATCACCAATAATTTGACGGCCGATTGAATCCCAACAGCAAAGTGTAGCGGTTCCATCGACATAAAAGAAAAGTTCTTTTTCGATTTTCAAACAAGGTAAATTTGTTGGCCCTGATTGCTTCTCCCAAGGATAACTGTATAAATCAGTAAAGATAATATTATCGGGTTGGTGTTTTTCCCAGTATTCCTTAAACTTGATTTGCTCGTTCTCGGTATTCGGTAATTTTATCATTCTTACTTCAGTTGCAATATCCCGTTTAGACTTCTTACATTGTTGCAAAAAATAGGCGACGTGCTGATACACCTTGTCATAACTAATACCTCGCGATTCATCAAAGGTTTCACGATAAAAACCATCGATACTGAAACGCATTACATCAACCCCAAGCGCAATCAATTGATCGGATACTTTAGGAGTTAACATACTGGCGTTGGTATTAAATTCTACTTTAGCAGTAGGATCTTGCTTAATATAGCTGACAATTTCCGTCATTCTTTTGTCAGCAAAAGGCTCGTTGAGCAAAAAGGGGCGGTAAATAGCACCTATATTGCGGGTATCATCAATGATTTTTTTCCATACTTTATCTTCCATGTATTTAGGTGTGCGTAAAGAGTTTTTTTGCGGACAAAACCAACAGCTTGCATTACACATGATGGTAGTTTCAATCTCCACATAGGTGGGTACGGGCTTATAGGTATTACGACGTGGTTTAAAACTCATTCAGCTAAGTCCTTTATTTTTTCAAAACAAATTTCGGCTGCACCGGCTTGATCATCTATATATCTTGCAGCATTACGCCCAGTTTGTTCTCTAAATTTATTATCGGTTAATAATTTAGAAAGTATTGCACGAAATTCGTCCGCATTTTGTATGGAAAAAGATAATTTATGGTTCACCATATATATCGCTTCTGGGGAATTTTGATAATACGGACCAAAAATAACGGGAACCTCCATTGCGGCAGGTTCCATTGTATTGTGTACCCCTGTGCTAAAGGCACCACCGACGTAGGCAACATCCGCATATTTATAAAGTGCAGATAAGATTCCCACCGTATCTATCATCAGAAACCGAGATTGGGGTGAAATTTTTAAGCCAGGCTTAGTAAAAAGTACCGGCAAAAAATCGGTAAATAACTTGAGCACTTTGTTAATATGTTCTTCTTCAATTTCATGGGGAGCAAAAATGATGAGTAATTCTTGGTGTTGTTTCAATAATTTTTGCAACTGAGTTAATATGCGCTCCTCATCGGCTGGCCATATGCTTCCTAATAACAATATTTTTTTATTAGTAGTATCTATGGGTAGCTCAGGTGTTATCAAATTTGATTTCCGGTCTAAGACACTATCAAACCGTGTATCTCCTGCATTCTTGATGCCCTTGTGAGTCGGACAACTTGTTATAAATCGCTCCCTATCTTGCTCAGTAACCGTTAATATTTGATTTAAATCAGCATACAAGGTCGAATAAAACATACGACCTAATATCGAAGTTACTCTTTTCGACTTTTCTTGTAGAGTTGCCGATATCAGTATTTGCGGTATTTTCAATTGACTGGTTTGCCATATTAAATTAGGCCATAAATCAAATTTTACAAATACCAGCACTTTGGGGTTTATATGCGCTAACAAGCGCTGAACATTTTGTTTGCTATCAAAGGGGAAATAATCGATTAGAAAAATATTTGGATATTGAGAGCGTTTTTTCATTGCCCAGCGATAACCGGAAACTGAAGTTATAGTTAGAGCACATTGGTAATTTTCTTTCATGAGACGCTCCATGACGGGAAGGGCTTGTAAAAATTCTCCGGCACTCGCAACATGAAACCAAATGACTGTTTTATTATTATCCTTATTTTTGATCTGTGATTCTATGCGTTGCCAAATACCTGTTTGGCCGGCTAGCGTTTCTTTTATCTTTTTATTCTTATGAGAGATTGCTTTTAGTAAAAGAATCAGCAGAGGTAGGATTAATACATTATAAATGAATTGCGATGCTTTTAATTTCACAGCTCTTACATGTTCTCAAAAAATGGCGCCATTATGACACATGCTCACTGGTCGACCAACGATAGTTTGAATACTTCTGAAATTTTTTCTTAGTTTAGTATAAGAATTGGAATCACTGGTATTGCGGAGTATATTTCTGTACCACATTTTTTATCGGTTTGATACTTTGTAAATAACTGTATATAGCGCCTAAATCTTCGTCAGTCATACCCTCATACATAGACCATGGCATTGGACTATTAAATTCGCCATCATCAATGTCTGACCCACGCGCGGTGATTCCGCGATGTACAAATAAGGAAATGAAACGCTTTTTACTCCATGCGCCAATTCCTGTTTTAGAATCCGGCGAGATATTAGCAGCCCGAACGATTGATCCTTGCATATTGAATTCCATCCCACCTGCCATACTCAATTTATCAATCCTGTGACCCAAGTTATTTAACGGTGTATGACAGTGATCACAGCCCGCAATTTTAGCTAAATATTCACCCTGTTTTTTTTCCTCAATATTAAGCATATTTAGGGTAGGCTCGGCTTTCTTAGGTGTTAAATTAACCAAAAAATTCATTGGAAAATTGAGTTTTCTTGGAGCTGTTTTTCGGTGAACTGGCCTGAGTGTTCTTAAATACAATATGATTGCATTGGCATCACTATGCGTTAATTTACTATAGCCTGCATAAGGCATTACCGGAAACATTGCCTGCCCGGATTGATTAATTCCTTCGGTTATCGCTCTTAATATTTCACCATCCGTCCAAGAAGCTAGTGCATAGGGGGTTATATTCGGCGCGTATATTTCACCAGGAATCCCATCTGTTTTGGAAAAAAGATGGCCACCCTGCCCTTCAGTTCCTTTAATAATCGGCCCCGAAAATTTATTCCAATCTCTTTGCGAATGACAGCTAAGGCAAACGGTAATATGCTTCGCAAGATATTCCCCTCTATCCAGTTGTGTTCGATTTACGGGAACCGAGAGCTTACTAACTGGACCAACATTTGGACCGAGAAAGAAGGCGCAACCACTCATTGCGGCACATAACAAAACAATCAATAATCTCGACATATAATCCCATCATTTTTTTATCTAACTTTTTTCCCATAGCGATTGAAATTTAGGTGTTGTTGCATGCCTTCGTCATTTCGCCTCGCCTAGGGGCCTGTCCGAGAACAGTGATCGTAGCGAGAGCAAACCATTTGAGTCAGATTTTTCGACTCAATGAGGCGAATATTGAGCATATTTAACGAATTTAATTGGAAAATCTAGCCCAAATGGATTGGTCGCAGTAGGTCAGTCTGTTCTCGGACAGGCTCCTAGGAATGTCTACTTTTGGTATCACAAAACGAAGATGATGCACATTAAAAACCCATATCTCAAACACCACAGGTATAATAATGTGAAAAGCACTAAATAGATAATTGTTATCAATATTTTTTATCTATTTGGTCAAAGCCTAGGAGCCTGTCCTAGAATAGAAATCGTGCAGTAGGTTCTCTATTCAGGATAGGCTCCTAGGAACCTATCCTAGAATTCAAGACAAACTTTTTATCAAAGGAAAAATTTATGGCTTTTTTGGTGTTAGGGGGAACCGGTTTTATTGGTCGTGAAATAGTCAAACAGTTATCCACATGTAATGAGGAAATAATTGTACTTTCACGCAATCATCGACATGCCGTCAAGATTCTTGGATCAGCTGTAAAACTAATTTCAACCCTTAATGAACTAGGCTCTGATAAAGACATTACCGGTATTATCAATCTAGCGGGGGAATCCATGGCGGAGGGTCGCTGGAGCGAGCAACGAAAAAAACGACTCGAAAGCAGCCGAATCGATGTCACTGCAGATATTATAGAATTAATTCGCCGCTTAAAAGTAAAACCAGAGTGCTTAATCAGTGGATCAGCTATCGGTTATTTTGGTGATAGCGGGGATAATATTCTCACGGAGTATTCAGATTCGCATGAAGACTTTGGATCAAGATTATGTGCTTCATGGGAAGCCCAAGCGTTACGTGCAAAGGCTTACGGGGTTAGAGTTTGCATCATCAGAACAGGTCTTGTTATCGGAAAAAATGGTGGTTTTGTAAAAAAAATGCTACCTAGTTTCAAGCTCGGACTGGGAGGGAAGCTTGGACATGGGAAGCAATGGATGTCGTGGATTCATATAATAGACATAACCCGCATCATCTGTACATTAGTCGAAACTCCGAAAATGCAAGGCATCTATAATGCAACAGCACCCACCCCTGTTACTAATGCTGAATTCACTAAGACCTTGGCATTTGTACTGAAAAAACCTGCCTTTATTAAACTTCCAACTGCAATCTTAAAATTGATGTTTGGAGAAATGGCCATCTTATTATTAACAGGGCAGAGAGTCATCCCGGACAGACTCAACAAAGCAGGTTTTGATTTTAAATTCAATAAATTACAAGCTGCATTAACAGATGTGCTAACTTGAAAAAATTCAATAAGTTAAGCAAATAATGACAAATTATACCTGGTAATGACTCTGCTTTTAGACTCATTTTTTATAATATAAACACATAGTTATCTATTAGTTTATACAAATTGCATTAAATAATAAGCGCTTAATCTCTTACATGTACTCTTTGATTTAACTTATTGATATAAAACATCAGAGTGAAATAGTGAGCTAAGTCACACATCTTGTTATTAAAGTGTGACTATTATCATAGTTAGGTAAACAATCATATTGCATTGAGGAATTAAATAATGGAATCACAGAACTTATATCGCATACTTTACAATATTAGATATAGCCTTGCAGCAGCCATTGTTTCGTTAATAATATTGTCTATCTGAGTTTATTGGTTTGCTTGAGAAATCAGTTAAACAACTAGACCTTCAAGAAATGATCATTCCTTGTTTTTGGTAACTCCCTGGAACTCCTTCTTCCTTTCCCAGCAATAAAATTTCGAAGTGACTGCTCATCCAACCTAAAATCCGCCGTAAGGCTTATAATAAGTAAAACTCACTTGAGATTCAAAACACAATGTCGATTTTATTAAGTACGTTAAATGCCCGTTATATTCATGCATCTTTAGGTCTTCGATATTTAATAGCCAATATGGGGGCGTTAAGGCCACAAACCCAGATAGTCGAATTTACAATTAATCTTAATCCCATCGAAATTGTAGAACAAATAATCAAACACAAACCTAAAATTATAGGATTTGGTGTATATATATGGAATGTTGAGCAAACCACACGTGTTATTGCCTTATTAAAAACCATCGAACCAAAAATTATCATCGTTGTTGGCGGCCCAGAAGTTAGCCATGAGTATAACGAACAACGCATAGTCGGTTTGTCTGATTATGTCATTACCGGTTATGCCGATATTAGTTTTCACGCGCTATGTGTGGATTTATTGAATCACTCAAGCATTCCAGCAAAAATCATTCATGGCAAACACGTCACCCTAGATCAGATAAATCTGCCCTACGATTATTACAGCGACGACGATGTCGCTAACCGAATTTGCTATATTGAAGCATCACGAGGCTGTCCATTTAAATGTGAGTTTTGTATCTCATCTTTAGATAAAACGGCTTGGCCATTCGAACTCGATGAAATTTTAAGCGCATTAAATAAACTCTATGCACGAGGTGTTCGGCATTTTAAGTTTGTTGATAGAACATTCAACTTAAAGATAGAAAGCAGTATGCGTATTATGGAGTTTTTCCTTGCTAAAGAAGACCCGAGTATCTTTCTTCATTTTGAATTAATTCCAGATCATTTACCGCAGACATTGAAAAAAATAATAACGCGCTTTAAACCGGGTATGCTGCAGTTTGAAATAGGCGTTCAATCCTTAGATCCCGGCGTCCAACAAAATATCAGCAGAACGCAAAATAATCAAAAAACAATAAAAAATTTGATTTGGCTGAGATCAAATTCTAGTGCGCACCTACATGCGGATTTAATATTGGGATTACCCGGTGACGATATCGAAAAAATAGAGAGAGGGTTTAATACACTATTTGAAACTAATCCTCATGAGATTCAGGTTGGAGTACTAAAGAGATTAAAAGGAACTCCAATTATAAGACATACTATGGCCTACCATATGAAATATAATCCTTACCCTCCTTTTGATATCCTTAGTACCAATAAAATCGATTTTTATACCATGCGACGGCTGTCTGTTTTTGCGCGCTACTGGGATATCGTTATAAATTCTGGAAGATTTCTGAGTACCCGAAATATCATGCTAACAGAAAACCCTTTTCAACAATTTCTAAAGTTTAGTGATTGGCTTTATATTCAAACAGGCCAAACACATAGCATTTCACTCGCCAGACTATTTGGTCTTATTTATCAATATTTAGTGACAAGTAGCACACTTAATAAATCCCTAATCGAGGATTCATTATTAACCGATTTCAATGTGTCCGGCATCAAAGGGTTTCCTCCATTTATTAAAAACCGCATTAAAAATGATTCACCAAAAGACAATGCTAATTATCAATCACGCCAAAAAAACCACTTAAATAGCTGACAATATTGATCAGTATTTTAAATGTCTAATTCCGAGATTCGAGATTTTTTTAAGCATGTCCGCAAATAATTAATCGCTTGCTTCTTGCCAGACAAATTAAATTCGCAGACTATATTAGCCCATGAAGCATTATCGATTATTTTCATTGTTAAAAATTTACATTCATGTGTACTTAGGACACATGAATCTTCTCGTAAATTTAGACCGAAAACATACTTAAAGATCGAGAAGCAATTGACTTCATAACTTCTATATCCGCTTATAAAGCTGTCGATATCTGCAAAATCATTTTTCGAAAGTTGGTAAGACATATTTTTTTTAATATAACACTTTAGCTGTTCTAGCAATTGACCTTTATTATTATGAACAAATTCTTTAATAACATAAGATAAACTATCAATAAATTTATCGGTCAGTTTTTGAATCGAATCATCGCGGTCAAGCGTTAAGCTTTTAAGCATTAAGAGCGAGTAAGACCCACTGGAGTGATCTTGAGTTACACTTAGTTTCACAGGTTCTAGTTCTGATTTTACCCAGAACTCAATTAACGAGTCTCGCAAACCAAAACTGACAGCCATATAATCATAGCTTAATTGCTTATAGTAAGTCTCCACCGCTGCATATAGTTTTTTTCCTATTCCACGTCGTTGCACACCTGGATGTGTGACAATTCGCATAATACGCGCATATTTGAATCTCGCTAATAATTTGAAACCACAATGATAAACTAGGGATTGAGGCGCTAGATGGCCACGAATTCTACGTTTTCCTTGGTATATATCTTTGGCGAGACCGGCGGGTATCTCCCCTTCTCTACTCACAAGCGCAACCGCTAATATTGTAAACTTGTGCTTAACGACAAAAATATCAACACCTGGGCTATCGATAATATTTCGCAAATCTGTCGGTGTAGTGCGGTAATGAGCTGCGCGCAACAAACTATAAATCTGGATTAATAATTTTTCGTTATCGACTAACTCGAATTGTTTAATCCGTATAATTGAAAGCTTATCAGATTCTATTTTTTGCTCTTTACTAATATTTATAGTCGTTGCATCTAATAAAAATGTTTTATTTATCAGTTGTTCCAAGGGATCATATTGCGACCAACGTATTGGAGTTTTAAGAACATATTTATTCCAACCTGGCGTTTTTTTATTAAGTGTTTTGGTAAATTGAACCCCAAAACCCTGGCCTGTTCCCTCGTATCCATCAAGCGTGGTAGAAAATATTATTTTAGGATAAATGTTCAACAGAGAGGATAACAACGGAAGTGGAATTGCCGCAGCTTCATCTACAATGAGAATGTCCACATTTAAATTTTTATGCCAACATAATTGATCCGGGGGTTGGTAACGAAAAGATGCCCCTCTTAGCGTCACTACATTAGTTTTGTCCGTATAATGAGATAGATTTTTTTTTAAATGCAGAAAAGCTGTTTGCACCGATGAAAACCTAGGGCCAGTAATAACTATATGCATGCTTTCTTGTTGCATTAGCGCAGCAGCTATTATACCTAATGCGGAACTCTTTCCTCGACCTCTATTACTAATAATGACTTGCACACACTGGTTATGCATTTTAATGGATTCAACAATAGAAAATACCGTTTCTTGCTGTTCAAATGTGGACTGAGTACTAAGCTTTGCTTCAGTAATTTCAATAGCTTTTGATAGGTCTTGCTTTTCTTCTTGCTTCATAATAAAACAATTTTTTTGGGATTTTAATATCTCAATAAAGCGTTTTAGAAACAAGCCTGGTATTTCATTAGTACCCAAAATAGGCTGGTGCATCGTCATATAAAAAGGATCAGAAAATTTTGGCCACTGTGCAAAAGACGGGCATAATATGATGAACACTCCACCTGCCTTTAGGGTACCTGATACGGTTGTGAATAGTTTAGGATTAAACCCAGCAAACATATCGAATACAATATGCGTTGTTTCCTGACCAAGTTTAGTCGTCAATTGGCTATTGGCTATTGGGGTATCCCCCACGGTCGAACGGTGAGATATCCAAAGAACAGCGTCAAGATTTAAGTTATGTATCATTTGACGAGCCATGGATTCTGCCCATGCGGTATTGCCAGACAGAACGATCACCGAGCGATGTCGTTTTTTACTATTATGGTTAATAAATACACTATAGCTTTTCACATCGGAAACCTGGATCAAGTAATTATCCTTAAACTTAAATGCAAGTATTCTGAATTTGGGTATATATACTTACTTTTCATTATATGACTGTTTATTTTTCTTATGTGGGCCTTCTAAATGAGGAGTATTTTGATAAACTAATAAAATTTAAGATAAATGTAAGATACTTCCGTTTATAGACTTTTCGCTCAAAATGACATATTAATATGAAATTTACCAAGCTTTTAATACTGACTCCCCTATTGCTTCCCTTATTCATTGCTCTTCAAGCTTGTAGCTTAATGGGGAAAAAACAGGCTACAGCACCCTTGGTAACAGCAGAGATTAATTCGAATGGCGCAAACAACGGCCAGCAAAAAAATCGCATCATATCAAATGACATTGATGAAAAAGCGACAAAAGATACCCTCTTAAAGAATACAACAAATATCATCGAAATTGATCCTGGTATAACAAGTAAGAACACTACTCCATTAGAAATTACCAGCGAAACAATCTATCAACAGAATAGCAGCTCATTACATCTCATTGATGATCAGCAACTTCTTATCGAATCAAGTAATTTGGCTAAAAGCTTTATGCCTGGCGAAGCTCTAAATTTAGTCGTTAAAACTCAGCAGGATGGACATTTGTATTGCTTTTTCAATGATGCCTCAAACAAAGTAATGCGAATATTTCCCAATAGATTTAACGCTAAGAGCCATATGAGTGCTGAACAAGAACTATTATTACCAGGTGCTATGCCATTTGAGATTTTAGCGAATCAAAATGGAAAGACTGAACAAATAAGTTGCTTTCTTACCCATAAGGAAGTGTTATCCAAGTTACCTGATAACATTAAGGTTTTGGATTTCGTCACACTCAAGGTTTCGTCTATGAATGAGATAACACAAAATATTTTAGAGGCTAGTGGGAATAATGTATTCGCAAATACTTTCGATATTGTCATTAAATAACCATATAAAACCTTGATATGTCCCTCTAGTACACTATCAAGACTAAAATGAGCAATATCTGGAGATAAAAATGAGAAACAAGTTGTTTAAAATACTTTTTGGAACATGTCTGGCTTGGAATAGCAATGCAATTCTCGCTGAAGACTGTGCTCAAGCACAATTGTTTTTCAAAGACGGAATAAATGCTGGCAAGGAACTAAACTGGCCACAAGCCCAAAATTTACTAAAAAAATCAACCTCATTATGTAATAAATTTGATAATTGGTATTTATATGGGCAAGTAGAACAAAGAATGGAAAATTTTACCATTGCAGCCTCTGCTTTCGAAGATGCCAGAAAGTTTGCGAATAATGATAACCAGCAAGCATTAGCTATAGCACGCTATGCAGAAGTCCTGTCTCAGCAAGGTCAATTATCAGAGCCACTTTCAATATTGCGAGAAGCTCGAAAAATGCACAATAACCCCCCGGCCTGGATGAAGGAGTTATCACTATCATTAGATCATAAACGGTTAAAACAGCCACTCACCGTCGCTCAAATTACACGCGGATTACAAGGACGCGCCGTTAAGTTATTGCAACCTGATGCTAAGCCCTCGGTGAATATTACCATTAACTTTGAATACAATAGTACAACAGTCACCAAGGACTCATTACAGAATATTGATATATTAGCTCGAGCCTTAGAAGCTGAAACTATGGGTGACCATTTGGTAACCATTGTAGGACATTCCGACGAACGCGGTAAAAAAGATTACAATTTATTATTGTCAGAACGCCGAGCAGATTTTATCGCAACGACACTCATAGATATAAACCCTAAATTAAAAACTCGACTTATCACAGAGGGGAAAGGAGAAAGCGAGCCATTATATACAGGTCATAGTGAAGATATATATCTCTTAAACCGTCGTATTGAAGTCTTTTTGAAATAATAATCATGGGTGTTTTAATAAATACTTCATTCCTAATATGTCTCTGCTTCACCTTAGGCGCTCTACCCATCCCCAGTTGGGCCGCAAAACATGCCTTATTAATCGGTGTTTCTGATTATCATGTAAAACCCCTTAGCGGCCCGATCAACGACGTTTTAGCAGTGCAGAAGGTTCTCTTGAAAAAATGGGGTTTTCATAAAGAAAATATTAATACTATTATAAACAAACAAGGAACCCGCGAGAATATACTTCGTCAATTAAGAGATTTACACAAAAACTCTAAGCCTGGAGATCAAATATTTATATATATGAGTGGCCATGGTACCAGTGCTAACGATAACAATCTAAGTATCCCCTTACCTACAACAAGTGGTGCCTTTATCCCAATTGATATCAACGAGGCAAATAAAGTCGATGAAGTGATTAACAAACTTATTATTGGAAAACGTGATTTAGAGCCTATATTTACCCAATTAGACAAAGGTAAACGTAACGTGTTTGTTGTTATAGATGCATGTTACTCAGGTAATACCGTAAGGGGTAAATATTCAAGAAATACCCTGCAAACACGCGCATTAAGTCTCTCAGAGCTCTTGCCAAATAAGGGGTTTGGTGACGATTTAGATTTAAGTAGTACAACATGGCTTAGCTCAAGTACACCAGACAATGCAGTCTTTCCCTACCAAAATATATATTATCTTTCTGCGGCAGGTGAGCATGAACCGGCTCAGGATATCCCTCCCAATATGCTTGATATTTACCCTACTATTGATGGCAAACCGCATGGTGCATTCACCGATACGCTGTTACGAATACTCAATCATGAAATTGACTCAGATATCGATCAGAATGGATTAGTCAGTTATGGCGAGTTAAAAAAATCTGTTAGAAATCTTATGAGAATTAGAGGGTTTGACCATACTCCTCAAGGCCTACCTAGCCTTGCTGAGGATACGGAAAACCTTTCAAAACGTTCGCTTTTTGGAGCAGCTGAACCCGATATTGTAGAAGAATTACTGCTTGCTTCAAAGTCCGTGGAAATGGCAAAAAATAACGCAGAGTTACCCGTTTTTACGATAAAAATTGAGCAAAATATTAATCCTAAATTACGCCATGCAGTAAGTGATATACCTCAGGTGAGCTTAGTGGACATCAACCCTGATCTCAGCATAAAAAAAGAACAAGGAAACTATTTATTTATATCGAAATCAGGTGACCTCATTACTCAATTGAAGCACGCAGATAATCAGCGCGTGATTGATGTAATTAAAACCCAAAGAAAAATTAATCATTTTCTCAATCAAGCTTATCAACAGAGCTTTGACTTGGAATTAGATATGTTTGAACGTGGGAGAGGCTCCACCGCCGTGGAAGATGAAAATGTCGGTTTTACGATAAAGAGTTCGCAAGATTCCTACGTACTACTGCTTAATATTGACTCACATGGCATGATTACGGTTTTATACCCTCACTTTCCACGTGAACTAAATACCATAAAGGCCTTCGATGCCCTAGAGCTCGCAAATATATCCAAGGTAAGACCTCCATTTGGTAGAGATATCGTCATAGCAATCGCTTTCGAACAGATGAATGAAAGTTTAAAATCAATGAGAGGAAAAAGTTTTTCAATTCATTCGCCACAATTTAATGATTTAGAGAAACTTTTGCGTAGCACAAAAGTTAGCCAATCTTTTGCTGAGCTTGTATTGATTTCTACAAAAAAATAACAATTTATGTCCATCTGTTAGCTATGTGTTAACATCGCGCTGTTATTATTTCCCCATGTATAGTGTAATGTTAAAAGAAGATACCTTGGATTGGCAGACGATTGTTTTTGAATCCGGCTGGCTAAGCAGGCTTGATCGATTGGCAGAAAAAAGATTCGGACAAGGTGGTCTTGCTGAGGAAGCGAGTTCATATGTCATTGAAAAACTCAGCGCAAATGATTGGGCTTCCTTGTGTGCTTTTAAAGGTCAGAGCAAACCTGAGACCTATCTATATACGATTACAGGTAATTATCTTGAGGAATTCTCTAGAAAAAGATTTGGTCGCCCTAGGCCACCAGAATGGCTAAAGCGTCAAGGTGATTTTTGGGTCACTACCTGGAAAATGTTATGTCTTGAAAGGCAATCAGAGTCTTTTCTGGTAGAAAAATTATGTGGTCAGGAAATACGTGACCCGGATGAAATAAAAGCTATTCTACGTACTATAAAAGCGAGACTTCCTTGGTGTGGTCACAGTAATAAGGAGATTCCAGTGAGTTCGAATGATTATGATGAGGACTCCCAATCTCTCGAGCAAATCATTCCAGATCATCTTACGCCGGAGCTGGCACTGTCCAAAGATTTACTCTCAGAAACACTGATTATGATGAGTGTCTTATTAAATGACCGCCCTAATCCTGAAAAACTCGTCGATGGCTATGATTTCGACGGATTTCATATAAAACAAGATATGCTGGAGAAGCTAATCCGTTTTAAGCAAACAATTTCCCTGGATGATCAAGAACGAATTATTCTTAGGATGGTATTCCAAGACGGTTTCAAACGTAAAGCTGTGGCAAAGTCATTGGGGCTCCAAGACCACGTTCCCGGCAGGATTATTACGAAAGCATTGGAAAAAATTAAACTCGTTTTGGAAAGTATAGATTTTAAATTCGATGAAATATCCCACCTCGTTGATTAAATAACCAATAAAGATATCCCCTTTCTATTAACACTTTATAAGCTATTCATTATGTTTAACAATATTGGCTAAGTTTATAAATCGACCTTTGACCACCTAATAACATATCGCAATATTATTTAATATATAGTAAGTTAAATCGAGAGTATAAAAATGAATAACCCTGAAGATAGTGTACTAGCTCAATTAGGTATTCAACTTGAACGACCTCTGGCTCATTCTATAGCTGACTCAGCCCCAACAGACGAAGAGCTTGCTTGTTTGTTTGAAGGTACGATTGGTGAGCGGCGAAAAGCTGAAATTCTAACTCATATCGCACGTGACGAAGACACCTATCTTCGTTGGAAAAATTGCGTAGAAATCAACTTATATGCTCAGGAACTTATGCTAGAAGAGCAAGCACAACAAATTCAACCCAGCAATCCGCTGCGGACAAAATCATATAATGATAATGCATCGAAAAGTCTATTAGATAAAATAAGCGATCTAATATTCGGCAAAAACCCTATGGTTTTAGGTGGAGGTTTGGCAACAGCTGCATGTATTGTGTTTATTACCACCTTAGTCATTAACAACCCAGCCAACAATCTCGAAATGGATATCGAGTTATTATATGAAAATTACGGAGTCGCCCTTTCCCAGTCCTGGAACGAAAATACACATACTCAACATTCTGCAACCTTTGCATCAACACGATCTTTTTTTTCATCAGAAAAAACACCTGAACGAAAGCTCATCGAGTCTGGGTTTAAAAACGGCATAAAGTTGTTAAATAGCAAAATGTTTGCAGATATTGGAATTAATGAAGCAACTCTAGCGGATATAACTGCAGTAAATAGTCTTGATGAAATGACCTTATTTGAATTAGGAAAAGTGAGCGCGATAACAACAATACAATGTGAACAACAGCTTATAACTCATAAAATTGAGGATCAACTCATACGCAATGACCTTATAATGCAAGATATTTTCAAAAACTTAAATCAAGTAAATACGCGTGAAATTCAAGAAATAAAAGTCGCTTATAACGATAGCTCAAAAAACATTACAGAACGAGTTTGCGCTAGCAATTATGCAATTGTTCAATTAATTTCGAAATAATACCTCGAATATAACGATGCAACACCTTTAAAACTAAGCCAAATTATTCTCGAAATATTACGCTTCAAAAGTAAAGAATATTGACTTAGATTAGTTTTTTTCTACTTTTTCAAGTCTCTGGGCCACATAGTCATCGGGACGATAATTGGGTAAATGTCTTTGCATATCAATAATAGCGTGATCACGCTCTGCTTCGGATAAGTACCATCGATAGGTTTCAAAGTTTTCACCGAGCAAATGAGCATCTCTTAGTGGGTCGCCCTCAGGTAAAGTTATTCGTATGCCATAATTTTTCATCATTACACTCCGTAGATAAATTTGGCAGTATTGTAAGCGCTAAACAGTTCGATAGGGAATACCTAAAGTTGACCTTTATGACAAATTTTCTATTTTGAGAACTGTTAAGCTATATCGCTTGATACTTTTGGTGTTTACTGGTAGTTTTTGCAGTTAATTCACAACAAATGAGTAAAGAAATTAGCGATGGAACTTAACCTTCAATTATTGCATTGGCATTGGTGGGTCATTGGTTTAGTTCTAGTGGTTATTGAGGCACTACTCCCCTCTGGAATGTGGGCTGCTATGGCTATGGCTGCTATTTCCACGGGTGCTGCAGCATGGTTAATCGAAGGACTGGCATGGCAATTTCAATTAGGCATATTTTGCACGCTGCTACTCATTTTTATTGTAGTGATATCTATAGTAAAGAAAAGATTACCAGGAAGAAGTGAAAAAGAAGGTAGCGCTGACTCTCCGAAAGCAAAAGCTTATATCGGTAAGGATATTACTCTAACAGGTCCTATTAAAAATGGATTTGGAGAAGTTCAAATGGATGAAATCTGGTGGTCGATAAAGGGACCTGATTTAAAAAAGGGTACAAAGGTTCGCGTTATAGGTACGGATGCAGGCATGCTCTCTGTCCTTCCGCTGCCTAACCAACAGGATAACAATAATCATTAAATTGGGTCTTAATTCCTTAAAGATATCTTAATAATATGCTGTACTTGTTATATGCTCTACTTTTTCTCATCGCTCTAGTACTCATTATTCGTTTCATTGCCGCAAGAAAAAAACACCAAGCAGCAGCTAATGTATTATTTGGAAAATTTACATTTGATAAATTAGCGAAAAAAGAACAGCAAAAAGTTCACAAAGCAGCTGTCTCAATGGTTATCAACTCATCATTAAGCACTAGGGGATTTGCCAATGATATCGAAAGATATGGTTGGTATGCGCTCGCCATGAAGAGCCTTAGTATAAGCTCAGCAGTTCCTGATAACCCTAATTGGTACGATGTGAAAAACCCCTATACCGCTGTTACTGCGGGCGACAAAATGTTATATCGTATTTCATCGGCATTAAATCATCATTATTCGATCGATATAGATCCCGCATCCTTGCTCAGCAAAAACGCTGCGAATACCCTCTAAATAATACTGTAGTTTCAGCTACAGTTAAGTTAGGAATTCTATACTTTTGCCCCAACAGATATATCAAGGACAAAAAATGAGCGTAGTTCTAGAATTTCCAAAAAATAAGAGACTAAGTCGTAAAGAAGTTGCAAAGGTCTCGAATGTTGTTGAGGAAGCAATAATCGCACATACCGCATTAAAAGAGTATGTCACGCTTATCAAACAAGACCCTAGATTAATGAATATCAAAAACAAATTACTATTAAAAACGCTAACTTTGCTACTTGAAGAACAGAACTCTAAGTCACAAGATTAAATTCGTAAGAAATCTAAAATTTCAATACCGAAGGAAAAATACAGCGCTGAAAAGCTAATCTCAGCGCTGTATAAATAAGAAATACGATTTAGAGTTGAATCAAACTTAAATAAGTAATTAGCACTAATACCACAAATATTGGTATTAAGAATCCCCAATTAAACGGTTTTTCACTATCTTTCATCACTGCCTCCCTCATAATTTTACGAATATATAGAAGAGAATTGCTTTGTATATTAATAAATATATAAGCAATTCACTCAGTTAATAGAATACCTTTTTTATAACGATTATTCCGTGCCATGTCAAACTAATCACTGTATTCACGTTTTCCTAGCATCAATTTGCTTAAATATAAATCAGCTAGTTGGCCCTCGATTTAAGGACAGAATATACTCTACCAAGCGTTCAATCGTATTGGATTCAACTCTTTTTTCAAGTGGAGGCATTCCGTCCGCACCTTTTAAGGTAATAAACTTACCTTTGCTGCCTTTCTTTACACTTTCTACCAGCAACGCTTTTGCTTCTGGGAAAGGTACATTTTTATATCTCTCAGCAATGTCGTTCCATGAAGGACCAATGACTGTTGCACTTATTCTGTGGCAATCAGTACAACCATTCATTCGTGCCAATTTAAACAAGGCCATGCGTGTTTGCGCTTCTACGCTAGTATTTGCTTCTTGATCGCAACCTTGAATAAGGAAAACAGTCGTCATCATAATAGATAAAACAATTGCTTTTATAGTAGTCATAATTTTGGCCTTCGAGTTTGTAATATATCGGCTTTGGCTATCGCGCAAAGAACGACAAAATTAGTGACGGTTAGTCCATGTATCTCTTAATGAAACCGTACGATTAAATATCAAATTTTCCTTTGTGCTGTTACTATCAACACAAAAATAACCTTCTCTCTCAAATTGGAACCTATCTCCCTTTGCTGCGTTTGCTATACTTTTTTCAATAAAACAATGGTTCAATATTTTAAGTGAGTCTTGATTAATATGAGATTTATAATCTACACCTTCTTTTGATGCACCTGGGGTTGGGTGATTAAACAAGCGATCATATAAACGCACTTCAGCGCATTGCGCAGTTGTTGCCTCAACCCAATGAATAACGCCTTTGACCTTCCTTCCTACTGGGTTTTTTCCCAGAGTTTCAGAGTCAATACTACATTGTAGTTCAATCACGTTACCGCTGGCATCCTTAATCACTTCATCACAACGAATGACGTAGGCATTTCTTAACCTAACTTCACCACCAGGAATTAAACGTTTAAATTTTTTGGGAGGAGTTTCATAAAAATCATTCCTATCAATATAAAGCGTTTTACCAAAAGGAATCAAGCGTGTTCCTAGTTCCTCTTTCTGCGGATGATTCGGCGCGGACAATTCTTCAATTTTACCTTCTGCGTAATTCGTTAATGTCACTTTAATGGGGTTTAGCACAGCCATTCTACGTGCAGCATTGTCATTTAGATCGGCACGGATACAATCTTCAAGCACACTCATTTCGACGATATTATCGGCTTTAGTGACTCCGATTCGTCTACAGAACTCCAAAATGGAACCAGCGGTATATCCGCGCCTACGTAAGCCCGCGATGGTAGGCATTCTAGGATCATCCCATCCATTCACTAAGCTATTGCTCACTAATTCTGTGAGCTTTCTTTTGCTGGTCACTGTATGTTCCAAGGTCAGTCTAGAAAATTCTATTTGCTGAGGTTTATGACTGACGTTCAGTGTATCTAGAAACCAATTATATAATGGTCGGTGATCTGCAAACTCTAGCGTGCATAACGAGTAAGTAATATTTTCAAACGAATCCGATAAGCAATGGGTAAAATCATACATTGGATAAATACACCATGCCTCTCCAGTTTGATGATGAATTACGCCATGTCTGATGCGATAAATAGTTGGATCACGTAAATTCATATTCGGTGATGTCATATCTATCTTAGCCCGTAGTACGCGAGCGCCATCTTCGTACTCACCCTTTTTCATTCGCGCAAACAAATCTAGGTTTTCTGCAACACTGCGTTCACGAAAAGGGCTATTTTTTCCTGCCGATGTCAATGTTCCACGATAGGCTCGAATATCTTCAGGCGATAAGTCACAGACATATGCCTTTTTTAATTTTATAAGATCAACGGCTGAATTATAAAGTTTGTCAAAATAATCGGATGCAAAATATTGTCGATCATCCCATTCATAACCTAACCATTGAACATCTTTAACAATTGCTTGAACAAATTCAATATTTTCTTTATGCGGATTGGTGTCGTCAAACCTCAGGTTGCATGTGCCTTTATAATCGTCTGCAATCCCGAAATTTAATACGATGGATTTCGCGTGACCAATATGCAGAAACCCGTTGGGTTCCGGCGGAAAACGGGTTGCTACCCGCCCCTGATTCTTAGCAGCAAGTAAATCCTTATCAATGATTTGACGAATAAAATTTGTGCTTGTTTTTTCCTCATTGCTGCTCATCTAGCGGGTATTTCCTCAAAGTTTGGTATGATCAATTGAGTACGAACTTAAGTAACACATTGCATCCGGTAATAAAGGCTATGTTGATTCGCCAATAGTCTGGTAAAAATAATCCCCCCGTATTCTACGCCAAACACTCGATTAGCAAAAATAATTTTAATCATTAGATTTGTTTTAAATCACTCAAATGTGAAATAGCTCACATGGAAATAGCCATATTTATTGTTTAATGCTTGTATAACGTTCCAAGATATAGTTAGTAATGAAGAGGTATGCATGAAACATTCAGCAACAATCGACCATAATCCTCAACCACCCAGTGAAAACGATTTCAAAAGTGAAGAAATACATGATGAATTTGAAGCAGTGAGTTTTGATTCATTCTTTAATTCGATTGATGATGAATGGGATGAATACTCTATGGATGAATTTGAGGATTTTTAAATCAGTATCATGGGTAGGGTCTGTCTGTGTTACTTCAGCAAAACCACAGCGTATGCGGCAATACCCTCCTCTTTCCCAGCAAATCCTAATTTTTCAGTCGTTGTTGCTTTAATATTGATTTGACTCGACTGTATGCTGAGATCTTCAGATATATTTTTTGTCATTTTGTCTAAATAAGACATTAATTTGGGTTTTTGGGCGACAATTGTACTATCAATATTTTCTATCGTATAATTCGCACTCATCAGTAATTTTTTCACTCTTCTTAATAAAATACGGCTATCAATATTTTTAAATTCAGCGCCTGTGTCAGGAAAGTGTTTTCCAATATCACCCAAAGCAGCAGCCCCAAGTAACGCATCACATAAAGCGTGTATCAGAACATCTGCATCTGAATGACCGGCAAGACCTCGCGAATGAGGGATGAGGACACCGCCCAGAACTAAACGACGATTTTCGGCAAAAGCATGTACGTCATAACCATGCCCAATTCTCATATTAGTTCGTCCTTTTGCAGCATCAAATAAGCAGATGCGAGTGTCAAATCAGAGGGCTGGGTTATTTTAATATTGTCCGAGTGGCCTGCAATTATCGAAGGTTTTAACCCCGCAAGCTCTATTGCTGAGGCATCGTCGGTAACCATCAGGTTATTATTCAAGGCTTGTTGCAAGGCGTCATGCAAGGTTCCGAGCTGAAATAGCTGCGGAGTCAGGGCTCGCCATAGGTTTTGTCTTGAGGGAGTAGACTCAATGACTTGACTTGAATCACAATGCTTCAAGGTATCGCTTACAGGGATACCGAGTATGCTTCCAACAGGATGATCGACAATAGAATGAATTAATTTGTCAATATCGATTGTTCGAACGCAGGGCCGAGCAGCATCATGTACTAGAACCCAGTCATCGGCATCTGCAATCTCTAATAAAAAGGCTAAGCAATTAAGTACTGAATGACAGCGCTCTTCACCACCTTCAACCCGATAAACTGATATGCTATCTTCAAGCTTAAGCATTTGCCAATAAGAATCTTGCGCAGAAGTCGCGACTATCACAGCATTAATCTTAGGATGAGTACTTAGTCTAGATAAAGTACGTTCTAATACCGTTTTTCCATCTAATAAAAGGTATTGCTTCGGCTTGTCTGCCCGCATTCTTTTTCCAATACCGGCAGCGGGTACGACAGCCCAGAACTTTGTCATTTACGATTAGTCCTCGATAATTTGATAGAATTTTTCACCTTTTTTTATCATTCCGAGTTCACTGCGGGCACGTTCTTCGATCGCATCATTACCCTCTTTCAAATCTAATACTTCAGCCTTTAAGGTTTCATTACGGATTCTCAAATTTAAATTTTGCTCTCGTTGCTCGACAATAGATTTTTTCAGTCGCCAGGCATCAGGTAAACTTCCGTCTCCAAACCAAAGCGAAAGCTGTAATAAACCCAAAATAAGGAACGTTATTATTAATGCCCATTTCATAGCGTTTATTATAAGGGAGAATTAAAAAAGGGCCACGTATATCCAAAGCGTTATAAATTTAACCTAAACTCCGCAATCGCTTAATTTTAGAAATCAATTCAAGTTATAAAATGCCGCACGTCCTGCGTACCTAGCTTTACTACCCAATTGTTCTTCGATTCTCAGTAGCTGATTATATTTCGCTAAACGATCAGACCTGGATAAGGAGCCTGTCTTAATTTGGCCAGCATTAGTCGCTACCGCAAGATCTGCGATCGTCGTATCTTCAGTTTCACCAGAGCGATGAGATACCACGGCTGTGTAATTCGCTTTCTTAGCCATATCAATTGCAGCCAAAGTTTCTGTCAGTGTACCTATTTGATTAACTTTGATTAAAATTGAGTTAGCAATATTTTTTTCAATGCCTTGTTTGAAAATTTTCGTATTAGTGACAAACAAATCATCGCCGACTAATTGTACTTTTTTATTAAGGCGTTCACTCAGTATGGCCCATCCATTCCAGTCGTCTTCCGCCATACCATCTTCAATTGTAATAATCGGATATTTATCAACCCAGGATTCAAGATAATCAACAAATTCTTCGCTATTCAATTTTTTATTCTCTGATGCGAGATGGTAAGTACCATTTTCATAAAACTCAGAACTTGCTACATCAATCCCTAATAAAACATCTTCACCGGCTTTGAATCCCGCATTTTCGATACTCTCAAGAATCACCAGGATAGCTTCTTCATTCGAAGCTAGATCCGGCGCAAATCCGCCTTCGTCGCCAACGGCCGTATTTAAACCACGTTTGCTCAGAACTTTTTTCAATTCATGAAATATTTCGGTGCCATAACGAAGTGCCTCCGAAAATGTGGCAGCACCTACCGGTAAAATCATAAATTCCTGAACATCCACACTATTGTCGGCGTGTGCACCACCATTAATAATATTCATCATTGGTACCGGTAATAAATGCGCATCATCACCACCCAGATAACGGTATAAAGGAATATTTACTGCATTACTAGCTGCCTGCGCTACCGCTAAAGACACTGCCAAGATGGCATTAGCTCCCAGTCGACTTTTATTCTCCGTGCCATCTAGATCCCGTAATATTTGATCAATCACTGATTGAGCGCTAGCATCTTGATCTACGAGTGCTGCTCTAATAATGGTGTTTACATTGGCCACGGCTTGTAACACACCTTTACCGCCATACCGGCTTGTATCGTTATCTCGCAGCTCTACCGCTTCTCTAACACCGGTAGAGGCCCCTGATGGGACGGCTGCACGCCCAAGCACCCCATTTTCCAAAGTAACATCTGCTTCGACCGTGGGATTTCCGCGTGAATCGATTATTTCTCGTGCTTTTATATCAATAATTTTAGGCATTCTTGCTCCAAATCAACATTTTCTAGACCTTTGTGTTATTTAGCTCACAATGGTCAATCATCATTACAACTTTTACGGTCGCGCATTATCCAAGAAATTTAACTTCAGGAAAAGGCCGGCTTTTCACTAATGTATCAATGTCTTTTAAGGTTAATAACAACGACTCCATATCGTTTAACGGCCAGGCGTTAGGGCCATCGCTGAGAGCATTATCGGGATCTGGATGGGTTTCCATGAATAAACCAGAAATTCCAGCAGCTACCGCAGCTCTCGCTAATACGGGGATAAACTCGCGCTGACCACCCGACTTCTCACCTTGCCCACCCGGTAATTGAACCGAATGCGTTCCATCATAGACAACCGGGCAATTTGATTCTCTCATTACCGCAAGGGAACGCATATCGGAAACTAAATTATTATAGCCAAACGTGACTCCACGCTCACAACTCATTATTTGCTCATTTCCGGTTGCTAAGGCTTTATCAACAACATTCTTCATCTCCCAGGGGGATAAAAATTGCCCCTTTTTGATGTTTACCGGCTTGCCTTGTTTTGCCACATTTTGAATAAAATTGGTTTGTCGACATAAAAAGGCCGGCGTTTGTAAGACATCTACGACACTTACTACTTCATGTAGTGGGGTATCTTCATGCACATCGGTCAATACTGGAACCCCGAGTTGATCTTTAACACCTTGTAGTATCTTTAATCCTCGTTGAATTCCAGGCCCGCGAAAACTCTCATGGGATGAGCGATTAGCTTTGTCGAAGGAGGATTTATAGATAAACGGAATACTTAATTTATCGGTTATTTCCTTTAGTTGCCCTGCCGTATCGATGGCTAATTGCTCGCTTTCAATAACACAAGGTCCAGCAATTAAAACCAGTGGATGGTTTAAGCCGATTTGAAAATGGCATAATTTCATTTAAGAATTCCGTCTATCTCGGTGCAAACATCCAGCTTCAATGAAGCTAGAAAACAACAAATGTCCATCCCGTGGGGTAGAGGTGAACTCAGGATGGAACTGACAAGCTATAAACCAAGGATGGTCGACAATTTCTATCATTTCGACTAATTTATCATCCAGAGACAAACCGGATATAACAAGTCCAGCGCTTTCCAGTCGTTCTCTGAATTGGTTATTAAATTCATATCGATGTCTATGCCGTTCTTCGATAATCTTAGCTGCATAGATTTTTTCTGCGAGAGTACCCGGTTTTAAGCGACATTTTTGACCACCTAAGCGCATCGATCCTCCAAGATCCGAATCTTTTGAGCGTTGTTCTACGTGACCTTCACCCGTTGTCCATTCAGAGATTAAGCCGATGACCGGATTAGGGCTATTAGGATCAAATTCGGTACTATGCGCCTGAGTTAAACCGGCCACATTTCGTGCAAATTCGACGACAGCCATCTGCATTCCCAAGCAAATACCGAGATAAGGGATTTTGTTTTCACGCGCATAACGAATGGTTTTAATTTTTCCACCTACACCGCGTTCACCAAAACCACCGGGTACCAATATAGCATCAACATCTTCAAGCTGCGCACTACCTTCATGCTCAATAGATTCAGAATCGATATACTTGATGTTTACTTTAGTTTGAGTCTGGATTCCCGCGTGTATTAAAGCTTCAGACAGTGATTTATAAGCCTCAGTAAGGCCAATATATTTACCCACCATTGCCAGCGTTAATTCACCCTTCGGGTTAGCCATCACAGCAACAACATGCTGCCACTCGGTTAAGTCAGCAGGTTTTGCTTCCAGTCTCAGATTCGCTAAAATAATTTCGTCAAGCCCTTGTTCGTGAAGAACTTGAGGAATCTTATAGATGTTATCAACATCATAAGAAGCAAACACGGCCTTCTCATTAACATTGGTAAATAACGCAATTTTTTTACGCTCACTTTTAGAAATTTGGCGCGCAGCACGGCAAATCAAAATATCAGGCTGGATTCCGATACTTCTTAATTCTTTAACGGAATGCTGGGTGGGTTTGGTCTTTAATTCACCGGCTGTTGCAACATAAGGCAACAGCGTCAAATGCATATATAACACCCTGTCACGACCTAACTCCACCCCAAACTGGCGTATTGTTTCCAGAAAAGGCAATGATTCTATATCGCCGACAGTACCCCCGATTTCTACCAGCGCAATATCTGACCCCGTAGAGCCTTCGATGATACAGCGCTTGATTTCATCCGTAATATGCGGAATAACTTGAACAGTTGCTCCCAGGTAATCGCCACGACGTTCTTTGCTGATGACATTTTCGTAAATTTTACCGGCCGTAAAGTTATTACGTTGCAGCATGGTAGTGCGAATAAATCGTTCATAGTGCCCCAGATCCATGTCTGTTTCGGCACCATCCGCCGTTACATAGACTTCGCCATGTTGAAATGGGCTCATCGTACCAGGATCCACGTTAATATACGGATCCAGTTTTATCATGGTAACGTTGATACCACGGGCTTCTAATATAGCGCCCAGTGAAGCGGATGCAATGCCTTTTCCTAGGGAAGAGACAACACCACCTGTTACAAAAACATATTTTGTCATTAAATTCTTCTTGGAGGGGTTTAGAGAATATTTTCCAGCCTTCAAACAATTATTTAACTGCTTACTCGTTGAAAAACATCCCAGCCGAGATGGGTGTAAAATGTACCAAATTAAGGTCTTTTAAACAATCGAAATTGTTGATTAATTAAATAAAACTTTAAAACTCAGACCTTTTTCAATATCTACTTTCTTCAAAGCATAAGGCTCGCAATACCACATACCCACAACTGCGACGAGCAAATCATCGACAAATATTAACGGAATTCGATCACGTTCCCAGGGAGGAATATCAGCTTCGTTAAACAGCTTTTTCAAGCGATGCCTATGTTTTCGCCCCAGCGGAGTACAAGTTTCTCCACCTCGCCGATATTTCACGACTAGATTTTTACCGCGTAATTCCGCAAAGTCCAATCCTTCACTAACCGTGTGCGAAAGTAGCAATGAAGAATTATCAGCCAATAGTATTCTATCTTGCGACACGTCAAAGGAAACCTGCCAATTAGTATCAAATTTTTTAGGTGCTTTTAGTAAATATAGCTTGCTTCGAAAACGGCGAACTTGATTCTCATTCCAGGCCAGCAGAGGTGTGGCGTCAATTCGAGCGGTCAACATATTCAGAATTTCTTCCGTTTGCGCGTAACTGGGAATAGAGAACCCATTATATTTAATCCAATATCGAATTAAATTTCTAGCGCGTGCTGTGCTTAATTGCTTGAGAGCGCTAATTTCTAATATATTGTCTTGGCTTGATTTAGCATGCTCATAGTCAATCGAAGCCAGATCAACGAGCAAGGCATCCGCTTCTGCAGCAAGTTTCGCAGAACGGTATGTTGTTTTGTTCAGGGATGGCCAACGTTTAGTTAAAACAGGTAATACCTTATGCCGCAAAAAGTTGCGATCAAAACCAGTGTCAGCATTTGAGGGATCATCTACCCATGAAAGCCCATTCGAAGTTGCATATTGCTTTAATAAAGCGCGGTCATATTTTAACAATGGCCGAAGATGTTGACCTTGGCCAAATTGAGTCACATTTGGCATGCTGGCTAAGCCTTTAGGGCCACTTCCTCGTAGCAATTGCAATAATAAGGTTTCGGTTTGATCATCAGCATGATGAGCGGTGAGCAATACCGTTAATTTTTGAACACAGTGCTGCTTGAAATAGTCATACCGCGTTTTACGCGCGCTATCTTCTGGGCTTTCGCCCTTATTGGCTGTTGCATTAAGAATTACGGAATCAAAAGTCACCTTTAATCGCTCACAAATAAGTTTGCAATGCTGTCCCCATTGTTTAGATTCGCTTTGCAAACCGTGATCGATATAAACCGCTTTGAGGGAGGATAACGGTAATTTTCCTTGAATTGAACGCATTAAATACAACAGAACGACGGAGTCGAGCCCACCGCTATACGCAACGATGAACTCAAAGGGTGTGTCTTTTAGTCGTTGGGGTGATTCAGGCTTTTCTAACAGATATTTAAGTCGAGCATAGAAACTATCGGGTGTTAAACCCATTTTATGCTTCTTTAAAATTCCCATAAGACATAAGTCGTTGATATCGTGTATCAAGCAACGAATCCACGGATAAACTATCGAGTTCAAGCAAGCTACGTTTAATTGCTTTCTTAATACTTTCCGACATTTCATCTAGATTTCTGTAGGCGGATCCCAATGGTTCTTCGATGATTTCATCAATGAGACCCAATTCTAATAGACGCTCTGAAGTAATTCCCATTGCTTCAGCCGCATCAGATGCTTTTTCTGCACTTTTCCACAAAATTGAGGCGCAGCCTTCAGGGGAAATCACTGAATAAGTGCTATGTTGAAGCATCATTATGCGATCCCCTACTCCCACCGCTAATGCACCTCCAGAACCACCTTCACCAATGACGATGCATACGATTGGCGTTTTTAACTTCGCCATCACGAATAGATTACGTGCGATAGCTTCGCTTTGACCACGTTCTTCAGCACCTACACCAGGATAAGCGCCAGGGGTATCAATTAACGTCACAATAGGCATAGAAAAACGCTCAGCCATTTCCATTAGACGTTTTGCTTTCCGGTAACCTTCCGGCCTCGGCATGCCGAAATTTCTGCGTATTTTTTCTTTAGTTTCGCGCGCTTTTTGATGCCCGATAACCATTATAGGAACACCGTCTATTCGACCAATTCCTCCAACAATCGCTGAATCATCGCCATAACTACGATCACCGTGCAGCTCTTCAAAGCCCGAAAACATTTTATGGATGTAATCTAACGTATAAGGGCGTTGTGGATGCCGGGCAAGTTGAGATACCTGCCATGGAGTCAGTGATCTAAAAATTTGCTCGGTTAAACTTCGGCTTTTTACTTCTAGCCGTGCAATTTCATCAGAGATATTAATCTCAGTGTCGTTTCCAACATAGCGTAATTCTTCTATTTTAGCTTCTAGCTCGGCAATAGGTTGTTCAAATTCTAAAAAATTCAAATTCATTCGTTTGCATACCACGGTCAAAGATTTTGATATTATACGGTGAATACCTTAGTTTGGGTATAGCCGTCAACATTCTGTACAATATGCGACCACATCAGTACGCTCTATTGCCATTTTTACGTATATTCCAGTGTAACTTGATTAGGCCCAGTAATTCTTTTTAAATGATGTAATAACTCTTCAGTAGGAGAAATCTTCCAGGTATCCCCTGGAGGAAACGTACATTGAATACCTGGACGTGTGTATTGGATATTTATCGGACAGCTCCCGTTTTTGTAGGGAGAGAGCGCCTCTTCAAAAGCTTGTAAAAAATTATTATCAAACATCTCTGTATCTAACTTGATCGTTAATCTTTTCGCATAAAAGGATCGAGCTTGGGTTAAGGTCATAATATCTTTCACAGTGACCTTCATATTACCCGAGTATGCATCTAAGGCAGATTCTCCACATACGATGAGCAGATTATCTTTAACGAGTAGTTCTTTATATTTTTCATAGCTATCAGAAAAAAGTGTAAGCTCGACACGACCGCTTCGATCTTCTAATGGCAGAAAAGCAATAGTATCACCGCGCTTAGTTTTCATAGTACGCACGCCTGAAACCAGCCCAGCAATCACGACATTTTTTTTCTTATGACTACTAACCAGAATATCTTTTAGGGGCGTTGATACAAAATGAGCAAGTTCACTATCAAACCTTTCCATAGGGTGTCCCGTTAAATATAAACCTAAGGATTCCTTTTCGGATTCCAGTCGTTTACCTTCCTCCCATTCCTCTTTAAGAATCATATCAGACATGTCACTGTCTTCTGATCGTGGAACGGATAAACCAAACATATCATTTTGCCCCATAAGGCGATTGCGGGTATGTTGTTCCGCCATTTGAATCGCTTTGCTTAACGAGGCCATTATACTGGCTCGATTAGGACCCAGTTTATCCATAGCTCCAGACCGAATGAGTGTTTCTAAAGAACGCCTATTCAGCTTTTTTAAATCAACGCGTTTACAGAAATCAAATATATCTTTGAAAATACCATTGTGCGCACGTTCATTCACTATTGAGAGTATAGCCGCTTCACCAACTCCTTTAATAGCACCTAGACCATATCGTATGTGCTTGTTATCAGGTGCCTTAAAATAATAGTGACTACCATTTACATCCGGTTCAAGAATATCTATATCCATGTCACGAACTTCTTCGATAAAATTCACAACCTTGTCTGTGTTATCCATATCCGACGAAGTAACTGCCGCCATAAAAGGAGCAGGATAATGTGCTTTTAACCACGCTGTTTGATATGAGATTAAGGCATATGCCGCTGAGTGTGATTTATTAAAACCATAACCGGCAAATTTTTCCATTAAATCGAATATATAAGTCGCTTGTGTTTCATCAATACCGCGCTGGGTTGAGCCGGTAACAAAGATCGCTCTTTGTTTCGCCATTTCTTCAGGTTTCTTTTTCCCCATCGCACGACGTAACATATCAGCACCACCCAGCGTATATCCCGCAAGCACTTGTGCTATCTGCATCACTTGCTCTTGATACAAGATGACACCGTAGGTTGGTTTTAGTATGGGTTCTAAATCTGGATGAGGGTACTCGACTTTTGCACGGCCATGTTTACGGTTAATAAAATCATCGACCATTCCTGATTGCAGGGGACCTGGGCGGAATAATGCAACGAGGGCAATGATATCTTCAAACGAATCAGGTTGAAGTCGTTTAATTAAATCTTTCATGCCGCGAGATTCAAGCTGAAAAACAGCTGTAGTTTGATGCGCCTTTAACAAGCGAAATGTTTTTTTATCGGCCAAATCAATGGTGTTGATATCAATCAATGGCTGATTAATTTTATCCAGTTGTTCGTTAACTGCCTTAACAGCCCAATCGACAATGGTTAATGTTCTTAATCCTAGGAAATCAAATTTAACCAAGCCTACTGTTTCAACATCGTCTTTATCAAACTGAGTAACCAATCCACCGCCACCTTCTTCACAAAATAGCGGAGAAAAATCCGTTAACGCAGAAGGTGCGATAACAACACCCCCCGCATGTTTCCCCGCGTTTCGCGTAATGCCTTCTAGTTTTCTGGCTAGATTTATAAGCGTTTGAACTTCTTCTTCTTGCTCATAACGTTCACGCAGCTCAGGTGTTTGCTCTAGCGCTTTGTCTAGGGTTATTCCTATTTCAAAAGGAATTAATTTTGCGATCTTATCGACAAACGGATAGGAATTTCCGAGAACGCGCCCCACATCACGAACAACGGCTTTAGCTGCCATTGTGCCATAAGTGATGATTTGAGAAACTTTTTCACGACCATAGCGATTTGCGACGTATTCAATAACCTTGTCTCGCTTATCCATACAAAAATCAACGTCAAAATCAGGCATAGATAAACGCTCGGGATTAAGAAAACGTTCAAACAGTAATTCGTATTCCAGTGGATCTAGGTCGGTAATTGTTAAAGCGTAGGCGACTACTGAACCTGCCCCAGATCCTCTACCCGGTCCCACCGGTATATCATTATCTTTTGCCCATTGAATAAAGTCGGCAACGATTAAAAAATAACCTGAAAAACCCATTTTCATAATAACATCAAGTTCAATATCTAAACGTTCATCATAGGGTTTTCTGATTTGAGAAAAATTTGGGCTTGTTATGTCATAAAGACTACGCAGTCTTTTCTCCAATCCATCTTTTGAAAGCTGCCTAAAAAACTCATCTAAGGTACTGCCTTTTGGAATAGGGAAATCGGGAAGAAAGAATTTACCCAAATCTAATTCAACATTACACCGTTTAGCGATTTCCAAAGTATTTTGTAGTGCTTCGGGAATATCTGAAAATAATGCCATCATTTCTTCTGGAGAACGAAGATATTGTTGCTCCGTATGTTTACGCTGTCGCCTGATATCACTAAGAACACGTCCCTCATTGATACAGACTCGTGCTTCATGCGCTTCATAATCATCCGGCATTAAGAAGTGCACATCATTAGTGGCAACAACAGGTAGGCTATATTGTTGCGCAATGCTGAGCGCCTGGTGAAGATAATCTTCCTCCCCAGCCCTTCCTGTGCGATGTAATTCTAAATAAAACCGATCAGGGAAAAGTCCTTGCCAAAAACCGACTAAGCTGTTTAAACTTTCAGTCTTTCCATGGTAAATCGATTGACCAATATCACCATATAAACCTCCAGATAAAGCGATTAAACCTTCGGTTTTTCCTGGCAACCAAGTTTTTTTAATCATCGGTATACCACGCTGTTGCCCCTCGGTATAGGAACGTGACACTAAGCGAGTAAGATTGCCATAACCTGTTCTGTTTTGACATAAAAGCACGATACGAAAAGGTTTTGAAGATTCTTCTTCATTATAAACCCATACATCAACTCCAATAATGGGCTTTACACCTGAGGCCAAGGCAGCACGATAGAATTTAATGAGACAAAATAAATTACATTGATCCGTAATAGCAACTGCTGGCATGTTGTAATCCGCAACAGTTTTAATTAACGGTTTTACGCGTACAATGCCATTAACTATGGAATATTCAGAGTGGATATGTAAATGAACAAAACCTGCAGACATCAATCAGATTTCCTAAATGATAAATAAGTTATAAACTAACGAATTCGAGCGACTTATTAATAAAATTAGGGGGCTGTCGGAATTTAAGCACAGGCTTAAAAAACTGCTTTTTAGCGAACAATGCCGCGTTGAGAATTTTTTAAAAACTCTTGAAATGTTTTAATCGTGGGAATATCTTCAGCCAATTTTGCAAGCTGTTTTATCGCTTCTTGCAAAGTATAGTTTGAACGATAGACTATTTTATAGGCTTGCCTCAATTGTTTTATCGTTTCTGGAGAGAAACCTTTTCTTTTCATGCCCTCAAAATTCATTCCGTGCGCACTTGCTGTATTGCCATTTGCCATAACAAAAGGAGGTAAATCCTTAGTGAGGATAGTCCCAAGACCAGTAAAACTATGTACGCCAATATTTACAAACTGATGAACCGCTGTAAAAGCGCCTAAAATGGCAAAATTTCCTACATTGACATGACCCGCAAGTTGCGCGTTATTAGCCATGATAATATGGTCACCCACAAAACAATCATGCGCAACATGAGCATACGCCATAATCCAATTATCATTACCAACGGTAGTCACTCCGCTATCTTGAACGGTTCCCCTATTGAGTGTGCAATACTCCCGAATAGTATTTCTATCGCCGATAATGAGCGCAGTCGGTTCACCGGCGTATTTTTTATCTTGAGGAGCATCACCAATTGAAGCAAATTGAAAAATCTTATTTTCTTTACCAATGGTTGTGGATCCATTGATCACTACGTGGGGCCCAACCCAGGTATTATCACCTATCTCCACATCAGCGCCGATGATAGAAAAAGGCCCGATGCTAACATTGTTTCCTAGCCTCGCCGAGGTATGTATAACTGCCTTATTGTCAATCACTAAGCGTCTCTCACCGCACACATCAATTCAGCGCTAGCCACAACTTTTTCGTCAACGGTTGCACGCGCGCTAAACTTCCAAACACCTCGTACCGCTTTAACATACTCAACCGACAACTCAAGCTGATCCCCAGGAACCACGGGTTGCTTAAAGCGCGCTTTATCCACAGCAACTAAGTAAAACAACGAACCTGGAGGTGCTCCATCTTGCGTTGCAAATGCCATTAACCCGGTAGTTTGCGCCATCGCCTCAACGATTAACACACCTGGAAAAATAGCTTTTTTAGGAAAATGTCCTTGAAAAAAAGGCTCGTTGTAAGTTACATTTTTAACTGCGGTAATGGACTTCCCAGGTTCAAATGCGATAACTTTATCTACCAGCAAAAAAGGGTATCGATGGGGAAGATATTCCAGTATTTGTTGAATATCAAAGTTCTCTAAGGCCATTAATAATTTCCTATTTCCATTATGTTCCTAGGAGGCTGTCCCGAGAACAGCGATCGTCACGCACGCTCTCGCACATCCCTGCTTCGCTGCATAAGACCATCCATGGCCAAAAGAGCGAGCCACCTAGTCTTGGTTAATTAATTTTTCCAATTGCTTTAATCTAAGATCAAATTTTTCCAAATTTCTTATGCGCGCAATATTTTTTCGCCAACGAATATTCTGTTCGACAGGCAAACCCGAAGAATACACACCCGCATTCGGCAAGGACTTAGTCACCATTCCCATGCCTGTTATATGTACATCATCACCCAATTGTATATGGCCAGCAAGACCGGTTAAACCCCCTAAGGTACAGCGTTCCCCAATAACGGTACTTCCCGATATTCCTACATGTGCTGCGATAGCAGAGTCTTCTCCAATAACTACATTATGTCCAATTTGGATATTGTTATCCAATTTAACACCCTTTTTAATGATCGTATTTTCAATTGCGCCACGATCAATTGATACGTTGGCACCAATTTCGACATTATCACCAATAATGACGGTTCCAATCTGGGGGATTTTAAGCCATTTACCGTGATCATTTGCAAACCCAAACCCATCCGAACCAATCACGGTTCCTGGGTGAATTAAAACATTATCACCAATAACACAGTCGTTCATAATGGTAACATTTGCGGTCAATGTTGTATTTTTTCCAATGATAACATTTTCACCAATGACACATCCTGGACCAATGAAGCTATCGTCCGCTATACAAACTTTACTTTCAATAACAGCGAACGGACCAATCCAAGTGTTTTCAGCAATTACTGCATCTGGGTTGATTACTGCCGTGTGGTGAGAACCTATTTGGGTTTTGATTTTATTGGTTAATAATGCTGCGGCTTTTGCATACGCAACATAGGGGTTATCAACGACTACCGCGTTAACAGCACATTTCAATATATGTTCTTTTTTAAGTATAACCGCAGAAGCCCGAGTTTTTTCTAATTGAGTAATATATTTATTTTTATAGATAAAGCTAATATCACCGACTTGTGCATGCTCCAGGCTATTTATGCCCGAAATAAGCAGCTCTGGATCACCTTCAATGTCTCCACTGATGAACTCAGCTATTTGGCTTAATGTGTGTGTTCTCATAATAAACTAACACCCATTTGATTATATACCCAAAGCGTTATTTTATTTTTTTAAGGCCGTTATAATATCTTGGGTCACATCTAATTTCTCACTAACATATACGACGCCTTCTGCAAGTAAAAGATCAAACTTATTGGTTTTAGCATATTCCTGAATAACCGCGATTAATTCTCGTTGTAATTTATCGAGCAACTCATTTCTTTTAAATGCAAAATCTTCTCTAAATTCGTCTTGTCTTCGTTGCAATTCACGTTTGCTAGAAAGGATATCTCGTTCCATCCGAGTTCTATCCGACGCATTCATGATCGCACCATTACGTGTTAATTTGTCTTCTTGCTCATGAATCAATTTTTGTAGATCTAACATTGCTTGTTCGCGCGGTTTAAATTCTTTCTCCAATGTAAGTCGCGCAGTATCCGCTTGTGGTGCCTTCTCCATAACATGAGCGATATTCACCACACCCACTTTTAAATCTGCTGCTTGTACCTGGGTAAATAAAGCTGTTATTAAAAAAAATATACTCATGGTGATAAGTCGCATGACAAAACCCCTTATTAATTGATAGCTAAAACGGTGTTCCAATCGAGAACTGAAATGTTATTGTTCTATCTTCCGGTTTGGTGATTAAAGGCCACGCCCAACTAAATCTCAGAGCACCAACCGGGGTTATCCATATAAATGATAGACCATAAGTCGCACGAATTTCATAAGGATTAAACTTTTCGTCAACTCCATATACTTGGCCATAATCTAGAAAAGTACTAAATCGAGTTGAATTACTTTCTTCTGCAAAGGGTAAGGGAAAAACGAATTCACCGGTACCTGTAATTCGTTTATTGCCTCCTAACGAAAATAGATCACCTTGCTCTTTAGGTCCCAGCGAACGTTCCTGAAAACCACGTACACTTTGGCTACCGCCCGCAAAAAAATATTCGTAAAACGGCAATTGATTATTATCACCATAACCACGTCCGTATGATAACAATGATTCTAGATGCAACGTAATATCTTTATAAACGCCAACAAATAACTGATGTTTATAGTTAATTTTGGCGTAAGTCGTATTCCCAATAGGCAATGCAACATCCGTAGACAATACGATATTAGTTCCGCTATCTGCAAACAAGGCCCGGTTTCGAGTGTCATACGACCAGCTGCCCGTAGCTGTGAATGAGTCTAAGGTTTCTCCGTTAGCGGCAAACTCCAAATAAGAAGCTGGAGGACTCGCGCCATACTTAATTGTTGTATTCTCATAAGTTAAACCTAAACGCGTAAAACGATATTCGCTCAGTGGAAAACCAAATGTAGTACCTACGCCATAAACATCCGTAGAATAATTTGCGATATTCAGTCGTCTCGAAGCATTTGTAGACCGCAAAAATATATTAATACTACGACTAATGCCATCCAATGTATAATACGGATCGGAGAGCGAAAAACTATAAACCCGGTTAATTTGACTGCTATTTATTTCTATACCGACACGTTTGCCAGTTCCTAAAAAATTATTTTGATTAATCGCACCAGAGATAATGAAGCCGGACGCAGCACCAAAACCAACAGATGCTTGAATATTTCCTGAGGATCTTTCAGTCACTGAAAATACAACATCGACAAGATCCGGATGTCCAGGAACAGAAGGTGTTTCAATATTGACTTCTTCAAAAAAGCCCGTTCGTTGTAATCGAATCTTAGAACGATTTAATTTAGTCGTTGAAATCCAGCCACCTTCCAATTGCCGCATTTCTCGTCGTAATACTTCATCATGTGTTTTATGATTACCTACAAATTCTACTCTTCTAACATAGACTCGTTTTCCAGGATCAACAAAAAATGTGAGTTTTACCTTATTTGCTTCTTCATCAATATCGGGATTTGCGTTTACATTAGCAAAGGCGTAACCCTCGATACCTAGGCGCTCGCTTATTTTATTACTACTATCAATGATGGATTTGCGCGAAAACACCTCACCAGGCTGTATAACAATCAATTGGCGTAATATCTCCTTCTCAACGATAAACTCTCCAACGAGGTCAATATCCTCAACGTAAAATTTATCACCTTCGGTAATATTTACGGTCACGAATACATCGGTTTTATCCGGGGTAATTGTTACTTGTGTCGATTCAATGTTAAAATTGATATATCCTCTATCCAGATAAAAAGAACGCAGACCTTCTATGTCAGCATACAGTTTCTCTTTTTCATACTTACTATTGCCTGAGATTCCTGAAAATGGGCCATGTGCACCTGCATTAAAGGTATTTAATAATAACTCTTCACTGTAAGAATTATTTCCAATAATATTGATATCTCGAATTCTAGCGACAACACCTTCATCAATATTTATATCAATGGCCACTCTATTTCTTTCTTGCGGCAATAGCTTAGAGTCGATTTCGACCCCATATTTCCCTAAGGAAAAATATTGACGTTGTAATTCTTGCTCAACTTTTTCAAGTAATGAACGATTGAAAACCCTACCTTCAGATAAACCCACCTTTTTAAGCGCTTCGGTAAGATCCTCTGTACTAATTTCATCATTGCCATCAATTGTAATTTTTGCGATAGAGGGACGCTCTAAGAACTGAATTACGAGTAAGCCATTTTCATGTTCTAGCTTTATATCGTTAAAAAAGCCAGTTTTAAAAAGCTCTCGAATTGATTCAGCCGTTTTTTCTTCGGTCGCAGTATCGCCAACTTTCAATGGCAAATAATTAAAAACGGTAGATTTAGAAATTCGTTGTAAACCTTTCAGCTGAATATCTTCGATGGTAAATTGCTCAAATGCAAATACCTTTTGCGCTGACAATAATCCTAATAGCAGGACAATTAAAACCACGGTTCTCATTTAATATCTTCTAGCCTATTAATCGATTGATGTCATTAAATACAGCTAAAAACATCAAGCCACCCAGCATAATAATACCAATTTTTTGTCCAAGAAGTTGAGTGTTCTCGGAAACCGGACTGCCCTTTATAAACTCGGCTAAATAATACAATAAATGACCACCATCTAATATGGGGATAGGCAATAAATTTAACACACCGAGACTGACACTCACCACGGCAAGAAAAGAGAGAAAAGCAACAAAACCAATATCTGCAGTTTGCCCAGCATATTGAGCAATGCTAATAGGACCACTGATATTTTCCAACGAAGCTTCGCCTACGAGCATTTTCCAAAGCATTCTCAAGGTCAATATGGACATATCCCAGGTTTTATAAATCGCAGCGGGTATTGCGGAGAAAAAGCTATATTCATGAACTGAGCGAAAATCAGCAAAAAAATCATCAGGAACATGAGGAGACGCACCTACTCTCCCTATATCACCCGACTGAATTTCTATGCGTGTAGGAGTAACCTCTATAGTTAATGTTTGTGGTCCTCGCTCAACTAATACCTCCATTGATTGCTCGGGGCGTTTTCGCACGTATTCAGCCCAGCCTATCCAGTCCTCTACCACCGTATCATCGACTTGAATAACTTTATCACCTGGCTGAAAACCAGCCTGACTCGCTGCGCCATCGGGCAATAAAGAGTCAATGATAGCGGGTAAATTTGGCCTCAGAGGTGCAAAGCCTAAATATTGCAAAAATCCTGTAGTAATAGCATCTGCCGGGGTTTCTGTTAGGTTTAGAGTGAGAATTTTTTGGCTGCCACTCACCCGAATAACGTTGACCTCAACCGAGTTATTAGCCAGTACGTTTTCTATTAATGCTAAGCGAAAAGATTCTAATGTAGGCGTAGCATCACCATCCACCGATAAGATTTCATCGCCTTTTTGAAAACCTGCCACTGAAAATGGTGAACCTTGTTCTATATTTCCAACCAGCGGTTTAATACCGGGTACACCCATATTAAACATCAAAAAATAGGCTAAAATTGCAAATGCGAAATTAAATGCCGGCCCTGCTGCAACCACAGCAACCCGTGATAACAATGGCTTACGATTAAATGCTCGATGAATTTCATTTTCCGCAACTTCCTCTTCACGTTCGTCCAACATCTTTACATAGCCACCAAGGGGTATCATGGCTAAGATGTACTCAGTTTGATCGGGGCCGCGCACCGAACGCCAAATCGGTTTTCCAAAACCGATTGAAAACTTGAGAACTTTAACGCCTACCTTGCGAGCAACCCAATAGTGACCAAACTCATGTATCGCAATTAAAAGTGATAATGCAACAACGAAAAACAGAAAGGAATATAAAAACGTCCCCATTATTTGTTAAACCCTAATCTTTTAACATGCTCCATTGCAATATGCCTCGCTTGCTCATCGCTGCTCATAATTTTTTCCAAGGTATCCGCCTGATCGACAGATAGTTCTTCTAATGTAGCTTCAATCACTTTTGGAATGTTTGTAAAAGAAATAGTTTCATCCAAGAACTCAGCGACAGCTACTTCATTCGCAGCATTTAATATTGCAGTACTTGTGCCTCCAATGCGTAAACAATCAAATGCAAGCCGCAAACAGGGAAAACGCATATAATCTGGCTCTTGGAAGTCCAAGTGAGCAATTTTTGCTAAATTCAATCGCGTAACACCCGATTCTATTCTATTAGGCCATGCTAAGGCATGTGCTATCGGAGTTCTCATATCAGGATTTCCTAACTGCGCGAGTACCGAGCCATCAACATATTCTACGAGAGAATGAATAATACTTTGTGGATGAACAACGACATCAATGTCATCTGCAGCAACATCAAATAACCATCGGGCTTCAATAACTTCTAGCCCTTTATTCATCATCGTTGCCGAATCAATCGATATTTTCCTCCCCATGTCCCAGTTAGGGTGCGCACATGCTTGAGCAGGAGTTACATAATGCAAGGTATCAATTTCGCTATTACGAAATGGCCCACCGGATGCCGTCAACAATATCTTACTTATACCCAACTCAGCATTGGATTCATTGGTAAGATGAGGCATACATTGGAATATCGCATTATGCTCACTATCTATTGGTAGTAAAACTGCCTTGCTTTCTTTCACTTTATCAATAAAAATCTGGCCGGATAATACCAGCGCTTCCTTATTTGCAAGAAGCACTCTTTTTCCAGCTGCAGCCGCCGCTAAGGCAGGCATTAAACCGATGGCACCGACAATAGCCGCCATAACGTAATCTACGCGTTCTAATACCGCTACTTTTTCTATCTCTGTAGCACCACTTAATACGGTAATATCATACAAGCCACGAGCAATCAGTTTATCCTGTAATTTCTGCGCGGAGTCGGCATCAGCCATCACTGCATATTCAGGAAGATGTTGCTGACATTGAGCAAATAATTTATCAACTTGCTTATTCGCGGTTATCGCTATCACTTTATATTTATCTTTATGGCGACTGAGTACATCCAAGGTACTGATGCCAATTGATCCGGTTGCGCCCAATACCGTTATGCCAATCAATTAAAACGCTCCACTAAAACAAACCCTAAGGCAAAAACGGGAGCAGCAGCAGTAAGACTATCAATACGATCTAATACGCCTCCATGACCCGGTAGCAATGTTCCACTGTCCTTTTTTTGCGCGATACGTTTATACAAACTTTCGGTTAAGTCACCCACCACTGAAAATGTAACGACGACAATGGACAACAAGATGAAAATAAAATACTGCAGCATATTGAGATCGAACCACCCAGCGGCAAAAAATGCAAATAAGGTGGTTGCACACAAACCACCATATACCCCCTCGCGTGATTTACCCGGACTAACCTCAAGGGCTAACTTTGTTTTTCCCCATTTACGCCCAGCAAAATAAGCACCGGTATCGGCAACCCATGCAAGCATCATCACATACAAAACTAATAATGCACCAATATCTTGCTTAGAATGAAGCTCAATAAATGCCAACCAAGCAGGAACGAGAACCAAAAAACCAACGATGGCATAATTTACTTTTTTATTCGGATCAATACCTGTTTCACCACGATAGGCCTTAATTTTTTTAATCGCTACGAGCCACCAAACACAGGCGATTATTAATATAAAAATAGTGACATTAAGCTGATAAGCCAGAAAAGAAAGCGCGAGTAATACAAGGAAACAAACAAGAAAGGTAATCTGGTTTTTTTTAGTATCTAACCCAACAAGTTGACTCCATTCCCAGGCCCCAATCAATATGATTACCGCTAAAAACAGTCCGAAAAAAGCAGTGGAAAGAGCAAAGATACCCCAGATAACAAGAGGAATGAGAATTGATGCTGTAATCAAACGGTGCTTAAGCACCAGACACCTGTTGCTCTACTTGTTCCCCAGTACGCCCAAACCGTCGTTGTCGACTAAAAAAGAATTCAATGGCTTTATCCAGTTCTGCATCATTAAAATCTGGCCACAAAGTATCTGTAAAATACAACTCAGTATAGGCAAGTTGCCACAATAAAAAATTACTTATTCTTTTTTCGCCCCCGGTCCGCACAAATAGGTCAGGCTCAGGCAAATCCGCTATGGCCAATTGCTGATTAAAACTCGATTCATTGAGTTCCTCAAGTTTAACTTCACCCGCCTGAATTTTTTGATAAAGTGTTTTTACACCATTAAGAATATCCCAGCGACCGCCGTAATTAGCAGCGATATTTAATACTATTCCACTGTTATTCTCGGTTGATTTTTCCGCATCTTCAATAGAATTTTGAATTTTTTCGGAGAACGCCTCTATGCCTCCAATGACTCTTAAACGTACGTTGTTTCGAGTGAGTTTTTTAAGTTCGTTACGCAAGGCGGTCAAAAACAACTCCATGAGCAGTGAGACTTCTTTCTCCGGCCTTTTCCAATTTTCACTGCTAAACGCAAATAGAGTCAGCGCTTCAACGCCTCTTTCCGCGCATGCAGTAACGACTTTTTGAACGACTTCTAAACCAGCTTTGTGTCCTGCAAAACGCGGTAAAGCTCGTCGTTTCGCCCAACGACCATTACCATCCATTATCATTACTACATGTCTTGGCACTTTTTGACGCTCGTCATCGTGATTACTGGAAGATTTATTCTTCCACAGTTTTGCCATTTTAATAATTGAACCTACTTATTCTAAATTCTAAATCATGGAATAAAGACACTTTGATACGCACCTGTTTATTACTCCAACTCAATCCTAGATTTTAACGTTTTGATAATATGCTTGCTCGTTAATATTATATTTCCATTAATTCTTTTTCTTTTTCTTTTAAAACATTTTCAATGTTGTCAACAAACTTATCAGTGATTTTTTGAATTTGATCTTGAAACTTTCTCTCTTCATCTTCAGATATTTTTTTTTCTTTAAGAAGCTCTTTAACATCACTAATAGCATCCCGACGAATATTTCTAATTGCAATTCTGCCGTTCTCACCTTCAGCTTTTACAACCTTAGTGAGTTCCTTGCGACGCTCTTCAGTTAAAGGTGGTAGCGGAATTCGAATGACATCTGTTGAAGTAGCCGGGTTCAAACCAAGATCCGAAGTAAGAATGGCCTTTTCGATGACTGAGATCAAATTCTTTTCCCAAGGCGACACACTAAGTGTTCGAGCATCTGGAACTGATATGTTAGCAACTTGAGATAACTGGGTCGGCGTTCCATAATAATCAATCATTATTGAATCCAGTAATGAAACGTGTGCTCTACCTGTTCTAATTCTTTTTAAGTCGTTCCTCAATGATTCGACGCTTTTTTGCATCCTAGTTTCAGCGCTTTTTTTTATATCTTCAATCATTATACTTCTCCTACTGTACGAGTGACCCTTCTGCCTCTCCCATTACGACGCGCATCATACTTCCCGGCTTGTTCATGTTAAAAACACGAATAGGCATATTTTGATCACGACAAAGTGCAATCGCTGCGGTATCCATAACATTCAGTTTTTTGGAAATAACTTCATCGTAAGTAAGATTAGAATACAATTCAGCATTTGAGTTTGTTGCGGGATCATCTGAATAGACACCATCGACTTTAGTTGCTTTCATAACAATATCCGCTCCGGTTTCTATGCCACGCAGACTTGCTGCAGAATCAGTCGTAAAAAACGGATTACCCGTGCCCGCAGCAAAAATCACAATACGGCCTTTTTCTAAATGTCGAATGGCTCGCCGGCGAATATAGTCTTCACATATCTGGTTGATTTTAAGCGCCGACATGACACGCACCGAGGAACCGCGTTTTTCCAGCGCATCTTGCATCGCTAAGGCATTAATAACCGTCGCTAACATACCCATCTGGTCCCCGGTGACTCGATCCATACCAGCCTCAGCAAGACCCGCGCCACGAAAAATATTTCCACCACCAATAACCAGTCCCACCTGAACGCCTATTTTTATCAGGTCTTGAACTTCATTGGCGATACGATTAGCTACCTGAGGGTCAATGCCATAATCACCCTCCCCCATTAATGCTTCGCCACTAAGCTTAAGCATTATTCTTCTATAAAACGGATCGGAACCTATTGCCACTGACTATGTCCCTCTTACTTGCGCCATAACCTCATCTGCAAAATTTTCAGCTTGTTTTTCTATCCCTTCGCCAACTTCAAAACGAATAAATGAACTCACTTTGGCATTGGATTTCTCAAGTAATTGACCCACTGTAATATCCGGGTCTTTCACAAAAGCTTGCCCAGTCAAAGTGACTTCAGCAAGATATTTTTTAACTCGCCCTGCAACCATTTTCTCAATTATATTATCCGGTTTACCACTTTCTTTCGCTTGAGACGAAAAAATATCGCGTTCTTTGGCAAGAAGATCCGCAGGAACTTCTGATTCGGAAACGCATACGGGCTTACTAGCCGCTATATGCATAGCAATATCCTTTGCAAGATCCCCATTTCCACCTTCCATGGACACCAATACACCGATACGCGAACCATGAAGGTAACTACCAATAAAGTCAGTAGCCACGGTATTTTGAAATCGTCTTATTGCAATGTTTTCGCCAATCTTTACCACCATCGCACGCCGCGTATCATCGATTGTTGCATCGCTCTCTTTGTCAATAGCCATTTGACTCAAAGCTTTAAGGTCGTTCGGCTTGTCGTTTAAGACCCGTTTAGTCACATTATCAGCAAATAAAGCTAATTCGTCACCATTCCCGACAAAATCAGTTTCGCAATTGACTTCAACTATTGCCGCATTTTTTTTATCTAAATTAATTTGAATAGAAATACGACCCTCTGCAGCTATTCTGCCGGCTTTTTTATCGGCTTTTGCGGCACCGCTTTTACGCATTAACTCTATCGCGCCATCAATATCTCCGTTGGTTTCAACAAGTGCCTTTTTACACTCCATCATTCCCGCACCAGTTCTCTCTCTAAGCTCTTTAACTAGGGAAGCAGTAATCGCCATTTTTTCCTCACTAAAATCGTATATAAATCGAAATATTGAAAAAAAGGGGGCAATGCCCCCTAATAAGTCACAATAATAATTTCATCGAGACCCTTGTGCAAAAAGCAGTTTTCGCGCTACCCCTAGCGGGCAAACAAAGCAAAAACGGAAAACATGAGTCGTACAAAGGTCTTTAAAACTGCATAACAAGTCGACGCTAACAAGTCTAACCTTCTGCTGTTTTAAGCGCGTCCTTTTTCGGACTTTTTTTGCCAGAGTCTTTCTTAACCGCTGCCTTTTTTGTCGGAACGACGGCTCCCTCTTCCACTTCAACAAACTCGTCTTCAATATCTCCAGTCGCACTGGCTGAACGCGCTTGAATAACAGAGTCTGCCACCGCTTGAGCATAGAGTCGTATGGCTCGAATAGCATCATCATTCCCAGGGATTACATAATCTATATCATCTGGGGAGCTATTCGTATCGACAACGCCAACGACAGGAATCCCAAGTTTTTTAGCCTCAGACACTGCTATTTTTTCGTGTCCTACATCGATAACAAAAAGCGCCGCTGGCATACTATTCATATCTTTTATGCCACCTAGACTTAGCTCAAGCTTGGTTAATTCACGGGTAAGCATGAGGACTTCTTTTTTATTTAAACGATCAAAGCGACCATCTTCTTTCATGGCCTCTAAATCTTTTAAGCGTTTTATGGATTGTTTTACAGTTTTAAAATTGGTGAGCATTCCACCCAACCAACGCGAACTCACGTACGGCATTCCAGCACGTTCCGCTTCTTTTTTTATTACTTCGCTGGCAGACCGCTTAGTCCCAACAAACAGAATTTTGCCGCGTTTTGCCGCAACACTACTCAAAAAATTGGTTGCATCGTTAAACAATGGCAGTGTTTTTTCAAGATTGATGATATGGATTTTGTTTCTGTCACCAAAGATAAAAGATGACATTCGTGGATTCCAAAATCGAGTTTGATGGCCAAAATGAACGCCCGCTTCTAACATCTGGCGCATAGTTACTGAAGACATAAATACCTCTAATGTTGTAAGGGTTGAGCCTCCACATACCCTATACACTAAACCACAAAACTGAATGTTTCGTAGCACCCATAGTGTATATCATTAGATATGTGTGTGGATTCAAGTTGAAATAAGGGCGTGATTTATACCATAAAACCCCACTCAACGACAAATAAAATGAGCATGCTTCTGGTATTTATCTGGGTGCCACTCTATGATGGCGGCTACTTGGACACACTCTAGGAACCAGTCCGAGAACAGACTGACCTACTGCGACCAATCCATTTGGGCCAGATTTTCCGATTAAATTTCGTTAAATATGCTCAATATTCGCCTCATTGAGTCGAAAAATCTGACTCAAATGGTTTATCCTCGCACGATCACTGTTCTCAGACAGTCTCCTAGACCACTCATACATTGGAATTTGTAGAAAAATCATGACAGTAACTATAAAAAATAATGAAGAAATAGAGCGAATGCGTATTGCTGGGCGACTTGCAGGTGAAGTCTTAACCATGATTGAACCGCACGTTAAAGTCGGAGTAACCACCGATGAATTAAACCAAATATGCCACCAATATATTATTGAGGAGCAAGCAGCGATACCCGCGCCGTTAAATTACCGCGGATTTCCGAAATCAATCTGTACCTCAGTTAATCACCAGGTTTGTCATGGTATTCCTGGGAGTAAAAAACTAAAATCGAGCGATGTCATTAATATCGATATTACGGTCATTAAAGATGGTTATCATGGCGACACCAGTAAGATGTTTCACCTTGGGCAACCCACAATACAAGGCCGACGAGCCACAGAAACGGCTTATAACGCGCTGTGGATTGGGATAAACCGGGTAAAACCAGGTGTTCAACTAGGAGATATAGGTGCTGCAATCCAGCACTATGTTGAATCCAAAAATTGCTCAATAGTGAGAGAATACTGCGGACATGGTATCGGCAAAGACTTTCACGAAGAGCCGCAAGTATTGCACTACGGCAAACCTAAAACGGGCTTAATATTAGAACCTGGTATGATTTTCACGATTGAACCCATGGTTAATATAGGCAAACGCCATGTAAAACTATTAAAAGACGGCTGGACTGTCGTCACAAAAGATCACTCGATTTCTGCACAATGGGAGCATACGATCCTGGTAACCAATGATGGCCACGAGGTATTAACCTTGCGTGCAGAGGAACATAACAACCCCGTGCAACCCTAATATCTCAGATATTGCCAGCCAGACCAATTAAATCGCCGACGATAAAACATCCTTATGAATCAAAAACTATCTTTATACGACGAACTCGCTTTTGACGAATGTTTACAGAACCAGGAGTTTCTCCCGGTCTCATTGTTTCGGTCTACAATAATAAGTGCTTCTGAAAAACTAGGAATAGCGTTTAAGCAAGACACCGATGTCTCTGCCCTAGTGCAACTTCGTTCTGATTTCATAGACTCATTGCTGCATAAAGCCTGGAACAAATGCATATCCACATCATCAGTATCAATGTCTTTAATCGCCGTTGGAGGATATGGACGAGGTGAATTACACCCTTATTCCGACATCGACATACTAATTTTAGCAAAAGACACTTTCGCAAAAGATGATGAAGAAAAACTAAGTCAATATATTACTTTTTTATGGGATATCGGTTTAGATCTTGGTCACAGTGTTCGAACATTGAAAGAATGCAAAGAAAATGCGCTTAAAGATATTACCATCATCACCAATTTAATAGAATCTAGACTTATTTCAGGCAGTCGCTCCTTATACCTAGAAATGATGCAGCAAATCTCAAAAGAACATATTTGGCCAAGCAAATTATTTTTTCTTAAAAAACTAGAAGAGCAACAAAATAGACACGCACGTTTTCATGATACAGCCTATAACCTTGAACCCAATATTAAAGAAAACCCCGGTGGACTTAGAGATATTCAGATGATTCGCTGGGTCACTCGTCGACATTTTGGAGATCATGGATTACAAGAGTTAGTAAAACGAGACTTTCTGACACTCGATGAATATAAAACACTTAAAGAAGGTGAAGTATTTTTATGGAAAATTCGTTTTGCTTTACATAATTTAGCTGAACGAAAAGAAGATCGATTGCTATTTGATTACCAACGAACTCTTGCGGAACAACTCAATTTCAAGGATGAAAAACCGGCCAAAAACATCGAGCCTACTGCGCGAAATCGTGCTGCAGACGGTCATAGACTCGGTGTTGAGCTGTTTATGAAATGCTATTTTAGAACCGTTATGAAACTCGGGCGCCTCAATGAGATGCTGCTTCAGCATTTCCAAGAAGTCATTCTGTATGCAGATGATAACGAAGAACCAATTAACATCAATCGTCGCTTTCAAGTTCGAAAAGGTTATCTAGAAGTGACCAGGGATAGTGTTTTTAAATCCTATCCCTTTGCACTACTGGAAATTTTTTTACTACTTCAATCCAACCCATATATTAAGGGAGTAAGAGCATCAACTATTCGGCTAATACGGGATCATCGTTATTTAATTGATGAAACTTTTCGTCAAGATATTCGTTGTCGTACAATTTTTATTGAAATATTTAAACAACCAAAAGGCATTACTCAGACCTTAAGGCGTATGAATAGCTATGGAATATTAGCCGCTTATATACCCGCTTTTTCAAAAGTAGTTGGACAAATGCAATATGATTTATTTCACGTTTACACGGTTGACCAACACACACTTTTTGTCATCAGAAACTTGCGACGCTTCAGT
>Ga0256830_1000200_pt1 | contig 52856 bp, 70 predicted proteins | sample 128326metaG_FD_190537 | JGI IMG/M metagenome (GOLD analysis project Ga0256830, IMG submission 190537) | Hydrothermal vent microbial communities from Lau Basin, Pacific Ocean - 128-326 | ecosystem: Environmental > Aquatic > Marine > Hydrothermal vents | place: Pacific Ocean: Lau Basin | collected... | reverse complement strand
TCAGAGTCACCTCTGAAGGGGACTTACTTTTTCTTTTTCTGAGAGCCAAGTGAATCTTGTATCTCAACTCATGTACTTCTTTAGGAAGCGGAACACAACCTAAATTTTCCTTCCTAAGAGTATCTATAAATTCCAAAGCAAGCAAAGCCTGTTCTTTTTTAACTATCAGGTAGGGGAGCACAGACAAAAGGAAAACCCTCATTTTGTCTTTACCTGTTAGTTTCCAAGCATAACACAACTTACCAGTTTTCTTAGTATGCTTGCTTATCTGACCTCCAAACCTTCCACGTATAAGATTCAAAACTTCTTTATCAGTATTAGTTATAGAAATTTGAAGATTTATACGCGGGAATTTTTCATACTTTCCAGGTATCCAACTTTCCTGTGAAGATATACAACCTTCACCATCAAAGAACCCTGCTACATATGAGTCGAGTACGTCCATTTAGCTCACAATTGATCCGTAAATCCAGCGCCAATCTATCCAACCGTAAGAACACCTGAAGTACACACGGGTCTTGAGCAACAGAGTGTCAAAATCCCACGTAGAAGCAACCTCAGGCTCAATACGGTTAAACCAAATAAGCGACTCCTTCATGAGATCGAGGTTCACCATGAACCAGTTATTGGTATCATAATCATCGAGCCTCGGAAGCACGATGATTTTATACCTACCATACTGAGGGTTCACGTTCCCCTCGGCAGTATCCAGACCCTTAGGAGTATTGACGATCTCGTAAGCGGTATCCGCGAGAGCATCAGGAACAACAAGAGCAAAATTATCGCTCATGTCTATCCTCTCACTGATATCGTTACGGAACTGCCTCATCAATATCCTTGTAGTCGCAACCGCAGACTTGGACAGTGCAGACGAACCCGCATTATCAAAGCCTGAAGAAGTCGAAGTACCCGACTTCGTGGTATGCGAGCTGGATACCAGAGCCACTCCCTCCTCGCTCGTCATGTAGCTGAACGAAGCAGAAGAGGCATAGGCAAAAGGCTCAATCGCTATCTTCTCGCGAGTACGATGCGCGCTCTTCAGAAGCTTCTCACCACGCTTCTCGAACACGTCATACCGCTTGTCATCCAGCAGCTTCCGCTCGTACTGGACTCCCGCAGCATACTCCTTATGTTCAATCTTGGTGTGGAAACCAGGATGGATCGGCAAGTAGCTGATCTTTCCATTGAACTCAGGAATATCAGGCAGAGAACCCACTTCAAAGAACTCGTGCCAAGCCCTCTCAGACTTTGCAACAGTGTACAAGTTGTCTATCTGACTTGGCAGGTCCTTGAATATATCCTCTTTGACCTTATCAAGACGGTCATCCAGCAAACGAACGAAGGCAGAACTCACAACAGGATTACCCATTTACACTACCTCCTTACGCTCTTGCTGTAGCGAAGTGATCCGCCCCAAAGTAGAACTCAACCACTTCCTTGCCCGCCTCCTTCAAGTCCAACCTAACAACATGAATAATGTCATAGTTGGTTGCAGGAGTCTCCGAGCAGTTAAGATACGAACATACAGTATCATCTCCCAAACGTGCGTATGTCGGTCCCCACCAACGCACAGGTACGCGGATGAACGTATCACCAACTGCTATATCGTAAGGCATTGCAACATCCCATGTAGCAGCCGTAGTAGAGGTATCATCAGTAATCCTGTAAATACCCCTATTGGCACCAGTACGACAATATATCGTACAGAGGTTTGCAACCGGAGTAAAGTCACAAGCGTTAGTTGTAACACTGAGACCATCCGTAGAGCCCGCAGTAGCAGTCAGCAACGTAGGCGCAGTACCTACTGCATCGTTGTAAATAGGAGCCCGCAAGATGGTATGCGGCATTATAAGCGCAACCTCGACAAGCTCCCTACGATCACCCTTGGCACCGGGACCTTCGTAACCTACAAACTCCACAGTAGAGCTATGAGGAGCAGTAGCACCCGAATCCGTGATATACTCAGCCTTATACGTAGAACTGTACAGCGGATTCTTCCTATTGGTGCCTACCACAACACCAAAGGGTACATCCTTGTTCGTAGTATCAGCCGCGCCGTCAGCCTGACCACGAACAATACAGCCTTCGTCAAGGGCAGAAATATCGAGGGTAACTATGCTACCTACATAGACAGTAGCACCTGGCTTAATAGGTATCCAGATTTTCTGTGGAGCTTCGCCGACGAAAGTAATCATCCGTAGCTTTCCCTCCTTATTTTATTTTGCTCTTACCCTCGAACGAGCAGGTTCGCCTATTAACTCCACGTCAAGCCTTTCGGGTTGAGGTCTTGTTAATAGACAGGGTATTTTAGTAGTCGCCACGCCAATTAAGCGTACCACACACAGGACAACCACTGGAGACCAGGGCTTCAAATGTGTAGCGTATGGTCTTAGGCGTACTACCGTCTACGCCTAACTCAAGCAGGGTAAAGTAATCTACAATAGAACCACCGAGAACCGGAGTAATATCAAGTTCATCTGTCTCCACATAGCCCTGGGCAGTTCTTATCGCTTCATACGCATAGTTACCACTGGTTGAGTAGGCATCTCCAAGAGCATCACGCTCTTCATTACATATAAACCCACAATTCCAGCAACGGTAATACTTATTCGTATCCCCGCGTTCTCCCAAGTCTTTAGGCTCTTTGGAAGAGACTGGAATCCGGCGAGAATCCTTAAATAGTTTACGGTTGCCTTTTGTAGGTTTAAAAGCCATTATTCTTCACCTAAAACTCGTGCTAAATCTTCATCAGTATAACCAAAATGCTTAGCAAAATCTTTTGCATCAGCAGGAAGTTTCCGAGTAATCTTTGGAGTCCTTACATTGCTATCATTAGTACCAGAACTTATATCAAGACCAGTACGCCCCCTGTTTCCTTTTAGAGGATTCCGCTTACCACCAGAAAACTTATTCTTCAAAACATAAGTCTGAGCCTTTAGAAAATTCATCTGCGCATCGATAGCACCATTATCACTGTGACGAACATTAAACCTGCTACCAGGTTTAGACATTTCAGCAATAACTTCCCTGTAAATCTCTGGATCAATATCTGGATCAGAAGCAAACGAATTTATAGTATTGAGATAGTCATTATTGTACTTTTCATTTGCCCTTTCTTCCCTCTGCCTCTCAGCCCTAAGAAGTTGAACAACATCTCTCTTAGTAAGAGGCATATCATCATCAAACTCATCAAGAATATCGTTAACAGATTCTTCATTCTTAGGCTCACTCTTATACATCACCTGGCTAAGCATCTCTTCTATCCTACTGAGCTTCATATCAAGCTCAGACACCCGCCTTCCAAGCTGAGAACGCACACGATTGTCTTCAGGCTCAAGAGGAATGTCATCCTCTGAACCACCAGGTTCACCAGTTTTCTCGTTCTCGTCTTCCAAACCCTCTAACTCCACGGCCCTGTCGTCCTCTTCTTCTAACGACTGGCTGGTCTTGTTATCCAGGTCTTCCATAAGTTACCTCCTATCTTTTAGTTGTTTTATATTATCGAGAAAATTGGAAATACGGTTAGCCCACACTTCCAGAAGTTCCCGACAAATTCTAAATTCCGCTAAGTCTTTGTTGTTCGCAGTTTCGTTAACTATTTTTTCAAACCTGACTTCATACATCACCAACAAATCTTTTAAAAGTTCTTTACCTATTTCAGAATCAAGAGCTTTGGCAAACTTCATCTGCTTGCCAAGTATCTGTAAAATTTTATGCCCTCGTTTTGCATCTTTGAGAAGACGCTCAATTATATTAGGTTCAAGTTCCGTTATCATTACATACCCCTAACTAACTGTTCCTGTGGACTCTGAGGAACTCCACTCTGATTAGTCGCCGGAATTCCTTGAGCATTCTCAGGCCAACCTCCTTGTCCACCACCCATCTCCACAGGCACAGCAGGATTTAAAAGATTATTACCAAAGTTCACAAACTCATCACCCATGTATTCAAAAATCTTTGAAAGTATATAATTAACAATTTTAACAGTATCAGGATGCTGCAAGCTTACCACATAACTCAATATCTGTGTCCACATTTGAATCTTCACTGCTTTAGACTGTTCTGATTCTATCGTCTGACTTACAGGCTTGTAATAATAATCAAGGCTCGGATCAAAATCATAAACCTTTTCACCCATCAATTTATAACCAGTCTCAGGCAAAGCAAAGCGAGCAGTCATCTGGAGAATCATCCAATAGAAGTCAGTCAAGAATGTATTTTCAAAAGTCAACATCTTGAAGGCACTACGTGCATTAGAACGATTCTCGGCACCAACAACAGCCGTAGCAGTCGTACTGGCAAGTCCTGGAACATCTCCCATAGTTGTTGGATATACAGAATCAACCTGCTGCATCATATTCCGCAACATTGATATCTGAAGCATCGCACCCTGAATATTGTCACTTAACTCAAGCCAGTTGATATCTTCCTTCGGATTCTCCGTACTGATAGTATGACCAGGCTCTATGTAAACATCATCTTCATCATCGTATTTGTACTTACGGGTGATCATTGTCGGCAGAGTAGCAAGCATCACCCTGTCATTACTTATATTAAATGTGTCATCAAGAGCAAGTTGAAGTTCCCGCAAATACTTACCATCACCAGCACCACCATCATCTACAGGATGCACATAGCATAGACCTCTAATTATTGGCCTATATGGTTTGCCGGTAGCATCAATATAAGGTGTTGGCTGAAACCTAATTAAGACTGAGGAGTTATCCTTTACAACATATGTAATAATCATTTCAATAAATTCAGCTTTATCAAGAGGCTCACCCTCCTCATCAATACCAGGTATAGCTACCGTAGGATTTCCTTCCTCGTCTCTTTCAAGTACAATTGCCCAAAACTTGCCAAAACGGGTATATACATCAAAAGGCTTATCCACATCTTCAGAATTCTTTTCATGCCTACCAGCCTGATTCCTATCAGAATTGTAAGTTTCTTTAGATGTTTCTGTCTCTTCTGGAGCACCAAGCTCTTTTACCTTATCAAGATTTACATAATTCATAGCCTCCTGCTCAGCAAGAAGCTCCCTATAACTGCGCTCCGATCTTATCCAGACATACTTTTTATCCTGCATACTGTAGACATAGCTGTTATCAGTAAAAACATTCCTTGGATCAAGAATGTCGTAATCAAATCTGTCTACAATTGGAACTTCATCGTAAATAGGCTCTCTACGTATTTCAACAGCAGGAATCTGATTATCGCTTACAATAGGCTCACCATTTTCGTCTACGTCAAGCTCTACTTCAACTTCCCTATAATCAACAACACGCTTAGCAGTCCTCTGTTTCCATTTGCAAAGAGCATAGACATGACCACAAAGCCTATTCAAGTATTTAGCACGTATAAATTTAAGAAAGTGATAAAGCTCCTTTTGATTTAAAGTGCGGTTAATACACTCTTTCGCAGCATTAGCTGCAGCGAGAGCCTCGTCAGACTCATCCTGTACATAAACTTCGACAAAGTCTCGCGTAGCAAAATATTGCGCATCAATAGAGGACTGCGTAAGCATGTGTGAAATGAATTCCGGCAACCTGATATCCGACATCCAGTCATAGTCTTTAGGCTCACGAATAGAGTCTATCAGGTTTACATAGTCCTCAAAATCCCGCGTCTCTTGCTTCTTATTCTGTTTAGCAACAGCAAGCTCACCAGTTATCAAAATATTTTCTAAAACATTTTCTACTTTCTCAGCCATTACCTACGCCCTTTAAAATAACCTGGATTTTTCTTTCTGTACCTATTCATCTCAAAAGGATTTCTGACCCTCGGCGGAACAAAGCCTCGTTCTTTAAATATTGCTTCCCATACCATATTCATATGAGACCATTTCTGTTCAGGCTTATTTTTCTTATCTTTCGTGACAATAGCTTTTGAGTCACCCCACTCTTCCCATCGCCACAATTTCATACTTTTTATAGCATGTCTACATTTAGAGAAAACCCAAAGAGTAGGAAGGTATTCTTCCTTACCATCAACTACAACTTTGTTATTGAAAGGTTTACCGCAACGCTTCGCATTCTTCAATCTTTTACGTATCTCATCTCTACCTCTTTCACCTTTTGTATCCCACGTTGACCAATAAGCACCGTAGCAAAGACCTTCTCTTGAATATTCATAAAAAATCCTGTTTATGTCTTCAAGTACAGTAACTCCGTCTTTCTTATTCGCTTCCGCAAGCGGATCAATTTTATTAAACTTAAACTTATAATCACCTCCGAGTCTCGCAACTTCAGCCATAATTTCAGCAACCGTATACCTTTCCGGCGATATCTCAAGATCACCGAAAATAAAAGCTTCATTTGTCGGAGACAAAGCTATCATACCTATAGCCCATGGAGTCTGAGGATGATAGTCGACCCCGCGAGCAAATAGGTAATGGTGTGGTATACCCTCCGGAAAATACTTATCGCCATCAATAACATGAACAGCTTCAAAATCCTTGTAAATCCTACCAGATACCTGCTTGAATATCCCATAACGACGAATAGCAAGTACATCAGTATCATCAATAGTCTCAAATTGAGACTCTATCGCATTCTTATCAAGAACAGGGTTGTCATCAGTAGCCGCTTGTATTACTACTATGTCATGAGGATTGTCAGTAACCTCAATTCGCTTAACATCCCTATTCTCGTACTTCTTTAGAAAATCACAAACAGCTTGAGTCCTATAGTATATCTTAGCCTTATCAAAAATATAATCATGCATCCAGCTTATATAACTTGCTGGAGTAAGGGTAAATATCATATCACCGTTTTCTGCAATAAGTCTGGGGAGCTGCTCTTCATAAAAATCATACGGGGCTTCTTCATCGAGCCAGATCGAGCAGTTGTGAACAACAACTCCACCTTGAATTAGAAAGTTATTTCGCGGGCTTCTGGCAACACCTCTCTGCTTCTTTATCCCGTTTTTTACACGTTCATCCCAACCGCCAGTCTCCATCATAATGTCATAAACTTCTTTCTTACCTACATACTCTATGGATTTTATCTTTACCTTTTGGGGAAGATTGTTACTACCCAAAGACTTCTTGTTTCTTACATTAAACCTACGCGTAGCTTCATCCTTTACCTTAACCAAGTCTTTACCTTCTATACCAACTTTATCTATGAAAGTAAGCACATCGCGCGAAGCATTAATTGTAACCCACCATTGTGTACTCCAACCATTACAAAAAGTTTTCTTAGTTATACTACTTCTTATACCAAGCCTGCGAAGCAAAAGAAAAACATCTTGACAAAGCCTCTCAGAAGTCGAACAGTAACCTATAGTATGACCACTCGCCCAACCATCCGCAGCAAAAAGATACCTTAAAAAGAGAGCTATCTTACTTCTTGACTGCTTAAATATTTCATCCGGTACAAACTTGTCACAAGCCGTCTTACCCCATAAACCTAAGGATACTAAAAAGTCTTTAACCTCATTCTTTCTAACAGTTTTACTTGAGATATAGTAATCTGGAACATGATTGCCAATCTCAACTTTTCTCAGATACAAATAATCCGGTAGAACACTTTCCAAAGACTGAATTAATTCCTTGTTACTATTAGTTATTTTTACATATTTCTTTGAAGCACTACTACCATCACCGAGATATAAACCAAGCAAAGCAACCTTCCAATCTTCGAGAGTATCTTCACCCTCTATATCACTCAGTTTGCAAGTCACATAATCCCCAACTTTTAAATCGCCAGCAAGCTTATACTTAGCAGAGCCATTACCTGGAACCATGATTGGATGATCTAAAGTAACTTCAAAAGAAATACCTTTCTGGCAATTAAACCTGTAAACATCCTTTATACCAGTAAGTCCTGCTTTTTTTACCTTATTTACCCTTTGTCTCTTCCCGTAACCCCCGAGAGCTTCACAAATTAACTCATCACCAGGTTTTATATCTTGAATTTTAGTCCAAACACCATTCGACTTTAAAACTCTTTGATCCTTTGCCACACAACGCTGAACTCCAGCAGTACCCTGAACAGTTTGGTTATACGACACAAATTCAACAATAATGTCTGGACCATTAAATATGTCCTTGATTATCATTGATGTATTACGAATTGTAATATCGTCTTTTATCAACATCTTCGGGAGCCACTTTTTAAATTCAGGATACTGAGTATTTTTGATTTCCGCACTTTCACCGGAATCACTTACATTCTTACTTTGCCCAGGTAGAGTTTGAGAAGCAAACCTAAAAACTCTACTGGACCTTTCATGTAACGCAAGAGGCTCACCGCATTTGTCACATTTCTCAAGCTTCATTGCAACCAACGGCTGAAAAGTGTGGCCGTTAATACATTCAAAGTAAACAACATTCTTTTCCGGTACAGGATGCAGACCGAGAATCCTAAGAACATACTGATAGGCAACACTACAAGTATTGTGAGTCTTCATGCCGCAATATGAGATGAGCTCTCCACTACTTGTAGTTATACCAGCAACTTTCTTCCTACCAACATACTCGATACTTTTTATAGATACCCAATTTCTATTTTCATTTCTTTTATTAGGATTCTTCTTGAGTATCTCCTTCGCTTCTTTAAACTTTTCAGGGTACTTAGTATCCTCTAAAAACTCAAGTATTCTTGGCACATCAAAAGAATTAATTTTTACTCGATAAAAAGTGTTCTTTGCCTTTTTAAACTCTTCAGCACATACGTACGAAAAAATACCAAGTTTCCAAAGTATGTATTGAAGTTCATAGGCCTTGTTCTCGCTGGGACCAACACAAAAGCCAACTTCAATGTGCGGAAGTTTACCCCAGCCTTTCTTCCTACGCCTAATCAATAGATACCCATCACCATTGAAGAAACCTTTTACAAATTCTTTTAAATCCTCTCTCCTTCCAGCAAGAATACTGCCAAAAGAATTTTTATTTATTTCTAAGCTTCGCACATAATTTTTTAATGCATTACTTCCTTTACAATGGTTAGCTACAAAAAGCACATCATAACCTTTACCTTTCTTATATCTTTTACACTCTATTCCATTAAAATATTCCTTAGCAAGATTTTCTACTTCTTTAAGAAAAGTTTCATTGTTATTAGTAAACTTTAAACCTTGTCTCGTATTAGAAGAAATATAACCATCTGAACAAAGATAGCCCAAAAGTTTCGGAGCAACCAGCTCATTTTCAACTAAGTTAAATTCTGAGGCATCCGCAAAGTAAACATAACCATACTTAGAACCGTGCGTAGATATTTTATGCTCTTGTATACTTTTGAGAGACCGCCATTCTCCTCCTCTTTTTGTTTTGTAAGGCTTCCACCAAAACGGGTGTTCGAGATTACATTTTATCTTTATGCCAGTCTGAAAAGTTACTTCATAAACATCATCTTCAAAAACAGTATTTGCAAGTGTCTCGCCGCCCAAAGAGGGACCTTTCAGTTTTCCAGCTTCTACCAAACCTGAGTCAGTGAGCAATTTCTCCTTTAAAAACAGGCATTTACCCATTTGATTTCCGGAGAAGATACCTATCTTCTTACTTGGTGAAGTAATCAGCTTCTTGAATGCCCAAGTTGACTTGAACTTGAACATATTGGTAAAAGCGTTCAGCTGATTAACTATTTTAGCATTATTAACCATTCTTCGGGTACTTTGCCTTAATAGATTTTATAAAAGCCAACATCCCCTCTGGAGTATCTTTAGGTTTTGTGGGGTCTGCCGCAACGATACCAGCAGAATCCAATACACTCCATAAAACATCAAGCTGATCTCCTATACTGGGATACTCTTTCTTTCTTTTCTTCTTATAGGTATTAGCCTTTATTTGCAAATCATACTGCTTTTCAGCATCTACCAATGTTGGCTTATCGGGAATAGGGTCCGGAAGATTCCATTCCTTTATATAAGGTCCTTTCCCATCACTATCATCCTGAAGAACATAGTCTACGCCAGGTTTAGCCTCAGGGAAAAGGTATAATAAAGCTTTACCTAAATCCATTATCCTACCCTCGTTATAGTTAAATAAGTTTCTTCCGCAGCACCACTTATATTTACAGTACCACCAGTATCTTGTCTTGCATAAAATTCAAAGTAGTCAGTAGAACCATCCGCATATACAATAACAGCAAGATGGTTATCTTGATAAGCATCTGTACTACTTGACAGAAAAGAAGATGATTTTATAGCAACACCGTTCTTATCATACACAGAAATAAAATGTCTTTTCTGATCAACAGAACTTTGCCACTGAACATGATACTCTATTAAATAATAACCTTCTTGCGTTGGAGTAAAGCGATCTGAAGCAAACAGATTATCAGTATCAAAATCTTCTGTGTTCCATGTTACCTTAGTCCAAGTACCAGTGGTTATAGCCTGATTAGTACCACCTTTGTTCACTGATACAACTGTACTGTATATATTTCTTAGAGAATAGAGCTTGCCGCCATCTCCAAAATGTACAGCATTTGAAGCTCCAAGTTTACCACTAACTACAAAACTATTCGGTAAGCCTCCGTAAATATCATTCTGTTTATAAGACTTACCACTTACCCAATCGGGAGCAGCAGTCGTATTACCATCAGTTATAGCCTCCCAGTAGTTAGCCCAGTTTGCACCAACACCAGGCTCATCAGAAGCACTCGAAGTATGATCAGCAATACAGAAGTAAACAGTCCCACCATTTTTTACGTACTGATCAGCATATTCAACTGGCCTAAAGTTGTGTATATGTATAGTGTTACTGTTATTTGTCCTAATAGGTACTCCAGTAAAGTCTGACCTATCTCCACGGCCACCTATGATAGTAAAGTTAACGGCACCACTTGAGGTCTTGTTACCAGCTTTATCATAACCAAGACGAAAACCGTCGCCAGAAATTGTAGGCTCGAAGTACGGATTGATAACAGTAACTCCAAAAGAGTAGCCATTAGTACCATCAACAATCATGCCATGAGTAACATCTTCAAATCTTGGATTAATGAATGTCTGGTTACTGGCCTTATCAAGTATTACCCCATAGGTAGTATTTGCAAAGTCACAATCGATCCAACTACCTATATTGCTCAGATTATCGATATGCAATCCAGTTTCACAATTCTGGAAATTCAGTTTCTTAGAAGAAATTGTAAAGTTATTAGCTCCAGTAATATGCAGTCCAGTATTGAAATTCGTTAATCCAACATTCTCAAAATTCCAATTAAGACCACCAGACTTGCCTGTACTAATATCAGCGTTAACATAAATTCCTTTTGTAGTGTTTGCCGCAACGTTACCTGGTCCCCGCAAGGAAAGATTCTTAAAAGTCATTCCTACAAGAGAACCCGTACCAGTAGTCTCAAACTCGATAGCAACATCAGAACCAGTATCAGAGAGTCCACTAAAATCGAGCAAAGTTTTAGCACGGTTTGTATCCATCGTCATTGCAGAGCCCTGACCTTCTATACGAATACCAGGTTGTGTAGTGCTATCTGTAAAAGTATATTTTATAGGATTAAGGGAAAAGGTTCCCGCAGTCAGCTTTATATCTATACCAGCAGATAAGGCAGCATTCAAACATGCAGTAAACGCAGTATCGTTTGTAGAAGCTGAAGCACTTACATCAAAACCCCACCAATTAGGATATAGTTCAGTAAGGTGTCCCGCAGTGAAAGCTATCGTTCCACTACCAGAGAAAATCTGCATTATTGGAGCATCAAGCGGCCCAGCAATTGTTAAAGTAACTCCGGCAGCCGGAGAAAGTAAGGCACCAGGCTCAACCACAACCTTTATGTTTGCAGGGATAGTTTCATTGGTAGAGAAAGTATATGTCGTAGTCGCTGATCCAGAATTGTTGCGGAAGACCATAACAGCATTTGTACTTCCAACACTGTCAACAATATCCTTTACCGAGTATCCGCTACCAGCAGCACCCTGGTCAGATTCATTGTAATCTACATAGTAATAGTTACTCTGAACTTTTGGATAAATCTGTATATTGTCGTAAGTCTGAGTCCTGAAATTTGACTTTGAAATCTTTATCTTGAACTTTTGATTGAGTGAATATGAAGCCTCGTCCACCCAAAAGATAAAGTACCCAGTAGTAGAATCACTGGTAACAGAGTTTACTGGAGACCCGCCAGTCTCACTTGTATATACATTCGCAGCCGTATCAGTCCCCGCAAGGTAAACAGATACAGTTGCGGAAGTTATCACCTTACCATTACCAGTCTTTGTATGTCCTCTATATGGATATCGAGCCATATTAATCCCCCATAATTACACTTGATCCGCCGCCACCTCCACCACCAGCGCCGTCATCGAGGGCGGAGACGAGCAGTCCCATTCTCGGCAGAGATAACGTGTCGGCTGTCCAAGCCCCACCGTCTGTACGGTAAACATAATACAAATTCCCAGCACCAGGCATTTTGCTCATAATGCTGGCGTTAGGAAATGTTAGTACATGTAATGGCGTTTTATACGTATTAACAGTTCCCTTAACCGCTAAAAAATACTCTGTGTTCGCCTGAATATCGTATGAAGAATCAAACAAACCAAAATAAAAGACCATTTCATAGTTTGCTGTTGAGCCTGCTCTATTGCCTACAGATGCAGACCGCAAAGACACTGAACTGCTGTCATACAGATTTACATCAAATTCATGCGAGGTCGTAGTTTCTCTGCCATAAAACCACCAACCTTCAACTCTCATAGGTGCGGGTGAGTATATTCTCAAACCACCTTCGTCCGGAGAAGAATCAAGACTAAAACCCGCAAACAAAGCACTGGACATCGGAGTGTAACGTGGTGGAACAATATATGTACCATCAGAACATTTTAATGCCATAACAACAGTACGATCATATTGAGCCCATGCAGTAGTATCATAATGTAGAGAAAAAGGCACACCACAACCATAATGATATTGCCCTGTGGCACATGAGATATCAACATCTCCAGCAGTAGAATCAAATTGAAAAACAGCAGCGACCCAGTCAGGCCGAGTAGCTGATGCGCTTACACTCAACGGCACCTCGTACCATGTGCCTGAAGCTGGGGACGCAAGCGTACCAGGAGATGACCCTCCGTATTGAGTACCAGTCGGAGTACCGTCATTGTTAGTAGTTTCAAGACCTACACGCAAAGTTGCAGATATAGCTACCGCACTCGTGCGAAAACATATGTGGGTTATAGTTTTAGATTCAGGCACCTGAAAAATGGCTGCAAGTATTTCCCCAGCGGCATCCAGTGTGAGAAAACTCAAATCTCGCGTGAAGTATAAATTAGACGGCCACTGTGTGTAACCGCCGATACCCTGTAATGCCATTTAGACCTTAAACTCCTTCCCCTCAATCAATGTTTTAAGATCGCTCCAGTTTGAAACACCACTCTTTTTAGCAAGACGGACAAAAACACCAAGATTTTTCAAAATCATATCTATTACAATATCCATATCACTTATAAAACTTTCTACTTCAGCTTTCGTAGTAAGAACTTCCCGATTTTCACCGTTATGAGATATTATAAATCTTATATGCCCACAACCAGGATCAATAACCTTAACTCTTGCCAATTATTCCTCCCAATAAGAAATAGAATAATGAATTGATTGCGCAGCACCTAAATTCAAAACCAAAGCATTTCCAGCAGAGCCCTGGAAGATGTATGCTGGAGGTGATAGAGTTTTGGATACTCCCGAAATAGTTCCTGAAGAAGCTTGAAGGTCTACCCGGAAAAGTTCAGTACCTCCAGCACCGTCTGTAAATTTACACAAAGTCTCTGTAGTAGTCGTAGTAGAAAGTATTAGAGAGTATACAGTTAGCTTCTTACCTGATACAGCAGAAATTATAGTATTGTCTCCCGAAGATGAAACAACACCGGAAACAGATTTAAGTGTAGGCATAGAAGAGTAAATGAGTAGATTACCCGCAGAATCTACATTAGCATCTACACCAGTCTCCGCATCGTGTATAACTATACGCTTAATATCCGGCATCTTTCAGCTTAAGCTCCTGTTCTTTTCTTTCTACTATACGTTCACGATCTTTTAGCTTACGCTGAGCAAGTGAAAACAGTTTCTTATTTTCCTCAAACTCTTTTTCACGCTTTGAAAGTTCTGAAGACTTAGCCTCAAGTTCAGCAAACCTTTTAGCAAGTTTGCGCTCTTTTTCCTCAAGATCAGAAAGCTTATCACCAAACTCTGACATCTTGTCCTTTAGCTGAGACTCAAGTACCGAAAGTTTCTCTTTCTCCGCAAGAAGCTTTTTCTTTTCCTCTTCAACAGCATTTTTGTCAGTACAAAGCAAACGCTCAATTTTCTTCTTCTCTGAATCAAAATGCTCTTTCTCTTTCTCAAAAGCTTCTTTTTTCGCATCAAGTTTCTTCATCTCCTCATTCAGACGCTTATAGCCAAGTTCTACCTTGTAAGCATTGTCCGCAACCTGTATCTCCTTAGCATTAGCATGACCTATTATCTTTTCAGCTTTGTCAGAAGCATCTTTCAATATCTTCTTAGCCTTCTCTTCAGCCTTTTCAATAATTTTGGAAGCCTTAACATTCTCTTCATACTTGCGCTTTACAGCAGTATTTATATCTTCCATAAGTAGAGAAAGCCTTTCTTCCAAAAGCTTTACTTGGTTATTAAGACGCTCTTTCCTCTCAACAATTGAATCTATTTCAACCTGCAATCGATTTATTCTGCTTTCATACTCTTTGTTAAGTTTAGACTTTTCAAACTCTATAATTTTCTTATGACGTTCAAGTGCTTCACTCAAACTTTTGTAATCAAGATGTAGACCAAGCTCAGCCTGTAATTCATTCTTCCTTGCAGTAAGCTTATCTATTTCCTGCTTCAAAGATTCTATTGGATTCTGATTAGGGATTACTGGCATCTCTTACCCCCAAACAGGACGCAGAATAAAGGTTATTACTACTTCACCTGTAGCTCCCGCATTTTTAGCAGTAGCACTACGGTTTACAAGGCCAACATGCAACTTACCACTCCTATCCTCATCCACATAAGGAATCTTAAACGGAGAAGAAGCAAGAGGATAATAATACTGTCCCGCACCACCTATCTGCTTTCCTACAGTATTCGCAAAAGACGTATAGTCAATAGCCTTATCCAAATCAAGATCAGTATTATCATATTCACTTCCAGAGAAAATAATAACATCCCAATCAAGGTTCTGATCAGACTGAATTGAAATACCCTCAATTATGCAAGAATTAATTCCAGCAGTTCTCCAGTCTGAAGGAAAGTTTATACTTTCAGTCTCCATTGCGTCCTGAGCAAGACTTCCAGTAAAATGGGTATCTTTATCAGACCGCAAAATTACAATCTCTGTTTTGTACTCTGTAGACATTATTCCTCCTTAAATCTCATTAATCTTTCAGCAAACTTACCAAGTTTCTCTGAATACGGGTAATCTCTTGTCTCAAAATAAAGTTCCGGATATTCATCAGCAAGATCAACTATTTTTTTGCGAGCATAATTATAAGCCAAAGCCTCATCTGGATCAAGATAAGCTTTAGGTATCTTATTAAATTCTTCTTCCAGAATCTTTGACACTTTTCCTATTATTCTCGCTTCATATTTAGGATTACTGAGAACACTTCTTAATTTAGGATGGGCAAGCTCATGTATACTTGTTTGAATAGGATCAAACTCATTAACTGTAACACGCTGCTCGTCCAAAAGATCAGATATCGGTTTTACTATGATATCACTACCTTTTTTACCGCTAATACCGTATGCTCCAGAAGCTTTAACAGAAAGTCCACGCCAGCTTTTAACCTTATGAAGATTATAACCATACTTTTCAGCCCACTCACGCATAGCACCAGGCTTAGTAGTAAATGAAGCAACTGGTTTCAACTGCTCAGCAGGAACTTTCTTGAAAAATGACTTCATTATGCGTATTGAAAGCTTGCGGCTGGTCTTTGGAAGTGCTTTTGCTACTTGAGCAATAATGTATCTCGCCTCCACAGTACCCACTGGAGCAAAAATTTCCATAGCTCGCGCTATCATTTCTTCTCTTGCCTGCCTTTCTTCCGGCGTCATGTCAGCATAACGCTTACCTCCGAGAGCAGCATCAAAGGCACCGTAGATTCTGGCAACGAATTTAGGGAAATACAGCTCTTCAGCCGCCTTTCCCAGCCGAGTTTGCCTGAATTTTGAAGCAAAACGCATGTAATTCTTGTAAAAATCGCCCAGCGCAAACTTAATATTTTCGTTGATCTGAGCAGTTTTTTCCAGCCTTAGACCTAAAGAAGCCCCGGATACCCGCGCAAACGTGTCAATAAACGCATTTACAGAATCAAGAAGACTCCTTGTTTCTTCATCATCTGGTACTGGGAAGGTCATACCTGGATGAATCTTGGATTTTAACTCGGAAGCCGGGATTTTTTGACTCAAATTTTCCGCCATTTAAACACCAAAATTTAAAAGTTTTCAGTTTACAGATATCAACCTACGTACAAAAATTTTTCGTCGATTTTAGACCGCTTAAACACCCAATTTTCCCGTATTTCAATACTAAATTTTAAGACTTTTTCCATCTTGCCAAGTTGAACATGAACCAAACAAGCCAGATAATAGGAGTAAAGAGGATTTTCATCACTTTTTACCTCTGGATTTCAGCCCCATAATCTTACTTACATACTCCAAAGCCTCAGACTTGTTTTTAGCTATGTAAACCTGCTCTCCCATACCATCCCAAGAGGAGACAACATAGCCATTTTTGGCCTTCTTCAAGTCCACATTCTTCCTCTGAGGTGTCGATATTTCTCCAACAGAGCAACTTTTCTTTCTCTTTGCCAATTTTTCCTCCTTTGGTCAGGGTGGGAGGACTCGAACCTCCAGCCTGATGCTCCCAAAGCACCAGCTCTACCAATTGAGCTACACCCTGTCAAAATCCAAAACAGATTTGAAAACTTGATTTTGACTTAGTATCAAGGCAAGCTTGATACCTGTCAAAATCTAATTAATGCTTTTTCTTCTTTCTTTTACGCCGCTTCTCCCGAGAAGGCTTCCACCCAGTCCCACGCATCGTTCCGTAAACGTAAGCGCGAGCCCGTTTTCCTTTCAAGCCCTTTTTGCGGGCTTCCCTTTTCAGCTTTTCCTCAAGTTTCTTGGGCATTTTCAAATCCTTGACATATTATACCAAAATTGCGGCGAATTGTCAATAGGAAAATGAGTAAATTTTCAAGAAAATGAAAATTACTTTCATTTACTGAAATATGTATATATTATAACATATTTCAATTCAAATGTCAAGTTAATAATAAGTGTTGCCCGCGGGTGTGTCTGTCTGTGTTTTTAAATCCGTGTGTTGGTGGGTTTAACATCACCTTAAAAATAAGCGTCAACCGAATCCGGTATCCCCCCTTGCTTCAAACACCAAAAATTTTCAAACTAAATGAAAATGATTTTCAAATTTATCGTACACACACGCACGCGTACGCACGTGAAAACGATCAAAAATTTTAAACCTGTACACGCACGCGCATGAAAACGGTTTTCAATTGAAAATGGTTTTCAATAATGTGGGTGGTGGTGGGTTGTACACCAGAAACAACCAGAAACATCCTAAGACATCCAAAACACAGACATCCTTATACTATTAGATATATAATGGAATACTGAGGAAGCTTACCGCGATTTTTAAGTGAAAAATTTTCGATTTTTACTTAACAAAACCTTCTTAACATTGAACATTGAATACTCAAATTGCAAGATTAATAACTTTTAATAACGTTGCTTGCAAGTAAAAATTTTGTAAGTATTTGATTTTATTAAATAAAAATTTTTTATTTTTTACTTGACAAAAGTTTTGATTGTGTTATAATCCAGAAAAACAAAAAAGGAGGTAGGAAATGATAGAATTGGAAAAAAAAGAATTGGAAATGATAGAAAATGCACTCTCTCTCCTCTTCCGTATCAGGGAAGAAGGTTTGAGAGAGGACAATCTTTACACCTTGGAAGAAGTGGGTGAAGTCTCCGCACTTCTCTCCAAAATCGCCCGTGTACGGGCAGAAAGGGGGAAGGAATGAAAAGTGGACCAGTTAAGCAAGCAATCATAGAAAACGGGCGGATTGTAGGCTGGAAGGTTATCCAGCCTATGACCGCCCGCCAGTGGGCCAAAACGCCTGAAGGCCGCAAGGCCCTTCAGGAGTTTATGGCTACCCTTGCCGGAGATGACTCCGACATGGAGTTTATTCCCCGGAAGGGAAGAGATGGACGGTTCTATTGGACCGTCCAAATCCTCTAATGAGGAGCCCACGGGGTTTAATATCCCGTGGGCTTTTTTATTTAAATCGAGATGAGACATGTAAGACAGGGATCAAGAGAATGCCTGCTTGCCAAGGAGAAAAGTTATGGAAATTTTGATAAAAGAAATAATAGAAACGCATCACGCAAACGGTGGGTCGACAACCGCGCTTGACGGTAGCGTACCAACAGGCGGTTATGTCGTCTCACCATACCCTGACGTAGAAGAAAAGCATCCGTATTTAACGAAAAACATTTTAGAATCTTATATCTACGCCTACAAATACCGCCTTGCACAAACTAAGCATTATCTTGGCACGTGGTTAGACGAAACTACAAGCATGACTTACCTTGATGTTGTCATAGTAGTAGAAACCCTTGAACAAGCTATACAGATTGCCAAGAGGTATAACCAAAAGGCAATCTATGATTTAGAGAAAGGAGAGACGATCTATGTTTAACACTAAAGACATAGAGAAAAAACTTCTACGTGGTAGGTTACTTCTACCAAGTTTTGAAAACCTATATTTGGATCGTGCCGCAAAAATTGCGGCACACCTAAACGATAGAACAGATCGGCTAAACATAAAATGTGAAAACTGCTATGAACGTTTAGCGCGAAAATCCTACATCTTGGTAGTATATAAGTCACCTTTTCGTGATGATGTAGAAGTGTTACATTTTTGTAGCACTTCATGTTTAGACCTATACTCCGAAAGGGTTTTTATCTGTGATGAATGTTCAAAAACATATTGGATAAACTGTAGTCTTAATAGTCTTTATAGAATAGTTGATGACAGTATACTGTGCCTGTCATGTTATCAAAACGAAATTCTTGAAAACGGAATTCCACTACAGGAATTAGAAAAAGGAAGTATTCCGGGCATGTTCTTTAGCTATGGAAACACGGAATGTCTGGAAGCCGGATATATAGAACATGATCGCGTTTTTGTAAACTCTTATAACCGGAATCATATAATAAGTAGAATTAAAAACCTTATAAAAGCGGGAAAACAAGTGGTAATCGCTTATGAAAGATTAGCAATAGGTGGAAGTGAAGGACACATAACAATCTACACTAAGCGGAGTGAAAAGCAATGAGATATAAACTGGTAGAAACTTTAATTGAATGCGTTTGGCCGAATGAATGCGGCGGTTTGCGCAATTGGATATATAAAACTCACATTAACATACAAGTAACATCAAAACATATCTATGTAATTAAAACCAAACGTATCCTTGGTTTTGGTTTCATACAAATATGGAGTAAGAGAAGATGAGACATGTAAGACAGGGATCAAGAGAATGCCTGCTTGCCGCGGTTGCGCAAGTGGACCCTAACATCAACTTTGAGGAACTGAGGAAACACTACCGTTTTTACCTATTAAATACAATCCAGCAAAAGCAGTTTTTCAAATTATACTTACCACATAGAACAGACGTAATTGAAGGAATTCCAACATACGATATTGTACCACGCCGCGGCAGATTGCCGCAATTAAAGGGTACAGGTATAGTAATACTATATCGCAAGGATAGAAAATATCCCGGAGCAAGGCACGCTGTAAGTTATAAAGACGGGCATATACTCGATCCCGGAGATCCTACAGGTAGATTACAACCTATAAGGGATTACCTGAAAAAGACTGGGTGGAGATTTGAAAAACACATACCCATAAACATTTAGGAGATGATATGCTGATAGAGTTAGGAAAAATTTTACTGATACTACTCTCCGGAATCTTTACCGTGGCAGGAATAGTTTATCTTGGTACAGAACTACTCAACGTTATAACACGGAGATAACGGAAATTAAAAGGAGGTATGATAATGAAATACAACATAGAATTGCCAGAGTCCAAAAGACTGAAGTATCAATACTTTGAAGTCAAGAAGGATTACAGGCAAGGCGGTAAGTCATACCGCATTGTTGCTGAAGTCCGCCACGACGATCGTTGCGGTAATGGACATAACACGTTTGCCATTACGGGCAAATTATGTGAATACAAGCATGACAAATATGTGTTGATATCATGCGGATCAATCCACGATGATATATCAAAACATATTCCGTGGCTAAGACCTTTTCTCCAGTGGCATGGATGTACCACAGACGGACCATTGTATTACTTGGAGAATACACTCTACCACGCCAGTAAGATACCTGTGGACATAGGTAAACGTTGTTTATACTTAGAAGGAGTATTTATCAAAGTATGTGATCCTCACGAAGTGGAAGAGATGAGAAGAAAATACGGGAAACTTGCAAAATTTGAGCTTTTCCCTAATCCTATGGCAAAAGGGCCAAATTTAGAACTTGCACGGAAAAGCGCACTATGGCCAGATGCAACATTAGAACAGTTACGAGATAAAAAAGCCTTACTGAAAAGATTACCTGAACTAATGAAGGAATTCAAAAAAGCCGTTGAATCGCTTGGTCTAATTTACTAAGCGTACTTAAGATTCATTCCCTAACTTCCTTCCCCCAAACCCCGCAAAGCCCGGTAGGCGTGGCGCACCTGCCGGGCTCCTTCCTATTCAGAGACTTCAGCATCAATAACTTCATCATCACCCAATAAATTAACTTCAACAAATTTACTAAGAATCTCCTGAACGGGTTTACTCAAAACATTAACCTGATTCTGCTGTATGTATTGCTGGACAATGAGTGATTGAGTAGGGCTGGAGAGTATACCTAACGCCCGCAATACATCAGCCTGTTTTGAGTAATTCAATTTTTGTAAAGCGATTAACTGTTTAGGTTCCATGAGTAGACCCTTATATTCGTCAGGTTTTATCTCACCCGCTAACAGTTTACTCAATTCATTTGACTGTCGAATATCGCGTTTCAATTGATCTATGATATCCGGTAGACTGTCCATTAAGCGGGAAGCCTCCTGTAAAATTTTCTCCTGTATCTCTGGGTGTCTGGAGAGATATTTAGATATAGCAGGTTGTGAGATGCCAATCTCTTTCGCTACCTGATTCTGTGATTTTCCCGCCGCTAATCCCTGTATTAACTTTTTCTCTTTCCTTTTGTCCATAGCCTACCACAATTTACACATTGAAGTTTATCGTGAAGGTAAATCATTTGCTTTTTAGTTTTCCATCCTGCAATTTTCAACCATCCCCGACATCGAGGACACCTTGTAATAAGTGTCGATTGCCTTTTCTTTCGCATAATAAGTGTCGATCACTTTTCCTACCAAATTTTCCGGAACCCATCTAACCTCACCGATCTATATTCAAACCGCAAAAACTTCCAAACATCAAAATTTGCGGTAAACTAAAACCTAAATAGATTTAATATAAATATGTTTATACTAAATCTATTTATATTATTTTAATAGTATAATATTTATAATGTAATAATATAAATATATTAGTATATATATATATATATTATAAATATTATACTATTAAAATATTTATATTATTATACCATAAAGCTTTTAAAATGTCAAGTACTCTTCCTCCTCAGCCTACTTTCTTTTAACTTACCAATTTAACGTATTGAAAATGACTTTCAATTTCACAGTACACTTGACTTCCCTCAGCCTTTTTGCTATACTGTAACCATTAGGAGGTTGAGGCGATGAATAGAAAAGGCTGTTGTCCAGAATGTGGTTGTGATCTTGAATATGGAGAACAAGATTACCCCACTAAAGGTGAGTATACTTTCGAGGTTTATTGCCCGCATTGTCTTTGGTCAGGTTTGGAATGGTATTCAATCGAAGATGGAGAATATCTTGAAACTCAATGAGATTAGTATGAATGACTTTTGTATCTGTGATAATTGTCCCTTGAAAGACGAGGAATGCGTGGAGTCTGAAATCCACAAAAATTCTGATATACTTTTTATTGGTGAAGCTCCAGGGAGAGAGGAAGTCTTGGAAAACCGTCCTTTCGTTGGGAACTCTGGAGATATGCTCAGGCCGCATGTTAAGAAACTTGAGAAGATGGGTCTGCGGATATCTATAACTAATGCAGTAGCTTGTCATCCGCCGTATAACAGGACTCCAGATGCAAAAACTATTAAATGTTGTAATGAAAGTCTTTTGGAAGAAATTGAATATACTGATCCAAAGTTGATTGTAGCAGTAGGCCGTGTTGCACTTAAGGCTTTGTTAGGTTCTTTTACAGTACATGGCAAAGGTATAACGAAGCTTAATGGAAAAGTTATTCATGACTATCATATCCCTATAATTGCGGTAATACATCCTTCTTACGAATTGCGGAATCCTGTCTCAGCCAAGGGAATGTTTGATCGTGGAATGATGTCAGTATATTCCTACTTTCAGAAAGAGCCAAAAATCAAGTATACTAAATCAAAAGCCCTTCCTACTGCAAAACAACTTCACGGGATGGATATTGAAACAAAGTTTAAAGCGGAGTATGTGCATTTCAAAGAGGATGAACGTGCTCCTCGTCCGGCGGATGGAGAATTTGTTTGTATCTCGATGAGTGATGGGAAAAAGTCTTACTTTTCCTATGATCTAAAAAAGCACAAGAGAGCATTAGAGAAAACTCCGCTTGTATGCCACAATGCTCAGTATGAATGGGCTTGGATGCTGGCAAATGGTATTGATGCAAATATAGTGGATGATACTAAGCTTCTCGCCTACCTTTATGATCAAAGGCTTAGTCTTGACCTTGAGTCTCTCTGTGTATATTTTGGGATAGATAAACCCTACAAACCTTCGGATAAAATGGCTTTGGAAGGAAAGGAGCTTGAAGTATACAACTGCCGCGATTCTCAAAACACAGTCAATTTGCGGAATATCTTGTGGGATCAGTTAACTGAAGCAGAAAAGAAAATATATCTTGAGGTACTTCTTCCTTCAACCAAAACCCTTGCTGCTATGGAGATAGAAGGGGTACGGGTAAATGTGGATCAGATTAACAGAACTCAAAAGACTTTGGTAGATAAGATAAAAGAACTTGATGTAGAACATGACAGGTATATCAGAAAGTTTAAAAGGCTCTCTGAAAAAGAATTTAACCCGAATTCTGCAAACCACAAGCGGATACTAATATTTGATATTCTTGGTTATGAGCCTTTGGAGTTTAATGCCGCATATACTGATTCTGGTGAGCCCTCTACTAAGGCTGAGGTACTTGAAGCAATGCTTAAGAAAAGACATCACCCTACACTTGAAAAGATTATTCGCTGGTCTGAGTATGTATCCTGGAAAGACAAATTTTTGGAAACTCTCAAAAAGCATGTTGTTAGGGTAGGGAAGAAGGATTTTGTCTTTACATCTCTGTGGGTTGGAGAAACTACTACTGGTAGGATTAAGTCTAATAAGCCTAATCTCTTGAACTGTCCCCGCAATTTTGTTCGCGAGGTTTTTATTCCTCATGAAGATAAAGGTTTGTTCTTGGAAGTAGATTACGACCAGATCGAATTGCGAATTATGTCTTGTTGGTCACAAGATGAACCATTTCTTGATGTCTTTTATGATGATCTTGACCCACATGAAGAAACAGCTAAAGTTGCTCTTGGCAAAAGGAAAGTCACAAAAGAAGAGCGTGATCTTGGCAAGAAAATTAATTATCTCGTATCTTATGGTGGAGGTGCGGGACTCCTCGCTTTTTGGGCTGGTATAGAAAAGAAAGATGCTTATAAGTTTCTTGACCGTTTCTGGCGTCATCACTGGAGGTTGAGGGATAAGCTTGATTCTCTTCCAGAAGAGGGTTGGGTGGAATCACCTACTGGAATGAAAAGATTTGTTACTAATTCGCGGCAGGCAAGAAACCATCCTATTCAGAATAGTGCTCTGGTTATTCTTTTAAAAGCTGCTAATGAATTGGTTCCGGAGATGAAGCGAAATAATTCTCCTGTAATCCTTCCAGTACATGACAGTTTTCTTTTGACGTTGCCTAACCGCTCCTACAAGAAAACAATGCGTAAGGTAAAGGAGATTCTCGAATCTCAGACATTTGATTGGATGGACATACCGTTTACTGTATCATTCAAAGTAGGTAAAAATTGGGGCTCAATGGAGGAGATATGAGTAATTTTGTGTGTGAAATATGCGGTACTGTCTGTATAGATTCACCGCAGGGCTATGTAACTGGATGTAAGCATTATCCTACGGAGGAGGAAAATGACAATAACAGAACTACAGAAGGAAACTCACAGGATAGCTAAAGAGAAAGGTTGGTGGGATAAGCCGCGGTCTTTTGGAGATCTTGTAGCATTGTTTCATTCGGAAATAAGTGAGGCTTTTGAAGAATACAGAAAAGGACATGCGGAAGACTATGTATACGCCAATCATCGAATACCGAATAAACTTGAAGGAATACCAATAGAGTTTGCTGATGTTATAATTAGAATTCTTGATTGGGCCGAACATATTGGAATAGATATGGAAAAAGTAATTATAGAAAAGCTAAAATATAACAGAACAAGAGATTATAGACATGGGGGAAAGAAAATTTAAGATAATAAAATGGGACTCCGAAATTACTGGTGAAAAACAACGCATAAAATTACTTGACAAAGTTTCAGAATCATTGTATACTGTATTATATAAAGTCCAATTCATGGACAAAGAGAAGATGGTTACGTATCACAAATACCAAAAAAAAATTACTTGAAGGAGGAGTAAAATGCCAAGAAAGAAGAGTGAAGAAAAGAAGCCAAGGAGAAAGAGGACTACCACAAAAAAGAAGGAAGAAAAGCAGGAAAAAATCGCGGTAAGCGTAGAACCTACAAGAGACAGTGTTACACTTGGCTTTTCTCTTCAGCCAAGAGATTATGAGTCTATAAAGGTCAACTATACTCACTCCAGGAGTATAGAACCTGATGAAGATTATGAAACTTACGTTAAGAATCTTCTGAATGAGGCTATGGATAGTCTGGAGAAGGCTGCAAGGAAGGTTCTTAATGTTGAGGACCTCAAGAACGAAACGTTCAACGATCTCTTGGACATGGAGGATGAGGAGGATATAGATGACTAAGTTAAAGTTGACAAAAAGAGAAGATGATGTAATTTATGAGGATGAAATTGTTGAAATTTCAACACCTGTGACTTTAGAAGATTGTAATGGCGAGTTGGTTTTCGAGAGGCGTGTAGGAGGAAATTTCTCAGGAAAGGCTTTATGGGTAAATAACCTGTATGAAGCTGTAATAGGCTTAGATAGTGCAGAGCAGCAGATTATAGTATTCAGGAGGAGAAGATGAGCTGGGAAAGAATAGGAGCTATGTGGGAAAGAGATGATGGCTCTTTCTCGATAAAACTTGATATGGAGAAAGTTCTTGAATTGAACCAAGTTCTCGAAGAGTCTTATATAAGCGCATTCGAGAACAACTACAAAGAGGATGATCGTCATCCGGATTTTAATCTCTGTATAAATCTGGATAATGATGATGATGAGCCTTTTGGAAGGAAGTCTTCAAGTAGAAGGTCTTCGAGTAGAAAACCGTCTTCAAAGAGTTCATCATCCAGAAGCTCTGGCAGGAAAAGGAGGCCGACAAGGAAAAGGAGATAATAGTAGCGGCGTGGATTATGGGATTAGCGTTAGGTCGGATACCTGTGCATATTAGGAAAAAGCCAGAGTAGCGACCGGCCCGCCGTGAAGAGTTTTAGGAGGAGAATGAAATGGCTGAAACATGTTTTGGTTGTACATTTCTATTGGAAAAGTGTTGGGGAGATGGATCGAGAACTTTCTCGTGCAAGAAGAAACCTGGTATTGTAATTGGTGAATATTGTTCGTGCTGCGGAGATTATAGGGAACCAAAACCGTTAGAAGATGATTGCAAAGCTTTTAAAAGGCGTGAAGCTGGCTGCGGTGTGGAAAGCAGACACACAGCGGGGGTCAGTGCTGGACGGATAGCCGGAGGGATATGGATCTGATCACCCAAATTCCCAAAGGAGGACGCTGGAAAGAAGGGGTCCAGTAGAGCCGGAGTAGCGACCGGCCAGCCATTTAAGATTTCACGGCAGCTCAACTGGCAGCGTTGAGAGGGGAGAGACACGTACCAAGAGCACACAAACATTAGTGCTGCCCGTTTGTGTGGATGCAAAGGAAGGAAAGCTGGCTGGTTCCTACCTTCCGAGGTACAGGAAGAACCCGTAAGTATCTACTCTCCGCCACAGTAGATATAAGTCGGGATGAGAAGGGAGGAGCAACAACTTTTGGCTGTACAGGTTGTTAGCTATAGGGATTGGCCAGCGGATCGCCACCATTTTACAAGGAGTAATCAATGTTTTTCACAAGCGCACGTAAAGCCAGGATTTATGCTGGACTTGAGAAAATGAGGACCGGAAGAAGACACATTGTTGTCCCAACAATAAAGTATCTATGTCCACCTAAAGAGTATTTTGGACGGGATTATATAAGTGGTTTTACTGTAATATTGTATCGTTAGGTCTTTAAGTATGGCATGAAGCTGGCTGCTGGCAAGCAGACGGTATTTAGCCGTAGGTCCAGCCGCAGGAATAGACCGGCCTACTTTATAAAGGCAAAGGTGCGGCCAGTCAGTAGATTGCCATAAACCTGAGTAGTAATATACATACTGGGAATGCCTGGTGTGTATATGTGGAGCGGGGACACCCCGCTCACTACTTAGGTTATAAACAAAGTTGAGGAGATTATGAGAATTATAGGTCTTAGCGGAAAGGCTGGTTCCGGCAAGGATACAGTTGCCAGGTATCTTGTAGAAAAGTATGATTTTGAAGCAGAATGGTTTGCAAAACCTCTTAAATTGTATATTGGAGGCGCGATCTTTGGTTTAAAACATCATCAATTATGGGGTAAACAAGAGGATAAAGAGAAAATTGATCCCAGGTATGGCCTTTCCCCCAGGCAGATACTTCAGATGGCTGGTATGAAGTTGCGAGAAATATATCCAAACATATGGGTAAACAAACTTTTTGATAATATTGTTAGGCTGGACAGGGTAGTAATTCCTGATGTTAGATATGTGAATGAAGTGGAGGCAATACGTAAGGCTGGAGGTGAAGTGTGGAGAATTGAACGCGATGGTGCTGGGGCTTCTACTTCAGAACTTGCAAATCATGTAAGCGAAACAGAACTTGATGACTATTTGTATTTCGATGAAATTATTAACAATAATGGAACTAAGGAAGACCTCTTTAGGAAAGTAGATGAGGTAATGAATGGTTATAAAGGGTAGAGCTGAATATAGAAGATTCCTCAAAGGCAAGAATCTTACATTTAGAGAGGCGATTCTTGCTCAATGTTACGTATGTAATGGCGGTAATGAGGGTGGTGTTGACTGCCTTGGTTACTCTTGTCCCTTATATCCTCACATGCCCTATTCCTCAATGAAGAAAAAATCGAAAATTTTACCTTCTAAACGCAGGAAAAATGCCGGTTTAAAGGGTCTAAAATCGATGAAAAATTCTTGTAAGTAGTTTAACATGTCTTTTTGAAAAACTTCGATTCTACGGCTTATAAATAATGAAAACTACAAAAACTGAGTTTAAATTTCTGTCTCTTTGTTTTGAAGACCCGAGCCTGTGGGCTATTGGGTTTGAGCCAGTTGATCCTGTAGCTGAAGAACTGGTGAGACAAGTTTTTAGGTACAGAGAAAAGTATTACAAATACCCTAATTTAGACACCTTCCTTGAATTTTTGCGCACAGATTGTGATTGTTCCCCGCAAGAATATAGATATATAGTTAGGCAGCTTAAGCACAATCCAGTAGATGAAGAGTTTGCCAAGGATAAGATTATCGCTTTTGTTGAAAGCCAGAAAATAAAGAAGGCTATGATAGAAGCTGAAACTTTGCTTGAAGCTAACAGGGTTGCAGAAGCTAAAAACGTTTTAAGTTCCAGTCTCTCTTTTGTTTACAATGAACCTCACGACTATTTTGAGGATGAATTAGACGAAGGAGAACTTGTATCTATTCCTACTGGATATGCTTGTTTCGACGAGGTACTGAAAGGTGGCGGGGTCTGCCGTGGGTTTCTTGCTACTGTAATGGGACCTCAGCATGTAGGTAAGTCTCTAACTTTAGTTAACATAGGTGTTAACTCTGTACTTCAGGGTTATGATGTGCTCCATATTACATTTCAGGACAAAAAGGCAAATGTTGTAGGAAGATATAATAAGGCTTTTGGAAAGTATAAAAAACGTAGAGGCAAAAAAGGCAGCTTGAAGATTGTACAGATGTATTCGAGCAAGAATACTGTAGCTGATTGTAACTCTTACATTATCAACATTAAGCCGGATATAGTTTTGGTAGACTATATAGATGTAATCTCCTATTATGCAAGGACAAAGAGAGAAGGGTTAGAGAAGGTGGCACAAGGACTTCAATATTTGGCTCTGAGGTATGACTGTGTTGTGTGGGCCGCGAAGCAGACAGGTAAACATACTAAGTACAGTAAGCGGGAAGTAAGTGGAGAAGATTCTTTTGAGAGCTACGCTGTAGCACAGGTCTCTGACATAATTCTTACACTGTCTCAAACCAAGGAAGAGAAACAGGCCAAAAGAATTAGGCTTACCCTGGATAAGAACAAGGAAGGTGAGTCTGGCATTACCCATACATTTAAAGTAGATTATAAGAAAATGAGGTTAATTGAGACTTGACAAAGATTCTGAATATGGTATAATTTGAGTATGAGCAAGTTTACTGAAGAAGAAATAGACGATTTAACATGCTGGGGTGGCGAAGGCGATAGGTGGAAAACTATTGTCCAACATTCCAGCGCAAAAAAGTCGAAGGCTTGGGGTTTATGCTCACAATGTAAGTGGTTTTCGTTAACTAAGACTGAGACCAAAGTGATAAGGGCATATTGTAAGAATAATGAAATACACATTAACAGAGCTGAACCTGTAACAGAGTGTACCAATTATGCGAGGGTAGGAGAAATGACTCTCGATCAAATGGCAAGCATAGCCTGGAAGATTGAGGGTAAACCGAAGAACAAGGTAGGGTTTTAAGATGAAACAAGAACTAAAGTATTGTCCTTTTTGCAGATTTACTGAAGAGAATTGTAAAGAGTTTATTAAACGCCACTGTCTTTCAACTACATGGAACGATTATAAACCCATAATAGTAGAAGACGTACTCTTAGGTGAGGCCATAATAAAATGCCAAAATTGCGGCACAGTAGTTATATTTTATGATAGTGAAGAAAAATGTATTAAACTTTGGAACAGTTTACCGAGGGATAATTGAATATGATTGTTAGGAAGAATTGCCCATTTTGCAGAGTAAGGCTTGGCACTCCAGACACCAAGCAACATCTCTATATCCTACCTAAAACTGGCAAGTTTCGCAGACTTACATACTACTGTCATCGCTGTGGTGCTTCAGGTCCAGTATCAAAAACAATGTGGCTCATCGGGGATACCCGAAAAAGAGTAGACCCTGCCAGTATAGATCTCTTTTCATTCAAAATCCGATCTGAAGAAAGTGACAAGCTTTATAATTATTTGGTAGATCGTGGACTTTCTAAGGGAGTTATTTACAAAAAGGCAAGATGGTCTCCCGATCTTCCTAACCGTGTAATATTTCCTCTTTGGGTAAATAAGAAGGTAGTCCTCATCAATGCCAGAAGTATTGATAAAGACGAAGAAGTAAGATATATTACCTATGGAGATAAAAGTAAATATATCTATAATTTCGATGAGGTTGATGATTGGGCTGTTTTATGCGAAGGAGTTTTTGATGCGTTATCTACACCACATGGTATTTGTATTTTCGGTAAACGAATCTCGACAGTGCAAAAGGATATGCTTATAAGCAAGTACAGAGTAATATTTAACGCTCTTGACCCTGATGCCTTAAAGGAAAAGATAGCTTTAACAAAACTTCTTTCGAGATATATGAAGATATATAATATTAAATTTAAGAAAGGTGAAGATGCAAATAGTATAGGTTGGAATGAGATGGTAAAAAGGATTAAAGCTACTGGAGGTCTTGAAAATGTGTAATTATGTACATGCTGAGTCCCGTATGTTAAAGCCTAATAACGAAGGCTACGCATATAAGATGTTTACTAAGTTTCCTACAAAGGATGAATTAAGCTCAACGGTTTTTGGTGTAGATTATGTTGCAGATCGTTCTGGATGGGTAAAGTGGGATACTAAATATCCAGGTCATGGCTTCTGTGTATTTTTAACGGAAGATGATGCGCTAAGAGTTGCAGAAAATTGGATAAATTTGTTTAAGTTACCTTTATACCTTATTGTAAAGCGGGTAAAATATAGAGAGATGATTTGTACTCACAAAGAACGAATTATGGTTTGGAAAAAATCAAATACAGATATTGGATTAGTAAAGGAATTTAAACCTCTGGAAACTATATGGGTAAATGATAAGGAGGCTAATCATGGAGAACGATGGAAGGCATAGGGCAGTAGTATCAACAGAAGATATCCAGAAATTATGCGAGGATTCGCTCTTCATAGTGGTAAGTTTCAAGCCGCTCGAAGACAGTAATCCAGCTGGTAGGGGAAGTTTGGTAGTGTATGATAACCTTGCTGACCTCAATAATGTGGTTTCTCTGCTTTACGCGACGATAGAACTGCTCGTAAAGGGTCAGGAAGACATAAGGACCTTCAAAGGTTATACTTGTTAAGCTACATTAACTTGATTTTCTGTTTGTTCTGTAGTATTATTTATAGTGAGGTGTAAAATGTCTAACTTATACATGGTGATGTTTGTAATTAAGGATTTAGAAATAGCGTATGAGGACCGCAAGGAGCAGATAAATTTTCCTATTGACGGGTCTGATTGGGTTGGTGTTGCTCCCGTTTTTAAGACAAAAGAAGCTGCTGAAGCTTTTAGCAGAGGAGAATATCAAATTGTCGAGGTAAAAACTGAAGGGTATGAAGAGGAATACACAATAGAGATATAAAATGTTAGGTGAGATTAAAACAATAGAGATTGGAATTCCCTCAATCGATAAAATATTGAGTAGACCTGGAGGACTGCCACTTGGGCACATGATCGAAGTGTTTGGTCCCGAAGGTTCTGGAAAAAGTTCTTTTGCTTTGATTGCGGCTGCCTCAGTGCAGAGACAAGGAGGTAAAGTAGGTTATATTGATCTCGAAGGTTTGAGTCTTGATCTTGCTGAACTTCTTGGAGTAAATATTGATGAACTTGATTTGAGAATTCCCGAATGTGGGGAAGAGGCACTTGAAACTGTAAGGGAGATGTGTAATAATGGGTACGGTTTGGTTATTATTGATTCAGTTCCTGGATTGGTCTCTTCAGAAGCTCAGGAGAAAGAATTAGGTAACATAAGAATTGGAGATGTAGCCCGACTTCTGGCTCAATTCCTACCTAAATTTCGACTTGACATTTTACATCAGCAGACTACTTGTGTTGTGTGGATAAATCAGATGAGGGCAAATATTAGGACTGGAGGTTTTGGTTTTGTTAATCCCGAAAAGACTTTTGGTGGCTGGACTCTCAAACACGAAGTTTCTATCAGGTTGGAAATTCGCAAGGTAAGTTGGCTTAAGTATTCTACCTCAGTGGTCGGTTTTAAAAGTAGGCTTAGGGCAATTAAGAACAAATGCACAGTTCCTCACAGAGACGCTTATTTGTATGTAACGTTTGATCCTGATGCTCCCGACGTCGGGTACAAAAAGATGATGCTTGAAGAAGGGTTGATGGAAAAGAAGGGTAGTAGATATCTCTATGATGGGAAACTATATACAGACAAGGAAATTTATAAGTTGATTGAGAGGATTAAGAAGAATGAGTAATAAAAAGCCAGAATTGAATTGGAATATCTCAATGTATGACAATTTTATATCAAACACCATAAGAGTACAAGGTACTGATTCGCAGGGGAAAACTTATGAAGTAGAGATTGATAGGTCTGAGATTGAAGAAATGTTTGTAAATGTTGGAGAAAGCCTTATGAGAGCTATCATAAAACTTGCAATTGAAAAACTGGAGGAAAAAAGAAATGAAGCATAATGTTGACGAAGGAACTCTTAGAGAGTATAAAGCTATCCTCGGTGTTTGTTCAGCACTTGAGGGTATGTCCGGATGGGAAGGGTTACTAATATTGATCCGCATTATTTCGACAGCTATCTTAGAGCAGGCAGTAAGTAAGGAGGCTCAGGATATTCTTCTTGAGAAAGTAATAGCTGCTCTTAAATTTTCCTTCCGCTATTATAAAGAATTCTCAGAAGAGAATTTGGAGCCTGCTACGTGTGTTTCCTGCGGGAAATCGACATACAAAGAGAAGAATAAAGACAAGGATGTGTATTGTCTTAACTGCATCGTTTTAAAGAGTGTATCATGAGGAAATATTATTTAACAAATGCTTTTTTCAGAGTTGTATTGCCTAAACAAGTTGGTGGATTTTTCAAATGGTTGTACTCAAATGATACCTGGAGAGTACATAAAAGGTAGATAAAAAGAGTAAGGAGGTTAATAGGTGTAGAATATGTACAGCTCTATACGAAAATGTAATGGTGTCAAGGGATTAGCGATTGCAGTTATAGAACTTGCAGTAAACGACTATAGAGCAGGTGAGAAAAGTAATCCTGAAAACTACAAGAGCGCAAAAGCTTTCTTAGAAAGCAACAATCTTGATTTCTGGTGTGAGATTCTTGACATTGAACCTGATAAAATAAGGCGTATGTTGAGATGAAAAAGCGTTACTTCAAATGCCCTGACTGTGGTAACATGATGACAGTCAATAAGTCTGTTACCGGGAAGAAAGCTAAGGCCGCAGGCAACTATTTTGAAAGAAAGGTTGCCAAGTTTTTTGAGAAACACACAGGTTTGCGGTGGAAGAGAACTCCTGCCAGTGGTGCTTTTACAATTCCTGGAGATATTTTTTGTTTAGACTTGACATCTCAACCTTTTGTGGTAGAATGTAAAAACAGGGAAGAGATTAAATTGAAGAACCTCTTTATGAACCCTAAGAGAACATTAACTGATAAAAAGACAAAAGAGCTGTTGATAAATGATGATCAACTTTTGGTTTTTAATGAATACGGTTTGCTTATAGCTGTAACTTCACTACCTTTTTTAGCGAAGCGTAGTCTTGATGAAGCAGAAGAAAGTATAAATATGGCAGCATCTTTTGTATTGGAAGGTTTTTTGTGTTACGCTTTTAGGCTTGAGGATTTCTTAAAAATTTTTAATTGGGAGGTGTCGGAAGATGACGACTAAGGAAGCATTGGAGACATTGGAGTTTCTTAATGGTGTACTCAAAGATTATGCTGTAGCAATGAGTCATGAAAGGTATACCAAAGTAAACTCTGCTTACGCTGATTTGAGGGAGTTTCTTGAAGACTTAGACAAGTTGGAGGAAGACAGTCGCAAGTTTAATGAAGAAGTAGATAACTACTTCAACGAATGTTGGGAAGAAGATTTGTATGAAGATGACATACTGGGGATAGGAGCATGAAGACAATTTATTTGTCGGGTAATATAGCTGGAATAGATGCTGAGGAAGCGGTTGAAAGGTTTAACCGCAATTCAAAAATTCTCAGCGAGTTAGACTTGTGTGGTGAATCTATACGGATACTCAATCCTTTGAGAGGTAAGATTGTTTACCCTCGTGTTGACGGAACTGCCAGTAAGACAGGCTCTACTTTTGCATATTATGAGCCTAACGAGATAACACACAGAGACTTGTGGGATATCATGTCTGCTGATATTGTAGTTGCGGATATAACTAATTCAAGTCTTGGAGTTGGTGCTGAGCTTGGTGTAGCTTGGTACTTGAGAAAGCCTATTGTTGTAGTTACTGATAATGCGGATGTTCGGGAGCATCCATTTATTCAAACCTTCGCTCTTAAAATCGTTAATACGATTGGAGAGGCAAGAGACTTTTTATTGGATTGGATGCTATGAGTGTAGAACGGGTAACTATAAAGGGTGTAAGGTACTATAAAGTAGAGGATGAGCTACTTATCTCTGTAACTACTCCCCTAAAAGTCATATCTACTCCAGCCTTGGAAGTGTGGAAAGCCAAGATAGGAGAGCATAAGGCAAAGAGAATTGCAAGGAAAGCCTCAAAGTTTGGTACCCGAGTACACTCTTATTGCGAAAAAGTAGCAAAAGGGGAAGAAATAGGAGATGTACCAAGTAAGTTTGAGCAGTCTGTAAAGAATTTTAAAGCCTGGTTTGAGAATGTAGAAGAGGTTTATGCTACAGAGATTATGCTTTATAGTAAAAAGTGGGGTATTGGTGGCACCGCAGACTTGATCTGTAAAATGCGAGGTGACGACTTCTATAGTATAGTAGATATCAAGACTGGAAGGATACACCCTCATGCTGCTTTACAAATTGCTGCTTACCGGAAAATGGCAGACGATCTACTTGACATTGAAATCAAACGTGGTATAATATTGTCTATTAGGCATGACCGAAAGAACCCTAAACTAATAGAGTGTGTGGTCAAGAGTCATCCGAAAAAGTGTACCTGTATGAATGATATTGTGACTTATGATGAGTATTGGCAGATATACTGGAACCTGTTAAAGATATGGAAGTGGAAGGAGGAAGTTAATGCTAAGTGAGAATGCTATTAACATAGTTAAGCAGAAATTTTGTGCAAGAGGAGAAACTGTTAATGATGTATTTGTTCGTGTAGCTCGTACTTTGTCTATGGGAGATATAAGACTTGAAGAAGACCTATATGATGCTATGATTCATGGTTATTTCATGCCAGCATCACCTACGTTGAGAAACGCTGGGTTTGAAAGAAGACTTCTCCATCCGTGTGCTGTACTTCCTATCTATGATAATATTGAAAGTATTTATGAAACTCTGAAGAATGTTGCTATACTGTTTCATTATGGTGCTGGAGTAGGTATGTCCTACTCGCCACTGAGGCCAAAAGGTGATAGCTTGAGTTCTGGTGGAGAGACTTCTGGAGTTATAAGTTTTATGAAAGTCTTTAATGAGACTATAGAATGTGTTAAAGAGGGTGGATTCCGCAAGGGGGGTATACTGGGGGTTCTTGATGTGGATCACCCAGAAATTCTTGATTTTATAACTTGCAAATTGAAAGGAGGCTTTACCAATTTCAACCTGTCAGTCTTGGTTACTGATGACTTCTTTAAGAAGTGTGAGCTTGGCGAAAATATCCCTTTGTATAACCCTAAAGACGGCCATGTATGGGATTACGTAGACGCAAAGAATATACTCGATCTTATGGCTTTTGCGGCACATCAATGTGGTTGTCCTGGAGTGATCTTCTACGATAGAATTGCCATGGATAATCCTTTTGATGAAGATATTCGGGCAGCAAACCTTTGTTCAGAGTTACCATTACCGCCTAATGTAATGTGTAATCTTGGGTCAATCAACATCTCTAAATTTATAAAGGGTGATACTTTTGACTCTGAAGGTTTTGCAAGATACGTAGAGCTTGGAACCAAGGCTTTACTTAACATCAACAAGATTGCTTGGTATCCCCTGGATGAGATTACAGAGATGATGAATAAGTATAATCCGATAGGTCTTGGTATAGCAGGAATGGCTGACTTACTCATCAAGCTTGGAATTTATTATGACAGTGAAGAACACATAAAACTTATACGGGAAATCGGGAAACCTTATGTAGAGATCACCAATACTCTTGCTCCCAATAGTGCCTATAAGAGAAGCTTGCCGCCTACAGGTACGTGCTCTATACTTCTTGATTGTTCTCCAGCTACGGAACCAATCTTTGACAGGGAGTATGAAAGACATTTGACTGTGGGTGTATTAAGGGAAAGCAGAGACATTTATACGAGTAAGTATGTGCGTACTGCCCATGAAATAGAACCGTGGTGGCGTTTAAGGATACAGTCTGTATGGCAAAATGAGGTAATTGATTCATCAATATCCTCGACAATTAATTTACCTCATGATGCTACAGTAGAGACAGTACGGAATATATTTATTCAGGCTCACAAGATGGGTTTGAAGGGAGTTACGATATTTAGGGATGGTTGCAGAGACCAGCAAGTTTACAACCACATATCTTGTGAAGATGGAGAATGTTCATTATAGGAGGATAAAAAGGAGAAAGAAAGATGGCGAAAGGTAAAGGGAAATACGATAAATCGATAGCCAGGAAAGAAAAGTACAAGAGACAGAGGATTAGAACTGAAGCTAACAAGGCCAGGAGAAGGAGGAAGCACCTGGAAGAACATCCGAATGACCTTGTAGCTCAGAAAGCTTTAAAGGGGAAAGTGTGATGGAGATACTTGTACCTATAGTATCGATAATAACTGGAGTTTTCTACTTTTATATTGTGTAGAGGAGATGAGGTTTTGCTATGAATAGAAAAGAGAGAAGAAAGTTTATGAAGAAATCAATTCCGCAAATACTGAAAGCTCTCGGAGTGAGTAGAGTGCAATTGAAGAGAGACTTGCGGAGACAAGGTTTTGATCCCTCACTCACTAACCAGTATTTGTCTTTGGTCAATCTTTTGAAGAGTAAGGAGGTAAAACAAGATGAAAATAGGAGGTAATCATGAGAGTATCGCCTGAAGTAGAAGCATCTCTGATGTGGCTCACAGATAATGGTTTTCTTAAATCAAAGGATATCTCCATTTCACACATTAGAGAGCGAGGTAAGACTTACAAGGATATAAAACAGTATGGTGGAGCTACTGTAGTTTCACTATATATCCGAAATCACGGTATCTTCACAGGAAAGGCTGAATGCAGTAAGAAAGATATGTTCAATAAGAAGGTCGGAAGAGACATAGCCTTAAAGCGGGCTCTACTCTCAGTCTTCAGGAACATATTCTTCATAAGCAAACCGGAAGAGTTTATGAAGCACCTTACACTCGAATTTACTCATAGAGGTCATAAATGGGCAGAAGTGAGAAAATAAAGTAGTACAGGATAAGAAATCATGACTACCATAGAAACTTTATCTTTATGGGTAATAGATAAGTGGCTTGAAGCTATAGATGGTCTTATTAAAGCATACTCCAGACAGCCTGAGAATGAAATTGGGTTTGTTGAAGGTGTCAATGGCATGGAGTATTGCTCTCTGTGTAATGTAGCTGGTTATTGTGTATATGGTAGAAAACTTCCAAGTTGTCATAAATGTCTGTGGGTTATACTTGAAGGTCATTCTTGTGTAGATGGAGACTTTGGTTACTCCGAGTTTTCCTTTGGAGAAAGGATAGAAAGATTGAATAGGTGGAAGGAAATTTTATTAAAAGAAAAGGAAAAACAAAATGAATAAGTTAGAAAATCTTTCTACGAGAAAGATAGACTTGTGGTTAGAAGCTATTAATAAATTGATAGAGATATATTCTCGTTATCCGCAAAACAGTGTTGCTTATGTTAAAGAAGTTGAGGGTGTAACTGATCCTCCGCTTTGTAGTGTAGCTGATCGTGTATACTTGGGGGATATCCCCTCTTGTCTTGACTGCTTATGGTATAGACTTGACAAACGCACATGTGAAGACAAGGGTTATGAGTATACTAAAACTACTTTTGGGGAAAGAATAAAGAGACTAAAAAGGTGGAAAGAGATTTTACTTGAAGAAAAGAAAACCCGCCAGGATTGAGCTTACCAAACATTGTTTGGTAGAGGCTTGGCGGGTATGCAGCGGCCACTCAATGAGTGGTCCCCGATCCTTTTCTACCTCGATTGGTAGATAGGAAAAAGCTGTACAGCAAGACAAAATGTTACCACTTATGAAGAAGTGGGAACCTTGCATTCGAAATGCAAATTTGTAAGGCTACAATTAGAGAGTCTATCCTCACATTCACAGGTTTCTTTCTCCTTCTCACAACATTGACCACAGTCTTTAATTGTAATTTTGTCCATATTTACCTCCTTGCAAAAAGTCTTAAAATTTGGTCTTGAAAACGGTACTTTTTGCGGGTTTAAACGGTCTAAAATCGACGTTTTTCTTTTACAGGTAGTTAGGTATACCCTTTACGTAAAACTTTGATTTTCCGGATACAACCTCTCGGTATCGTAAACCTGCTTGAGACCTCTGAAGTATCTCCGAGACCTAAGGTGGACGCTACCTGGATAAAGCTTGGTTCATCATGAATCAGAAAGCCTACTGTAATACAAGGAAAAGGCTTAAGTACCGAGTTTACAGGCATCCAAGCTGAGTCATTACAGGCATCATCCCATTCTACCAGTACCAAGTCATGCTTTACCTTCAATTGCCACCTCTCGACTTAAGCATGTGCCTGGAGAGTCCCCATGCTGGGAACATAGATACCAGGATTTTTTCCACAACTGGATCAAGGTCAATGCCCACGGCTCTGAAGTATAGTACCGCAATGAGAGCTCCCGCACTCACAAACGGACGCCATAGAGACTGCATTGCGTAAAGAACCTTGACTATGGCATCTACCCATGGTATGGTACTCTGAGTTATAATCATGCGGTCAAGCTCATTCTTGTACTTGTACATCTGAAAGATAAACTCGTTGCGCTTATCTTTATCTTCGATGTACTCAGAGGCAAGGCCTATAATTCCGTTAAAAGCCTTTCCTATGGTATCAATGAGTGGTAAATTCATTATAGTCCCCATTTATATAATAGCCTGTATAAACATATAGAGGAAGAACAGGAAAAAGACCATATACAAGCTTATGATTATTCCATCAAGTAGTCCTGTCTTTATTCCTTTCCATATTCTTGCTTTATTGTATTCCCTAAGCCATGGAGGCCCTAAAAGAAAATTTAGTATCTTATCCTTCATCTCTTAGTAAGTTTAACACTTTCGGGTGTATCACATATGGATACACTGTTTTATTCTTATTATCTACTATCCAAAAGCCTTGAACCCACTCACTGTGAGTATTTAAATCACGATATTTGTATTCATGAGCAGTAGGTATTGTCATATGTAGTCCTTCGCCTATGATATCCTGACCGGAATCATCTACCGCAAACATAAACCTGTGAGTATGCCCGTTAAGAATACTCATGCGGTAACGTTTACAGAGGTCTTCAGCCAGAGAAACCTTGTTTTTACGGGACTTGGTTGGATGATTTACAAGCAACCAGTTGCCCACTTGACAGTAAAATTTATCAGAGATGATAACCTGAGGTGACTCAAAAAGCATTTCAAATACTTCCCTTGCCGCCTCATTACTTTTAAGCAGCCTCGATAGACGCCACTCGTGATTACCTCTAAACCAGTATATTTTGTCAAAGTGATCTAAAATCTCATTCATAAACTCTTTAGTTTTTCTAAGCTCCTTGGCCCATGGTATATCTGCATCCTGAGGCTCTTTACTGTACAAAGCTTTAAAGTCCGTGGTATCACCGCCGAGGATAATTGAATTTATCCCAAGAAGTCTTGCAACCCTGAAACACTCTTTCCATACCTTCTTATCATGATATGGTACATGGGCATCAAACGCCACTATCACCATTGAATCGTCTACTCGAATCTTGTCATCATATTTAGGAAGCTTAAACTCTTTACTTTCTCCTGAAAGGATGTCTTTCACTTCGTTTATTGCTTCTCCCCAACTGCCGAATGTAGTTCTAAAGGGCTTTCTGCTAAATCGGCCACCCGATTTCCTGTATTCTTTGAAAGATGGTATGTATTTGAGTTCGTGATAAATATCGAGAATGTCTTGGATAAGTTCTTCCCGTCTTGTCATTTAAACCTCCTATCTTAAAACTGCTGAAAGAAGAGCACCGATTATTCCTGTCATAAGTGAGACAAATAAAGTTATCCATGCAGGGTAGCGGTGCATAAGCTCATTCGTAACAAGCTTACGAATCTCCTTGATATCGGCATCAAGCTCCTTGATTGCTCCCTGTACATCTTTTTTGAAATCCTGGAGCATAGCCCGAGTATCTCTTTCATACTCACTTATCTCCACAGTAACCTCCTTGTATATTATACACTATTTCTCTTCCTGTGTCAAACGTTTAATCGTATAGAACCTGCGAATAAACCTCTTTGAATAAAAACCTGGAACACGTCTTGCCTGGCGGAGAAGTTCCTTTGCCTCATCTTCCGGTAACTCCTTGTACCTGGCATAGAACGAGTCAGCCCGAGTTTCAGGTGGAAGTGCAGAGAGTTTCATCCACCAATTCAAATTAGGTAAACCCTGAAGTTTCTTTAGACGTCTAAATCGGTTCATGAGCCTTTTTCTATCTTCTGCTGGAGCAGAACGTATGAAGTTGTAGACTTCCTCTTTCGTACTGTCTCCTCTAAAGTAGCTTTCCGCAAGGAAATCCAAACGCCTTGTGCGCTTAAATCGTTCTGTATTGGCCTCTATGTATGTATTTTCCATTTCATATTCGTATTCATAACGAGGATCAGTGTTCCGCAAAAGTCTTCTGATAAACGGCTTCTTCAAAATCAACTCTTCAGTCACCATACTCTTTTCAGCTTCCGGAACTTGATCCAGCCACAATTTCCACTGATAGCCAAGAATAGACGTAAAGATGTTCCCACGAGTGAAGTATCTACTAAGGAAATACCTCATTCTCTCCGGAGAAAGTCCTGTAGCTTTACCAAGCTGTATAAAAGCTGGATGAGTGTACTTATTCCATTCTTCATGTGGCTCTACCTTACCACCCTTCCATATCTTCTGATTGGTCCAGAAGTCAAGGTTTGAAGCATAGCCTATCAGTGCACCCATCGTCGGGGACATTGACTGCATAGGGAGAAACGGGAGAGTTTCTTTCAAAGCCTGTGTAAGCTGGCGAGGATCGACAGGATCACCAAGAAACTTCGCCATAAGCATTTCACCAAGTGTGGTAAATACCCGCATCGTCTGGTCCTTAGCTACCCTGAAATACATCCACTTCTTATTTCCCTGTGCGTCAGTATACGTCCACGGAGTCATGATGATAAAGTAACTTGCTCTGTCTCGCGGACTTATCTGTTTTATAGCTTCTGGATACAGAAATCTGTTTGCAGCATAGATACCCATGCCTATTGCCATGAGGTTACTTACTTTCCATGTAAAACCAGCAGGGTCCTTTATAGCTCCACGAATAGCACCACGAGAAGCCTGTATAGCTGCATTAAGGTAAGGTATAAAGTTGTCCGCAGCTTTCGCGTAGTTACCGCCTCTGGAGAAGTCAAGATAGCTTCTGGCAATGTACGTAGCATCCTGAGCACTATAACCGGCACGCATAGCCCGCCTCATATACGCAAGCCTTGTCATAATCTCGGAAGTTTCCTGCGCATAGCCAAAAACCTTTTGAAGCTTTCTGAAAAACTTATTTCCACCTTTATACAGCCTACTCTGAGCAGTAAGAAACTCAGTACCACCACCATTAGCAATATATACGTCATACAAACCTCTACGCCGTGCAGCGTCACTAATCACATCCATTATATCTCTTGTCATCTGGCCAACGTACAGTAACGGGTTTTTAGAGTACACCCGATAATGGTCACTAAGCCAAATCAAAGCTATGTCTCGTGGAATGTTTGTCAAAGGGAACTCCACGTTCAAACCAGTTGCCATAGCCTTCAAAATTCTGGAACCAGAAAGCCATTGGAAGATAGTAGCCGTAGACTGCTTAAGTATGGGGTCTTGCCTCACCCACTCTTTTGCATACTCACTCTTCATGAGTATAGCTTTCAACTGACCTTTTTCTCTATAAGATACCTTAACCCAACCTCTTGGAGCAGACTGGTATACTGGTTTACCTGTAGATGTATATCTGATCAATTTAGCAGGCTTTACTATACCGTTGTAAGGTACTTCTTCCGCAATTTTACCTAAGGAGTAATTTGCTCTATTGGAGAAAATACGCCTGTAATGCCTCTGGAGAAGTTCCCGCATAAGGTATTCAGAATTTGTCTCCAAGAGTTTCTCAGTACCTTCTTCCAAAGGCTTAAAACCACTTTCACGGACACTAATAGTTCTACCCTCAATCACAGTAGGATTTACTGGGTCTATAAGCTCAAGAAGTTTGCGAGGAGTATACTCTATCCTTCTTGACATTCTCTCGTAATCTTCTGGAGTAATAAGGCCCTCTTCAAGAGACTCCCTAAGCATCTTTCGAGGCATTTCAAACCAAGCTTCCGCACGTCTATTCAAGTCCTCAAAATCAATCCTTGGATCACTCTTAAGCCAATTAACGTATTCCTCAAAGTCAGCTTTGGTAAGGCCCTCAGGATGCTTAATCTTTGTCTTGTGAGTATACTGAACTTCTACCCATTTACCTTTCTTCTGACTTACTATCTTAACATCAGGAAGTTCGAGAGCACGGCTTAATCTGGTACGCGGAACTTTTATTCTTCTTGTAGTTACACGTTCTGTCGGCAAACTAAGTACAGCACCCTTAGTAAATATGAGCCTGTCGAGAATCTCACGCTCTGGAGCACGGAGACCTCCGTAAACCACATGGCTTAAACGGTCCATCTCCTCATTAGCTCTCGGGCTGGCACCAGCTATAAGTGCTTGGTCACGCTTTGCCGCCCATCCGGCAGGGCCGAGATCATCTAAAGCCTTCTGAATATTGCCGGAAACATCGACAACAGCATGTTTCAGTTTTCCCCAAAGAAGTCTCAACTGTTTACTGCGGTGCTTGGCATTAGCTTCAAGAACTCGGTTGAACATATCGTTTACCTTCTTAGCTCCTGTACCCTCCGGAGGCTCAGGGAACTTTTCAGGTGGAAGAAGGGCACCGCGTTCATCCATGTAAAATTTCTTTAATAAAGACTCTTCATCTAAGTTAGGCAAAATCTTTTTGAGAACACGGTCGAATTCTTTGCCGCCCTCTGCCCTCATTTTATTTATAGTTTTAGCAGCTTTGACTCTTTCTTCAAAAGCCTTTTCTAATTTTCCTTTCTTGGCATAAAGCTCCGCAATATCAAGCTTCTGCTTTACAGCATCATGAACAATACTTTCCGCTTGTTCAAGAGGATTAATTACACCACCTTTCTCAAGCACAGAAATAGAATCAGGCTTACCTACAGCCTTGGCAAGCCTATGTGGCAACTCTTCTACTTCTTCAGCTCTATTTACTACAAGTCTCCCTAAAGGATTTCCTTGCCTTACTCCACCAACATGCTTAGGTGGAGTATCAGTTATCTCATGCCAGTCAACGGGGAAATATTCATTCAGCTCCTTTCGGGTACCCTTAATAAACTTAGTATCAACAGCTTTACCAGTTCTATCAACATATTTTACAGGTACATCTTCTATGCCTAATTCTTTATACGCAATTAACTTAAGAGGCTCATCCAAAAGGTTTACTGGTTTATTGTCCTCAACCAAGACTCTCACAGGCTTTATACCAGTAACCTTTACATCAGTTTTAAATGAGTCTATAAGTTTTCTACCCTCTTTAGTTACTCTGAAAGCAAGACGAGACTTATTTCCTTCAAAAGAAAGCAACTCTTCTAAAGGCATCTTATTAGAAACAACTTTCTTTAAGTATTTTACTGGAGTCTTTTTCTTTGTTATGGATTTAGCATATTTCCTCAGTATCTTAAACGAAGCTGCTCCTTCAGGACCGAGAATCTCTTCAAGCTTACCTTCAGGTAAAGCCTTGAGGTAATTAATCCTCTTCTCCATTTCTTTCAGTCCACGTATCCAGTCTTGTACCTGAGGGTCTGTCTGAAGGAGTTTATAAGCCTTCTGTAAATCCACTGGAAGAGCATCCGCTTTTAACTCACGTATCTTAGCAAAATCAGATATCTTCAATCCCTTTTTAGAGACTGCATGGAGTATAGACCTCTCCGCCATTTTTTCAATAGCATTTTCCACAGTCATACCGGAAAGAACACCGACAGCTACTGAGAAAAGAAACGCCGCAGTTGGATTATTTTCAGCTATTGCTTCAGCAGCACCGCCGATAGGGTATTCAAAGGTAGCACCTACAGTACCGGAGAGAACTCCCCGCAAAAATGACTGCGCAACACTTAAACCTTGTTTCAAACTACTAACTGTTACTCCACCAAAAGCAGCAGTAAAAACCGATACCGGGTCAATATACGGAGCCTCAAGCGGTTTCTCAAATTTCTCCGGGCTGACAAGATACTTCGATGCAAGCTCCTGATCGCCAGTCTCAGCATAAACCTTTGCAGCCTTTATCTTACCAACATCTCTGGCTATATTATATGCAAACCTCGGATCAGCTCTTGGAGGAAGTTTTATCGCCTTAGCAAACTCATCAAAGGGAACATGTGAATAGTGCTTTTCATAGATACGCTTTACAAGAAGTGACTCCGGAATATTGGCAAGCTGTGGATTCGCCTTTATGTATTCCTCGTAAGTAATCATTACTTCCAACCTTCTATAAATATTTTACGTTCTGCGGCCCTCCGCCTTACCAAACCTTTTAACCTCTTACCTTTCTGGAACACAAAACCTTTTTTCTCAGAGAAGGCTTCTTCCAAAAACTTGTCTATACTACCTTCGTTTAAGTATTTTAGAGCTTTCGATCTCTTGAAAGCCGCAATACCAACATTGTAAACAAGACTTACAAGAGCATCTTCTTGATAGGACTTCAATCTGATTTTAACTATCTTCCTTAGAGCTTTCCTGTAACGCTTAAGTTCCTTCTTTAAGCGCTTATCCGCTTCCTTCCTGGTTATAGTATCTCCTTTCTTCACTCCTTCCGTAAAACCATAACCTATCGTCCAAACATCATTCTTGGTAGGAAGATAAGCTTCTGCTTTAAATTTCTCAAAGGATTTTATAAACTCAAGTAAGTTATCTCTAAAACACCACATAGCTTATTCACTTATCTTACCTTTCCTGCGCCTTCTCTCAAAGAGAAGTTCACGCAATTTCTTGGCAGCAGCAACAGTCTTTATCCTTTTATACTTCCTTATCTCTGCTTCAAGCTCTTCATCGCTGAGAGAAGCGTATTTACTCTTCTTTACTTGTTTCTTACCTTTAATAGGCTCTTTCTTACGAGTTTTATCTTCCTCAAATGTAGCTCTAAACATTTCATCAGCAGTACGCAAAACATCGCCGGATAAAAATTCACCAAACGGTGGTGGATTTCCGCCCAAAGGAGGTGAAGTCTCGCCAGTATAAATCTGTACAGCCTTCTTAGCTTCTTCCACAGCTTCAGTAGGTGGAGCTCCCGCACCCGCAAACTTTAAGGCAAGTTTCCTTTCAAACTCTTTAGGGTCACCCCTTCCTTGCTGCTTAACATATTCAGTCAAAAGGGCAGTATCCCGCTTATATTTGAGAGCCTCCATAGCAGCCCTCTGTTCATCAAGCTGAGCAAGATAATCCTGAAGTCTACCAGACATACCCATAATATCAGCACGCATCTTTTCAACAATAGCCTGCTGCTTATTGATCTTGTCCTGTGGAGCACCTTTCAACTGCAAGTCTTTAAGTTTGCCAAACTCTTCGGCTAAACGCTTTTCACGCTCACGGATTTCATCCATTACAATACCTTTGAACAACTCCTTATTCTGAGTCCACAACTGCGTATACTGAAGGATAGCTCCCGCAGGTCCACGGCCTTCCTGATCAACAACTCCAGCTTCCCGATACATCTTCAGAACCTTCTGCTGTATAGGCTCAGATAGAGACATGAATGTAGGATCGAGCTTTATATTGATGATTCTGTTCATAGCCTTCTGTCTCTGCATAAGTTCACGCAACTGTAAAGCGTTTATAGCCTGTCTCTGAGAAGATTCCGCCGCAAGCCTGCGTTCGCGGGCCAAACCGAGAGCAAGCTCACCAATCTGCCCTACAACATTTGCAGCTCCAGAACGGCCTAAGTCTTCAAGAAATCCCATTATTACCTCCCCAAAAACTTCTTTATACTGTAAAGTACCCTACATACGGGGATACCTACAAACTCAAGTATCGCACCAAGCCAACTACCCTTAATTCGCTTATCCATCTTACTTGCCATGTGATATGCCCAAGCTCTACCAAAAGGAGCAACAAGTTTAGTAACAATTTCATACTTCCTCATTAACTCAACTACTTTCACTCCCCACCATCTATAACCCTCTTTCACTTTAGAATCTATTTTCTCTTTTGCATAAAGAGAATCAAGGAAGTATATATAATTTGGGAGCAAACCCTGTCTGTTAAGCTCAGTACAGATTACTTTACCACCAGCAATAGCACCAGCACCTACTAAAGCAAGAGTAGCAAAAGGATTAACAACACCAAGTGCCAAGGATATTCCATATCCGGTTGTAGCACCACCTATAGCTCCCCATTCACGGGAACCGCCAGGAAGTTCCTCTGCAATTTTTTCACGAGCACTATATATAGCAGTGCCAGCAGCGATAGGTAAAGCAGCAGGAACATTAACTGCAAGCGGGTTTACTTGCGAAGCACCCGTAGCTTCAATAGCAGCAGCACCAGCTTCGACACCAGCAGTACCAGCTTCAAGTGCAGCAGTTTCAGCACCTGGAATAACTGGAGGTGAAACAGTTAAAGCCTGTGTAGTTGCCTGCTGTGCACCTACAGACTGACCTATCTCCAATGTAGGAGGAGTAGGCAACGGAACAGAAAGTTCTTGAGGCTGCAACGATACTGGTGTAGAGAGAGGATCAAAAACTGGTTTACTCATACCGATAGGAGGAGTAAGAGGTTCCACATCAAGTCTGGCAGTATGAGGCACTGTTTCAAGTACCCTACCTGTAGGAGTAGATATTTGAGCACCTGGAGCTTCAGGAGTAGATATAGCTGCTTTTTCAGTCTTGGTAACAGGCTTAGATTCACCCAGTATTTCACGCATCATGCGTTCATCAGCAAGACGCCTGGCTCTCGCTTCCTGAAAATGCTTATAGCCTAAATAACCTTGAGTTGCAAGACCACCAAGCTGAAGCAAACCTCCTACTTTAGCAGCCCGCTTTTCCTGTCTCATTTTCTGCTGCCTCAATGCTATTTCAGACTCCAAAGCCCTTTTACGCGTAGCCTGAGCTTCAAGCTGAGCCTGACGTGCAAGTTCACCACTCAACCAAGCACCATAAAGGCTTCTCAATTCTCTTTCAGACAGAGCTCTACCAGACCTTCTCTTTCTACGAAGCATAGTCTGATACAGCTTACCTATGTTTGCCATCACTTTACCCCCTAATAATCTAATCTAACTGGTTTATACAGTAAGGTCAAATATAAAGGTTCAAATCCCCACGTCTCATTATTTGTAGAAATTTGAAATTTAAATCTGTGTGTAATATGTGGTCCGAAGCTGTGACCCTTGTTTGGATCAGCAATCCTGTAACCACTTTTTACTGGTGACATAGTAAAAGAGGTTCCCGAAGTTTTTGAATCCCCATAATGTGTCACTGTCACACTGTTAGATGTATTAGTTTTAGCTACCATTATTAACTTTATACGTCTCACTATAGTTTCCACTTCAAGTGATCCATTATTGAGAGCAAGATCACCAATTTCAAACGTGTGGTCTATGTCTGCCTCATCCATTTTATTGCCGTATTCAAGTCTGAAGACGTATCCAGTATCGCCGCCTGCCGCATAGTTATAAGTGTTTCCGTCTGTGTCGTAAGCAATACAGCCGCAAGATAAAGCTCTGTTGGAACCGCGATCTACTTGATACCACTTGCCTCTTTTTATGTCATAAACCCATTCTTCATTGAGAGTTGTTGAAGTACCTGTAGCACATAACCAATGATACTCTTGATTCATTTCGTCATAGAAAGCTTTAGATATATTTTTCTTAGCAGAATTTACCGAGTTGGAATTTCGCATATCAAACTTATCTTGTATATCAGAATGTATCCCGACAATTGAACGCCCATCACAGAGATATATTCCGTTTGATCCTTGGAAGATAACCGCATTTTTACTCTGTCCAGTCTTCTTATCTACACCTAAGTGCACAGCCTGCAACGTCAATGGAGCAATACAGCCTATGCTATCAGATAATCTGTATTTCACCCAGTCTTCAGGATCGTTTCCTATCAATAACCAAATTTCGTGTTCCTTAGCGAAAAGAATAACACTATACAAGTTAGAGCCAAACTGTGTATACAGTCCAGCAGCCGCTACAATCTCTCGCTCATCACCGAACTCAAACTCTTCTGTGTCATCTCCATTCCACACTTCAGTAGTGTATTCAGAAGAACACCTGACAGAATTTTTCTTGCCAGCAGTCTCAGAACAAAGCCAAACTCTATTACCAGCAAACAAACTAAACTTGTATCCTTTTATAGTTTCTGGAGCAGTAATCCCGCCACAGTAATCTATGCGTACATCAGAAGAAAAATTGTTTGCGAAAGTTAGTTTATAGCAATAAAGCGGAGGGCTATCCTCGATCTGTCTCTTTACCTCATTTGTACCTACTGTAGGGTTCCAATCAATTACTCCAGACTGGCCAAGTGACTTAGTTCCATTAAGTGTACCGTCGTTTACAGTACCTACACTCACCCAAGAAGAACCCGACCAATAATAAACAGTAATCCAAGATGCGGTAACAGTGTTAGCAACGTCAGGCAAAGTAAACTTTAAACCCGTAATCTTTTCAGTAAAACCTACAACAATATAATCAGTAGAACTTTGTAACCCCCCTACCTGCGCATAGGTAGTAGAACTGCCAGAGTTATAATCTTCTTCAGCAACATTAGGAGTAAAATCGAGAAACTTGCCGTTACTATCATCCCAAAATTTAAACAGTATAGGTTCACGATAAACACCATCCCACAAATCCTTTATATCTTGAAAGGGAGTATCAACAGTTATATAGTAGATAGAAGTACCAGAAGCAACATTGTCCACATATACTTGATACCAATATAGAACATCATCATTCAAAAATCTTACTTTAGCAATTCCGTCTGTTGAATCAAATGTAACACTGCCTGTCTGTGCAAGCGAAACTCCACCACTTTTTGTTCCGTCTGAAAAATTAGTTACTCCTACCCAAGAAGACCCATCCCAGTATTTTACACCCATATTACTGGAAGCTGTATTAACAGTCTTTATATAAAGCTTAAAACCTTGAATTGGTCTTGTAGAACCTATATAACAAAAAGACTGCGACGTAGTTGTAGAATACTCCTGAGTAGGAGCTTCAAATTCAGAGGTATGTCTCGCTATATTGGAAACCCTGATTTCATCAAGCCAGCCATCAAGATAGGCTGAAGTGGTTGTCTGGTCAGTTACCAAACAGCCTATGTACACACTTCCAGTATAGTTAGCCGCACGGTCAGTATCACTGGTATAAGCTTTCTGCTTACCATCAACAAAAATATACCAGTCATTACCACTTTCAACAAGCTCTACGTGATACCACGCTCCTGTCGAAATTGTACCATCTGCCGTACTAACATTTACCACTTCAGTACCAGCAGAGTATATGCTGAGGACAAGAGCTCCAGCAGATGTTACATAGAACTGAAAGTGTTCCTCTGCTCCAGCACCACCAGCAGACGACTGAGAGTACAAACCCATATTTGAAGACAAGGAGTTCAGCCTCACTTGCATATCTATAGTAAAGTTACCGCCACTAAAATCAAAGTCTGCATTATCAGGTATAGTAAGGTAGTCACCAGTACCATCAAATAAACCAGAAGCAGAGCCAAATTTTTTCTGAGCTGTATCTATCTGAGCATTTCCGTTTGCCGTCACTGTATGTGGAGTAGTCGGAGAATCGTCTGTAAATGTTGTACTTCCGTCTGTACCATTACAGTGAAGCATCAACATTACATTAGAATCTACACCTCCAGCTCCTGTATAGAGCGTAGCTATATTTTCGTTATCATCAAGCGTATTACTGATAACATCCGAATAATCGTAACTGAAAGAGCCTGAGGGATCATAGTTAATGAACGCCGCACAGCGATACTCATTACCACCCCATATCATAGACTCTTTACCATTACAATATATCACACTACCATTAGGACCTTTACTGAATCTACCTAAGCTCGCACCTACAGCATCCGTATGTAAGGCGGTGGCAGAGAAATTGCCTTGGTTAGTGATAGCAGTAGTATTCTCAAAAACTTTGCTTTCAGTTTCAGCATCATTATAAGCTTGCACAAGAAAGTGACTTTCAGCAGGCTGCTCTTTCACAAAGTGGAAAGCGTTTCTAATCTTAGGATGTGTAGTCAGAGCAGACGGATTATACTTTGTCATTCCACCTATACCCTTAATACCGACATCCGTATACCGCAAATTGATCAGAGAAGAAAAATTTTCGCCGATCAAGATTGGATCAAGATATGTTATAAGCCTGCCACCAAGAGCAATTTCTTTTCTTGTCCACTTTACATCAGCCATATTAATTCCTCTTACGTAAATTAACCCTCAAACCGCTCTTTCTAAAAGTACGCTTCAAAGAATCTGAAGCCTTCCTAACAGCAAAATCAAACTGCTGATACAGCCTATCACCAAAATTAGGCTCTCTATCACGGTACTTATAGAACCATGCAGCATAATAGCAAAGTGCTTCATGGTACTCCTCTGGAAACCTGTATATCCCGTAGTCAGAGAATACAGGATCAGGTTTCTGAACATACCTCAAAGTTATAGCATGTCCAGCCTGAGAAGGAGGTGGTGAAAGCACCAACTGCAACCTACCCTGTGGCTGTATGACATAGGAATCTCCGGAAGTCCAGTCATTGTTTGTGCCGCCGAATAAAGCTACAGTCAGAGATGTTGAAGAGTCTGCCGAAAGAACAATACCAGAACTACCATCTGTAGTATTATGTACGTTATCTCCTGGACTCACATTTGAAAAATCAGCACTCGAATCTGTAAGTGTACTTTCACCTCCGGATGCAGCACTTGTAGCAGTAACAGTACCAGTAAGCCTTGAATTCAAAGTAGGCTTGTCTATAATCGCAAAGTGACTCGGTATAGTCACCGAAGTTGTATTATTCTCAAAGATTATATCTTCGTAATCCTTCCAGTAAAGGGTATATGTTGACGTCCCGTCACTGTACTCAAGAAAGTAATCATTTCTGCTATTCTTGAGATACAAGCGCAAGAAGTCAGCATTTATAGTATATGTCTGCTGATCAGCCACAGTAGTTATAGACTGGGTAGCTTTCAGACACCCTGTAATATCCACAAAATACTTTGCCGCTTCATACAGGAGACTATAGGATGTCCTGTCATCAAGAAAAGTAGAGTTAGCATCCTCATTGAGAAGCTCCCTCAATCTATATAACATACTGATTCCGTCCATTACGCCACACTTCTCATATTCTCGCGACGAAGTACCTCAACGTTAGTATATTCGCCAAGATACATTCCGAGAATTTTCCATATTTTTGAAAGCTGATTGCGGTTTACCTTACCACCTTCAACCTTCACATTACAAGCCTCAGCTATCTCAAGATCAACCTCGAAAGTCGGAGTAGTGATCTGAGCAACTTCTTTGTGGTGATCAACCAACCCAACTTTCATCTCATACCTGGAAGGAAGTGCATTCCGAAGAACCTCACTTATACGCTTGTACTCCTTGTAACACTTGTCCTTCTGTGCAGCAGTAAGCTTAGGTATAGAAGCCTTGATTTCATCAAGCTTCTTTCTGTCACGAGCAACACTCTCTATGATGTCATGCTTCACTTCTGGATGTGCAAGACCACGCTCCAAATGATACTCACGCATCTTAATAGAGTTCTCCAAATTTGCTATATGACGGTCATAATACCACGAAGGATACTCAGATATAATCTTACCGTCTATTCCCTTGTCAGCTACACCAAAAAAGCTGAACTTTGACATAAAGCACCTCCTGATTATAGTCTCGGCATTAAACCAAGCAAAACATAGTATAGATTTATTAGCTGTATTTTGATCCTGTTAAGCATCACTTAACCAAGCTCAATATACACGATGTAGATATTTCCAGCAAACTCAGTCTGAGCCGATCCCGCAGTATACGAAACACTCTTTGCAGTAACAGAATCACTGAGATGGTATTTCTCATAGTACGTACCAACATCTGTCGCAGCATCACTACCAGGAGTCAGAGAAGCCAGAAGCACGCCTCTCGTAGTAGAAGAGAAGTAGTTCTCGTTTGCTCCAGCAGTAATTGTAGCAACACCACGAACAAGCCCTGTAGAAGCCGTACTTACACCATCAAGGAAACCGTCAGCATCGCCACCAGTCTCAGACGAAAGCAAGCCTACATCCAAAGTTTTAGTAGTACCTGTAGACTCAGCAGTAGTAACCTCAAGGAACACATCAAGAACTATAGCCTTTGACGGCAAGTCCCATCCACTATCCTGCTCAGTTCCATCACTGGCAGTAATAGCTATCTTCTTAACCTTAACCAAAGCACCAACAGCACTAAGGTCATTCAGGTTAAGTTCAGCCGCAGAGGACGTTATCTGTGTACCAGCCTGGTAAAGATTACCACTACTATCTGCTACAGTTGTATTGTCATCAATTTTGAATCCAGCCTCAGACTGAACCGGACCCGAAAACCTCGACTTAGACATTTACCTACCCTCCTAAAGTTATTAAGTGGGGAGCAACCGAATGACTCAGTTGCCCCCCGTTTTAGGTTAGCTTACGATATGACCGTAACAGTTTTGTTATTCTGCATGTTTCCATGCAGCTCAGACTATCCCATCATCTCGTCTTGAGATGGCTCCATTATAGTCGTTGAACCTTCCTCATCAGAGGCTTGGCTGCGGATTGCCCTCGACTTTACGTTAGGGTTTCCCCGCAATTTCGGAGCTTTGCACTTCAGAGTCACCTCTGAAGGGGACTTACTTTTTCTTTTTCTGAGAGCCAAGTGAATCTTGTATCTCAACTCATGTACTTCTTTAGGAAGCGGAACACAACCTAAATTTTCCTTCCTAAGAGTATCTAT